>ERZ839489.935-NODE-935-length-22844-cov-3.604283_pt1 | contig 22844 bp, 15 predicted proteins | sample MGYA00519938_ERZ839489 | MGnify/ENA primary metagenome ERZ839489 (study PRJEB31850, sample SAMEA3708846) | human gut metagenome | biome: human gut; feature: human-associated habitat; material: faeces | place: China | collected 2014 ...
TTTCACAGTGAGAAATCACCTTCGTTTTCTGTGAGCAGGGATAAGCAGATGTATTACTGCTTTGGCTGCGGAGCGGGAGGAAATGTATTTACCTTCATTATGGAGTATGAGAATTATTCTTTTGTAGAAGCACTCAAGTTTCTGGCACAGCGTGCCGGTGTGGAGCTTCCGCAAGAGGAATATTCAAAAGAAGCGAAAGAAAGAGCAGATACGAGAAGTGCGCTGCTTGAGATGAACAAGCTGGCGGCCAAGTATTATTATGCACAGCTGAAGACGGAGGGTGGAAGGCAGGCAAGAGAATACCTGCAGAACCGTCAGTTAAGCCAGGAGACGATCACCGCATTTGGACTTGGATATTCCAGCAAATACAGTGATGATCTGTTTCGATACCTGAAGATGAAGGGTTATAGTGAAGAGATGATCATCAAAGCCGGTCTGGTAAATGTCGATGAAAAGCACGGAGTTTACGACAAATTCTGGAACCGTGTCATGTTTCCGATTATGGATGTGAATAACCGTGTGATCGGATTCGGCGGGCGTGTGATGGGCGACGGGAAGCCAAAGTACCTGAACTCACCGGAGACTCTGATCTTTGATAAGAGCCGGAATCTGTACGGACTTCACCGGGCGCGAACATCGAGAAAGCCGTATTTTATTGTGTGTGAAGGCTATATGGATGTAATTTCGCTCCATCAGGCGGGATTTACCAATGCAGTTGCGTCACTTGGAACTGCACTTACAGCAGGACATGCAGCATTGATCAAACGGTATGTGAATGAAGTCTATCTGACCTATGACAGTGATGAAGCCGGAACTAAAGCGGCACTGCGGGCAGCTCCGATTCTTCGGGAGGCCGGTGTGACGACCCGCGTGATCCGGATGGAACCGTATAAGGATCCGGATGAATTCATCAAGAATCTTGGAGCTGAGGCATTTGAAGAGCGGATCAGGAAAGCAAGGAACAGCTTTATGTTCGGTCTTGAGATGCTGGAAAAAGGTTATGACCTGAATGCACCGGAAGGAAAGACGGAATTCCTCAGAGAGGCGGCGAGAAGGCTGGCACGTTTTGAAGAAGAAATTGAACGTGACAATTACATAGAAGCGGTGGCAAAGACTTATCACGTTGGCTACGAAGAACTTAAGAAGCTGGTTGTCAAGGTAGCAGTCCAGAGCGGAATGGCAGCTCCGGCCACAAAGCCAAGACAGACGATCCGCCAGGAAACGCCAAAAGAGGATGGTCATATCCGGTCACAGAAGATTCTGCTTACCTGGCTGATCGACAGGGAAGAGCTGTTTGATCAGGTAAGCCGTTATGTTACGCCGGAGGATTTTACGGTGGAGCTGTACCGGAAAGTTGCTGAACTTCTGTATGAACAGCATGCAAAAGGAGAACTGAATCCTGCGCAGATCATGAATTATTTTACAGAGGAAGAGGAACACCGCGCGGTGGCAGCACTTTTCAATACGAGAATCAAAGAGCTGACGACTGCGGGAGAGCAGGAAAAAGCGATCAAGGAGACGATTCTCCGGGTAAAGGAGTACAGTATCGAAACTGCAACCCGGAATCTGGATCCGACAGACATTCAGGGGCTGCAAAGGCTTATGAATGCGAAGAAGGCAGTGCAGGACCTTCATAAACTGCATATTTCCATTAATTAGGGATAGAATATAAACAAGCGATGAGAGGAAGGACACTACATGGAAGAGAACGTAGTAAAGTTTCAGGAAAAATTAAAAAATCTGGTTGCCCTTGCGAAGAAAAAGAAGAACATTCTTGAAATCCAGGAAATCAACGATGTATTCCGGGATATGGAGCTGGAACCGACACAGATGGACAAGGTATTTGAGTACCTGGAGGCCAATGGGATCGATGTGCTTCAGATGAATGATGACTCCAATGTGGATGATGATGATCTGGAGATCATGCTTTCGGATGAAGACGAAGTGGATATGGAGAAGATCGACCTGTCTGTTCCGGACGGAATCAGCATCGAAGATCCGGTCCGTATGTATCTGAAGGAGATCGGTAAGGTTCCGCTTCTTTCAGCAGAAGAGGAAATTGAACTTGCAAAGAGAATGGAGAATGGGGATGAGGCTGCCAAGAAACGTCTGGCAGAAGCAAACCTTCGTCTTGTTGTCAGTATTGCTAAGAGATATGTGGGACGTGGAATGCTGTTTCTGGATCTGATTCAGGAAGGCAATTTGGGTCTAATTAAAGCGGTTGAGAAGTTTGACTATCATAAAGGATTCAAATTCAGTACTTATGCAACATGGTGGATCCGCCAGGCAATTACAAGAGCAATTGCTGATCAGGCCAGAACTATCCGTATTCCGGTGCATATGGTAGAGACGATCAATAAACTGATTCGTGTTTCCAGACAATTACTGCAGGAGTTAGGACGTGAACCTACGCCAGAGGAAATTGCAGCAGAATTAGATATGCCAGTGGAACGTGTCCGTGAAATCTTAAAGATTTCTCAGGAACCGGTATCACTGGAGACACCAATCGGTGAAGAGGAAGACAGTCACCTGGGAGATTTTATTCAGGACGACAATGTTCCGGTACCTGCTGAAGCTGCAGCTCAGACACTTTTAAAAGAGCAGTTAGATGAAGTGTTAGATACTCTGACAGAGAGAGAGCAGAAAGTTTTAAGGCTTCGTTTTGGTATGGATGACGGACGTGCACGTACACTGGAAGAGGTTGGTAAGGAGTTTGATGTAACGCGTGAGCGTATTCGTCAGATTGAGGCAAAAGCACTTAGAAAGCTTCGCCATCCGAGCCGCAGTAGAAAATTAAGAGATTATCTGGATTAAGAAAGAGGCGCCTATGGAACTATCAAAGAGACTTACTGCAGTAGCAGGTCTTGTGACAGAGGGCGCCTCTGTCGCAGATATAGGAACAGATCACGGATATATACCGATTCATTTGATAGAACAGAACTTATCACCGAAAGTGATAGCAATGGATATCAATAAGGGACCGCTGGAACGTGCGAGAATTCACATAGCAGGCTATGGAATGAGTGACCGGATTGAGACAAGGCTGTCGGATGGACTGGCAGCAGTAAAGCCGAAAGAAGTGGAGGAGATGATCGTTGCCGGAATGGGCGGCGGTCTTGTGATTCACATTCTGGAAGAAGGAAAACAGGTTGTCAGCACATTAAAAGGCTGCATCTTACAGCCTCAGTCTGAGATACAGAAAGTACGGGAATATCTTGTAGAACATGGGTTTTGGTTCGAAGCAGAAGATATGGTAGAGGAAGACGGGAAATATTATCCTATGATGCGGGTGGTACCATCAGAATATTGTGAACATAAGACGGCCGACCGGCAGGAAGATTGTAAAAAAGAAGAATGGGAGTACCTTTATGGACCACTACTTTTAAAAAACAAAAATCCGATATTATATGAATATCTGAAGCGTGAAATCCGTATTCGTGAAGATATACTTCTCGGTCTTGCCGGAAAAGATGGTGAGCGGATAAAAGAGCGTATGACAGAAATTGAACATGAACTGGAAGTAGCAAAAAAAGCAATGTCTTACTATGAAGAGTAAGAAAAGCATTGTAAGAAAAACATTGTTGAATACTATGTGAATATTAGAGAGGAATGATTGCATGCTATGTAAAGATATTATCAAAATAATAGAACAGGACTATTCACCAAGATATGCTCTTTCCTGGGATAATGTTGGACTGCTGGCAGGAAGAGATGATAAAGAAGTTGCAAATATATATGTGGCACTGGATGCTACAGATGAAGTGGTAGATGAGGCAATTTTGGCAGGTGCAGATATGCTGGTGACACATCATCCTTTGATTTTTAGCGGTATGAAACAAGTGAATAATCAGAATTTCATCGGCAGAAGATTAGTAAAACTGATTCAGCATGACATTTCTTATTATGCTATGCACACGAATTATGATGTCAAAGGTATGGCAGATCTGGCAGCAGATTATCTGAAACTTGAGAATTGTCAGATACTGGATGTCACCGGAGAAAATGAATCGGGAGAACCGGAAGGTATTGGCCGTGTCGGAGAGATACCATCTGCTTCTGATAATGATGAACAGAGAAATGAAATTTCACTGGCAGATTATTGTGAAGAAGTCAAGAAAGCATTTGCCCTTGATACAGTGAAAGTATTCGGCGATCTGAAGCAAAATGTTCACCGAGTAGCAATCTGTCCGGGGTCTGGTAAAAGTGATATTGATCAGGCGATTGCAGCAGGGGCTGATGTCTATGTGACCGGAGATATCGGTCATCATGAAGGGATTGACGCACTTGCAAGAGGACTTAATATCATCGACGCAGGACATTATGGGGTGGAGCACATATTTATCGGCGATATGGGGAATTATTTACGAGCACACCTTTTGGGAGTCGAGGTCATAGAAGCCCCAGTGAGTCATCCGTTTACAGTAATATAGGGAAAGCTTTATAGAAGCAGTCATGATATAGGGAGGACCGGAAGATGGAAGAGAAAAGAATGTATCATGTAAAAATTAAAAATGAAGTGAAAGAATATGAAGCTGGTATCACATATCACGACATTGCAAAAGAATACCAGAAAGATTATGAGCATGAGATTGTTCTGGTATTTGTAGATGGAAAACTTCAGGAACTGCACAAGCGTCTGAAAAAAGATTGTGAAATCAGTTTTGTGACAACAGCGGATCCCATTGGACATGAGGCATACAAACGAAGCATGAGTTTCCTTCTTGTAAAAGCAGTTTATGACGTGGCAGGACATAAGAATATTGACAAGGTTCGGATGCATTTTGCAATAGGACCGGGATATTATTGTACGATTACCGGCGAAACAAGAGTCGATGATGATTTTCTTGAGCGTGTCGAGTCGAGGATGCACGAACTTGTGGAGGCAGATCTATCAATCAAGAAAAGAACGGTTCATACAGATGAGGCAATCGGACTTTTTGGACAGTATGGAATGTATGATAAAGAAGAATTGTTCCGTTACCGCCGTGTATCCAAAGTAAACCTTTACAGCATCAATGAGTTTGAAGATTATTATTATGGATATATGCTTTACAGTACAGGGTATCTGAAATATTTTAAATTATATCGGTATGATGAAGGGTTTGTACTTCAGATGCCAGAGATTGATAAGCCGGAGACCGTGCCACATTTTCAGGCGAGAACAAAGTTCTTTCAGGTCATGAAAGAATCTGTGAAATGGGGAGATATTCAGGAGATTGAGACGGTTGGCGGATTGAATCGCAATATTACCAGTGGAGATGTTCAGGAAACTGTGCTTGTGCAGGAAGCAATGCAGGAAAGAAGAATTGCAGAAATTGCACAGATGATTGCTTCCAGACCGGAAATCAGATTCGTATTGATTGCGGGACCGTCGTCTTCCGGAAAGACTACATTTTCACACAGACTGTCTGTACAGCTTCGTGCAAATGGAATGCGTCCTCATCCGATCGCAGTAGATAATTACTTTAAAGAAAGAGAAGAGACTCCGAAAGACGAGAAGGGAAATTATAATTTTGAAGGACTTTGTGCAGTGGATATTGATCTGTTCGAGAAACAAATGCAGGAACTGCTGGATGGAAAAGAAGTGATAATTCCAAATTTTGATTTTGTGAAGGGACATAAAGAATTTGTAGGAAGTCCATTGAAACTTGGAGAACACGATATTCTGGTTATTGAAGGCATTCACTGCCTGAATCCAAAGCTGACAAAAGCATTGGCAGATGAGAATAAGTTTAAAATTTATATCAGTGCACTGACACAGCTTAACATTGATGAGCATAACCGGATTCCAACCACAGATGGCCGGCTTCTTCGAAGAATTGTGCGAGATGCAAGAACAAGAGGTGCTTCTGCAAAAAAGACAATTCAGATGTGGCCTTCTGTACGGAAAGGCGAGGAAGAGAATATTTTCCCATTCCAGGAGGAAGCAGATGTCATGTTCAATTCTGCTCTGATCTATGAACTGGCAGTATTGAAACCATATGTAGAAGCTCAGTTATTCGGAGTTGAAAGAGAGTGCCCGGAATATATCGAGGCAAAGAGACTGCTTAAATTCCTGGATTACTTTGTTGGAATCGGAAGCGAAAAAGTACCGACGAACTCATTGCTTCGAGAGTTCATTGGTGGCGGCTGCTTCCGGGTTTAAAAAAATAAATCCAAACGATTCAAGATATCGTTTGGATTTATTTTTTTATGTAATAGGAAACTTCGTTTCCATTACATAAAAAAACGCTCCGCGAGGATCGCACTGCGGCGGATAAGAAACATATCGCATATTGCGACCCGCCGCAGGCGGAGAATCTCGCAGGCGAGATTCTTTTTTATTTGGATTTTACCTGACGCCATAATTCATTGTATATGGCATCATTTTCATCTCCCAGGAATTTGAATGTTTCGCAATTTTCCAGTGCTTTATCGTCAGGAAAGACAATTGGATTATTACGGTATTCCGGATCGAGGAGTTTTCTTCCTTCCTCATTCGGGATGGAATAGGTGATATAGTCGAAGTTCATCTTAGCAATGTCCGGACGGCACATGAAATTGATAAAAGCTTCTGCGTTTTCTTTATTCTTTGCGTTTTTCGGGATGACCCAGGAGTCAATCCACATGTTACTTCCTTCTTTTGGAATGACATATTCCAGGTCCGGATTTTCAAGCTGACAGGTGATAGCTTCTCCGGAGTAGATGACAGCGAGAGCAGCTTCATTTCCAATCATTTTATCACGGGCCTGATCGACAACATAGGCCTGGACAAGCGGCTTTTGTTCAATCAGTTTATTCTTAGCTTCAGTCAGTTCGTCCAGATCGGTTGAGTTCAGTGAGTAGCCAAGATATTTTAATGTGATGCCAAATGCATCACGGACACTATCCTGCATGAGGATACTATCTTTGTATTTTTCGTTCCACAGAATTCCCCAACTATCTACAGGATCGTCGACCATAGTTTTATTGTAAAGGATTCCTACAGTTCCCCAAAGGTGAGGAACAGAGTATTTATTCTCCGGGTCAAACTCTTTGGAATGCTCCATATAAGTGCTTCCAATATTCTTGATGTTCGGAATATTGTCAAAATTCAGTTCAGCCAGCAGATCATTTTCAATCATACGCTGGATCATGTAGTCGGACGGGCATACGACATCGTAGGCAATGGCGCCTGACTGTATTTTTGGATACATGATCTCGTTTGTTTCATATTCTTCGTAAACGACATTAATACCAGTTTCTTCTTCGAACATATCTAAAGTTTCCGGATCGATATATTCTCCCCAGTTATACACAATGACCTGTTTGTCACTGGAACTTTTTGAGCGGATACCATAGAAAATTCCACCTGCCAGAATGAGAACGACCATACAGACCGGAACCACTCTCGACATCATAACTTTGCGGAATTTGCGAAGCTTTGGATGCTGACTGGCAACTTTGGAAATTTTAGCATTTTTTGCACCGGCAGCTTTTTCATCTGGGTTCATGTTGATCAATAACAAAAGAATCATGACAACCAGGAACATCAATGTGGACAGTGCATACATGGAAGGATTGATTCCTTTTCGCACCTCACTGTAAATCTTGGTGGACAGAGTGTCGACACCAGGTCCTTTTGTAAAATGCGTGATGATAAAGTCATCTAAGGACATAGTAAATGCCAGTAGGAAACCGGAGGACACACCTGGCAGAATGTCCGGGAATACGACTTTGAAAAAAGCGTATAACGGAGAAGCGCCAAGATCCAGGGCGGCCTCATAAGTGCTGACGTTCGTTTGCCGCAGCTTTGGCAGAACACTCAGGATTACATAGGGAATGTTAAAGGTAATATGTGCAATCAGGATTGTCTTAAATCCAAGGGAAAATCTACATGCGATGAATAACAGCATAAGAGAGATTCCTGTCACAATATCGGCATTTAACATAGGAATATTGGTTACACCAGTCACGACAGTACGCATTTTCTTTCGCATTGCCTGAATACCGATAGCGGCAGCAGTACCGAGAATCGTAGCAATCAGTGCAGATAACAATGCGATGATCAGTGTCGTATAAAGTGCGTTCATAATGGAATTATTTTTAAATAATTCCACATACCATTTTGTTGTAAAACCTCCCCATTTGGAACGGGATTTTGAGGAGTTAAAGGATAATACCATAAGGGTGATGATCGGCGCGTACAAAATGACGCATATCAGCACCAGATAAAACCGTTTAAAAAAATTCTTGATCAAAATGTAGTTCCCTCCCCATCTTTATCGTATTTTGCGATCAATGCCATACTGATCAAAATGAAGATCATTAGTACAAGGGACATACCGCTGCCAGAGTGCCAGTTACTTCCTTGTTTAAATTCCTGCTCAATAACATTACCGATCAGGAGAATCTTACTTCCACCTAAGAGGTCGGAGATGACAAAAGTTGTCAGTGACGGTACAAAGACCATGGTAATTCCGCTGATGATCCCTGGAACGCTCAGTGGCAGCAGGATTTTTGTAAATGTCTGCACACTGTTTGCACCAAGATCTCTGGCTGCTTCGATAACATTTGTGTCAATTTTGGACAGTACATTGTAAATTGGTAAGATCATAAATGGCAGAAAATCATAGACCATACCAAGTACGATGGCATATGGAGTGTTGATGATTTCCAGTGCCGGTAAATGGAAAAAATGAAGGAGACTGTTGATAACTCCGTTCTTTTCCAACAGGTTCTGCCATGCAATGATCCGAAGCAAAGAATTCATCCACATTGGCAGGATGAAAATCAGTACGATAAAGCTGGACTGATTGACGCCAAGTCCAGTCAGGATCATAGCCAGAGGGTATGCGAGAATCAGGCAGATAATCGTACTGACAAGGGATAACAAAAGTGCCAGTCCCAATGCCTTTAAATTCTCAGGTTCTGTGATCCTGGCAAGATTCATCATGGTGAATCCACCGTCATTATTCGTCAGACCATAGTAGAAGACCATGATAAGAGGAATGATGATAAATGCTGCTGACCAGAGAAGATACGGACCGGCAAGCATCTGTTTTAATAATTTACTATTCTTCAATTGGTACCGCCTCCTCATCTTCAGATTCTGGTTTTTTCATGATCTGAATATCAAATGGGTCTACGCGCAGTCCGACTTCTGCTCCGACTGGGAACATATCGGTGCTGTGCACGAGCCATTCGTAATTATTTGCCATGACTTCCATCTCATAGTGAACGCCTTTGAAAATAACATGTGTAACAACGCCTCGGATAATTCCGTCTTCTGGTTTTACAAGGTCGATATCTTCCGGGCGGATCACTGCATCAACAGGCTTCTTCTGACCGAATCCTTCATCGACACACGGAAAGTTGGCGCCGAGAATATTGACGAGCCGGTCATGTACCATCGTGGCAGAAAGAATGTTACTGTCACCGATAAAGTCTGCAACGAACGCATTCTTCGGTTCATTATAAATATCTTCCGGTGTTCCTACCTGCTGGATATATCCCTGGTTCATAACGACGATCGTATCGGACATAGTCAGGGCTTCCTCCTGATCATGAGTGACGTAAATAAATGTAATGCCAAGCTCATTTTTTAAGCGAATCAGTTCGTACTGCATATCCTGGCGCAGCTTTAAGTCAAGAGCACCAAGAGGTTCGTCAAGAAGCAGGACTTTCGGTTCATTTACAATGGCTCTTGCAATAGCGATACGCTGCTGTTGTCCGCCGCTTAAGGAAGCAGGAGTACGGTTTTCGAAGCCTTCAAGATTAACAAGTTTTAACGCATAACGAATCTTATCATTGATGTAATTCTGAGATTTTCCTTTAATCTTTAGCCCGAATGCAATATTTTCTGCAATGGTCATATGGGTAAAAAGTGCATATTTCTGGAATACGGTATTTAACTGTCGTTTGTTTGGAGCCAGGTTCGTGATATCCTGACCATCGAAGATGATTTTCCCAGAGTCAGGAGTTTCGAATCCACCAAGAATACGAAGCAGTGTTGTTTTTCCGCAACCGCTTGGTCCCAGAAGAGTTAAAAATTCATTTTCCCGGATATAAAGATTCAGTTCGTCTAGTACGACATTTTCATCAAATGCTTTGGATATATTTACAATATCGATTAATTTATTAGACATGTTCATTGTCCTCCAAAAATGTAATTATAATTTAGAACTTAAGGCCGGCTATCAAGGAAGTCCTGATAGATAAGAAGTCTGCTCAGCCTAAAAGTTCGGCGGGGTGCTGACCCATAAAATAACGGCACCGGATGTGCCAAAAGCTTCTATATAATGTTCAGAGTGAGGTGTGAAATAAAAAGATTCTCCTTTTTTCGCAGTGTAACTTTTATGTCCGATATGAATCTTGATACTTCCTTTTAATACATAACCAAATTCTTCACCTTCATGTGGGAGATCCCGGTAAGTTAATCCGCCAGGCTTTAGAGTCAGACGGATCGGTTCCATCATATTTTTCTGAGCGTTCGGTATGATCCATTCGGTCTTGCTGCCAAGTTCAGAATCAATTTTCTCAAAATAGTCTTCATTTCGAAATACAATCTGATCTTCCGGCTCTTCCTGAAAAAATTCTGAGACGGTTGTGCCCAGGCACTGCAAAATGTCCATCAATGTCGCAATGGACGGGGAGGTGAGATCCCGTTCCAGCTGGGAAATAAATCCCTTGGACAGTTCACTGCGGTCTGCCAGCTCTTCCTGGGTGAGCCCCTTGGCGACGCGGAGTTCCTTAATCTTTTTGCCGATATCCATCAAAAATCCACCTTTCTGAAAGAATCATTATGGATTCCTTGTGTTGATTTAAAGTAAACATGATAAAAGCCGTCACCAACAAAAATAAAATTAAACTCAAAGTTTAGTATTTGTTAACAAACGACCTGAAAATCATTATACAGGAAAAATACTAAAAATCAACAGTTTAAATGAAAATAATTGAAAAATGAATGTAAAATTTCAGAATGTAAAAATGAGCAAAAAATGAGCAAAAATACAGATGAAGGCAGTTTTTTATGGACATGATAAATCATGAATGCTATAATAATTTAGTTTGACAATATGTCAGCTGAAAGGTATGTCATGCAATTGCATGACGCGCACCTCGCAGCAAGAATGCCGAGGCATTCTTGAATTATTTATGGACATAAAGATAAGAATGAAAAGGAACTGGATATGAGAAAAAATCGAAAGAATAATTCCCATACCTATAGGAAAAGAATTTGTATTATGGCAGTTCTTCTGGCTGGCAGTCTTATGCTGGGAGGGTGTGGAGTAAAGAAAGAGAAAGCGGCAGACAACGAACTGCCGGAGATTGTCATTGGAATGGATTATTTTGAACCTTACAGTTATCAGGTGAGTAATGGTGAATATAAAGGTATTGATGTGGAACTTGCCAAGGAAGCATTTCAGAGGCTGGGATACCAGCCTAAGTTCGAGAATATAGTTTGGGAAGATAAAGACGAACTTCTGGCAGATGGAACAATCGACTGTCTGTGGAGCAGTTATTCCATGAATGGAAGAGAAGATAAATATCAGTGGGCAGGTCCGTATCTGTACAGTCGTCAGATGGTGGCTGTAAGAAAAGAGAGTGAAATCAATACTATTCAGGATCTGGAAGGAAAGAAGATTGCGGTTCAGGCGACCACAAAGGCAGAGGATCTTTTCCTTCATAAGATTGCATCAGATCTTCCGCAAATGGGGCAGGTAAACTGTTTTTCTACGACGAATGAACTTTATGCTGCACTTAGAAAAAATTATGTTGATGCGATTGCAGGTCATGAGGCGATGCTGGGCAGTCTGGTGAGAGATGGAGAGGATGCATACCGTATGCTGGACGAGAGTATCTATACTTCAGAACTTGGAATTGCTTTTAAAAAAGGAACCCACGAAGAAGTAGCACAAGAGCTTACAGAAACTCTCGAAGAGATGCGAAATGAGGGCATTACAGAAGAAATAGTCAAAAAGTACGGATTGGATGCGGATGAGATCCTGCCAGGAGGAAAAAGCAAATGAGCAGACAGGTAAGAACGCAGATGCCGCAGACGCAGAAAAAAGATAAGAAGAGTAAAAGCAAAGGAAAGAAATTTGATAAAAATGCATGTTTATTGATGTTTATTCTGCTTTTTTCCGGAATCCTGATTTTTCTTCTGTTGACAGCGAGTGATAATAAAAAACTGAATAGTACGTTGAATGAGACATTTGACTTTGCAAAAACCAGGATTGAAAGGTATGAGAACTATAATACGAATGACCAGGTGAAAAGTCTGGTACGCCTGATGGACAAAACAACAGAATTAAGCCGGGTCATAGCACAAGAAGACAATCTCAGTGAGGAGATGCTGGATGAATATGCAAACGAACAACGTCTGACAGGAATCCTTGTGTTGGATCAGAACCAGAAAGTGACAGAACAGACTGCAAAAGATGGAGATACTATGCTATTATGGCAAAAGCTGATTGAAAGTGATTATGTGTGTGATATTGCCAGGCATCCCCAAAAGACTTATACGACCCGCCTGAGAAATGAAGGAAAGCTCTATGATTTTGCGGCAGTGGCAAGACAGGATGCAGCAGGGATAGTGATCACATATATGCAGAAAGAGGAAGTAAGTGAGTTAAACGGAGACCTGACGATGAAATCGTTATTTGCGGATTTTCCTTTTGAAATGAATGGAAGCATCGTGATCTGTGATGATGACAAGGTTGTCAGTACCAATAAACAGGAGCTTCTTTCGAGTTCTGTAGAAGAATCAAAGTCATTGTATAAAAATGAATTTAAGGCAGGGGGGAATGGAATTGTCTGCCTTCATTCAAAGGCCGGAAACTGGTATGGACGCAAGGAGAAAATCAAAGACTATGATGCATATATCTTTTTCCCGGAAAGCCAGGTTTACATCACACGAAATATTGTATGTGTGATGTATGTGTTACTTGCCTTACTTCTTTTCGCTCTTTATTGGGTGAGCAGGAACAGAACAGAAAAGAGAAGTATCCTTCAAGATCAGAAGAGACTTCGTGTGATCAATGCACTTGGCCATGCATATTCTTCTATTTCTCTTGTGAATATAAAAACAGAGAAAATCGAAATTGTAAAATCTTCAAGGAATATGAAGCCGGATCAGAAAGGGGATATTCTTTCCAAAGCGCACCTGGAAGAACTGATACAGCAGGTTATTACAGAGCCATTTCAGGAGAAATATCGTGAATTTATCGATATGAGTACGGTGGCACAGCGTCTGGAAGAACGTGAGACGTTGAGCTTTACAGCTCAGACAGTAGAAGGAAGGTGGCTGACAATAATCATTGTGCCGCAGGGATATGATAAAACTGGGAAATTAAGTACAGTTCTGGTTGCGAACCGTGATGTAACAGAGGAAAAAGAACGAGAGATAGATCGGGATAAGAATCTGAGAAATGCACTCGCAGCTGCGGAACATGCAAACAGGGCGAAAACAGCGTTCCTGAATAATATGTCCCATGATATCCGTACGCCGATGAATGCGATTATCGGATTTACAGCACTTGCGACAACGCATATTGGCAACACAGAACTTGTTCTGGATTATCTGAAAAAAATCCATACATCCAGTCAGCATTTGCTTAGCCTGATCAATGATGTGTTGGATATGAGCAGAATCGAGAGCGGTTCTGTTCGAATTGAATATACAACGGTACACCTGCCGGATATTTTGCATGATTTAAGAACGATCATTCAGGGATCTGTACATTCCAAACAGCAGGATCTTTATATTGATACACAGGATGTAATTCATGAAGATATCATTACCGACAAGCTGCGTCTGACACAGGTCCTTCTCAATATTTGCAGTAATGCTGTAAAATTCACACCGGTCGGCGGTATGATTAACATTCGTGTTTCGGAAAAGCCATGCAGAAGAGATGGATACATAACGGTCGTTTTCAGTGTGAAGGATAATGGAATCGGAATGTCTAGGGAGTTTAGAAAGCATGTGTTTGATTCTTTTTCAAGAGAGCATACTGTTACGGAGAATGGGATTGGAGGAACCGGTCTTGGAATGGCGATCACCAAAAACATTGTGGACATGATGGGCGGTACAATTCAGGTTGAAAGTGAAACCGGAAAAGGAACAGAATTTACAATTATGCTTGAATGCGAAACATCAGGAGAGACAGTGAAACGGGAACCTGTTCCAGAGCTAAAAGGTGCCAGAGCGCTTGTGGTGGATGATGATGCACAAACTTGTATGAGTGTGAGCAGAATGCTGCGTGAGATTGAAATGACAGCAGACTGGACAACTTCTGGAAAAGAAGCGGTACTTCGGGCAAAAGAAGCGTATGAACAGAATCAGGAATTTAAAGTGTATATCATTGACTGGCTGATGCCGGATATGAACGGAATCGAGACGGTACGCAGAATCCGTATGGTGGTTGGAGAGGAGTATCCGATTATTATCCTGACTGCTTATGACTGGTCAGATGTTGAACAGGAGGCAAGAGAGGCGGGAGTAACTGCATTTGTGTCGAAACCGTTGTTTCTTTCAGAGCTGCGGGAAGTTCTGATGAGTCAGGCGCAAAGAGAACTCCTTAAGAATGAAAAACAGAAGGCTCAGGCGGAAAACCGAAAGAGTTATGCAGGTAAAAAAGTCCTTCTTGTAGAGGATAATGAGTTGAACCGCGAGATTGCAACAGCAATCATGAAAGAAATTGGTCTGGAAGTGGATACAGCAGAGGATGGCACAGATGCTGTGAATATCATGTCATCAGCAGAAGGCAGGAAATATGATCTGATTTTTATGGATATTCAGATGCCGAAGATGGATGGCTATACTGCAACCCGGGAGATACGTACGCTGAACAATCACAAATGTGCGAATATCCCAATCATTGCGATGACTGCAAATGCTTTTGAGGAAGACCGTAAAAAGGCGGTCAAGGCTGGTATGAATGGTCACATTGCCAAACCAATCAGTGCAGATGTAATTCTGGAAAATCTGGATCAGATTTTTGAAGGATAAAGAAGAACAAAAACAGGTTTTGACAAATCACCTATATTTCCGTAAAATATAATTGGTTATTTGTGCAAAATGGATTTTAAAATTTCTGAAAAATCAGGGAGAATGAAGAGAGATTATGATTAAGATCAAGAATTATAAAAAGGTAGAAAACCTGGAAGAAGCCTGGGAGCTGAACCAGAAGCGCACGAACCGGATTATTGGAGGTATGCTCTGGGTAAAGATGAGTGATGCTAATGTGCAGACTGCAATCGACCTGTCCGGACTTGGGCTGGATCAGATCGAAGAGACAGAAGAGGAGTTCAGGATCGGCTGCATGGTCACGCTTCGTCAGATGGAATTGCATGAAGGATTGTCTTATTATACAGAAGGCGCAGTGAAAGACGCATTTCGACATATTGTAGGAGTACAGTTCCGTAATCTTGCAACAGTCGGAGGAAGTCTGTTCGGCAGATTTGGATTCTCAGATGTGTTGACACTTCTGCTTGCATTAGATTGTGATGTGGAGCTTTACAAAGGAGGAATCATGTCCATTCAGGAGTTTGCGAAACTTAAAAGAGACAATGACATTCTGGTTCACATTATAATAAAGAAGACGCCAGTTCATATTTGTTATCAGTCTGTGAGAAATACGGTGACAGATTTCCCGACACTTAACCTGACAGCAGCAATCTTTGCTGATAAGATGCGTATTAGTATCGGTGCCAGACCGGGAAAAGCTATGTTGTTCGAAGACGCGGCTGGATTGTTAAAAGGACTGACAGATGGAAGTGTTACAGAAGAAGAGATACACACATTTGCCAAAGAGATAAAAGAAAAGCTTCCGACTGGAAGTAATATGCGAGGAACTGCTGAGTATCGAAGCCATCTGGCAGAGCAGTAAAAATTATCTGATCGACAATATTTCTGATGAAATGGCACAATATATGAAAGAGAAACGACTTGGAAAACAGTAAAAGGGAGATGTAGTCATGAAAGAAAAGCTTACACAGAAAGATGTTGAGAAAATTCAGGAAGAGATCGAACCGGACCTGCTTCTTATAGATTTTGTAAGAAAGCATGGATGTAAAAGTGTAAAACGTGGATGTGAGACTTCAGGTTGTGGACTTTGCACAGTATTTTTAGATGACAAGCCGGTACTATCCTGTTCTATTCTGGCAGCCAGAGTAGATGGACATAAAGTCACAACGCTTGAAGGGCTTAAGGAAGAAGCAGAAGAGTTTGGCGCATTCATTGCAGACCAGGGAGCAGAGCAGTGTGGTTTCTGTAATCCGGGCATGATTATGAATGCACTGGCATTATTCCGTGAAAATGAATTTCCGAATGAGGAAGAGATAAAAGAGTATCTGGCAGGAAATCTGTGCCGTTGTTCCGGGTATGAGGGACAGCTTCGTGGAATCCAGAATTTCCTTGTCTGGAAGAAAGAAAAAAGAGGGGAGGAAGTATCATGCAAATTGTAAATCAGCCAGTCAGAAAAAAAGATGCCATGCAGCTTGTGACCGGTCAGCCAGTCTATATGGATGATATGATCCCGGAAGATTGTCTGATCGTGAAACTGCTCAGATCCCCTCATGCAAATGCGGTGGTGCAGGAGATTCAGACAGATAAGGCAATGAAAGTTCCTGGAATTGAGGCCATCTATACATGGAAGGATATCGACCAGAACGGACGAAGATTTACATGTGCAGGACAGACTTATCCAGAACCCAGTCCATATGACCGTCTGATTCTGGATCGTCATGTCAGATTTGTAGGAGATCCGGTTGCGATTGTGGCAGGAGAGACAGAAAAAGCGGTGGACAGAGCCATTTCCATGATTAAGGTACAGTACGAGGTGTTGGAACCGATCCTTGATTATCATAAAGCTTTGGATAATCCAATTCTGGTGCACCCGGAAGATAACTGGGAGGCGCTTTGTCCGGTAGGAGCAGATAATAGAAGAAATCTGTGCGCACATGAGGCGAGTGAACATGGAGATATTGATCAAGTACTGTCAGACTGTGACATTATCATCGACCAGGTATATCATACAAAAGCGTGCCAGCAGACGATGATGGAAACAATGCGTACATATTGTTCCATTGATACATATGGACGTCTGAATGTATTTAGCTCTACACAGATTGTGTTCCACTGCAGAAGGATCATTGCAAATGCACTTCATATTCCAAAATCACAGGTACGTGTCAGCAAGCCGCGTATCGGAGGAGGTTTTGGAACAAAACAGACAGCGGTCTGTGAGGTCTATCCGGCATATGTGACCTGGATGACAAAGAAGCCGAGTAAGATTATTTTCACCCGCAAGGAATGTATGACAGCTTCTTCTCCGCGACATGAGATGGAAATGCATGTGAAACTTGGAGCTATGAAAGATGGAACTATCCGTGGAATTGATCTGTACACCATTTCTAACACAGGTGCCTATGGGGAACATGGACCGACAACAGTCGGACTGTCCGGGCACAAATCTATTCCGCTTTACGGAAAAGCAGAGGCATTCCGCTTTGTTTACGATGTGGTTTATACGAATGTTATGTCTTCTGGAGCTTATCGTGGATATGGTGCAACACAGGGACTTTTTGCCATTGAGACAGCAGTTAATGAACTGGCAGAAAAACTCCATATGGATCCGATGAAACTTCGTGAGATGAACATAGTAAAAGAAGGACAGGTCATGCCTGCATTTTACGGTGAGACAAATACAAGCTGCGCCTTGGACCGTTGTATTGCAAAGGTGAAAGAGATGAGTCACTGGGATGAGAATTATCCGGTCCGCGAACTTGGACATGGAAAAGTCCGTGCTCTTGGTATGGGACTTGCCATGCAGGGATCTTGTATCAGTGGATTAGATGTAGGCAGTGCAGCGCTGAAACTGAATGATGAAGGTTTCTACATTATGCGAATTGCAGCAGCAGACATGGGAACAGGTTGTGATACGATTCTTGCACAGATTGCAGCAGAAGTATTGGAGTGTCCACTTGATAAAGTAATTGTATTTGGAGCAGATACGGATGCATCACCATATGATTCAGGATCTTATGCATCCAGTACGACTTATGTAACCGGAAAGGCAACTGAGCTGTGTGCGAGAAAGCTTAGAGATAAGATTTGTCTTGTCGGAGCTAAGATGCTTGGATGTGATGAGAAAGAAGTAGAATTTGACGGTGATAAAGTTATCTATAGAGGCGAAAAGACTCTGGAAAAAACAGAAGTTTCCCTGTTTGATATTGCAACAGCGTCTATGGCGGGCAACAGTATTGCTCTGGAAGAGACTGTGACCATGAGCCAGCCAACTTCACCACCGCCATTTATGGCAGGCGTGGCAGATGTGGAAGTGGATCTTCTGACCGGACAGGCAAAAGTGATAGATTATTATACTGCTGTTGACTGTGGGACTCCGGTGAACCCAAACCTGGCAAGAGTTCAGGCTGAGGGCGGAATCCTTCAGGGAATCGGAATGGCACTGACGGAGAATATCACTTATGATGCAAAGGGAAGACTTTATGAAAATTCTCTCATGCAATATAAGATTCCGACAAGAGAAGATATCGGTCATATTCATGTAGAGTTTGAGAGCAGCTATGAAAAGTCTGGTCCATTTGGCGCAAAATCTATCGGTGAGGTCGTGATCAATACACCACTTTCGGCGATTGCTCATGCAATTTATAATGCAACCGGACACCGATTCAGGGAACTCCCAATCATGCCGGAACAGATTGCTATGTGTGAAGAAAATCCGATGTGGAAAAAGTAGGGTTATAGTACAGATAAATGAGTTGAAAAGAGAAGTCGTAAGGGTAAAAGCTTAGGACTTCTCTTTTTTTGACGTTATTATTCTTTACAGTAAAATGCTTCTAAGGCATCCATCTTTGCGGACATATTTATCATCATCTGGTCTAAAATTGTGATTGCGACCATAGATTCTACAACAACAACAGCCCTTGGTACAACAACCGGATCGTGACGTCCGGTAATGGCAATCGTCGTATCTTCGAAAGCCGTATTGATGGTCTGCTGTTCCTTGCTGATGGAAGGAGTCGGTTTAAATGCAGCCCGCAAGATCAGCTCAGAACCATCACTCATACCTCCGAGGATTCCGCCGGCGTGGTTCATCTTTTTTATAACGGTACCATTCTGACATGTAAATGCATCATTGTTGCTGCTGCCGTGGCTTTTTGAAGCTTCAAATCCGTCACCGATTTCCACACCTTTGACAGCGCCAATAGAAACGACAGCTTTTGCGAGAGAAGCGTCAAGTTTATCAAAGACTGTCTCACCGATTCCGGCCGGCATGCCTTTTACGCGGCATTCAACAATTCCACCGGAAGAATCCTGATTTTTCATGCAGGATTCCAGATAATCGGAAGCTTTTTTTGCATAAGCATTATTTGGCATATATAACATATTTTCGGCAATATCTTCATAACGATATTCCGTTTCAGGAATACAGATATCTCCAATAGAACGGGTAAAGGCAATCAGGTCGATTCCTAATTGTTCCAGGATTTTTTTTGCAATTGCACCGGCTGCGACCCGGCCAATTGTTTCACGGGCAGAAGAACGTCCGCCACCGCGGTAATCACGGATGCCGTATTTTGCATCAAATGTATAATCAGCATGTCCGGGACGGTAACAGTCTTTAATTTTGCCGTAATCTCTGGAACGCTGGTCCTGATTGTAGACAATGACAGAGATTGGTGTGCCGGTTGTCTTACCCTCGAAAACACCGGAGAGAATCTGGGCAGTGTCGCTTTCATTTCTCTTCGTTGTAAATTTACTCTGACCAGGTTTTCTTCGGTCGAGCTGTTTTTGTATATCTTCTTCACTTAAGGAAAGTCCCGAAGGACACCCATCAATCACAACACCGATTGCAGGTCCGTGAGATTCTCCCCATGTGGTGATACGGAACAATGTTCCATAAGTTGATCCAGCCATAATGTTAATTTCTCCTTTGATGTCATAGGTTTTGTTATAGATTTCTTTTTATTATAAAACAATCTTAATAAATTCTTCAAGAAATTTTCGTGAATTAGCTCTGTACTTTTAGAAGAGTGCATATTATAATGATAGCGTGTGAACTAGAAAAGGGGAGTTTGACGAACATGTTTGGAAAAAAGAAGAAAAACGAGTACGAAGAAGTAGTAGAAGAAGACAGAGACGAGTTTGACGTAGATTATAATGACGATGAAGATTTCGAGACAGACTTTGTATCTCTGGACGAAGATGAAGATGAGAAACCAAAGAGAGGCGGCATTGGCAAGAAGGTAGGTATCACGTTTGGTGTGATCTTAGCAGTTCTGGTAGTTGCTTATGTTGGCATGGCGTTTTACTTTGACAGTCATTTTATGTTCAACACAACGATCAATGGTAATAATTTTGCATTGAAGAGTGTTGCACAGGTGGAAAAATATATGGAACAACAGGTTGCGGATTATACTTTGACACTTCAGGAATCTGACGGCGACAGTGAACAGATTACAGGAAGCGAGATTTCTTTGGAATATGTGCCGGGAGATGAAGTTAAAGAGCTGGCAAAGAAGCAGAACAAGTTTCTTTGGATTACATCTCTGTGGGAGAAGCCGGTGATTGAGGCAAAGGTTGGAGTGAAGTATGATGAGAATGCACTTGCAAGGCGTATTGAGAGTTTAAATTGCCTGAAAGAAGAGAATCAGGTGGCTTCTGTAGATGCGCATCCGGAATTCCAGAATACAGAGTTTGTGGTCGTGCCAGAGGTCATTGGTACGCAGATTGATACAGAGACATTTAATAAAGATATCAGAGAGTCGATAGAAGGATTCCAGGATACCTTGAATCTGACAGATACGAACTGCTATATCAAACCGAGATTTTTATCAGATTCTCAGGAAGTAGTGGCAGCAAAGGATACCATGAACAGCTATCTTGGAGCGAATGTTACATATGACTTTAATCCGAATACAGAAGTGGTAGATGCATCTGTCATTTCACAGTGGGTGATTGTGGATGCAGATATGAACGTTACATTTAATCAGGAAGCAGTAAAAGAGTATATTGCTGCTCTTGCAACAAAATATAATACGAAAGGAAAACCGCGTCAGTTTACAACTGCAACAGGCAATACTGTCACAGTTGAAGGTGGCGGTTATGGCTGGAAAATCGATCAGGATGCAGAGTATGATGCATTGATCGCCAATATCCAGAATGCTGAGACTGTAACAAGAGAGCCGGAATATTCCAGTCGTGCAGCCAACCATACTGCAATGGATATGGGAAATACATATGCAGAAGTCGATCTTACCACGCAGCATATGTGGTTTATTAAAGACGGACAGATTGCGCTGGAGACCGATATTGTAACAGGTAATCCGAACAAGGGAAATGCGACACCGCAGGGAACCTATTCTTTGACATACAAGTCAAGAAATAAGACGCTTCGCGGAACAAAGAAACCAGATGGAACTTACGAGTACGAGACACCGGTTGCTTACTGGATGCCATTTAATGGAGGTATCGGATTCCACGATGCAACATGGCAGTCTTCATTTGGAGGCAGCAGATATTTAAGTCATGGTTCTCATGGCTGTGTTAATATGCCGAAAGATAAAGCAGCGGCACTTTATGACTTGATTCCGGATGGATGCCCGGTAGTATGTCATTATTAAAAAAAGAAAAAGAGAGGGAAAGATCATGTATGAATTATTAAAGACAGATGGTCTTGCCAAAAGAGGAAGATTACATACAGTACATGGAGTCATTGAGACCCCTGTATTTATGAATGTAGGAACTATTGCGGCAATCAAGGGTGCAGTGTCAACAACAGATCTGCAGGAGATTGGGACACAGGTTGAATTATCCAACACATATCATCTTCATGTAAGACCGGGAGATGAAGTCGTAAAGAAACTTGGAGGTCTTCACAAGTTTATGGTGTGGGACAAGCCGATTCTTACTGATTCCGGCGGATTTCAGGTGTTTTCACTTGCAGGGCTCAGAAGAATAAAAGAAGAGGGAGTTTACTTTAACTCTCATATCGATGGAAGAAAGATTTTTATGGGACCGGAGCAGAGTATGCAGATCCAGTCCAATCTGGCCTCCACCATTGCAATGGCATTTGATGAGTGCCCATCCAGTGTTGCAGACCGGGATTATATGGAAAATTCTGTGAACCGTACGACCAGATGGCTTAAGAGATGTAAAGCAGAGATGGACAGGCTGAACAGTCTTCCAGATACAATTAACAAGCATCAGATGTTATTCGGCATCAATCAGGGTGGCGTGTATGAGGATATCCGTGTGCGCCATGCACAGGAGATTTCAGAACTGGATCTGGATGGCTATGCAATTGGTGGTCTGGCTGTAGGTGAGACCCATGAGGAAATGTATCATATCCTGGATGTGACTGTACCTCATCTGCCGGAAGATAAGCCTGTATATCTTATGGGGGTAGGAACACCTGCCAATATCTTAGAGGCAGTAGAGCGTGGGGTAGATTTCTTTGACTGTGTTTACCCATCCAGAAACGGCCGTCATGGTCATGTATACACCAACCATGGCAAATTAAATCTGTTTAACCAGAAATATGAACTGGACCACAGCCCGATTGAAGAAGGCTGCCAGTGTCCGGCCTGCCGTTCCTACAGCAGAGCCTATATCCGTCATCTGTTAAAGGCAAAGGAAATGCTGGGGATGAGATTATGCGTCTTGCATAATTTGTATTTTTATAATAAAATGATGGAGGAGATCCGCGACGCCATCGAAGAACACCGTTTCGCAGAATACAAGGCGGCCAAGCTTGCCGGTATGGAAGGCAGATAGCACGCAGAAGCGGGTAAACAAAAAACTATAACTGCTGCGGCGAGGCGGCAGCAGATGTGAAGGAGGAAAAACCATGCAG
>ERZ839489.988-NODE-988-length-21717-cov-166.068876_pt1 | contig 21717 bp, 17 predicted proteins | sample MGYA00519938_ERZ839489 | MGnify/ENA primary metagenome ERZ839489 (study PRJEB31850, sample SAMEA3708846) | human gut metagenome | biome: human gut; feature: human-associated habitat; material: faeces | place: China | collected 2014 ...
GTGCTTCTAATGGTGTCATCATCATTACAACCAAGAAGGGACGTTCTGGCCAGAAACCATCTGTTACCTATAATGGCGATGTAACATTGTCTACCGTCCAGAAGAAATATAAGGTAATGAATGCCAGCGAATACAAGCAGGCTCTTACCAATCTGGGTATTGACACTAGCGGTTTGGGTACTGCCGATACCGACTGGCAGGATGAGATTTTCCGTACAGCTATCTCTACCAATCACAACGTCAGCATTCAGGGCGGTCTGAAGAACATGCCTTATCGTGTCAGCTTAGGTTTCGAAGATAACAACGGTATCGTTAAGACCACTTGGATGAAGCGTTTCAATACATCAATCAACGTTGCTCCTACCTTCCTTGACAAGCACTTGAACGTTAACTTCACAGCGAAGTATATGTTCGAGAAGGACCGTTATGCAAAGGTTGGTGATGCCATCGGTGGCGCACTTACCATGGATCCTACACAGCCTGTTCGCGTAGATGATGCTGCATATGATTGCGTCGGTGGATATTTCCAGTACTTGCAGGCTAAGGACGACAAAGTTACCGATCCTAGCTGGACAAGTATTGCAAAGGCTCAAATGCCACAGAACCCTGTGGCAGTTCTTGACAACTACAAGTGTATCGCCAAGTCTAATGATATTTCAGGAAACCTTGAGGTAGACTACAAGATTCATGGTTTCGAAGACTTGCATTTGCATGCTGCCATCGGTGCCCAGTATACAGATGGTAAGCAGGATGAAACTATTTCCAAGTATTCTTACTCCAACAACTATTTTGGTTATTATGGCTATGACCACGCCTATAAATATAGCATAGAAGGTAAAGCTTTTGCAGAATATGCACACAAGTTTGGTGTTCATGACATCGACATCATGGCAGGTGCAGAGCAGAGCCACTACCACAGAACAGGTTATAACTACGGAACAGGTACCGATGAGTACTTGAAAGCGAACAATCCTCTGTATGAAACAACAGAAGGCAAGTGGAATTACGAGCATGACCCAGTAAGCAAAGATGACGAAATGTGGAGAACCCACAACTCTCTGGTATCTTACTTCGGACGTCTTAACTACAACTTGCTCGATCGCTATTTGTTTACAGCTACATTCCGTGCCGATGGTTCTTCTCGTTTCAGAAAGGGTAAGAAGTGGGGTTACTTCCCAGCAGCAGCCTTTGCATGGAAGATCAACAACGAGCCTTTCCTGAAGGATGCAAAATGGCTCGATGAATTGAAACTCCGTTTGGGCTGGGGTAAGACCGGTCAGCAGAATGGTATTGATGACTTCTACTATTCTACTCTGTACAGAGTCAGCAATGGTTATGCACAGTATCCATTCGGTGATAATTATTACCAGACTTTACGCCCAACAGCAAGCAATCCAGACTTGACATGGGAAAAGACTACAACTTATAATGCAGGTCTCGACTTTACTGCTCTCAATGGTCGTTTCGGTGTGAATGTAGATGGTTACTATCGTAAGACTACCGACCTTTTGGCAAGCGTTGCCATTGCTGGTGGTACAACCTTTGGTGACCAACTTCTGAAGAACATCGGTTCTTTGGAGAACTACGGTATTGAGTTGGCATTCAACGTTAAGCCTATCGTTACAAAGGACTTCATTTGGGACGTTACTTACAACGTAGGATGGAACCACAACGAAATCACAGAATTGGAAGCAGGTTTGCAAGACTGGGTATGGACAGGCGACAAGGTTTCTCGTGGTAACAACACCAAGATTCAGGTAAACAAGGTTGGTCAGCCAATCAATTCATACTATGTTTACCAGCAGGTTTACGATGAGAACGGCAAGCCTATCGAGGGTGCTTATGTTGACCGCAACGGAAATGGTACAATTGATGATGACGACCGTTATTGCTACAAGAGCCCAGCTCCTGATGTCATCATGGGTCTCACTACCAAGTTCATCTACAAGAACTGGGACTTCAGTGCAGCCTTCCATGCATCAATCGGCAACTATGTATACTACGACTTCTTGAATAGCAAAGCAGTTCTGAACGAAATCAACGCAAGTGGTGCCTTCAGAAATACGACAACAGAAGCTGTTAATCTTGGTTTCACGGGTACAGCAACAAACCCAACCAATACCAGTGACTATTTCGTACGCAATGCTTCATACTTGAAGTGTAGCAACATGACATTGGGCTACAGCTTCCCAGCCTTGATCAAGGTAGGTGCAGAGAAGATTTGCAGTGGACGCATCTTCTTCACAGTCCAGAATCCATTCATCATTACCAAGTATAAGGGAATCGACCCAGAGGTAAGCAGCGGTATCGACAGCAATCCTTACCCACGTCCAATAAGCTTCCAGCTTGGTTTGAATCTTAACTTCTAAAATATTTAAAGGAGACTATTATGAAAAAAATATTGATTAAGACTGCAATGGCAGGTATGTTGTGCATGGGCTTTGTCTCTTGCGCAGACGAACTGAACATCAAGTCTGTTGACCCACATAATTACCCAACATACACAGTAGAGGGGCTCTTGGCTAAGCAGTATGCTACTCTTGGTCTTACAGGTCAGAAAGGTCCTGCAGGTATAGCAGACTTAAGTGGCGATGAAGGTGAAAGCGGATTTATCCGTACAGTTTTCAACTTACAAGAGTTGATGACAGACGAAACTCTGTGGGCATATCAGGACAATGAAGCCATTGCTCCTATTACCCACATGAACTGGACCAAGGATAATGCTCGTGTTAACTGGACATACCAGCGTCTGATTTTCAACATCACCTTGTACAACCAGTTTATTACAGAGCAGACTGGCAAACTGGAAGAAGACAAAGTTGCAGAGGTTCGCTTCCTCCGTGCCTTGAACTACTATTATTTCCTTGACCTTTATCGCAAGGCTCCTTTCAAGGAAACCTTCGACGATTCTCTCCCTGTAGAGAAGTCAGGAGTAGATCTCTATAACTGGCTGGATAAAGAGTTGGAAACTATCGAGCCATTGATGGCTGAGGTTGGTGCTTATAACAATTCTGAGAATTTCGGACGTGCTGACCGTGGTGCAGCTTATGCGCTCCATGCTCGCCTGGCTCTTAACTCTGCCGTTTATACCAATGGTCAGGTGAAGGATTACCAGAAGGCTATCGATTATTGCGACAAGATTATCGATAGCAATAAATATGATCTTTGCCGTGAAGCAAAGAATGGCTACAGCGGTTACCAGCAGTTGTTCATGGGCGATAATGACAAAAACCCAGAAGCAATGAAGGAAATCATCTTCCCTATCCGTCAGGATGGTGTTAAGACTCGTGCTTATGCAGGTACTTCTTACCTTGTAAATGCTACCAGCATAGCAGGCATGCCTTACGTAAGTACAAGTGATGCTTGGAAATGTCTGTTTGCACGTGTAGACTTGGTAAAGAAGTTCTTCCCTAACGAGGAGGATATTCCAAAGGCTGAGAAAGAAGATCTCATAAATAATCCTACCAAAGAGCAGGTTATTGCTAAGGATAACGAGAAGCATATCAGCACTGCAGATGTTATCGCAAAGGCTAAAGACGATCGTGCCCTGTTCTATATGGGTATAGGTGGCTGCGATGGCAAAGTACGTACTCTGACACCAGGCGATGCTATTACAGGTCCTCTGAATGGTGCATCAATCGTTAAGTGGAGCAACTTCCACGCAGATGGTGAACCTCAGCACCACCAGAACTATTCAGATACCGACTTCCCAATGTTCCGCTTGGCAGAAATATATCTGACCCGTGCAGAGGCTAAGTACCGCCTCAATGGTAGCCAGGACGGTTTGGAAGACATCAAGAAGGTTCAGAATCGTGCCAATCGTACTGATTTGGCAACAACTGTAAATGATCAGACTCTTATCGACGAATGGTGCCGTGAGTTCTACATGGAAGGTCGTCGCCGTTCAGACTTGGTTCGCTTTGGCTTGTTCACTGGTTCTAAGTATCTCTGGAGTTTCAAGGGTGGTGCAGAAAATGGCGCAGGTATTCCTGCATACTATGACGTCTATCCAATTCCAGACAATGAGATCAAAAACAATCCTAACATGAATCAGAACCCAAAATATTAATTGTTTGGAAACCAGATTTAATTAAATGAAATCAATTATGAAAAAGATATTCAAATTCATGTTGCTGCCAGCATTGGTACTCCCTTTGCTCTTTACATCTTGTGATGAAGACAGAGACAGCAACCCTACATTGGACCTGAGTCATCTTGCAGAGGGATTTGTATTGAACACTCCTGCTCTTGCAGAAAACAATACCTACGACTTCTACAATGCAAAAAACTTGGTACTGACATGCTCTCAGCCAAATTATGGTGGAGTACCTTACCCTGTGAAGTATTATGCACAGGTATCTATCGACCCTGCATTCGTCAACGATCCTAATGTCACTCATAAAGAGTTGGCGACATACGCAGAGAATCCAAGCAGTTTGGATTTTAATGCATACGAAGCAAACAAAGCTGTTGTATCTCTCTTCCGGGCTGCCAATCCTGAAGCAAATATTCCAGAGAAGATGTCTGTTTATATCCGCCTTCGTGCAGTCATTGGCGGTACTTTGAATCAAACCTTGGGCGAGACCTATTCAAATGTCATCACCTTGCCTTCTGTGAAGGCTACTATTCCTGACGCTAAGTTCACAGAAAACCTCTTCTTGACTGGAAGTTCTATCCAGGAGCCATGGGAGAGTTGGAAAACTATTCCTCAGGTATATGACATGGATGGCAATTACTATGGTATCATCTACGTGCCAGCTGGTGGCGAATTCAATTGGGGTACTGAGATCAATGACAAACTCGGCATCAACCAAATCAAGGAAATCAACGATGTAGCTGGTGCAGGTATCACTGCAGGTAACGACCAAAACCTCAAGGTAGCCAACGCAGGTTGGTACACTCTCCACTTCAAGGGTAAGATTTCCAAAGACAAGAAGAACATCAACTGGACACTGAATGTTTACAAGACTCAGGTTTGCCTGATTGGTGCTTGTATTGGTCAAACCGATTGGGGCTTTGCTAACGAAAATGCTCTGACACCTCCAGACGATCCAAGTGGTGATTGGGTTTCTCCTGCATTCGCTGCCGGCAGCGAACTTCGTGTTGCTGTCAAGGTCGGTGACATCGACTGGTATCGCACAGAGTTCTCTATTTACAAGGGCAACGTGTTCTGGCGTAAACATAATATTATAGACAGTTGGGCAAAGAACGTGGGTTCAGATTACTCTGTAGCTACCACCCCTGGCAAGAAGTTGTATGTCAACTTTGATACAAATAAAGCTGAAGTTAAATAATTTAAGATGAAAGCAAAATGAAAAAGAAATTTTTATATAGCTTAGCAGTCTTGGCAAGTGTTACACTTGCCAGCTGCAACGGCGACTACGATGATTGGGCTCAACCACAGCACAATCCAGAGGAAGAAGCCATCACGATTCCTGGCTTTACTGCAACACCAGTAGTTCAGGACATCGACTTTGCCAATGTGACAACAGATAGTGTCAGCACCTTCACATTGAGCGAAGCAGCTCTTCCTGAAGGTTTTACACTTGAGAATGCTCGCTTAGAGATTATGCCTCAAGGAGAAGATAATGCAATCAAGAAAACCGTTAATTCAAGCATTGAGGGTAAGTCCGCTGTTGCAGATCTTTCAGAAGTAATAGAATCTTATTATGGCAAGCGTCCTATAGCTCACTCTTTTGTTACCCATGTTTATTTAAATGCGATGAAAAATGGTGATGCTGTTCTTATTGATGCTGGTGAATTTAACCTTGCGATGACTCCAAAGGCTCCGTTCATTGACTCTGGCTACTATATGGTTGGCCTAATGACAGATTGGAAATTGGATACCAATCTCAAATTCACTCACTCAGATAAAGACGTTTATGAAGATCCAGTATTTACCATTATGTTTACTACAACAGCCGATAACCAATATTGGAAGATTATTCCTCAGGGTAATGTAGATGCAGGTAATATTTGGGCAGTAGAAAACAATCCTAAGGGTGTTGTTGGTGTAGAAAAAGATGGTGACGACGCAATGAGCGGTACACTTCTCACTACTACTTCAAAGGGTGAAAAGGCTAACGCTGGTAAGATTGCAAAGGCTGGTATCTATCAGATGACTATCAACATGATGGACTACACTTATACCATCAAGCAGATTGCACCAGAATACTATCTTGTTGGTAAATTGCAGGGCTGGTCACCCGAACCTGAAAACAAGACCTGTCTCATGTATGCTGAGTCTGCTATGGTTCAGAGTTATACTACTCAGTGGAACGACGATGCAAACCTGAAGATTTGGTTGGGTAGCGACTTTGGCGTTTGGGCCAATGCTTATGGTAGTGCAACAATGGCTGACGCCAATACCCCAACAGGTAGCTTAAAATCTGACAACAAGGCTGGTGCTATCATTTGCCCAGAACCAGGTGCATTCTATACGTTCACAGCCGACTTCTCTACCATGACCTACAAGTGGACTAAGCTTGAGAATCAGAATCCTACCGAATTCGAAAATGTTAGTCTTATCGGAGTTGGTGGCAAATGGGGGGACAATGACGACGTTGACATGACCCAGGTTACTCCTCACAACTGGTTTATCGAAACAACTCTCCCTGTAGGAGGATTTAAGATTCGTGCTAATCACGGTTGGAATGCAGGTGGAAACTGGGGCTACACAGCAGATCAGAAGTTCACTTCTACAGGTAAGTTGTTCAACGATGGTGGCAGCTCAGATATCAAGATTGCAACTGCAGGTAAGTATCGTATCTTCTTCAACGATATTACTAACGAGTATGCTATCATTGCTGTTGCAGAATAAACATTTATTTTAATAATACATTATAGGCGGCTCTCAATTCCGGGAGTCGCCTATTTTCTTTTTCTCCTCATCCTTTTCAAGTATTTTTCCCCTAAATCCTTGGAAGTTACGAGGAAAAGTCGTATCTTTGCCAACGAATAGCAATATTGCGTCCACGACCTTATAAAGCGTAAGCAGATGGCAAGATTTATAGACCCACGTGTCGATTGGGCTTTCAAGCGAATCTTTGGAAGCGAGGACACGAAAGAATGTCTGATCACATTCCTCAACGGACTGTTTGAAGACGAGTTGGTAATCAAGGACGTGACGTTTGCCAAGACCGAAAAACTTGGCTTGCGCCCCGATGACCGCGGTGTGGTCTTCGATGTCTATTGCATCACAAACGAAGGCAAGCATGTCATCGTAGAGATGCAGAAGAAAGAGCAGGAATACTTTGCCGACAGGGCATTGTATTACACGGCACGTGCCATTGTGCAGCAAGGCATCCGTGGAATCTGGGACTACCACTTGGCTCCAGTCTATACGGTATGTTTCATGGATTTCGTGTCGGATAGTCCGGTGCTAAAGAAGTTTCGTACCGACTTGGTGCTTACCGATTTGCAGACACGCCAGCGAGTGTCCGACAGGATGCGTATTGTGTACCTCCAGTTGCCATTGTTCGACAAGCACACGGAGGCAGAGTGTATGGATATATTTGATTGTTGGATTTATATAGTGAAGAATATGAACATGTTTGAACAGATGCCATTCAGCGAGAAGTATCCAGTCTTCCGCAAGTTGGCAGAAATAGGCGACCTCCGCAAGCTTTCCCGAGAGGAACTTGAGCTGTATGACGAGGACATCAAGAATATGCGTGATATATATGCCACCAGAAAGTTTGATGAAAAGAAAGGGATGGAAATAGGTATGGCGAAAGAAAAGATAGCCACAGCTCGCCGCCTTCAGTCAATGGGCCTTTCTGATGAGCAAGTATCAACAGCCACAGAACTCCCACTGGAGGAAATCCAGAAATTGAAGGAATAAGTAGAGATTACTAGGCGGTTCTCGAACATATCGGGAGCCGCCTATTTTCTTCTCAAAAAAACTTTTCCACCCTAAATCCTTGCGAGTTTCAGGATAAAGTCGTATATTTGCATAAGAAAAGCTGCACTCAGCAAATTGAAAGCAAGCTTTCTTTGCGCTCGTTTGCATTTTCTTTGCCACCGAATAAGTACAACATTTATATTTTTATGATTATGAGAACAGGCGACAAAGTATTAATATCTCCAGACTTGACACATGCCAAAGACTGGACACAGGGCGAAGTGATTGAAGTTGAGAACAATCCTTTCGTAGGAATTGTCATCTCAGCAAAAACCGCAGATGGGAACATATTCTTTGGATATAAGGACTTATTTGAACCTGCAAAGGACGATGAATGATGATTTTGCATTTTCTTTGCAGATTGGAACAAACAATCTTCTATATGAAACAAGAAATTGAACAAAAAGAATTAGGCATGGGAAACTTCCAAGGTTATCCTTCTTTGTTGAGACAAATCAAGCATCGTGTTTCTTTTGCCCAACAGAAAGCCATGTACGCAGCCAACGAGGAGCTGCTACGCATGAATTGGGACATAGGTGAAATGCTTACCAAAAGCCAAGAGACTGATGGTTGGGGCAAGAAGACATTGCAGCGTTTGGCAGTAGACTTAAAGAACGAGTATCCTGAAAAGAAAGGATTCTCTGTGAGAAATATGCAGTGCATGATGTAGTTTTACCAGGAGTATAACAAGGAGCTAACTTGGGTAAAAATGCATAATTATGCAATTGCGCAACCATCGGTTGCGCAATTGGAAGGTAGTAATAAAGAACTACCTATCAAGCTTTTATCTTGGACTCACAACATCATCCTTATCCAACGAGTAAAAGATATAAAAGCTCGATATTGGTATATGATACAATGCATAACTAGTCATTGGTCTAAAGAATACTTGACAGAAACCATCAAGCTGGACTATTATGGCAAGCATGGAGCATTGGCTAATAACTTTGCCACAACCCTCCCTGCAAAGGAAGCCCAAGAAGTACAGTCTTTACTAAAAGACCCTTACATCTTCGACATGCTTACCTTTACTGAGCAATATGATGAGCGAGACATAGAAATCGGTCTTATCAAGCACATAGAGAAATTCCTCGTAGAAATGGGGGCAGGCTTTGCTTTTATGGGAAGACAATATCACATTGAGGTCTCAGGCGATGACTATTATATCGACATGCTGATGTATAATACATTCATGCATAGATATATGGTGATAGAACTGAAAGCTACTGAGTTTATGCCAGAATATATCGGCAAACTAAACTTCTATTGCTCTGCCATAGATGACACGCTTTGCAGAGAAGGCGACAACAAGACTATCGGCCTGCTTCTCTGCAAGACCAAAGACAGAATAAAAGCAGAATATGCACTTCGTGATATACAGAAGCCAATTGGTGTATCCGACTATGAATTAGGTCAAACTCTGCCGAAAGATTTTCGCAGCAGCCTTCCTTCCATTGAAGAAATCGAAAAGGGACTCAACGAATGGAATCAAGAATAACATCCAATAGGCGGTTCTCGAACATATCGGGAGCCGCCTATTTTTTATCTACACCCCTTCTATTTTTACTACCTCGTACCAGAGTTTTGTTCCTCACGACGGCACCTTTGTGCCCTCGCTATGGCAAAGGAGTGCCCTCGGGAGGAACTTTTCACGACATCCTCAATGCAGATATCCCCATACCTTGTTGCAATTGTGACCACCTCCATAACATTCAGCTTTAGTAGATAATTATTATTAAAAAACTAGAAAACATTTGGCGGTCTCGTTTTTTATTGCGTAATTTGCGTTGCGTAAAAAGCGCAATGAACGTTTGTATAATGAATGATAACAAGATATGGCAAGATTGAATAATCCTTTTGTGGTATATGGCTATAAGGGCGCAGAGTATTTCTGCGACCGCCAGAAAGAGACGGAGAAAATGATTTCTTCGCTGCATAATGAACGTAACATCACGTTGGTTGCCCCACGCCGTATGGGTAAGACGGGATTAATTCATCATGTATTCCATCAGATGGAGGAGCAATACGCGGAAGTGAAGTGTTTCTATCTCGACATCTTTGCCACCAAGAATCTGGAGCAGATGGTGCAACTGATGGCTTCTGAAATCATCGGAAAGCTGGATACTGTTTCCCAATCAGCCCTTCGGAAGGTACAGGAATTCTTCAGCAGCTGGCGTCCTACTCTGACGATAGATGAATTGACAGGCATTCCTTCTTTTTCTTTAGACTTGAAACCGAGTGAAGGGAAGGATAGTTTGAAGCGAATCTTTGAGTATTTGAAGCAATCGGGAAAGCGATGCTACATTGCCATTGATGAGTTTCAGCAGATATTAAGTTATCCGGAGGATGGGGTTGAGGCGATGATCCGTTCTTATATCCAGTTCTTGCCGAATGTATATTTCGTGTTTTCGGGCAGTCAGCAGCACATGATGCAGGAGATGTTTCTGTCGGCAAACCGTCCTTTCTTCCAGAGTTCGCTGGTGTTGTCTTTGCCTTGCATCGGGGAGCAGGTGTATCGGGAGTTTGCCAATCGCTTGTTGGCATCTCAGCACAGGTCGATAGATGAATCTACCTTTTCTTATATTTATCAGCAGTCTGATCGTGTAACCTGGTATGTGCAGTCGATATTGCATGGCATCTACGAGCATGCTTCTTCCGAGATTACGAAGTCTCTGGTAGATGAGGTGATTCTGGAGCTGATTGAGGAGCAGGCGATGGCTTATCAGAACTATTGTGCCTGGCTAACCGAGAACCAGCAGATGCTTTTGGGGGCGATAGCTCGTGAGCATTTGGTATCTTCGCCGTTGAGCCAGCAGTTTATCAGCACCCACCATCTTCCAGCTACGAGCAGCGTGAAAACGGCATTAAAGGCATTGGTTGATAAGCAGCTGGTAAGCAAGACTCCGACTGGCTATCTGGTTAGCGACCGCTTCTTTGCGAAATGGCTGGTAAGAGGAGGAATCATAGCCAACTGAGGAAATGAAAATTACGTCCCGATGCTTGGCTATGGTGAGATGGATGATAACAATGCCGCAACTTATACGATGCAAGGAATCAATTATAACGATGCAAGGAAGCCTTTCTTGCGATTGCGTGACATTTGTCATGCGTTTATACGACACTTGTCGTACGGTCGGATGACAAATGTCGTATAATCACATGACATATATCAAAGTATAAATAAACCTAATATTTTACACCAAAAGATACAAGTTATCACATTATTATATATATATGCATCATCTTTCATAGAAGACAAAGAATGCGAATTCAACAAGCAAGTGCAAAAATCCATCCCATTGTCTGTTAAAGAATATAATCATAAAAATCTTGAAAACGTGCAGAAGGCTTAATACGATTTGCATAACGTAAAGGCATACAAAAAAGGCGGCTCCCGATATGTTCGAGAACCGCCTAGTAATCTCTTCTTATTCCTTCATTTTCTGAATTTCCTCCAGTGGGAGTTCGGTGGCTGTTGATACTTGCTCATCAGAAAGGCCCATTGACAGAAGGCGGCGAGCTGTGGCTAGCTTTTCTTTTTCCATACCTTTCGCCATACCTTTTTCCATACCTTTCGCCATACCTTTTGCCATACCTATTTCCATCCCTTTCTTTTCATCAAACTTTCTGGTGGCATATATATCACGCATATTCTTGATGTCCTCGTCATACAGCTCAAGTTCCTCTCGGGAAAGCTTGCGGAGGTCGCCTATTTCTGCCAACTTGCGGAAGACTGGATACTTCTCGCTGAATGGCATCTGTTCAAACATGTTCATATTCTTCACTATATAAATCCAACAATCAAATATATCCATACACTCTGCCTCCGTGTGCTTGTCGAACAGTGGCTGTTAGATTAATTATAATACAATGTTTGTAATAGAGTATTTCATTCTAAGCACTGTTTGATTAAGTCGTGAGCATCTTTTGCATGATATACTCTGCCTGCTTTAACATCTTCTAGGGCTTCTTTAATACCACTTTTCTTTTCGGTTTGAATAACCCAGCCAAACTTCTTTGCCAGTTTCTTTAATAAGTTGAAGTCAACTTGCGGAACAGTTATAGTTGTTTTTATATTATTTATAGCTACATTCATATTGCTTTCCTTTTAATGTTATTTTTAATGCTACCGCAAAGAAAATGCAAACGAGCGCAAAGAAAGCTTGCTTTCAATTTGCCGAGTGCAGCTTTTCTTATGCAAAGATACGACTTTTCTCTTTAATATCCAAATGTTTAAGTGAAAAATACTTGAAAAGGGGGGAGGAGAAAAAGAAAATAGGCGACTCCCGGAATGGAGGAGAGCCGCCTATTGAATATTGTTGTTTCGATGATGAAACGAAGGATTATTTATTCTTTGATTTCCCAATGGCCTCCAAATGTAGAAGAACCAACACGCTCTATTCTTTTTTGAGCCTTTAGCTTTTCTATATGTTTTTGTATTGCACTTGCCTTGATAGCTAGTTTGTCCACGAGCTCTTGTCTTGTTATATACGGATTGTCTTTTATTAATTCAAAAACCTTTTCAATTGTTTTTGGTGATCCAGTTTGACCACCAGTTTGACCACCAGTTTGACCACCAGTTTGACCACCAGTTTCATTAGGAATAGGTAATCGTAGTTCTACCTCTTGTAACTCGTATTTATCTATTAATTCAGGCTTACCCCAACCTGATTCTTTGAAGCTTTTGCCCTTGCAGGGCGACAGTTTTGCGTCCGTAATTACCTAGGGCGATGCCCTGGACTAGGGGCTTCTGCCCCTTCGGGGCGTATTCCCTGAAAGCTCAGTCCGGTTCAGGCTTATTCCTTCATTTTCTGAATATCCTCCAGTGGAAGCTCTGTGGCCGTTGCCACTTGCGCTTCAGAAAGTCCCATGGACAGAAGGCGGCGAGCTGTGGCTATCTTTTCTTTCGCCATTCCTTTTTCCATCCCTTTCTTTTCATCAAACTTTCTGGTGGCATATATATCACGCATATTCTTGATGTCCTCGTCATACAGCTCAAGTTCCTCTCGGGAGAGCTTGCGGAGGTCGCCTATCTCTGCCAACTTGCGGAAGACTGGATACTTCTCGCTGAATGACATCTGTTCAAACATGTTCATATTCTTTCCTCCTTTTTATATTGTTTTATTCTTTGGATTCTCTTTTGGTTTCTATAGAAAATTTCAGCACTCCTAAATTTACCCCAAAAGTCAATCTGCGCATTTTTAATGGCAGCTTATCTGCGAAGACTTCGTTCATGGCAGCTTGTATCTTACCTTCTGTTGCTTTGTCTGGTAAAATACCATGCTCCTTTGCATCTTCATTCACCTTATCTATAGTTCTTGCCAATTTGCGAAGTTGAGTGAAAGTATCAATGATGGCAATGGTTGTACTGATGGCTAAATCACCTTTCAGAATTGTGGCAAGCATATAAAGTCCTTGTTCAGTAAATGCGTGAGGTGCAACAGTGGAATGCTTGAGGGTATTGAACCGGTGGAAATTTTCCACCAGTTCCTGTTTCTCGCTGCTATTCAGTTCAATAATATAACCAGGGGGAAACTTTTTGGGGTTATTTTTAACCGCTTTGTTTATATCTCTGGTTTCTACTCCATACAATTCCGCAACATCTCTGTCAAGGATAACTTGCGTATCCCTGATGACAATGATTTTACTTTCTGTTTTTACAATAATTATTCTTCCTTGTTTTTTAGCAAGTCCATCATTTTCTTCATATCAGGCAAAGCCTTGCGTAACCTTTCAGGCATGTCATCCAACGTCTTGTAGGTAGCAACTCCCATCGGCTTGCTGTAGTCTCGAACAGCATATTCTGCATAAGAGTAGTTTGCTGATTGGCAAAGAATGATTCCAATAGACGGATTCTCGTGTGGCTTACGCACCTTGTCGTCGAGAATTTGGAGATAGCCAAAAAGTTGTCCAAGATAAGAGGTCTTAAACTCGCCAAGTTTTAGCTCTATGCAAACCATAGCGTTCAATTCTCGATTGAAAAACAGCAGGTCTGGGAATTGTTCAACACCATAGATTTCCAAATGGTATTGGTTGCCGATGAAAGCAAAGTCTCTGCCAAAGGTCATGATGAAATTCTTGATGTTCTGAACGATGCTTTGTTCTACAACTCGTTCGTCGACATCTATTTTTTCGCGTTCCCCAATCTCTTCTACATTGATAAAGTCAAGTAGATATTCATCCTTGAACATTTCTACTGCACGTCGAGCTTCCCTAGGATTGTTGATGGTCCTGGTAAAATTGTTAGGCATGCGTCCTTGGCTATGGTAAGCATCCTCCTTTATAAGTTGGCGGAGCTTCTTTACGGAAAGATGTTCCTCTACAGTGCGGTGAATATAATAAAAGCGTGCCGAAGTTTCTTTTGGTCCACTAATGATGGCAGAGTGGTGTGTGAATGGTACTTTAAAGAAGTCCTCAACAGGAAAATCTGGAATATTAGAAATAGATAAAGTATGGAATATATCTATCTGATTTTCACTATTTTGTAATTCAGCGGTTGCAACCGCTGAATTCTCAAAGCACAATTCGGCGGTTGCAACCGCCGAATTGCTGTCAAGCATATTCCATGCTTCATAAAAACGTCTCATATCCTTCATTTGAGTTTCCGAGAATCCTCGAAGACCAGGTAGTTCCTTACGAAGTTGTTCGCTGATGGCTGCTAATGCGCCCTCGCCCCATACTCCTTTGCGGGTATGTTGTGAAAGATATTTTCCGATGGCAAAATATAAAGCAAGTTGTATGCGGTTCACACCTTTGGCTGCTTCATATTGTCCTTGAAGTATGGCTGTCTTTATAGCGTTGACAGCATTGTTATATTGTATCAAACTATCCATAGAGTAATGTTTTAATTTGGTCTTCTAACAGAAGGCATACGGATTTTGGGACAAAGAAAATGCAAACGAGCGCAAAGAAAGCTTGCTTTCAATTTGCCGAGTGCAGCTTTTCTTCTGCAAAGATACGACTTTTCCTCGTAACTTCCAAGGTTTTAGGGAAAAAATACTCGAAAAGGGGGAGGAGAAAGAAAAAATAGGCGACTCTCGGAATTGAGAGCCGCCTATTAATTTTAAGTTTATTTGATGAAGCAAATGCTTACTTCTTTGTCTTTGTCATCACACATTTAGCAAAGCCTTCAGCCCAAGCATAAAGCTTGATGTCGTAAGTACCTGCTTCTACAGTGATGTTTCCACCATTCTTTGTTGTGAGGTTATCTAACTCTCCACCCCAACTGATGGCCCAATCGTCGTTGGCGCGGAACTTGATTTCACCAGCACTCAATGTGATGTTTTTAACTTCCCAGTAGCCATTAACTTCCTTGGTATCTTTATTGTAAGGAACGTAAGTCATATCTACGTCTGACTCCCAACCATTAGGTGATGCGCTACCAATGATTCCAATAGATGTAATAGGAGTCAGAGTGTAAGTTTTCTCAGATAAGTCAACATCTACCTGATAGTAACCTGCAGGTTCTGTAATAGTGATGTTGGCTGCATCTGGAGCTGTATTGAAGTCTGCGCCATAGTTGGTGCCCTTCCACTCTGGCTGAGTACAGAACTTGAAACCATTCTGGTTCAGGTACATGTAACCAGTGAATTTTACACCATCTTCACCTGCGAGATAGTCATTTGTTGCCCAGCCATTAGCATCGCCTGCCATATAGAGGATAGGCTTGCCTACAGAGTAAGACAGGTTGTTCATGTCGAGAGTTACAATCCATGTACCAGTACCTACGATAACCATTGACTGTGGAGTACCCCAGCTGTCGCCAGTATAATAGATTGTACCAGAAGCATCTTCGCTACCGTCTTTCTCGCAACCCAAGACACCTGTGTTGATAACATCCCAGTTGCCGGTTTCATCCCACTTGCTACCTTCGTAGAACTTAAAATAGTTCTTATCTTTCTCTGTGGTGACCTTGAGCTGGTAAACACCATCAGACACTTTGTTCATCCATACAGGTTCTTTTGGCTTCCATCCATTGCCATTAACTTCACCGAGCATGTAGTAACCTTTCTCATCAATAGCAGGAGTTGGGGATGGCTTAAGTTTGGCTGTAGTCGTACCTACGGTATTGATGGCAACGGCATCACCTGATGCCAAGTTGGCAGAAACCTTTGACTCAACGTTGATGTCACGAGCAACGCTTGCGCGTGATTTGTTCTGGCTGCAGAGAATCTTCTCCAATTCTGTTGCGTCTACCTGAATGCTGTTACCGTTGATTTCGCCTTTAATGGCTTCGCCATTTACTTTCAAGTCTTTGAGTGTGAAACCTGTAACATCTGCATCTGATGAATTGACTGTGACGAGATTGATAATACCGTCATCGTCTGGCAAGCTACTTTCAGCTTCAGTACCTGCTGCGAAAGTAATTCCGTATTTGGCAGCTGAGGCCTCCTGTGGATTGGTCTGAGGATTAGCCCAATCATCGTAGTCGCCGTTGCAGCTGGCAAGTGTAACACTTGCCAAGACTGCTAAGCTATATAATAATGTTTTTTTCATTGTGCTTTGGTCTTAATTATTTAACTTCTGCTGTGTAATTATCAAAGTCGATATACAACTTCTGTCCAACTTGGGTAGTTACAGAGTAATCTGCGCCCTCAGTCTCAGCCCAGCTGTTTACGATATCATATCTACGCCAGAAGACGTTGCCCTTGTAAAGAGTGAACTCTGTACGATACCAATCTAATTTGCCTACCTTGACAGCTGCGCGAAGCTCTGCGCTGGCAGTGAATGCTGGAGAAACCCATTTGCCATTCTTATCTGCTGGAGCTGTCAGAGCATAAGCGTCATCAAATGCCCAAGTACCAGACATCTCGACACTACCACCTAAGATGTAAACCTTTGTTGGGTAAACAGTCAGTGTCCAGTCAATATTCTTCTTGTCTTCTGTAATCTTACCCTTGAAGTGAAGAGTGTACCAACCTGCGTTTGCTACCTTGATTCTATGCTCTTCACCTTCTGAGATACCGGCGTTGGCCTCATCGTTGATTTCCTTGATACGGTTGTAACCGCGGTCGTCATTGTTCTCGGTACCCCACTTGAACTCACCACCAGCTGGCAAGTAGATTATACCATAGTAGTTACCTTCCAAACCAAAGACCTTAGGAATTGGTTTCCAACTCTTCCATGGATCCTGGATAGAACTACCAATCAAGTAGAGGTTGTCAGTGAACTTAGCATCAGGAGCCTCATAAGTAGCCTTCACAGAACGCAAGGTGATGGTATTTGAGAATGTCTCGCCCAAACTTGTATCAGTAGCGTCTCCAATCACAGCACGCAAGCGAATGTAAACAGGCATTTCTGCAGGAACACTTGTATCTGGATTTGCAGCTTGGAAGAGAGCTACTATAGCGTTGTTTATTTCAGTTGCATTAACTTGCATATCGGCAGTTCTATAGAATGTCGCTAACTCTGTGTGAGTTGCAGTACCATCGCTGACGAATGCTGGATCGATAGATACCTGTACGTAATATCTCATAGAGTAAGGTACTCCACCATAGTTTGGCTGAGAACATGTCAATCTTAAACTTTTTGCACTGATGAGATCGTAAGTATTGTTTTCTGCTACGGCAGGAGTGTTCAATACAAATCCATCTGCAACATGACTCAAGTCCAATGTAGGGTTGCTGTCTCTGTCATCATCGCATGATGTAAAGAGCAAAGGGAGTACCAATGCTGGCAACAGCATGAATTTGAATATCTTTTTCATAATTCTTTCTTTTTTAATTTAATCTGTTAACCTAACAATTAGTATTTTGGGTTCTGTGTCATGTTAGGGTTGTTCTTAGTCTCATTACCTGGGATAGGGTAGATATCGAAATGCGATTCAATACCTGCACCATTAGGTACACCACCCTTGAAACTCCAGAGATACGCTGAACCACTGAACAAGCCAAAACGAACCAAGTCTGAACGACGGCGGCCTTCCAAATAGAACTCACGGCACCATTCGTCAATAAGGGTCTGATTATCTACTGATGTAGCTTCTGTCCCACGGTGAGCACGGTCCTGAACTAACTTGATGTCAGCCAAACCTTCCTGACTGCCGTTGAGACGGAACTTAGCTTCTGCTCGGGTCAGATAGATTTCTGCCAGGCGGAACAATGGGATGTCGGTGTCTGAAAAGTTCTGGTCATGCTGTGCTGTACCATCTGCGTGGAAATTGCTCCACTTTACGATAGCCGCACCGTTCAGAGGGTCTGTGATAGCATCACCTGGATTGAGTGTACGAACTTTTCCACTTTCGCAGCCACCTACACCCATGTATAACAAAGCTCGGTCGTCTTTTGCCTTTGCTATAACAGCGTCTGTGCCGATGCCTTTCTCATTATCTTTTGCGATAATCTGATCCTTTGTTGCATTAGGTAAAACATCATCTGTAGTTGCCATAGGAATTTTCCCGTCAGGGAAGAACTTCTTAACCAAGTCTTCGCGTGCAAAGATACATTTCCAAGGGTCAGCGGTACTTGCTGATGGCATGCCAGCTTTGGTGCAGGCTGCTACGAGATAAGTAGAACCGCCATACTGGCGAGTCTTCAAACCATCCTGACGAACAGCAAAGATGATTTCCTTCATAGCCTCTGGATTGCAATCATTGTCGCCCATGAACAACTGCTGGTAACCGCTGTAGCCATTCTTTGCTTCGCGAGAAAGGTCATATTTGCCGCTATTGATAATCTTGTCGCAATAATCGATAGCCTTCTGGTAGTCCTTAACCTGACCATCTGTATAAACAGCTGAGTTAAGTGCCAAACGAGCATGGAGGGCATAAGCTGCACCACGGTCGGCACGTCCGAAATTCTCACTGTTATTATAAGCACCCACCTCTGCCATCATAGGCTCGATGGTAGTCAACTCGTTGTCAAGCCACTCGTAGAGATCCTTGCCGCTTTTCTCAATAGGGAGATTGCTGTCGAAGGTTTCCTTGAAAGGAGCCTTGCGATACAGGTCGAGGAAATAATAGTAGTTCAGTGCACGGAGGAAGCGGACTTCTGCAATCTTATCTTCGCTCATCTTACCTGTCTGCTCGGAAATAAACTGGTTGTACAGGGTGATGTCGAAAATTAATCGCTGGTATGCCCAGTTTACTCGTGCATTACTCTTATCCCAGTTCATGTTGGTAATAGCGGCAATACCTTCATTGTCTTGCCATGCCCACAAAATTTCGTCTGTCATTAATTCTTGCAAGTTGAAGACGGTACGGATAAATCCGCTCTCACCCTCGTCTCCACTCAAGTCTGCTGAACCAGCAGGACCTTTCTGACCTGTAAGACCGAGGGTTGCATACTGTTTAGCCAAGAGGCCCTCCGCAGTATATGTTGGGGAAGACTGTGGATCAATGGACTTGATATTCAGTTCGTCTGCGCATGAGACAAAGCCCATGCACAACATACTTGCCATTGCAGTCGTTATAAATAGTTTTTTCATAATTGTCTCCTTTTTTTATTTTTAGATGTTAAGATTCAAACCAAGCTGGAAGCTTATTGGACGTGGGTAAGGATTACTGTCGATACCACTGCTTACCTCAGGGTCAATACCCTTATACTTGGAAATGATGAATGGGTTCTGAACTGTGAAGAAAATTCGACCACTGCAAATCTTCTCAGCACCAGCCTTAATCAATGCAGGGAAGCTATATCCCAATGTCATGTTTGTACACTTCAAGTAAGAAGCATTGCGTACGAAGTAGTCACTGGTGTTGGTTGCTTTTGAGGTTTTACCCCAGAAACCAAGATCAACAGCTTCTGCTGTAGTATTTCTGAAGATGTTGTCTTTATTGAGGTCGGCTAAAACTGCCTTCTCGTTCAAGAAATCGTAGTAAACATAGTTGCCGATAGAGGCATGGAATGCTGCACTGAAGTCCCAGTTCTTATAGATGAACTTGGTGGTGAGACCCATGATTACGTCAGGAGCTGGGCTCTTGTAGCAATAGCGGTCGTCATCATCGATTGTACCATTTCCGTCGCGGTCAACATACAGACCCTCGATAGGTTTGCCGTTTTCATCATAAACCTGCTGGAAAACATAGAATGATTTGATAGGCTGGCCTACCTTGTTTACCTGAATCTTGGTGTTGTTACCACGAGATACTTTATCTCCAGTCCATACCCAGTCTTGCAAACCTGCATCCAATTGTGTGATTTCGTTGTGGTTCCATCCTACGTTGTAGGTTACATCCCATATGAAGTCCTTTGTAACAATAGGCTTGACATCGAATGCCAATTCAACACCATAGTTTTCCAAAGAACCAATATTCTTCAGAAGCTGGTCGCCAAAGTTAGTACCACCGGCGATGGCAATTGTTGACAGAAGGTCGGTAGTCTTACGATAGTAACCATCCACATTCATACCGAAACGACCATTGAGAGCGGTGAAGTCTAAACCAGCATTGTAGGTTGTTGTCTTTTCCCAAGTCAATTCAGGATTGTATGCTGATGGACGCATGGTTATATAATATTTGTCACCAAATGGATACTGTGCATAAGTATCGCTGACTGTATATACAGGAGTATAGTAGAAGTCTGGAATACCATTCTGCTGACCAGTCATACCCCAACCCAAGCGGAGCTTCAACTCATCAAGCCATTTTGCGTCCTTCAAGAAAGGTTCGTTGTTAATCTTCCAAGCAAAGGCTGCAGCAGGGAAGTAACCCCACTTCTTGCCTTTTTTGAAACGAGAAGAACCATCGGCACGGAATGTTGCTGTAAGCAAATAGCGATCTAACAAGTTGTAATTAAAACGTCCGAAGTAAGACACCAATGAGTTGTGAGCCTTCCACATGGTGTTCTTCTGATACGTTGGACTATATATATAGTTCATTTTACCATCTGCTTCAACGAACTGAGGATTGTTGTCTCTCAAGTACTCATCAATACCACTTCCGTAGTTATAGCCTGTTCTGTGGTAGTGGCTCTGCTCTGCACCTGCCATGATGTCGATATCATGAACACCGAACTTGTGTGCATATTCAGCAAAAGCTTTTCCTTCGATGCTATATTTGTATTGATGGTCAGTGCCATAATATCCAAAATAGTTGTTAGAGAAGGAATACTTGGAAATGTCTTCATTCTGCTTACCATCTGTATACTGGGCACCGATGGCAGCATGCAAATGCAAGTCTTCGAAGCCATGAATCTTGTAGTCTACCTCAAGGTTTCCTGAAATATCATTAGACTTTGCTATACACTTGTAGTTGTCGAGAACTGCAACTGGGTTCTGTGTAACTTGAGAGGCAGCCATCTTCTTCCAATCAGGATCGCTAATCTGGTCGCTCTTGTTCTGCAAGTACTGGAAATATCCACCAACGTATTTGTAGTCTTCACCATTTCCATATACAGGCTGTGTAGGATCCATTGACAATGCATTACCGATAGCATCACCAACTTTTGCATAGCGGTCCTTCTCGAACATATACTTTGCTGTGAAGTTGAAGTTCAAGTGCTTATCGAGGAAAGAAGGAGCAACATTGACAGATGTATTGAAACGCTTCATCCATGTTGTCTTGACAATACCATTGTTGTCTTCGAAACCTAAGCTGACGCGATAAGGCATATTCTTCAGACCACCCTGAATACTAATGTTGTGATTAGTAGAAACAGAGGTGCGGAAAATCTCATTCTGCCAGTCTGTATCGTAACTGCCTAATGTGCTTGTGTCGATACCAAGAGAGGTAAGAGCCTGCTTGTACTCGCTGGCATTCATCACATCATATTTCTTCTGGATGGTTGACAGTGTTACGTTGCCATTATAAGTAACAGAAGGCTTCTGGCCAGAACGTCCCTTCTTGGTTGTAATGATGATGACACCATTAGAAGCAC
>ERZ839489.989-NODE-989-length-21713-cov-9.180949_pt1 | contig 21713 bp, 24 predicted proteins | sample MGYA00519938_ERZ839489 | MGnify/ENA primary metagenome ERZ839489 (study PRJEB31850, sample SAMEA3708846) | human gut metagenome | biome: human gut; feature: human-associated habitat; material: faeces | place: China | collected 2014 ...
CTGCGCTTTCATCTCGGTAATTGAATTGCCGAGGATTCCCGCTTATTGTCCTAAACAATGAATCATCTGTGTTCCCATTCGGATTCCCACCTGTCTTGCCGGAACACTGACCGCTGTAATCGACGGTGAAAAACAGTTTAAATTAGAACTGTTATATAACGAAGCAATTGCAATATCTTTTGGCACTCGGTAACCTCCTGCCTGTAATCGTGACATCATCCATGTACTGATTACATCATCACCACATATAATACACTGTACTTTTTTTGCAATCATATCACTGATAATTGTATCCAGAAAATCAATTTTCAGAGCACCGGTATAATAAAGCTGTTCCCTTTCAGGGATTCCGTTTTTTATTAATGCTTTATAAAATCCATTGCGTCTGCTGCGATTTACGTTAAAAGATAAGTCTTCTACCACAAGCGCAAACCGCTCAAATCCCTGTCCCACTAAAATTGAGACTAAATATTGCTTTCATAGATGGAATATACATCCTGAAAAAGATTCCAAATTCACTTAATCCATCAATTCGTGCTGCTTCAATAATGTCCACAGGAAAGGCTTTCGCATTGGTACGAGACATCATAATCAGAAGCGGAGTTGCCAGTGATGGAAGCATAAATCCAACTGCTGAGTTTAATAACCCAAATTTGGAATACATCCGAAACAGCAGAACCTTCCTCTTTTTTGCTTGAGCCACAACCTGCCAGCAGGCTTACTGCCATTGTTGAGACCAAAATGCACGAAATTAACTTTTTCTTCATAATAAGCTCCTCCTCTTTTGCGCAATTTTTATCGCTCTATTTTGCACAAAAAAAAGAACCCTTATTGCAGGGTTCTTTTTCGAACATTAAAATCCTAATTTCTTTTTAAATTCTTTGGTCAGTTTTACACTTCCAATACTTTCCACACTTCCAGTCATTTTCAGATTCCAATTCTCATCAATCTGAATCCACAGCTTTCCACCCGGCATGTGCACCATCACATCCTGACCAACCCAACCTTTCTTATATGCAACAGCTGCGGCGGCACAACTGCAGGTTCCGGACGCCAGAATATAACCGGCTCCTCTTTCAAAGATTTCAATATTAAGATTATTTTTATCTTCTACTTGAAGCAGCATAACATTAATTCCATTTTTAAACATCTTAGATTCTGCAATCTTTTTTCCAAGTTTACAGACCTTTTCACGGTCGATTGTCTCTGCCGGAATCACACAATGCGGATTTCCGATTGAAGCAATAAATGCAGAATATCGTTCTTCCCCAAGCGTTACCGTTTTTTCCTCTCCAAAACTCATTTTCCCCATGTCTGCCTGAATCCGGCTTCCATCATCGTTTAAAAAACGAACCTTTACGCTTCCACCTGCAGTCTCCAGCGTCAGCCTCTCACTTAATGTATAACCGGCATCTTTTAAATATCTTGCAAAAATCCGAATTCCATTTCCAGCCCGCTCTGCTTCACTTCCATCTGAATTAAAGACACGCACTCTAATTTTTTTCTCTTCATCCAGATAAGGTCCTGCTAAAATTCCATCTGCTCCGACTCCAAAATTCCGGTCACAGATTTTTTTTATCTGTTCTCTGGTCAGTACTTCTTTATTTTTTATAACATCATACACCAGATAATCATTTCCGATACCCTGATATTTTACAAATTCCATTTTATTTTCCCCCAATTTTCTATTCTTTTAATTTCAGAAGTCTATCTATTTCCTAGTGTATCAGACATCTTTATGTTATAATATAAATATTATGTCAAAAATGTTGCAAAAAATGTTCAATTTATCAAAAGAACCGAAAGGATTTAACACTTATGGAATCAGAAACATTCAATAAAGCCGGATATTTAAAAGACAATTTCCGCTTATTTCATTTAACAGATACAAATTCTCTTCCGATTTCCTATCATTACCATGATTTTTATAAAGTATTTCTTTTATTAAAAGGTGATGTCACTTACCATATCGAAGGAAAAACTTATGACTTAAAACCTTATGATTTGGTTTTAGTAAATGCCGGAGAAATTCATAAACCGGTTATTAACAGCACTTTTTATGAACGAATGATTCTATATATTTCCCCGGATTTTTTAGAACGTTATAAAGAATCCGGGGATTTGCTGGATTCCTGTTTTACCAATGCAGAAAATAATCATTCTCACGTACTCCGTGTCGAACTATTTGCCAAAAGCCGTCTTTATGAAACACTGGTTGAACTGGAAGGTTCTCTTGCACAGGATGACTTTGCTTCCGGTCTATACCAAAACACACTATTTCTTCAATTTTTGATATTATTAAATCGTGCTTCCATGGATTCTTATTCAAGTGCCTACATTCCAAACAGCTATTGTAACTCCAAGATTCTGCCGATTTTAGAATACATTGCAGAACATCTTGTGGAAGATTTAAGTATTGATACACTCTCTTCCAAATTTTATATGAGCCGTTATTACCTCATGCATTTATTTAAAAAAGAAACCGGATACAGCGTTGCCAATTATATTTCCACAAAGCGTCTGCTCCATGCCCGCGCTTTAATTCAAAGCGGAACCTCTGTCACAGAAGCGTGCTTTGCAAGTGGATTTAAAAATTATTCTACTTTTTCAAGGGCATATAAAAAGCTCTTTCTGATATCTGCACGTGAACACCGCTAATACAGCATAAATCAGGCCTCTATACCGACGCTGTACCAGTTCTGTGTCGGTAACTGTCTGCACCTTTTTCGTACTTTCATCATATAGTAAAGAAATGTTTTTTCTGACTGGAACAAACATGAATAAAAAAACATTCGATTTTACCATCATCGGAGGAGATATGCGTCAAGTCTGCCTTGCAAAATTACTCGCTTTAAAGGGATACTGCATCTGCCACTATGGTCTCTGTGAACCATTAAAAGCGCCCTGCATCCAACCTTTGGATTCTCTTTTAGAAGCAGTCTCCTCTTCTTCTGTTTGTATTGCACCAATTCCGTTTTCCAAACTTCTCAATAAAGCTCCTTATCTTGAATTTGCTGACCTGCTTTCTGATGGACACACCCTGTTCGCAGGCTGTATTCCAAAGCCTTTTTTTAAACTCATTCAGGCAAAAAACATCCCTGCTTTTGACTTTATGGCTTCACCTGAATTTTCTTACTGGAATGCAAAAGCAACCGCAGAATCCACTCTTGCAAATGCCATTCTCTTAAGTCCCCGCACACTTTTTGAAAGCCGTTGTCTTATCTTAGGATATGGAAAATGTGCCAAAGCGCTCGCCCGACTCCTTTCTATGCAGACACCCTATCTAAGTGTTGCTGCAAGAAACCCTGTTCAGCTTGCCGAAGCTTCTTTGACGGGCGCACAGATCATTTCCTTAGAACAGCTTTCCGATTGTGAATTATCTTCTTTTGATTTTATTTTTAATACCATCCCTGCACCAATCTTAACAAGTGCCCTTTTAGAACAGATTTCTCCTTCTGCCTTATTGCTTGACCTTGCCTCTGCCCCTGGTGGCTTTAACCTCGAAGAAGCAAAAGCAATGGGGCGAAATGCGCATCTGCTCTTAGGACTCCCTGGAAAATGCGCACCGCTTTCCTCTGCCGAAAAAATGATGTCTTTCATTTTTCAGCGCATTAAAATTTCATCCTAAATAAAAAAGGAGAGGTTCTTTCTTATGTCATTATCTGGAAAAAAAATAGGCATTGCCTTTACCGGTTCTTTTTGCACCTACGCCCGAATTTTTGAAGCACTTGAAGCACTCCAAAAAGAGGGAGCTGTCATACAGACCATTTTTTCTGACTCTGCACAAAGTATCGACAGCCGTTTTGGAACGGCTGAAAGTTTCTTAAAAAGAGCAGAAGAAATTACAGGTTTCCCTCCAATTCTTACCATCAAAGATGCCGAACCAATCGGTCCCAAAAGCCTGCTTGACCTGCTTGTCATCTTTCCATGCACCGGAAATACACTTGCAAAACTTGCAAACGGAATCACCGATACTCCGGTTTTAATGGCGGCAAAAGCCCATCTTAGAAATGATAAACCACTCTTATTATCCGTCTCCACAAACGATGCCCTTGGTTTGAATATGAAAAATATCGGGCTTTTAATTAACGCAAAAAATATTTTCTTTATTCCATTTGGACAGGACAATCCAGTCAAAAAACCAACTTCTCTGATTTCACATCCAGAACTTCTGATTCCATCTATTGAATCAGCCTTGAACAAACAACAGATTCAGCCTTTAATCAAAGCCTGGTAATCAGCTCACCACTTATAGAATTGGAAAGGAGTATCTCTATGTGTGGAATTGCCGGATTTTGTAATCCAAGAAACGATTTTATGCAATCTCAAAACAAATGGATTTCTATTCTTGAAGCCATGAACCACACCCTTAAACGACGTGGTCCGGATGATGAGGGAACGTATCTTTCCTCTCACTGTGGTCTCTCTCATGTGCGACTTGAAATTATTGACTTATTAACCGGGCATCAGCCTATGATAAAACAATGCGCCTCCGGAAATTATTCGATTGTCTTTAATGGCGAAATTTATAACATGAAACCTTTGCGGGAAGAATTGAAAAAAGCTGGAACTGTTTTTATCACTAACAGTGACACCGAAGTAATTTTAAATGGTTTTATGCTTTATCGGGAAGACTTTATCAAAAAATTAAACGGTATCTTTGCAATTGCAATTTATCATGCAGAAGAAAAACGACTCTGGCTTTTCCGCGACCGTATAGGGATTAAACCGTTATTTTTTACGATAACGGATAATACGCTTGTTTTTGCATCAGAAATCAAAGGACTCTTTATCTATCCGGGAATCAATCCTGTCGTTGATAAAAACGGTCTTTGCGAAATCTTTGCCCTTGGTCCTGCACGTACTTGTGGAAACGGTGTTTTTCAAAATATCTTTGAACTGCTTCCAGGTGAATTTTTAACTTTTTCCATAGACGGATTAAACAGACAGTTTTATTGGAAATTAGAAAGCCGTCCACACGAAGATTCTTTTTTGGAAACCATCGAAAAAACGGCATGGCTGATTGAAGATTCTGTAAAAATGCAGATGCTTTCTGACATTCCAATCTGTACTTTTTTATCCGGCGGCTTGGACAGTAGTCTGGTTACTGCTATTTGCGCAAAAGAATTGCAAAAACAGAACCGCCGATTAAATACGTTTTCTTTTGACTTTAAAGATAATGCGAAATATTTTCAGTCCAACTCTTTTCAGCCAAGTCAGGATGCTCCCTGGGCGAAAAAAACGAGCCAATATCTTAATACCGCTCATCACCTTTTAGAATGTGATAACACAGCCCAGTTTGAGTGTCTGTTCCGTGCTGTAGATGCTGCCGACCTGCCATGTATGGCGGATGTGGAATCTTCTCTGTTATATTTTTGTTCCAAAGTAACCGCCTATAATAAAGTCACGTTAACCGGAGAATGTGCGGACGAAATTTTCGGCGGTTATCCATGGTTTCATCAGGAAAAAGCATTTCGTACTCCTGCTTTCCCGTGGTCCTCTGATTTTGCTCCTCGAAAACTTCTCTTGTCCGCTGATGTTCTTGCCACACTTCCAATAGAAGAATACTCTGCCTCTGCTTATGAAGCAACCATTGCCGAGACTCCACGCCTTTTATCGGATTCCCCAACAGAAAAACGCAGACGAGAAATTTCTTATCTCAATCTGCGCTGGTTTATGATGACACTTTTAAATCGTATGGACCGCACCAGTATGTATTCCGGCTTAGAAGCGCGCGTTCCGCTTGCTGATTACCGCATTGTCGAATATGTTTTTAATGTTCCATGGTCCATGAAATGTCCCAATGGAATCGTGAAAGGTCTGCTTCGATATGCCGGTTCTGAATTTCTTCCCGAAGAAATTTTGTGGCGGAAAAAAAGCCCTTATCCGAAAACTTATGACCCTGCTTATGAAACCCTCCTCGCTGACCGTCTAAAAGAAGTGCTTGCTTCTCCAAATGCACCAATCCGTACCTTACTGGATACAAAAAAAGTTCATCAATTTTTAGAAACACCATCTGATTATACCAGACCATGGTATGGTCAGCTCATGGCCGGACCGCAGATGCTTGCTTATCTTTTGCAGGTTAATTACTGGCTGGAGCACTATAAGATTAAACTGGTGTGAACAAAAACACTTTACCCTATCCGTATTTTCCTAACAGGACTCTTGTTTTACTTCACAGACTGTCAGACAGTCGTCCTTTACCCTGAAGCGGATTTCCATTCCTGCAAACGGGAATCCATAAATCCGCTCGGGGTCTTGTTGATAAGCCGGTCTGGGATCTTGTTCTAATACTGCATAAAGCGCCGGTCTTTTTTCTTCTGGCACAAGTCTTTCTAACTCTTCTGGAATATCAACCTTTATCCTGTCATTTTGATGCACACTTGCAAAACTGCCTTCTGCTTCCGGATGACAATCCGAATACGGAATATAAGGTTTGATATCAAAAATTGGTGTTCCATTCATCAAATCTGCACCCTTTACATAAAGAATCGGTCTTTCTTTTTCATCAAATTCTATCTTCTCTAACCGAACACAGGATAATCCCATTCCATTTGGACGAAACGGAGAGCGGGTTGAAAATACTCCTTTTCTTGTATTTCCGCCTAATTTCGGTGGTCTGACCGTCAAGGAATAGTTTTCCCTTCTATTTTCGGAGAATCCCCAGATAAGCCAGATATGAGAAAATTCTTCGAGTCCTTTTACAGCTTCTTTCGTGCCATATTCCGGTTCAAATAAAATCTTTCCTTCCAATTCTTCGACCAAACCGCTCTGTCTGGGAATTCCAAACTTGGAAGAAAAATCCGTAACAATGTGTGCAATTGCCTGAATTTCATACTGTTCTTTCATCTTATCTCCCCTCCGCGTCCAGCTTTCCAAATGCACCATTCGGTATTTCCGGATAATGTTTCAATAATTCTTCCACTGCCATTCTATACTCTTTAAGATTTTGGCAACGTTTGATTTTGGTGTTCCAGATGTCCATCTTTGGAAATGAATACCGAAGATAGCACCAGATTTCCTTTAATTTAAACAAGGCTTTCTCTTCATTGACTGCATTTTCGGTGAAATCCTGATAAAGACGCTCCAAAAATGCCCCCCAAACTTCAAGTGACGGCAATTCTTGTCCATGAATTACGGAAAGCAGACCTGGATTTGCAAGTACACCTCTTCCGAGCATCACGCCATCTATTTTCGGAAATCGCTTTACCACGTCTTCATAATCCTCTTTGGTAAAAATATCTCCATTATAGATTAACGGTTTTTCATTCTTTTGATATACACCTGCAAACGCATCGAATCGTGGACTCCCTTTATAATAATCAGTCTGAACTCTCGGATGAACAATTAATTCCTCATAAGGATAATTAGAAAAAAGTTCAAATAGTTCATCTATCTCTTCCTCATGATAACGACCAAGCCTTGTCTTAATTGAAATTTCGATTGGACATTTATCAAAAATCTCATCTAAAAACTGCTTTAATTTTTCTTTCTTTTCTAAAAATCCCGAACCTCTTCCACCATTTACCACCGGTCTTGACGGACAGCCCAGATTTAAATTCACTTCTTGGTATCCATATTCCATTAGTCCTTTTACGGTTCTTAAAAAATCTTCGCTTTGATTCGTCAATATCTGTGGAACCAGATACAAATTTTGATTATTTTCCGGAAGAATATCCCGTTTTTCTCTATAATTAAACAGACGCCCCTTATTTGGCTTTGCAGAAATAAAAGGCGCAAAATATTTATCCATCGGAAAGAAAAATGCATGATAGGCATTTCTGTAAATCGCTTCTGTGACCTCCTCTAACGGAGCCATATAATACTTCATTCTTTTAGTTTCCTCTCACTTTTCTCTTCAAGTCGAACGCAGACATTATAGCAGAGCTGTCCGAAAAAGTATAGTTTCTACTCTTCTTTTTCTATTATTTAAAATTTTTTCAAAAAAATGCTTGCTTTTTTATTACTTCTATGCTATTATAAATCTCGGTTGTAACACTAATAAAACTTAAAAATCTGGCTCCATGGTCAAGCGGTTAAGACACCGCCCTTTCACGGCGGTAACAGGGGTTCAAATCCCCTTGGAGTCACTAAGGCGCCATGGCCAAGTGGTAAGGCAAAGGTCTGCAACACCTCTATCACCAGTTCGAATCTGGTTGGCGCCTCTGATTAAGAAGTTCTGAAACGATTTGTTTTAGAACTTTTTTTGCGTATATGAAAAAGCTTTATAACAGAAAAAAAGTGGGTGGAAGTGTAACAGTATTGACAACGGGACCGCCTTAGGCAGAAGAAATGATGCGGGATGCCTATACGATGGGAGCAGATGACGCAGAGATTCTTTCTGATCGAAAATTTGCAGGGGCAGATGTCTTGGCAACTTTTTATGCGCTTGCACAGGGAATCCAGGTGATTGGCGACGCAGATTTGATTATCTGTGGGAGACAGACCATTGATGGGGATACTATAGAACCAGCGATGGCAGAATATCTGACGATTCCACACGCAGCATGGGTAGCTGAGATTGTGGAAGTAAGAGAAGATGAAATCTGTGTGCGTTAGGACTTAAAGTGATTAAAGAATAGATTTTTCAAATAAAAAACGCATCGATGAATTCTTATTTCATCGATGCGCATTTCTGGGCAATAAAAAACTCCCCCTGTTGGACTCGAACCAACGACACTGCGGTTAACAGCCGCACGCTCTACCGACTGAGCTAAGGAGGAATAAGAGGCGCCAACCAGATTTGAACTGGTGATAGAGGTGTTGCAGACCTTTGCCTTACCACTTGGCTATGGCGCCATATCGAATGCTTATTTAGAATAACAAAGATTTCCGGTTTCGTCAACCCCAAAATGAAAAAATATTTCGAAAATTCAAATCAATTTGATTTAGTCAGGATTATCATTAAAATTACCGGCAAAAAGACTTTCGAAAAATTTCATAATTTGACGTTATTGACAATGGCGTTACAGATAGTATAATTTGTAATATTGATGTCACGAGGCAGTCTTTTGACATTATGGTTGGACTTTTCTCCAACGTTATTATTACGAATAAAAGGTGTGAAAATTATGGAAAAAGATAAAGATTTCCTAGGGACAGAACCGATTGGAAAGCTTCTGCTCCGGCTGGCAATCCCAACGCTGGCAGCGCAGCTTATTAACATGCTGTACAACGTGGTGGATCGAATTTACATCGGTCATATCCCGAAGGTAGGAGCTTTAGCTCTTACGGGTGTCGGTGTGTGCATGCCGCTTATCATGATCGTGTCAGCATTTGCAGTGCTGGTAGGAAATGGCGGTGCGCCGAGAGCTTCTATTTACATGGGACAGAATAATAAGGAAGATGCGGAGAAGACACTTGGTAACTGCTTTGCAACACAGATTTTGGTGGCAATCGTGCTGACAATTGTGCTGCTTTTTGGCAATCGCACATTTCTACTGGCATTTGGAGCCAGTGAGAATACGATTTCATATGCGGCAGCCTACATGAACATTTATGCAGTGGGAACGATTTTTGTGCAGTTGACACTTGGGTTAAATGCATTTATCACTGCGCAGGGATTTGCAAAGACAGGAATGTTATCTGTGCTGATTGGTGCAGTGATCAACATTGTGCTTGACCCGATTTTTATCTTTGGATTACATATGGGCGTGCGAGGCGCAGCGCTTGCAACAATCATATCACAGGCATGCTCCTGTATCTGGGTCGTCAGCTTCTTATTTGGAAAGAAGACATTTTTAAAGATACAAAGAAAGAATATGAAGCTGGAAGCAAGAATTATATTACCAAGTCTAGCGCTGGGACTCGCAACATTTATTATGCAGGCGAGTGAAAGTATTATCACGGTGTGCTTCAACTCATCTTTGTTAAAATATGGCGGGGATATTGCAGTTGGAGCCATGACGATCCTGACCAGTGTAATGCAGTTTGCGATGCTGCCACTACAGGGACTTGGACAGGGAGCACAGCCGATACTCAGCTATAATTATGGAGCAAAAAATGTAGACCGCGTTCGGGGAACATTTCGCCTGCTGTTAAAGGTAAGCGTTGGATATGCAGTGATTCTGTGGTTATGTGTAGAACTTTTTCCACAGATTTTCGTCAGCATGTTCACATCAGACGCAGCACTGCTTGCATTTGGCAAGACAGCACTTCGTGTATATATGGCAGCAATGTTTATGTTTGGAATCCAGATCGCATGCCAGATGGGATTTACCTCTCTTGGCTGCGCACCAGAATCCATTATTGTGGCAGTAATGAGGAAATTCGTACTGTTGATTCCACTGATTTATATTGTTCCACATATCTGGAGTGCAGATCGAACTATGGGAGTATATCTGGCAGAACCGATTGCCGATTTCTTCGCAGTAACATTCACCATGATCCTGTTCAGTAACCGGTTTAAGAAAGCATTGAAAAAAATAGAAAAGTAAAAAAGGGACACCCTAAATCAATGATGGGGACGTAGAACTTTGAAGGTTTACTACGTCCCCAATTATTATTTTATATGTAATGTCCGCCGTTCATTCCGCTTCCACCACAGCAGAGTCCGCTTCCGCCGCAGCATAGGTTACAGACGAGGTTGGCGATACATAGTTTTACGCACCAGTCGCCGCTGCTTGAGAAGGTTGTCTGGTAAGGTCCTTGTTGCTGGCGGTACCAGTTTCCGCCATTTTCCAGTCGTTGTACGAGGGTGGTGTACTGTATATTGTTCGGTTCCATACGAGCTGCTTCGCGTGCATGCTGTAGGGCAATGACGTTATTGCCGATACCGGAGTTAGCGATGGCACTGTAGTAATACCATTGTGCGGTCTTGTTATCAATTCCGTTTAGAACATTGATTGCTTCCTGATAGCGGCCATTATTAATGAAATTGGCAGCGGCCTGCATATGAAGGTCACCTTCGTTACTGGTCGCGCCGGATCGTCTCTGCTGATATTGACCGGAGTAACCGCGGAAGTTTCCGAATCCTCCAAAGTCAAATCCGCCGAAGTCAAATCCTCCAAAGTCACCGTAGCCGCCATTAGGATTACTTCCACTGTACCCGCCGGAAGAGCTTCCGTAACCATTTCCATAGGAACCGGTAGTACCGTATTCGCGTTCATGCATAATCTGCTGGTAGGCCTGCTGGACTTCTTTGAATTTGGCTTCTGCCTGCTCTTTATTCGGGTTATTGATATTTGCATCCGGGTGATATTTTCGGCTCAGTGCCCGGTATGCTTTTTTTATTTCGTCATCAGTAGCGCCGCGGGAAATGCCAAGGACGCTGTAGGGATCATTCATGATTGTTCTCCTTATTTTGGTTTTCACATCGTTTGGATGTAACCATAGTATACCTGCACCACACCCCGGAATACAAGATGTTTCTTGAAATATCTGCGTGAAGCAAAATCGGAAGCTGTTCAAATTCTCTGGAACATTCAGCCATCATCATGGTCAGAAGGGTGCGGCATTCTGTGGCGAACTGTTCTGGAGTTTTTTGCAAAAATGCTTCCTTTAGCGGATTGTAGCTGTTATTTTCAATATCCTTTTCTACATCTTCATAGGCGTCCATGAGGTAAATGAATTTGCCAAGGAAGAATCCGATTTTTCGAAGAGATAATTCCCATGCGTCTGGTTCCCAGGCAAAGATTTCAGCCATGATATCACCGAAAAGTCCAGCCATAAGGTCAAGATTTGTCTCACCTTTTTTTTCATATTGATTGATTTCTTCTAATTTTGAGCGAATCAGCCGGACTTTTTCCGGGTAATTGCTTTCAATCTTTTTGATCTTTGGCTCCAGCGCTTTTGCAGCAATATATCCTTTTTTCTTTCGTTCATCAATCCAGTCATCTTTACATTTATAATAGGAAAGAACGAGATTCATGGAAGCTGCATAATCTGTATATTTGTTAATTTTTGTCGGATGTTTCTCAAGCGGGTGCGCAATGCAGCGAGTTTCACCGGCTATAGTCTTTGGTTCGTAAAGCCCGGTGAGCAGGACAATGAGAAATGTCATGTCGTAGGACAGTGTCAGTTGACCACGCTTTCCGTAACATTCTTTCAGACGGCGACAAAGACCACAATAGTACGCCTGGTACACATCGTAGTCTTTGAATTTCATTTCAGCTTTGTTGATTGCAATATATCCAAACATAAAAAGCCCCTTTACTTAGCTCTTCTTGATAAATGTTGTGTTACATTTCGGACAGCGGATTTCAATACGGCCTTTGCCTTTTGGTACACGTATTTTCTGTTTACAAGTCGGACATTTGTAAATGTGATGTGTCTTTCTCTGTGCCATTATACTTTTCTGTGAGGCGAAGAAATGTCGAACTTTCGCTGTTTTTGCCAGATAAGCCTGGTTCTCACAGGCACGTTTATAAGTTTGTCTTGAGAACATACGGAAATATGTGTAGATCAAAAGTGCCCAGCACAGCAGGGATAATACACTCCCCAGTCTTGCAGGTACAAAGTTCGCCAAAAGCATCAGTACTAAAGAGACTATAATTGTAAATTTCCCAAAGGAATCTAATCCATATCTTCCATACATAAAGCGTTGTAATTTTTCTTTCATCAGTATCGTCCTCCTATGTAAATATCATACGCGCAGGCAAAAGAAAGTCAATAAACTGCAAATTAAAAAATTATAAAATAATTGAAGCAGGTAACGCAGATGTGCTACTATAGAGAAATAGAAAAGGAGCAGCGTATGAGTAAGAATAGAAGAAGACCACATCGTGGCCGCAGAGAAAAGAAAAAGAAAGCCGGTATGTTATCAAATATCATCCTGATCGTGGCACTGGCTGTATTTTGTGTTTCAGCCTTTCAACTTGTGAAGATTGTCGGAGGTTATGCAAAAGGCCGTGATGAATATAAGAAGATTCAGAACATTGCGATCAATAAAGAAGACAGTGAGCCGGAAAAAGGCTTTTCTGTTGATTTTGATGAATTAAAAGGAATCAATCCGGATACAGTCGGGTGGATTCGTTTTTACCCGGAGCCATCAATTATTAATTATCCGATTGTTCAGACAACAGATAATGAAAAATATTTACACAAAACATTTTCGGAAAATGATAATACACTTGGAACGATTTTTTTGAATGCGGACAATAATGCAAATTTCAATGATCGTAATTCAATCATATATGGGCATCGTATGAAGGACGGTTCTATGTTTCGAAAGTTAGATGAATATAAAGATAAATCTTTCTGGGAAGCGAACCCGTATTTTTACATTTACACGCCGGACGGAAGAGAGATTGTATATCATATTTACAGTGCGGCGACAGTCAAGGATACAGACGATGTGTATCTGACAGGCTTCGAGAACGACGAAGCATATCAGTCTTACCTGGATATGACGAAGCGGATCGCGATTTATGATACGGGTGTGGAAGTGACGACTGCAGATTCAGTTGTGACACTATCAACATGTACAAGCGCCAGCGACGAGCACCGATTTGTAGTGATTGGAGTAAAAGAACAAGAAAATCAAATGGGACAGACAAAGAATTAAGAAATGTCTGAACAGCAAAAATTATTCAGAAAATATAAAAAGTTGAAGACCCGGCAGATTACAAGGGAGGGGACAGCATGGGATATAATTATGAAGTCGGCGACATAGTAACACTGAAAAAACCACATCCTTGTGGAAGCAAAGAGTGGGAGATATTACGTGTAGGTGCGGATTTCCGATTGAAATGCATGGGATGCGGACATCAGATTATGACAGCACGGAAACTGGTCGAAAAAAATACAAAAGATTTGAAGAAAAAGGCTTGAAATCGGGAATCTTATATGATATAGTAGATAACCGTGATACAATATTTTTCTGCCCATTTAAGGGTGGAATTCCTTGCTCCCACATAAGCGGGCGGGGGCCAAAAGACCAGAAGGAGGTGCAGGACGACATGAATAAGTATGAATTAGCTGTTGTTGTCAGTGCAAAAATCGAAGATGACGAGAGAGCTCAGGTTATCGAGAAAGTAAAGGCTTTAGTAGAGCGTTTCGGTGGCAAGATCTCTGACGTTGATGAGAGCGGTAAGAAGAGATTAGCTTACGAGATTCAGAAAATGAAAGAAGCATATTACTACTTCATCCACTTCGATGCTGAGGCTGATGTTCCAGGCGAGATCGAGCAGAGAATCCGCATTATGGACAATGTCATCAGATATTTATGCGTAAGACAGGAAGCATAATCAGGAAGAAGAGGTAATTATATGAATAAAGTTATTTTGATGGGACGCCTGACCAGAGATCCAGAAGTGAGATATTCACAGGGTGGAGAGAATTCTCTGGCAATTGCGAGATATACGTTGGCAGTAGACAGAAGATTCAAACGTAATGGTGATGATCAGACTGCTGACTTCATCGGTTGCGTTGCGTTTGGACGAAACGCTGAGTTCGCTGAGAAGTATTTCCGTCAGGGACTGAAGGTTGTTGTGACCGGACGTATCCAGACAGGAAGCTACACGAACAAAGATGGACAGAAGGTATATACAACAGACGTTGTAGTGGAAGAACAGGAATTTGCTGAGAGCAAAGCTACAAGTGATGCCAACGCGGGAAGTTTTTCCCATGCAGGTGGTTTCCAGCAGGCACCGGCTCCGACGCCGGCAGCTGATGCAGGTGACGGCTTCATGAATATTCCAGATGGAATTGATGAAGAACTCCCATTTAACTAAGGTTCGTTGAATTTAGAAGATTCAAAGTATTAGGAGGCAAATAAAATGGCTTACGATAAAGCAGCTCGTCCAGAGGGCGGATTCAAAAGAAGAAATCCAGGACGCAGAAGAAAAAAAGTATGCGTATTCTGTGGTAAAGAGAATAACGAGATCGATTACAAAGATGTAGCAAAGTTAAGAAAGTATGTTTCTGAGAGAGGAAAAATCCTTCCAAGAAGAATTACAGGAAACTGTGCAAAGCATCAGAGAGCTCTTACAGTAGCAATCAAGAGAGCTCGTCACGTTGCATTAATGCCATACGTGCAGGATTAATCAGTAGTTAATATTTGCCGTCACATCCATAAGGATGTGGCGGTTTTTGCATGGTAGAAAATTTTTACTATGCAAAAAAGTATTATACAAAAAGCTTCTGACAGAAATATATACAAATAGACGTGACTTCAAAAGTATGGTATGATTTCTGTAAGTGGGTATTGTTATGTCAAAAAGAATATCGTAATTACGAAAGTTCAAACAGGAGGTATGTAATAAATTATGAAGAAACCAGTATTAGTAATTATGGCGGCAGGAATGGGAAGCCGTTACGGTGGACTGAAACAGATTGATCCGGTGGATGCGAAAGGACGCATTATTATGGATTTTTCCATCTTTGATGCAAAACGCGCTGGATTTGAGAAGGTAATTTTTATCATTAAGAAAGAGCAGGAAGACTTATTCCGCGAGGCAGTTGGTGACCGCGTGTCAGAATACATGGAAGTGTCTTACGCATATCAGGAAATCAATAATATTCCGGCAGGTTTTCAGGTGCCGGAAGGACGTGTGAAACCGTGGGGAACAGCACACGCAGTTTATAGCTGTAAGGACATGATCGATAGCCCGTTTGCAGTTATCAATGCAGACGATTATTATGGAAGAGAGGCATTCCAGCTCATTTATGATTATCTGAATAGCCATGAGGACGATGAGAAGTTCCGTTACACTATGGTAGGCTACAAGCTTTGCAACACTGTTACAGAAAATGGATATGTATCTCGCGGTGTGTGTGAGATGAACGAGGCTGGGGAACTGATCGGAATTCGTGAAAGAACACGTATTGAGCATCATGAGAACGGCATTGCATTTACAGAAGATGACGGTGCTACATGGACACATCTAGACGATGACACAACAGTTTCTATGAATATGTGGGGATTCTCAAAAAGTATTCTTGATGAGATCGAGAAAGGATTTCCGGCATTCCTTGAGAAGGGACTGAAAGAGAATCCTATGAAATGTGAATATTATCTGCCGGGAGTAGTCAGCGACCTGTTAGGAGAGAATCGTGCGACAGTTGCAGTTCTGAAATCAGCAGACAAATGGTATGGAGTTACATACAAAGAAGACAAACCGGTTGTTATGGAAGCAATCCGCAAGATGGAAGAAGAAGGACTGTACCCGGCTTAAAATATGTAAAGTTGCCGAAGCAATTGGGAAGTGCTATAATAAGACAACAATGAAACTTCTTGATATCAGTGCAGAAAGCAGACATTGATATTGAGTGAAAAATCATTACAAAGTAATGAAAGGCAAGATATCAATTCTTAGATGAAGGAGATTAAGATGGCAAAAATATTAATTACAGGTGGAGCAGGATATATTGGAAGTCATACTGCATTGGAACTTTTGAAGGAGGGTTACGAGGTAGTTGTATATGATAATCTCTGCAACTCCTCCCAGGAGTCTATGAAGCGCGTAGAAGAGCTTACAGGTAAGACAATCACATTTTACGAGGGAGATATTCTGAATGCCGAAACTTTAAAAGCCATGTTTGAAAAAGAACAGGTAGATGCAGTTATTCACTGTGCAGCGCTTAAAGCAGTCGGAGAATCTGTAAGAAAGCCTTTGGAATATTATCACAATAATATTACAGGAACATTGACACTTATGAAAGTCATGCGCGAAGTTGGAGTGAAGAATATTGTATTTAGTTCTTCTGCAACTGTATATGGTAATCCGGAGACAATGCCGATTACAGAGGACTGCCCGAAAGGACAGTGTACGAATCCATATGGCTGGACAAAATCTATGATGGAGCAGATCATGACAGACGTTCAGGCTGCTGATCCGGAATGGAATGTAGTATTACTCCGTTACTTTAATCCGGTCGGAGCACATGAGAGCGGACGCATCGGGGAAGATCCGAAAGGAATCCCGAACAATTTGATGCCATACATTTCTCAGGTGGCAGTTGGAAAACTTGAAAAATTAGGAGTATTTGGTGATGACTATGATACACCGGACGGCACAGGAGTACGTGATTACATTCACGTTGTGGATCTGGCAGTTGGTCATGTAAAAGCAATCAAATACATTTTCTCGAATCCGGGACTGGATATCATCAATCTGGGAACAGGTGTTGGTTATTCTGTATTGGATATGGTAAAAGCATTTAGCAAGGCATGTGGAAAAGAAATTCCATATGAAATCAAACCGAGACGTGAAGGAGATATTGCAATGTGCTATGCGGATCCTTCAAAAGCTGCGAAAGTACTTGGCTGGAAGGCTGAGAGAGGTCTGGAGCAGATGTGCGAAGATGCATGGCGCTGGCAGTCACAGAACCCGGAGGGTTATAGAGGATAAAGACTATGGATGAAGGCTTGAGCAAGAAGCGAGGGGCGCATATCAGTGGCAGACTGAAGAACTACATGCGTTGGCCGATCGCAATGGCGATCATGCTTCTCCTATTGAATTTGTGGATCTATTGCATTGATATCAAAGCCGGTACAGTCATGTTGATATTTATGCTGATTTATATAGTCGGCATTGGGATTCTGTATGTATACAGCCGATCACTGATCATGAAAGATCTGATTGAATTTGCAGCTCAGTATGGTGTTGTACAGAATACGCTTTTAAAGGAATTGTCTGTTCCATATGCAATTCTTCTGGAGGACGGACAGCTTTTGTGGATGAATGATCAGTTTGAACGGTTGTTTGGAGATACAGCGCAGAAAGATAAGTATCTGAGCAGATATATACCAGAGCTGAACCGGAGCATTTTCCCAAAAGAAGAAAATGACGTGGTAGAGATGGATGTCTACTATGAGGACCGTGAGTATAAGGCGGAATTAAGACGTGTGTCTGTGGAAGGATTCAGCGAGACAGAGCAGCTCCTGGAATTGCCGGCAGAGCGAGAGTATTTTATTGCGGTTCACCTTCAGGATGTGACGGAACTGAACCGGTATATTAAGGAAAATGAAGAGCAGCGGCTGGTTGCAGGCTTGATCTATATTGATAATTATGATGAAGTCATGAATAGTGTAGAGGAAGTCAGACAGTCACTTTTAGTTGCGCTGGTGGATCGCAAGATCAACCAGTATATTGCAAAAGCAGATGGAATCGTAAAGAAAACCGAGACGGACAAATATTTTATTGCTTTGAAGAAGCAAGAGTTCAAGAGACTGGAGGATGACAAATTCTCTCTTCTTGAGGATGTAAAAACAGTCAATATCGGTAATCAGATTCCATTGACACTGAGTATTGGTCTGGGACTCAGTGCGGGTAATTATTCCCAAAGTTATAATTATGCCCGTGTTGCCATTGATCTGGCTCTTGCCAGAGGCGGCGATCAGGCTGTTATCAAAGACTGCCATGGTATTACATATTATGGCGGCAAGCGTGAGATGACTGCAAAGAACACGCGTGTCAAAGCCCGTGTTAAAGCAGAAGCATTGCGAGAGTATATTACAGTCAATGACAAGATATTTGTCATGGGACATACACTGACAGATGTAGATTCTTTTGGTGCAGCTATCGGTATCTGCAGAGCGGCAAATGCTCTTGGGAAAAAGGCAAATGTGGTGATCAATGAGGTGTCAGCATCTCTTAGACCACTCTATAATATGTATATTGATAATCCGTCTTACCCGGACGATCTGTTCCTGACATCAGAACAGGCATTGAACCTGGCGGATGAGAATTCCATGGTCGTAGTTGTGGATACGAACCGCCCGAAGATGGTAGAATGTGAAGAACTTTTGTATCTGGCAAAGACGATTGTCGTACTGGATCATCACCGTCAGAGCAGTGATAGTATTGATAATGCATTATTGTCTTATATTGAACCTTATGCTTCGTCAGCATGTGAGATGGTATCTGAGATCCTGCAGTACATTGTAGATGATATTCAGATTCCGAATCTGGAGGCAAGCAGTATGTATGCCGGTATCATGATTGATACGAACAGTTTTATGAATCGTACCGGAGTGCGTACATTTGAAGCGGCAGCATTTCTCAGAAGATCCGGAGCAGATATCACACTTGTGCGTAAGATGTTCAGGGATGACATGGAAGGATACCGCGCAAAAGCTGCAATTATCAGCAGTGCAGAGGTATATCAGAAAAAATTTGCCATTGCGACAGGTACAGATCTTCAGGTGGAAAGTCCGACAATCATCGGAGCACAGGCGGCAAATGAACTTCTGGATATCAGTGAGATTAAAGCGTCCTTTGTATTGACAGAATATAATGGAAAGATTTATGTGAGTGCCCGTTCTATCGATGAGGTCAATGTTCAGGTCATTATGGAAAAGTTAGGCGGCGGCGGTCATATGAATGCTTCGGGAGCGCAGTTCAATCATACGGATATGGACGAGGCTGTTGCATGTCTGAAGCAGGTTCTGGATAATATGATAAAAGAAGGAGATATATAGACATGAAGGTTATTTTGAAAGAAGACGTAAAAGCCCTTGGAAAAAAAGGGGATGTATTAGAGGTAAGTGACGGATACGCAAGAAACTTTATCCTGAAGACAGGAAAAGGTGTAGAAGCTAATGGTAAGAATTTAAATGATTTGAAACTTAAGAAGGCGAATGATGATAAAGTAGCACAGGAACACTATGAGGCTGCTGTAGAATTAGGAAAGAAGATCGAGGCAGGTAAGATCCAGGTTTCCATCAAGACCGGAGAAGGCGGAAAAGTATTTGGTTCTGTATCCTCCAAAGAAATTGCAGCAGAGGTAAAATCTCAGCTTGGGCTGGAAGTAGATAAAAAGAAAGTGCAGTTAAAAGATCCGATCAAATCTCTTGGAACACATAATGTGCCGATTAAATTACATCCAAAAGTAACTACAGAGCTGAAAGTTGTAGTTACAGAGGAAGCTTAGGAGGAAACCGTACATGGAAGAGGCACTCATTAAGCGGGTCATGCCCCACAGTGTCGAAGCGGAACAGTCAGTAGTCGGAGCGATGCTGATGGACAAGGATGCGATTACCACTGCATCAGAGATCATCAGTGGTCAGGATTTTTATCAGACATCTTACGGAGTGGTATTTGATTCCATGGTGGAACTTTTTAATGAAGGAAAGCCGGTCGATCTGGTCACACTTCAGGAACGTCTAAAAGAAAAAGATGTACCGCCGGAGATTTCCAGTCTGGAATTTGTAAGGGATCTGGTCAATGCAGTACCGACCTCTGCAAATGTAAAATATTATGCGGAGATCGTGGCAGATAAGGCAATGATGCGAAAACTTATCAAGCTGACCGAGTCAATTGCAAATACTTGTTATGTCGGGAAAGAATCTCTTCCGGTAATTATGGAACAGACGGAGAAATCGGTATTTGAATTATTACAGCACCGCAATACCGGAGATTATGTTCCAATCAAAGATGTTGTATTAAATGCGCTGGAACGAATCGAGAAAGCTTCAAAGAATAAAGGAACTGTTACAGGAATCCCGACAGGATTTATTGATTTAGATTACAAATTATCCGGCCTTCAGCCGTCAGATCTTGTTCTTGTAGCGGCCCGTCCGTCTATGGGTAAGACAGCGTTCGTACTGAATATTGCGCAGTATGTTGCATTTAAGAAAAATAAAGGTGTTGCCATTTTCAGTCTTGAGATGTCAAAGGAACAGTTGGTGAACCGTATGTTTTCTCTGGAATCTCAGGTAGATGCACAGGCACTCAGGACCGGTAATCTAAAAGATTCTGAGTGGGAGAAGCTGATCGAAGGAGCCGGAATTATCGGAAAGTCACACCTTGTGATTGACGATACACCAGGTATTTCCGTATCCGAACTTCGTTCAAAATGTAGGAAATATAAACTGGAGCAGGATCTTCAGCTTGTCATCATTGACTACTTGCAGTTGATGAGTGGAAGTGTAGGTGGGAAATCTGAGTCCAGACAGCAGGAGATTTCTGAAATCTCCCGTTCACTAAAAGCTCTTGCAAGAGAGTTAAATGTACCGGTCATTGCATTGTCACAGCTCAGCCGTGCGGTAGAGTCGAGACCGGATAAGCGTCCAATGCTTTCTGACCTCCGTGAGTCCGGAGCTATCGAGCAGGACGCCGACGTTGTAATGTTTATTTATCGTGATGAGTATTATAATAAAGATTCCGAATTTAAGAAACAGGCCGAGATTATTATAGCAAAACAGAGAAACGGTCCGGTAGGGACCGTTAATCTGGCTTGGCTTGGTGAATATACGAAGTTTGCAAATTTAAGCAGGCAGGAATAGCCGTTTTAATTTGCCGATTGGACCAGCTTCAGCTGCAGCTTTCCGATAGGATTGCTGTTGTCTGATGAGCTGGTCTATTTTTTTGAACTGTTCTTCCTCCTGCCGTTCCTTTGCATCCAACAGAAAAGACATTTCCCGACTGAACATCTGCATCAAGACTTCGTTATTGTTTTCCAGCATTCTTTTCATATGTAACTGCTCACGAGTGCGCCGGATATCAGGAATGACGGCTTTTAGTTCTTCAAAAGGGACTCCTTGTTCATAGAGTTCTCTAATACAGCCGTAAAGCCTGGCATCGTCCCGGGTCTCTTTTCTTAGTTGTTCCAGAGCATTGCCCATAATAAAACCCCCTTATTCAATTAAGATTTCTTTGCAAAAGGATAGATTCCCTTTGCCTGTCCCAAGAATAGCATATGAAAAGTGCAAAAAAAGTCAAAACGTGGGGCAAGAAAAAAGAATGTTCCTGAACCGGAACATTCTTTTTTGTGTTGTGCGCCTAGCGGCGCACGTTTCTAATGGGTTAAAGTCCCGAATCCGCCCG
>ERZ839489.993-NODE-993-length-21672-cov-24.287875_pt1 | contig 21672 bp, 22 predicted proteins | sample MGYA00519938_ERZ839489 | MGnify/ENA primary metagenome ERZ839489 (study PRJEB31850, sample SAMEA3708846) | human gut metagenome | biome: human gut; feature: human-associated habitat; material: faeces | place: China | collected 2014 ...
AGGGCTTTGTGATTTTTTTAGAATAAGGGAGTTTTGACACACCTTCCACGCAGCCCAAGTTAAGATAAAAGTAAAAGAGCCCCTCCCAACCCTCCCCGTCGGGGAGGGTTTAGTAAGACTAAAAGAGGCATAGTAAGGCTTAAAGAGGCATAGTAAGACTTAAAGAGGCTTAGAAAAAAAAGGAAACAAACAGGATAACATATGAAAACACAACCAACCAAAGAACACGAACCTTCCGCCACAGCAAAGGCTGCATCGGTGAGCGATATGACCGTCGGATCGCCACTGCGCCAAATCACGAAGTTCGCACTGCCCTTGATACTTGGCTACATCCTTCAGCAGATGTACCTCGTCATCGATGCCGTCATCGTAGGCAGATGGATTGGTGTAGAAGCATTGGCAGCCGTGGGCGCATCCACCTCCATCACCTTCCTCGTTATGGGCTTCTGCAACGGAGCCTGCGCAGGCTTCGCCATACCCGTGGCACAGGCGTTCGGGGCGAAGGACTACCGCAAGATGCGCATCTACGTAGCCAACGCTGTTAGAGTGTCGGCTGTCATAGCCACGGTGATAATGGTGCTCTCGCTGATGTTCTGCCACCGCATCCTGCAGATGGTGAACACCCCGACCGACATCTTCCACGATGCCTATACGTTCCTCATGCTGCAGTTCGCAGCCATACCGCTCACGTTCGGCTTCAACCTCCTCTCCGGTCAGATACGCGCACTCGGCAACTCGCGCCAGCCGTTCTACTTCCTCATCACTTCCGCCCTCGTGAACATCCTGCTTGACGTTGTGCTCATACTCTTCTGTGGCATGGGCGTAGCAGGAGCCGGCATAGCCACATGGCTCTCGCAAGCTGTATCCGTAGCATTGTGTATATGGTATATACGCAAGCACATGCAACTGCTCATCCCGAAAGGCGACGAACGTCGCTACGACAACCGCCGCACGAGCATACTGCTCAACAACGGTGTGCCGATGGGCTTGCAGTTCTCCATCACCGGCATTGGCATCATCATGCTGCAGAGTGCCAACAACGCTCTCGGCACCACCTGCGTAGCAGCCTTCACCGCCTCGCTCCGCATAAAGTATCTCTTCACCTGCGTCTTCGAGAACATCGGCGTAGCAATGGCTACCTACTGCGGACAGAACCTCGGAGCACAGCGTATAGACCGCGTGACGCGCGGCGTGAAGGATGCCATCTGCCTCATGCTCGTCTACTTCGTCTTCACCTTCGCCGTTATCTATCCCTCTGCCGACTACATGATGCACCTCTTCGTTGACAGCGGCGAGACTGCCGTGGTGATCAACGCTGCGCAGTACATGCGCATCAACAACTACTTCTACCCCACCCTCGGACTGCTCACCATTCTGCGCTACTCCATCCAGGGGCTCGGCTTCAGCAACCTCTCCATGCTCAGCGGCGTGATGGAGATGATAGCACGCTGCGGTGTCAGCCTATGGCTCGTGCCAGCTATCGCCTGGACCGGCGTCTGCTTCGGCGACCCCATAGCCTGGATCATGGCAGACCTGTTCCTTATTCCGGCATTTCTGTGGGTGCAGCATAGATTGAAAAAAAAGAAAGTAATACAATTATCAAACAATTAAAGAAAGAAAGGACAACACTATGCACATCGAAGAAAGTTTCATTTGTGGCAAGCACACAGCAGCTGACTGTGAAGACGGCATCGTATGCACACCCAACTTCGTGGCTGTAATCGACGGCAGCACAAGCAAGACACCCTTCCGACTCGACCCAACGATGAAGAACGGACGCTTCGCCATGCTGCTCATCCGCAACTATATCCGCCAGATGACTGCCGAAGCCACGCTGGAGGAGTTCTGCCAGGGCATAACGAGCCACATCGCAGAGGAATACGCAGAGCGCGGCATATCCGAACGCATGGCTGCGCATCCTGAGGAGCGTCTCACTGCTTCTGCAATAATATACAGCGAACATCGGAAGGAGGTATGGATGGTGGGCGACTGCCAGGCCATAGTAGACGGCGTGTTCTACGAAAACCCAAAGCCTTACGAGCAGGAGACAGCCATGCAGCGCGCCGACATGATAAAGGGCGGCATGCTGCCCGCAGACGCCCGCCACGCCATAGAGCCACAGATAATAAAGGCAATGCTCGAAGGTCAGAACCGCCTGTATGCCGTAATAGACGGCACGCCGATATACATGCCCGGCACACGACTCGTCAGCGTACGCAGCTCCGCCGTACTTGCCTCCGACGGCTACCCCACTCTGCTGCCCACGCTCCGCGACACCGAAAAGGCGCTGGCAAAGCAGCTCGCCGACGACCCGCAGAACATCCGCAGCTTTGTGGCTACGAAAGGTCTCGTTGAGGGCAACAAGAGCTTCGACGACCGAGCGTATGTAAGGCTAACCGTATAGCTGCCGTTTTGTATGATTGTCGCATTCGCACTATCCGCCACAGCACAGACATCCGGCGCATAGTAGGCTGTGCATCAACCTATCTGCCAGCATCTGTATACATCACTGTGTATCAACAGAATAAAGGCTGGCAGATAAGCCCCAAGAACAGCGAATCTGTCAGCCACCATAAACGAGCTTATCTATTTCCCTTCGCCCTATTATGTGTCTTGCAAAGCATCTGACAATTACTTTCGTCGGTCGCTCCACCTTTGCTCCAAGCCTCAACGTGATCGGCATCCATTTCTTTTAGCGCCCAAATTCTATCTTTGTTTGCATCATGCCCAAGAGCACAGAGAGGACAGTTACTGATGTTTTTTCTTTAGCCGCCTTGGTTTGATTATTGTAAACACGATGCTTAGTTATATCGTCAAACACACGCACATTCAACAGTCTTGTGTCCTGACATCCACCAAGTACATATTTAAACACATTCTTTGTGTCCTTTACTCGGTCATCATTATAAAGTTCACTTGCGCGAGACCTCTACATGATCATAGGGATTGTTATGGAAACGCCCACAAGGAGCAAAATTTGCCGTTGAAAGATTTCTCGCGAGCATGTATTGGAATTATTGTGGCAACTATCGGGGAGAATGTGTAGCACACTGGACAAAACTCTTTGCTACCGATGAGGTTGTTTATACCGAACCCATCATTCAGAACATCCTTTCGTTCATTAACTACATGTCGTGCAGCGCAGATACATACGTTTCACTCGGTGGCTCCAATGGTTGTGCCGACCAACTTACGAATTGGGATGGAACACAGAAAGTTAGATTGGGAGCACCAACTAAGAGGAATGTGTAAAAACGTTGAGTAATACATACTCCACTGGTAAGTTTTGTTCTGCATCTTACTCTGCCAAGATGCAGGACTTCAATTTCGTATAATTCCATATCAATTTTGCAGTTTATAATAAGATTTTTTAATAATTATTCCTTGTTCTGAGAAAAAACGCCTACCTTTGTGGTTGGACTATCATGTCTCAGCAAAATGTCAAGCCAAGACGAGTTCTTGTAATGGATATTATGAGATAGCTCACGCCGTGTGGAGCATAGTAAAATATGAATATCTGTGCGAAGCGGGCTTGGGTGGGACAGATAGTCCAAGACATATTGAAGGCGTTTACTTGACGCTTCGTTCTTGACGAGTCGAATCTAGCAAATTCAAAATCAAAGTCTGGAACTTAGTCAACGGTAGATGTCCCGGGTGTGATTATATCAATCCCGTGGAGACCTTGTAAGCATAGATTGTATCCTTTCGGATGCAATGCAATATGCTATATAGGTCTCTTTACGGATGCGATTTTCATATCGGCGTGGGCTCTGACGTTGTCTGTTCGACTTTGATAGGCAGTGCTAGAGCCTCGACTCGTGGGACGGACAACAGGACGACTCACGCTTTTTTGTGTCGAAAATTAACCGAGTTCTGTCTAGAATAAAGTTAGCACCGATATGAAAATCGATGATTGCACATCAGAAGATGTACACACCGTTGGAGGTGGTGAAACTCCTCCCTGCGCTGGGCTTACCCCCAACGTCCTCCCCGAAGCTCAAAGCACTATATCAGCAGTGAGTTCACATACAGGGGTGTCCACCAGAAATGTGCATATGGGAACGACATTAAAGCAACAGAAGCAGGAAGATACTCCCCATTGGTACGCCCTCCGTTGCACATATGGAAGAGAGAAAGCAGCATACGATTATTTTGTAGCTAAGGGCATCATTGCTTTCTATCCCACTACTAATGCAGTTAAAATTATCAACGGCAAACGCAAAGTTGTCGCTGAATCACGATTGCCCAACATTTTCTTCGCATTCGGTACAGAAGAACAAATTAAGACTTTTGTTTACGACAACGTAACCCTCCCCTATCTCCGCTTTTATTATCGTCACAAGCATATTGGCAATAGAATAATAAAGCTTCCGCTAATAGTCCCCAACTATCAGATGGAGAGTTTGAAAATTATCTGTGCAGCAGAAGCAAGTAACATTGTCATCTCATTATCAAGCGTGCCTAATTTTCAAGCAGGTCAGATGGTGCGTGTCATTGATGGAGCGTTTAAGGGAGTGATAGGAAGAGTGAAAAGATGGCAAGGACAACAAAGAGTGGGCGTTATAATCGGTGACATGGCAACATTTGCAACTGCATATGTGCCGAGCGCATTTTTAGAAAACATTTAGACTAAAAATACTCAAATATACAACAATTTAGGATATACGATTAGTTATGGCAGATAGACTGATTATCGACATGGATAGTAGTTCTGTTATTGGCATCCCTGGTGATGAGTTTCAACAAACATATGCAGATACCTGTGCAATTAAGTCACAGCAAATTATTTTGAACGAATTTGGTGTGCCAGTCACTGAAGACCAATGTGTTCAATATTCGTATGAACATGGCTGGTATGACGGAAGTGGAAATGGTACATCCTTTGAAGATGTAGGTAAATTGCTTACTGATGGAGGAGTACCAAATCACCAGCAAGTAAATGCTGACATTTTTGATATAATGAACGAGTTGTCTCAAGGGCACAAAATTATTATAGGAGTAGACTCAGGGGAACTTTTGGGAAATAGTTTTATTGAATGGCTACGGGACTTCTTTTTAGGTGAAACCCCTGATCACGCAGTTATCGTAAGTGGCATTGATACAACTGATCCTAATAATATCATGGTCTATGTAACAGATCCAGGAAATGGCGATCATAATAAAGCCTATCCGATTGATCAATTTATGGATGCATGGAAAGATGCCCAATGCTTCATGGTTGCAACTGATGATCCTATTCCTAGTTCATCGCCAGAGATGGTTAATTTCGATTATGAAACTGGTCACATTGCTGATGTTGCGGGGTTGGATTATACAGACTTCCAACTATTCAACGACTTAAGTGATTCCATTCCTATATATGATTTATCACATGAAACTCCAGTTTCGCCTATGGCTTCTTTGGTAAATGCATATATGGATGTCTCAAATAAGAATGTTCCATTCGAACAGATTTTCACAGATTATGATTTCAATAGCTATATTGATACAGATGTGGCAAATCATGCTATGATTGATACATATTACAATAGTATTGAACAGATTAATTTTAACTCAGAGATGTCATGGGACACTTATGCAGATCTCCATTCTTATGAAGTTTTGACAAACGATAGTTACACAGAGTTCTTACATGATTCCATTGACTATTTTAATGCGATAGGTGATTATAATTCTGCGCTTTATTGTGAGCAACAACTTCATATACTTGATTACTGCCAAAATTACGATGTAAATTTCTATAATACATTTTACGACTTGTAATCTCCAACAACTATTATGAATGTCCAAGAATACAAATCAAGGCTATATTCCATTCTTACCAGAGTTGAACCTATCTTGGAATCTTGTGGTCATAAAGCAGACACAGATTCTGTAAAGGGGGCTTTAGCTAATTCCCTTGAAGGTGAAAGTACTGAATCAGAGTCAAAGCAACAATTAGATGTAATTAAGGAAAGTATAATAGCATTATTAAAAGACACTTTGACTGAAGTTCAGATTGCTTTTGTTGAAATGGAAGAACCAGACAATACCGATTCAGAACTCTTCAAAAAGCATTTGCTGAAACTTAAAGATTTGAAACAAGAATTATCGTCACCTGTTTCTGAAACAAGAAAACAGGTTTCCTCAATACTTAGACGTTCAAAAGCGAATTTAGTGAATGAAATATCAAGTCAAGCTATTATATTTCCAACAGAATGCCTTGATACCATATTAGCGTGTCCAGAAGTGGAGCAGCAAAATGGTGACCAATGGGTTCTTGAACAGATTAATGAAACCTTGAATACTTTATTAGAAGAAGTTAACACAAGATTAGGAGCTTCGTTTGATGCTGTTAATGAAATTCTAGGGTCAGAAATTGATGCCTTGCATACATCATACAAGCAAGTAATCACCTTAGGTTGCCAAAGTACAACGACAATGGCTGATGAAGTGTTTGGCGTAGCGCGCCAAACTCTTCCCGCAATTGGCATCGGTGGTTTAAGCTCCACTCTTGTTGCAACATTAATCAATCCCATTGTTGGCATTGTTACTGGTCTTGCTGCTGGTGGCATGTTTATATGGAAATCATGCAGTTCTTCAAATCGTCAGAAAAAAGTGATGGAACTTAAACAGCAATTAGCCCCAAAGATTACTTTGGCAATGAACGAACTCAAGACCTATGTAATAGAACGGTATGATGAATTTGAAGAAGGTATAGGTGAAAGCATTGAAACAATGAACGAATTGATTTCCAAAGAAATGCAAGATTGTGTAGATGCTTTAAAAAGTTGTGAACAGGACAGTAAAAACTTTTATTCTTCTCAGGTTGCACTCAATAACAAAATGACGGCACTTGAAACATACATAAAACAATTAGAAATATTAATGTCAAATCCATTTGATAACAAATAAATATTCACATGAACTCAATTGTAATCCCAAACGGCCGAATGGCAGATGATGCTGCACTTGCAGCAAAACGAGCAGAACTCAAGCGCAAATTGCTTGAAGGAGGTAAAATAACTCTTAAGAAAGATGGCGGTGCAACAGGAGGTGCTGGAGAAAATTCAACAATCAGCATTCCACAAGGTAAATTGGCCAACGATGCTGCACTCGCAGCAAAACGTGCAGAACTAAAGCGCAAATTGCTTGAAGGTGGTAAGATAACTCTCAAGAAGGATGGTGGTGCAACTGGTGGAGCAGGAGAAGCTTCATCTATTTGTATTCCACAAGGGAAATTGGCTGCGCAATGGTATGAAAACGACCCTGAACTTTTAGAAATGGAAAAGATTGCCATGGCTCGTGCATTTAATAATTTTGAACTTGGACAGCTTGACGATGGAAGACTTTATTGGATAGGAACTGTTTCTCCAGGAGTTTACGAAACGAAATATGGTATGAAAAGAGAATATTCTCTCATGGCTGTATATCAACAAAATCACCCACATGCTCAAATGGGTTCATCTGTGTATGTATATCCTCTTCTCCCTGATGCAGAAGAACTCATGGAAGAGCTTTACAAAAAGACAGGAGCCTACCCTTCGCATATTCTTCGTGATACCAACAACCAACGTTATCTTTGCACAGCAGAATCAAGCGATGTCAAGGCAGGGACGACTGTATCAACTGCAGCTTCTGTAATCGCATGGGCTGTAAAATGGTTGGTTGCTTTTGAATTAGTTTTAACTGGAGATCTTCCAGTTGAAAAGTTTAACCAACATCATGGCATTTAATTATGAATAAAGATTGTCAACTCGTTGTTTTTTCTGACAAAGCATATAATGCAATAATCAGAGAAACATTTGAATGGGAACCTGTGGAAACAGGTGGTATATTGTTAGGACATGTTCTTGACAATGGTTGTTGGATAGTTATGGAAGTACTTCCTCCTGGATATGGCGAAGGTCGAGAAGGAAATAATGTTTACCACGAATATGGATATTTTGAATATAACCAAAAGTTCGTAAACTATCTCGCGAAATCAGTTGCCGAACAATATGAGATTCCTTTGGAATTACTTGGTTTGTGGCATCGCCATCCTGGAAGTATGGATCATTTCTCTGGGACTGATGATGGAACGAATTCTACATTTGCAGCACAGAATCCACATGGCGTAATATCGGGATTGATAAATGTGGATCCTCAATTGCGCATGACTATGTACTATCTTGCACATAGCGATGCGAGAAATTTTGGGCATCTAAATTACCAAAAGGTTAATATTGAAGTTGGTTCGGATTTGATTCCGGATGAGTATTTCAAACTACGCTACTATAAAGGAACAGAACACGACTTACATCCTTATGCACCACAAAAAGCAGGGTGTCCTAACGGAGATTCCCAACAAGTCGATAACGCTATTGTACAAGAAACACAATCGTCTGATGGACAGAAGACAGATGAGTTTATTAATGTAACAAACATCATAAGAGACCAGATAAATGGTAAAGATAAATCTCATGGAACGCAAGCCGAGCCAACTCTTTCTGTAGCAGAAGATATTATTGAAAAGATAAAAAAAAACAAAATCGCAATCATTCTATTTCTTGCAATAATAGCATTTCTCTTTTCTCTTTCTTCTATAAAAAATGATTTTTCAAAAGGTTTTCATTTTTTTGAGGGAGAAAAGAAACAAAGCGAAAGCGTAAATACTATCGGAGATACGAATTATGATGCTAATGGTAATGCAAAAGATAAATCTGTAATAAGCAAGGAGGACGAAAGTGTTATTGAACAAAAGAATAATCCTGTAAATGAAAATGCTACTAATACCACTTTCACTGAATCTAAAAGCGATAAATCTGCTAAAGAAACAGATAATTCAAAGGAAGTCCCCAAAATTGGTGCCCAAACTAAAGACAAGAAGTAATTATGACTGTAAAATTTGATCCTAATGAATTTATGAAGGGTAAGAAGCGTAAACCAACCGTTTGTTACCCTGATGGTATACCAAATGAAAATGCCGTCCTTTGGGGCTATTATCATGAGGAAAGTAACTATTATAACATAGTAGGTGTAAATAATGCATCAACCGAGATGGGAGGTGTACCACCTGTCGTCATTGGGCACTTCTACAAAGAGAAACCAGCAAACATAGAATCAGACCTAATTAGCGGGTATTACATTGAGGATAGAGTTGAGTTTTTGGATTCATCCAATACTATTTGCGAATTAGAGCCTGTCCGTTTAAAAATGGACATCTTCTCACGCAATACTGGCATTCTTGAATCTGATATCATGCTGAAGAAAGGTGCTATTATCTTAGGATGTGGATCCGTAGGCAGTCTTGTTGCTTTGGAACTTGCACGCGCTGGTGTTGGTAGATTTTTCCTTATAGACATGGATATTTTGGGATATCACAATATTTGCCGTCACCAGTGTGGCATACAAGATGTTGGTAAATACAAGACAACCGCAATTAAGGAGAGGATACTCCAAATAAATCCGACAGCTAAAGTTCTTACTGAACATAAGAAAATACAAGAGGTTCCTTTTGATGTCATAACTCCATTCTGTAATAGCGACACTATCATTGTGGGATGTGCAGACAATAGAGAAGGCGATTTATATGCTGATACGATACTTGCTAAGCCATACAAGATGCCTTTCATATCAATTGGCTGTTGGGAGCGTGCATTCGCAGGTGAAATCTTTTATTGTCTTCCAGAGGGGATGCCTGCATATTCAGATTTTATGGCAGCTCTTGGTGAGTCATCTGGTCGTGTAAATGCTAATACTCACCTCTATATGGGAGAAGTAGGAACATTCGAGCCAGGAATATCTGTTGACATTAATTTTGTCACCACTATTGCTGTTAAAATGATTCTTGATCTTCTCAATCGTGATAACGAACATTACACGCAAAGATTAATTCACAACTTAACTCAATACACACTCATCTGTAATACAAACAATCCAAAGATTGGTGGAGAAATGGCTGAGATTTTCTCGTATCCACTTCAGGTAACAACGAGTATAGAAGTGGAGTATGCTGAATCTCAAGATGTTAGTCCAGATTCCAACAAAGAATCAAATGAATAGTTATCAAGTTGAGATAGATGGAGAACAACTTCCAAATTCATTCACATTCGATGAACTTATCGAAAATGGATTACTCGATGAAAGAGATGAACATATAAAGATAAAATTAGTCGAAGAGACCGATTGGGTAATAGCACTAGATTATCCTTTCTCAATATCGGAAAAAAACTTTAGATTAAATGAAGATGGTACAGTAACTCGTAAAAAGAAAAATATGGGAAATTCAAATGGCAACTCTTCGTCAAGTTCTATTCCAAGAGGCTACAGAATAGATGAATACGGCCAAATAGTTAGAACGAATAATAGCAATGCGTCACGATTAGAGCTATCAAAAGAAGCTCTGTATTTTACATACTCTGGCGGTTATGGTTACATCATAGTAAATACTGGTGGTGAATGGCATATATCGATGAATGCTGCATCTTGGGTTAATCTCACTGAAAGTGGGGATGTTTTGATTGTAAAGGTCAATCAGAATTATGGTTCTGATTACCGAACTGATTATTTTAAATTAAAATCAGGAAATGTAGAGAAAAGAGTAGATATATACCAATCTGGTTCGTCATCTGGAATTCAGAATACGCCATCCTCAGTTAGTGATGATAGTAATGATAATGATGGATGTTCCTGGATTTTATGGATTGCAATAGGTATAAGTATCTTAGCTGCCATTTTTAGTTGAACGTTTTGTATATAAAAATATGAATAGAAGATATCTTGTTAAAATTGAGAACACTATCCTACCACAAAGTTACTCATTTGACCAGTTAATAGACACAGGACTTTTAGATAATGTAGATGAAAATATCAAGGTAAAACTTGAAGGGGATTCTGTTTGGATTACAGCAAGAGATTATCCTTTTTCAGATGTCGAAAATGTCGAAGATAATATATCCGATACTACCAATTCAAGGCAATACACCTCGCCCCATTCAATATTCCATTTTGGAGGACAACAAAGAATTTCGGATACTCAGTGTACACTACCCCCTCAACCAACGTCACCCTCTATTCTTGACACATGGAATTGGGGAGCATTTACCTTGTCTTGGATTTGGGGTGTATGTAATGGCATATACTGGCCGTTATGTATGATTGTTTGCAATTTTATACCTTATTTCGGTGTGTTATGTTCTTTGAGCATTTGTGTTTACTTAGGGTTTAAAGGAAACAAAATGGCATGGACAAATGCAAGGCAAAAGGAGATAACAGCGTATTCCTTTGAAAGAACTCAGGCTACTTGGAATATTTTGGGGTTAATCTTGTTTATAATAAGTGTCCTATTGGCAGTAATTTATGTTTTATATATAATATTTTAATTTAAAAGTGGAATTTACAATAAATGAAGATGGAAGTGTTACAAGAAAAACTTCTAGTGATTTAAATTATAATAGAAATGGCGGAAATAATGGAGAAAATGAAGATAAAAACGGCTGTCTTTGGGGGATCATTGCTATTATTGCAGGTGTAATCATCGCTATTGCAACTTCTAACAAATCAACTTCAAATAGCAATCATGAAGTGATTGATACTACTGCCAATTCGTACAATAATTCATATCTTTCAGTTTCCCCATCATCTGTCTCTTTTGACTCATATGGAGGTTGTAAAACTTTATCAGTAAATTCAAGCGATTTATGGAGAATAACGACAAATACCTATGAGTGGGGACATCTTTCTATATCAGGAAATAAAATAACTCTCCGTGTTGACGCAAATAATAGCAAGAATTCCAGATCTGACTTTTTTGAAATCAGTTCTGACTCAAAAAAATATCGCGTAAGTATTACTCAAAGCGGCAACCGTTCTGATTCGTATAATTCAAACTCTACTCGTGTAAATGGAAGTATTATAAATGTATGGACAGACCATAATGTTACGGATTCTTATGGGAATAATGGTATGAGGATACACATCAAATTTGACATCAACGGTATGTTAGACCGAACAGGACAAGCTACTGCGTACTTCTATTATGCAAATGGTAATCCGATAAAAGATACAAATGATAGTTATTGCACGTCAAATGGAGACGTTGCGACGCATGTTAACTTTACACCCTCTTACGAGAATAGTAGATTTGACGATTTGAATATTTTCATGCCGTATTCGGAACTTCATCTGTACCAAACAACATCTTGTTATTTCACTATAAGCATTTGGAATGGAAATACAGAGGTAATGAGAAGTGGTATTAATTCCTTCCAAGTCACTTTTTAGTAACAATATGGACGTAGAGAAGTTTAATGGGTTGGTAAGATGGGAATGGGCGCTTAACATTAAAAAAGCCTATTCCCTTTGAAAAACAAATGGAATAGGCTATTTTTATAAGTCACAATTTGAGCCAAGAAAATTCCTTATAGAGTTTCCTATGGAATACAAAAGTTCGTTCGTTATCGGACCGCTCAATTGTCTTGTATGAATAACTAATTTTCGGGGACTATCGGAAACTTGTCCATCGTAATGAATCCAATATTTTTGGTCTGCATCAGGCAGACCGGTCTTGCGGAAAGTCACTCCAAAAGTATCATCAATTTGTCTGTTGTTTCCTTGGTTGACAATATAACTGCCGCAAGCAAGAACAACAACGGGGAAAGATTGTATGAACTTTGATTCTTTGAACAGTTTAAGTTTTGATTCTATAGTGTCCTTTGGGGCATCGGCAGAATGGCGAGCACAAACATTGTTGAGTTCCGTACAGAATGCCATTTCTTCAAAATCCAATTTTCCTGCAACATGTTTTCTGTTTGTATAAACAGTATCGATTATCTTTTGATACTTGCTCCATGTACAACCCTCTCCCTCCTTCGGACGGATATCCCAAAGATCATCGAAGTTCTTGCCATTTAACTCATTCAAGCACTCAAATGTATGCTCGTCATTAATCTTTTTCAGTTCGTTTGATGATTCACAACCAATAAACAAAATCTTGGAATCAGGATTTCCCTGTCCTATATAGAAATTGTTTTTGTTGCACTCTTGCACAAACTCTTTAAATAGCTGGTGTTTGTCTGTCATAATTGTATTTTATGTGGTTGTATACGGCGCTCGGGCATCGGTGAGACGCACAAGGCAATTGTTTGGTTTCAGATTGAGAGAGACGGTGGGCGAGGAGGGTTTTCATATTTGCAAATCTACAACATTAAATCCAAACGGCAAAATCTTTTCGGAGAATTATTGCTGTTTGGATTCTCAACAGATTGTTATATAAAAATCGAGTTGGTGAAAATATCTGCCATATCTTCCAGCAACGACACATCTCACTGTGTATCAACAGAATATAGGATGGCAGATAAGCGCCGAAACGACTTATCTCCCAGCCTATCTCCCAGCCTATCAGCGAGCACTCGGAGATATCCATTTCTGTTTTTATCCCAACTGGCTTATAATTCGGAAATTTTATCTAAACTTGTAAGCAAAAACTGAAATTTATGATACTAACAGACTCAATGCTCGACGCAGCATTCCAGTGATTTCTGCAAGAAATGCGACATCAAATTGACAAATGCCGACTCTCTACCCGATCTTGACGATATATGCACCTACGTGGTGAATGATATGATGTTTTGGAAACTTCTAATAATACTAATTCCCGCACTGCCGGAATAAAACTCCGGTAGCACCGGACCAACACTCCGACAGCACCGGAACAAGACTCCGGCAGCACCGGAACAACACTTCGGTGCCACCGGAACAACAAAAAGCAGCACCGGAACAACACTCCAGTTGTGCGGGAGTTTCGCAGTTTGTTGCCTATGCTTTAAGAAAGTTTTACTTCGGTTTTGCCTATGTTTTAGGGAAGTTTATGTCTGGTTTTGCCTATGTTTTAGGAAAGTTTTACTTCGGTTTTGCCTATGTTTTAGGAAGTAAACTGGTAGATGGACGATGAAGGCTGATAGATGGCTGGCAGATAACCCTGACCGAACAGCTATCTATCAGCCCTCAACTCTCTGATTTATAATGGACTATGCGTCTGCTGATATTTCTGACACATTTTTTCGCATACTTATTGTTTTTATGCACAGCACCATTAAAGTATATGGCAAATTCTCGTTGTTTATTTCACAATACCTGTTTCTATCTCGTTTTCCAAATACGAGAACACATATACAGCCCCTTCATATTATAAACCACAATGGCTTATGGAAACGCAACTCCTCAATCATGAACCTATAAATAGCGGAGGTCAGGAGATCATGACTCACAGGATATCTCGCTGTGCATCAGCCTATCTCCCATGCCATGTGTAAGCGTCTCCTTCTGTGAGCAATAGGATACCCTTGCTTTGAAGAAAAATTTAACGGACTATTGATACTACGGAAAAATTGCTAAAAAGTGATAATTCCATGAGTTGTTTGATGGCGTTTTGAAAAACAAGTGTTATCTTTGCACACGTTAGGTAACATGAGCATTCGCCTTAAGAAACTCATGCTAATAACGAGATAAAAAGTTTGGGATAATGCGTATTATTAACAATAGAAGAATGCGGTTTGCCTGGCTGCTGATGTTGGTGTATCTGCCAATGATGCTCGCCTTCACCTTCCACCACCACTCGGAGGCGGAGGGTAGTGCCGTTACATCTTATTGTTATGAATGTGCGCATCACATCCACCACGATGGACATCTCACAACCGAGCAGAACTTCATGCACGAGTGCGTACTCTGCCAATTGCACAGTTTGCCATATGTGGTACCAAACATCGTTCACATAGCAGTGTTTATTGCTATGGTTCATATCGCCGTTGTCATGTCTTGCCCATTTGTCAAGACCCGCCAAGGCGATGTACATTCTACTCGTGCTCCACCTGTATTCCTATCTTTGTAGTTTTTTTGATGATTAATCAAAACCAAAATCGGCTATAGCTATATCCTGACGGGCGATTTAGCTTCCTTATGGTCGGTTTAGCCGATTGATTTTCAAAGATTTATGATGAAAAACAAGAAGCTGGTATATATTGTGCTTCCTCTTTTCATCAACTTGTTTCATGCGCTTACGGCAAGTGCCAAGGCTATGTCCTTACCTAAAGATTCGGTGAGGATTTCGGCTCAGGCAGACAGTGTCAAGCGGATGATGAGGGATGGTGTATCCCTAAAAGAAGTTGTAGTAAGCGGAAGCTCCAATAAAGAAATACAGATGAAGTCAGCCCTCAATGTGGTGAGGGCAAACCAAAAATTCATAGAGGAAAATTTCAGCGGTTCGCTGATGCAGACGCTGAGCCGATTGCCTGGTGTGCAGGCAATGAATGTAGGTTCGGGAGAGTCGAAGCCTGTAATTCGAGGCTTGGGCTTCAACCGTGTGTTGGTGGCAGAAAATGGCATCAAGCATGAGGGACAGCAATGGGGCGATGACCATGGTCTGGAGATAGACCAGTATGCCATCGACCAAGCTGAGGTCATCAAGGGGCCTGCCTCGCTCACCTATGGCTCCGATGCCATCGGTGGTGTCATCAATCTGAAGAGTAACACGATGCCGCTGAAGAAGTTTGCCGGACAGGTGAATCTCTTTGGCAGAACCAACAATGAGTCGATAGGCTCATCGGTTCGACTGACAGGTAGAAACGGCAAGTTTTGGTATAAAGCGAATGCCACATGGATGGATTACGCCGACTACAAGGTTCCTGCCGACAGCATCGAGTATTACTCCTATTGGATTAAGCTCAAGGACCAGTGTCTTCGCAATACGGCAGGACGCGAAATGGATGGGAATCTGATGCTCGGATATGCTGGGGACAGGTGGAACACCTCTTTTCGCATTGCCGATGTGAATGCAAAGGCTGGTTTCTTTGCCAACGCTCACGGTTTGGAGGTGAGATTGTCGGACATCGATTATGACAGTTCGCGTCGCGACATCGACTTGCCTTACCATACCGTCAACCACTTCTGGGTATCAAATCATACCGACTGGAATTGGGCGGATGGCATGCTGGAAAGTAATTTCGCCTACCAAAACAACCGACAGCGCGAACTTGCCGAACCAGTGTCGCATGGCTATATGCCGATACCGACGAACACCCTGGAGAGAAGTTTTACGAAGCAAACCTTCTCCGCCAACGTGAAGGCGATGCAGCAGATGGGCAAACACGACCTGCAGGCAGGGGGCAACGTAGAGTACCAACGCAACCGCCAGGGAGGATGGGGATTCATCTTACCAGACTTCGAGCAGTTGACCTTTGGTGTCTTCGCCATGGACAAGTGGAATTTGAGCGACAAGCTCAGCTTGACCGCCGGGGCGAGATTCGACCGTGGAAGCGTGAGGATTCACAGCTATCACGATTGGTACAAGACACCGTTGAAGGCATCAACTTCCGATTCTCCCATGGATGGAACTGTGCTGCAAGGTACAGTACAGCAAGGAGATTCCACTTACATGGAGCGTTCCGCCAATCTGAGACGTAGCTACAGCAGCTTCACTTGGTCGGTGGGCGTGAATCGGATGCTGGGCGACTGGGTGCTCAAACTCAATGTGGGCAAGAGTTTCCGTATGCCGATAGCCAAGGAGTTGGGAATGGACGGCGTGAACTACAATATCTTCCGTTATGAGAAAGGCAACACCAGTCTGAAGCCTGAGGAAAGTTATCAGGTGGATGCGGGCATCGTATGCGAAAAGGGTGTGCTTTCGATGCAGTTGACTCCTTATCTCAACTATTTCCCCAACTATATCTATCTCAATCCTACGCCTCAGTACAAGGAGGGCTTGCAGCTCTACTATTACACACAGGCCAAGGTACTGAGATGGGGCTTCGAGGCAAGCGTTTCGTGGAAGATTCTTCCATACTTGAAATTGGATGCCGACGGCGAGTACCTTTACGCACGCCAGCTCAGTGGAGAGAAGAAAGGTTATGGCCTTCCGTTCTCCACCCCATGGTCGGCTCGCGCAGAGTTACGCTATCTATTGCCCACACAAAATCCTGCCAAGTCGGGATTCGTGGCTTTGGAATGGCAAGTGGTGGGAACGCAAGATATAATCGTTCCTCCCGAGGAGAAGACCAAGGGGCACCAGCTCTTGAATGCCAGCATCGGAAAGAAGTTCAAACTTGGTGAAAACCAGTTGGAAATAACCCTTCGTGGAGAAAACTTGTTGGGCAAGCGATACTACGACCACACCAGTTATTACAGACTGATGGGAGTGCCTGAACCTGGAAGAAACTTCTCGGCTATGGTTTCCTGGAACTTCTGATTCCTTCCTCGAATCATGACTCGAATAATAAGGAGTTCTCTTGGAAGAATGATAGCCAAGCGGCAAGGAAGCCCTCCTGTCAGTTTGACAAACATGGACGAACAGTGCGCTTCTGGTGTACAACAAAGCGTTTCTGTAAGTATATAAAAGTAAATAAAAAAGATTAGAAACAATGAAAAAGATTATATTTTTTGCAGCCTCAGTGCTGTTTTGTGTATTTAGTTTAGTGTTGTCATCTTGCAGCGATGATGATGATGCAAAGCAGAGTGTAGCAAAACCAGTTGTAGCCCTTGCCGAGGTAGGCAAGGAGAACTCCAAGGAAGCCATCGCCGGCAAGGATCTCCACTTGGAGGGCGACTTGGTGGCAGATGGTTTGATTGCCCGCATTGACGTAACTATCGCCGCAAAAGACGGCAACAAGACCATCGTCAAGCAATCTTATACCGAGGGCAAATACATCGGTGTGAGAAACACCACCTTCCACGAGCATCTTGACATCCCTGCCGATGCTGCTCCTGGTGCTTATACTGTAACATTTGTCGTAACCGACAAGTTGGGTCAGAGCACTACCTTCACTTCCGACCTTACAGTCAAGGCACTCGACAAGACAGCCCCAACCATTACTTTCAAGGAAGTGGGCGAGGATGATAGCCACAAGGCTGTAATTGGCCAGAAGATGCACTTGGAGGCACAAATCGAGGCTCCTCACAAAATAGCCAAGATAGAAGTGGAATTCCACAACACAGCAGCTGGTTACGAACATGTATTCACCTATACAGACGAGAAATATGTAGGCGAGACCTCAGCTCTCTTTCACGAGCATCCTCAGATTCCTACAGACGCTCCTGCCGGCGAATACCACATTCACTTCACCGTAACCGATGCTGCAGGCAATTCAACGACCGAAGAGGCCGAGGGCATTCAGATTACCAAGGAATAAAGCTTCAGGTATGAGATAAAAAATAAAATGACAGTTTCTTGGCTTTGGCACTTTGGTGCCAAGCCAAGAAACGAAAACTTTAATACGTAAGAACGATGAAAAGAAGTACAATTTATTTGTTATACATATATTTTGCTGCAGCGGTGATGGGGATAGCTGGTAGCTTGACCTCTTGTTCAAGTGACGACACCGATGACACAACGGTCAACGATCAGGAAAAGCCTGAGATTGTGGATGGAGACTTGCCCAACCCCATCGACTGTCAGCAGTATCATAGAGGCGATGTTATCGCTTTCCGCTATACTTTTACAGACAATGCAGAATTAGGCAATTTCAACATAGAGATACACAACAACTTCGACCACCATACCCATTCTACTTCGGCTGGCGACTGTACGCTCGACCCTAAAAAGAACCCAGTAAGTCCTTGGGTATATAACCAAGACTACCCTATTCCTTCGGGTTTGAAATCGTATGATGCAAAGGTGGACATTACCTGTCCTAAAGACATAGATCCTGGTAATTATCACTTTATGGTACGTGTAACCGACAAGTCTGGTTGGCAACAGCTCAAGGCAGTTAGCATCAAGATCTTAGAATAAAAGGTTCTTCCGTTAAATGCGTAGACGCTTGTCGTGTAGAGCGTATAGCTTTAACGTGAAGAACTCATCATTTCTGAATCCATACATTTGTCTTTTCAGCACTTTTATCTTGTTGTTTATACCTTCAGTAGGGCCATTTGATATTGGGTAGTCATACCATGCAAGTATTATGCAATCATCAACGGTTCATCCAAGTTCAGCACATTGTCAAGCCTTGTCTTGTATTTGGCATCAAAGATGTCGTTGCCGTTTCTCAGCAATATCCAGCGCGTGCCCTTGATTACCTTACGCCTGTTCACGTCTTTCTCTGCATACCACAACTGGCGGCACAACTGGCCTATCCTCTCATTCATGAGTTTTACCACATGAAAATAATCCACTACAAGAGAGTGTTTGATGGTTCAACAGACAACACCAGTTTCTATCTCGTTTTCTAAATACGAGAACACATATACAACCCCTTCATAGTACAAACCACAATGGCTTATGGAAACGCAACTCCCCAATCATGAACCTATAAATAGCGGAGGTCAGGAGATCATGACTCACAGGAAATGAAAACGCTTTCACTTCAGGGGATATTCATAAAATGTTAGAAGCTACAATCGTTTGAAAATATAAAATGGCAGAATTCTGTATAATAGAGCAAGTGATTGTTCATAATGACTTATTTTTGAAATTAAACTTATTCCCACATCGTATCTTTACCACCGTGGCTGTCATGCTCGGTTGGTGCAGATTCTTATACTGCTCTTGATGTTTCGGGGGCAAAGGTATAAAAAAATGGGATGGGCAAAGAAAATGATGGATTGTTTCTGGCTGTATCATTTGTATGATAAACTAAAATACAGTATATTTGCAAAAGAAATTAAACTTTTCTCATAAGAAAAGAAATATGCTATAAGAGTTCATATTTCTCTACATGTTAAATTATTATTGCTGACAACTATGAAATTGAAGACAAAACTCAATGCAATAATATTAGGATTTACAATGATCCTTTCAATGCAAACAGCTTTTGCAGCTTGCAAACTGTCATTTGCCGCTCAACAAAAGAAGGTAGCGACCATTAGCACAAAGAAAGTCGCTGGTGGTAAGAAAAAGGTCGCTGGTGGTAAGAAGAAAATTTATCGCAAGGCTTCGATGCGGAAATATTCCCCAAAGGAACTAAATCAAATTATGCGAACACTTGAAAGGAAGTTTTTGTCGGCAGACAATTCTTCAGCCTGGCGAAATATCGTTGGATTTGGAATAGGAAACAACTCCATAGATGTTTCACTCCGCTGGAACACCAAGGAGAAGCAACAGGAGTTTCGCAATCAGATATACAACTCGTCTGTCATTAAGTTTGGAGACAAACTCGACCCTGTCATAGATAATAAAACAGGAGTAAGCTCTTATAATGGTATTTCCATCAAGGCAGAGAGTCCCTCCTATCCTTTGGGTAGTACAGAAATCAAAATCACTATTACCAACCATAGTGGCAAAGAATTCATGTATGGCGAAGCATATAGCATCACAGCCCAAGGTAGGGATGGTAATTGGTTTATTTTACCAACTGACTGCCTATTCAATGCTATTGGGCATATATTAAGCGATGGTCAAAGCGCCACCATAACTGCTCATCTTTTTCCCGATATTCTGCCAAACAAGCCTGGCATCTATCGCTTCTTTTACGAAGAAAACATAGATGGCAATAAGGTGCTGCTTATGACAACCTTTGAGTTGGAGTGAATAATAAAATATAGCTTATGAAAATACTTTTCAGTTTATTGGCTTTTTTTTTTGCAGCATGCGTCCATTCCCAAGATGTGGTGGACAAGGTAAGTGTGCGTGTACAGTATCGTGCATTGTATAAACATACGCAGGAGCAAAAGGAAGCGTATGATGATATAAATCTGTTGGATATAGGGAGACATTCGTCTCGGTTTTATAGCCAACGGTTTGAGCAGTTTCTGCATCAGCGTGATTCTGTGAAGAGTGTGAATGCCGACCCTATGAACTATTTGCAGTTCCTGGCAAATACGTTTGGCTCTAAGAAAGGACGCGAGTATGAAGTTTATAAGCACATTCCACAGAAGGGCACTCTCACTTATACGGATGTCCTGCACAATGACTTTTTCTTCTGTTATGAGGAATCCATTCCGACGTTTTCTTGGGAACTTGCCGATGGTGACACTATTATTATAGGTTATCCCTGCCATAAAGCCGTTTGTCAGTTCCGTGGGCGCACTTGGACAGCGTGGTATTCGTTGGACTTGCCTTTTGATAATGGTCCATGGAAGTTAGGCGGTTTGCCCGGACTCATATTGGCGGCTTCTGAAAGCCGACATGAATTCTCGTTTGTTGCTACAGGCATAGAGCAGATGCGGCAAACAGCAACCATCAGCTTTCACCCCAAGCGTTACTTGCGTTCAACTCCTGCCAAGTTGCAACGTCTGCTTGAAGATTACTGGAAAGACCAATGGAATACTACAAACCGCTTGCAAGGCAGTGAATATAGCGAACCGCCTAAGGCACAAAGGACTTTCAATGCCTGCTTAATGGATAAATACGAATAATGATATCCATTAGGGATGTGGCGAAGTTGAGTGGTAAAGGGGTTAGTACCGTACAACGAGTGAAGCGATTACTAAAAATGCGATCATCGCAATAATACTATTGATTTTACGTCCTTTTCAAAGAAAGGTTTCGTGTGATAGTAGTTTAAAGACTAAAAGCACTACTTTTGTACGCAATATAACAAAACGTTTAAAGTCACAAATTGTGATTTTGATAATTGATATAAATATGACAGATATAATAGTAAAGCGAACTGGTCACAAATCGTGACCAGTTGGTTGTTGTAGATAATATAGAGTCTCTAATAAAAGTAATTAGAGGACAACAAGTTATGCTTGACCGTGACCTTGCCACACTTTATGGCGTTG
>ERZ839489.994-NODE-994-length-21641-cov-13.606087_pt1 | contig 21641 bp, 15 predicted proteins | sample MGYA00519938_ERZ839489 | MGnify/ENA primary metagenome ERZ839489 (study PRJEB31850, sample SAMEA3708846) | human gut metagenome | biome: human gut; feature: human-associated habitat; material: faeces | place: China | collected 2014 ...
TGGACGCCTCCGCCGACCTGTCGGCGGCCTGCCCGCGCCTGGCCGCGTGGCCGCGCTGCTGCAACGGGTGCGGCCGGTACCGCGCGATCGGCTGCAAGCGCCGCCCGCACGTCTTCTACGAGGCCCGCGCCGCGCAGCTGTGCGCGGACTCGGTCCTCGTCTCGTCGAGGCGCGGGATAGACGCCGACGAGCCCGCCGCGGCCGAGGCGCTCGCCCTCATCCGCGACGGCCTGCGCCGGGGGCTGTCGCCCGAGCAGCTGTCCGCCCGCAACGGCGGGCCCGTGGACCTGTCGCCCTCGACGATCTACCGCTGGGTCGCGGCGGGCTACGACGGCATGACCAACATGGAGCTCAGGCGCAAGGTCGGCTACAGGCCCAGGTCGCACCGGGCCCCGAAGAGGGCGACGCCGCACTCGCCCCGCAGGTCGCACGCCGCGTTCCTCGGCCTGGGCGAGGACGCGTGCGCCGCCGCCTGGGAGATGGACACCGTCGAGGGCTCGCGGGAGGACAGCGCCTGCCTGCTCACGCTGCTGCACCGCCCCAGCAGGCTGCAGCTCGCGCTGCCGCTCGCGGCGAAGGACGCCGAGAGCGTGGCGGCGGCGCTCGGGGGCGTGCGCTCGGTGCTGGGCGCCGGCGGGGCGCGCCGCGTGTTCCGCGCCGTCCTCACCGACAACGGCGCCGAGTTCTCCGACGAGGGCGCGATCGCCGCGCTGATCGGCGAGGGGCCGGGCGAGACGAGGCTGTTCTACTGCGACCCCCGGCGCAGCGACCAGAAGGGCGCCTGCGAGCGCAACCACGTCGAGATCAGGAAGCTGCTGCCCAAGGGCCGCGGCCTCAGGTTCGACCGGCTGGCCCCGGCCGACCTTGCGCTGGCGATGTCGCACGTGAACTCCGAGCCCCGCGGCGCGCTCGGCTTCGCGACGCCCGCCCGCGCCTTCCGGGCGATGCTCGGCGACGACGCGGCGGCGCTGCTGGACGCCTACGGCATCGAGGACGTGCCCGTCGACGGGCTCGACCTGACGCCGGGGCTCATCGCGCGGGCGCGCGCAGAGAGGGGCGATGCCCCGCTGTCCTAGCCTGAAAGGGAAAAACGGAATAGACGGAACCGACCGTTCGGCTGGGTCTGGGAGGAGGTGCCGGGCGGCGGGCGGAGCATGGCCACCGGACCCATCGAAACACATCTCCACCGTTCCTTCAACTGGGAAAATGCCGACCCGGGGGCCCGAATGGGACCTCGGGGGCGTTCGGCTAGCTGCGGGAACGGCCTATTTGCTCAATGTGTTCGGCTGAGATCGGAAATCAACCTTCGCGCGTGGGCGTAAACTTTTAGTTGGGCAAATCCGACAGATTGGAGCTTGAAACATGAGGGATATGCACCTCATGTCGCTCATAAAACGTCTCCTGACCTCGAAGGAGAACGTTTTTTAGCGACAGAAGGAGACATAAATATGATCTGGTTTACCAGCGACACCCACTTCGGGCATGAGAACGTGCTGAAGTTCACCGGCCGCCCGTGGGAGACGATTTGGCAGATGAACGACGCCATCGTCGACGGCATCAACGGCAGGATTGCCGTGGACGACGAGCTCTACATCCTGGGGGATTTCTCATTCAAGATGACCGCCCAGGACGCCTATGCCCTGCGCAAGCGGATCGCCTGCAGGCGCATCCACCTCGTCCCGGGAAACCACGACAAGGACTGGACCCAGCCGGCGGTCGCGGGCGCGTTCACCGTGGAGCCGCCGATCTGCGTGCTCAAGATCGACGGGCAGAAGATCGTCCTGAGCCATTACCCCATGGCCGACTGGCAGGGCATGAGCCATGGATCGTGGCACCTCCACGGGCACATCCACAGCAGCGGCGGCGCGTATAACGAGTTCAACCGCAAGCAGGGCCTTCTGCGCTACGACGTCGGTTGCGACGCCAACGGGCACTCCCCGGTGAGCCTCGACGAGCTGAGGGAATGGTTCGCCGGAGTCGACGAGCCGTGCGGCCGGGTGAAATGGCCCTGGTGGGTCAACGAGACCGGCGACAGGCAGGTCGAGCGCGAGCTGGCGGCGTACAAGAGGGAAGAGGCGATTCGATGACGGTCTATGTGACGGGCGACGTGCACGGTGGGCTCGACATGCAAAAGCTCCGCGACTGGGAGCTTGGCGACAGTCTTACCAGCGACGACTATCTCATCGTCGCCGGCGACTTTGACTTTCCGTGGGATTTCTCTGCCGAGGAATGCGCCGATATCGCCTGGCTGGAGTCGCGCCCCTACACGGTGCTGTTCGTCGACGGCAACCACGAGCGCTTCGATCACTGGGCGGAGCGACCCATGGAACTGTGGCACGGTGGGCTGACGCAACGCCTGTCGGATACTTCGTCTATCCGCCGCCTCATGCGCGGGGAGGTCTTCGAGCTCGACGGCTCGACGGTCTTCACCATGGGCGGTGCCACGAGCGTGGACAGGGAATACCGCGTGCCGTATTCCAGCTGGTGGCCTCAGGAGCTTCCGGACGAGCGCGAATTCGATGCCGCGCGGGCCAAGCTCGACGAGGTCGGCTGGAAGGTCGACTGCGTCATCACCCATACCTGCGCCACGCGCATGCTCTCGCCGACGCTCTACCCGGACCCGGGCTGGGAACGCCCTGATGTGGACCGGCTGACCGGATTCCTCGACGAGATCGAGGATCGCCTGGGCTATAAGCACTGGTATTACGGCCATTTTCACCGAGACGGCAACCCGGACGAACGGCACACGGTGCTGTATGACCGGATCGTGAGGCTCGGGGACAAACTCCTGCCGTGGGGTGCGTACTGATGACGGTCTATGTGACAGGCGACGTGCACGGCAGGGCCGAGTACGGGTCCAGCCGGTTTGCCTTCAAGAATTGGCCGCTGGGCCGGACCCTGACGCGCGATGACGCAGTGATCGTGGCCGGCGACTTCGGCTTTGTCTGGGATGGATCCAACGCCGAGAAATACTGGCTCGACTGGTTCGAATCGAAGCCCTGGACCACGTGTTTCGTAGACGGCAACCATGAGAACCACCACGCCCTGGCCGGGCTGCCGGTGCGGGAGTGGAACGGCGGGCTCGTCCATGAGGCGCGACCGCACGTGCTGCACCTGATGCGCGGGGAGGTGTTCGATATCGACGGGCTCACGGTCCTTGCCATGGGCGGTGCCACGAGCAACGACAGGCAGTATCGCAGGGAGGGGAGGAGCTGGTGGCCCGAGGAGATGCCGAGCGAGGAAGAGATGGAGCACTGCCGCGCCTCGCTCGACCGCGTGGGCTGGAAAGTTGACCACGTTGTGACTCACGAGGCGCCGGCTGCCCTTGCTGAGGGGCTGTGTCGCGAGCTCGGGCGCGAGTATCGGGACGACCGGCTTCAGCGATTCCTGGGTGAGCTCGACGGACGGCTCGGCTACCGCGTCTGGTTCTTCGGTCACTACCATCGCGATAAATGGTGCGACACCAGGCATCGCCTTATCTACCGAGACATCGTGCCGATCGAAGATGCTGCGCCCGGTTCTAGAAACCTTCTAAAAGCGCTCTAGAAGGTTTCTAGAAATCAGTTACCTGACAGGAAGGGCGCGGGACTACTCGCCCCTCATCTTGGTCATGACCTCGACCTTGGCCTCGGCCACGGTCGCCCGCCGCTCGGAGGCGGCGAGGCGGTCCTTGAGGGCGGCGACTTCGGCCATCAGGTCGCGCTGGGCCAGTAGCGCATCGCTCAGCTCGGCTTGGGCTTTCAACGCGGCGTCACGCTCGACGCGCAGACGCTCGATCTCATCGGACATGGCCTCAGCCTCGGCATGGAGTTGGACAACCTGCCTGCCGAGCTCCTTAGCACGGGAGAGGTATCTGACGCTCGCGGCATGGAGCTCATTGTTTTCGAGCTCGATGCTCGCGGTGTCGAGCTCGAACTTCTCCTCGATAAAGGCGACCCGCTCATTGCAGTCGGCCTCAAGTCTTTCGTTCCGGTCTCTCGCCTCGACGAGCTTGCGGTTGAATTCGTCGAGCTGGGCCCTGAGTAACGCGTTCTCGGTCTTGAGATCGGCGGTCTCGCGCAGCAGCTTCTCTCGCCAAGCCTTTTTAATCTGCTCGGCGGCCTCATCGAGGACGTCCTTCGCGCCGGGCGTCTCGCTGATTTTTCTGTCGTTCGGGTTGTCTGTCATCGTGCGGCACTCCAATCAACAATGGGCATGGCTCCGCCATGCCGTACGGCTGGGAACAAATACGCGGCCGCTGTTGAGTTGTGTTTGTCCTGCGCTTGGTGAGTTCTAAAAGCGTCTCAAGTCATACGTTCACGCAGGTTTTCGATTGGAGAAATACCGCACGTTTTCATGGTATCACGTGCCTTAAAGAACATGAATGGGCGGTCATATCGATTCGTTGAAAATAGCACCTACGACGTGCTGGTGGCGGGAGAGTGATGGCGTTAAAGATGTCGAGAATGATTATGGGAGTATTTTAGATGCAGGTATGAGAAAGGGTCGAATCGAAGTGTCTGGCCGGACGCCAATTGTCCGGGAACTGTTTCGGTTCGACCCTGCTTCATTTTACATCCGCGGCATGTTTTTGTAGACGCCTGGCGATTACCGACCTTCACGACCTCGATGACGGTTTCCCCGTCCTCGATTCTTGCCAGATTGCGGTAGACATGCTGCGTGAATGGTCGGATATCATTTGAGCCAGAATCCTCTTCTATTGAAGCGGATTCTGGCTCAGTGGTTTTTAACTCGGTTGTTTGACAGAAGCCCACGTCGATAGTCGGGCTGTGGACTTAAGATTTCGGGGGCTCCCAAGCGTTTTCGATCGCGGCGCGGTAGATTGCAGCGTAATTAAGCATCCAGCTGCCATCACCAGTTTTTTGAATATACCCCTTATCCTTTAGAGAAGTATAGGCTCGGGATATCGTGTTCTTGCTCAAGTGGTAGTGATCCTCAATCCATTTGCTTCTAGCGCAAAAGCCCATGGGCCGTTTGTTTTTGGAAGGTTTTCCAAACTTCCATACGAGGCCGAGGATGAGACGCTCGGCGGCAACGGTGGTGACGCAGCACGCCCACTCGGGCACTGAAATAAAAATAGCTTTATCCATTTTCTCTATAATCTTTCGTTGCTCGGTAACATCATCGTTGAATATGTCGGAAATTGACGGTAGCTCGCTCATGTTTACCGCCTAGTCAAGGTGGGCGGTACGACCTTCAAGCTGCTTGAAAAGCTCATAGAATGAGCTTTCAAACATGTAATTCGAGCGATGGATTTGGATGAGCTTGCCGGACTCGCGCATAAACTTGCGCGCGGTGTTTTCGCTCCAGCCAGTGAGTTCGCGGATATCGTTAACGCGGAGCAACCGATCGCACTGAGCGGCACCAGTGGGGAAAGTCGGTGTGGACGCCTGAGTGCTAATCTGTGGAGTAGCCATGATGAGCTATCCTTTCAATGAGGGCCCTCCCTGTGCTTGTAAGACTTACCAGGTTCATAAGCACTTGGGGGGCCGGTTTTTATGACTACATGCGTAGCCATCTGACAGCTTTAGAATCTATTAAAACTCATTAGATGTCAATCAAATAAAGCGTCTACCTGCGGAAATAGTAGTATAGTACCGTAATATTATTGATGAAACGATGAATGAATGACATGCTATTTCTCGCTTTTCTGTATATAGGCGTTGATGAAGTCTTCGTAGCCTTTAACTGCTTTTATTTCTGATTGTTGAACGAGGCTTGTATACGTTTTGAGCGTGATATTGGGGTCCGCGTGGCCAAGAATACCTTGCACGCTTCTAACGTCCGATCCGTTCGCCAGCATAAAAGTGCTTACACAATGCCTGAGCTGATGCGGGCAGATGCCCTTATATAGTTTTCCGCCAGTCGAATTGTTCGGCTCATAGATTCCAAGATTGCAGCTAACTGCGAAATCGCGAAACCAATGGTTGAAGATGTAGTTTTTCATGTGACAGACAGTAGGGACCCCCTGCTTGACAGCAATATCGCTAATGATGGGAGTACTGCCAGTCTGGGACAGCCCCAGAGAGGCCAGGAGCTCTTTTTGTATGGCTGACCATGATTGAAGGCGTTCGGCCAAGGTTTCTCCAACGGGGATTTTGCGTTGGCTTTCTTGTGACTTGGGTGCCCTCAGTTCATGGTCGTTGGTGTACTGCCTGTCAATTTTCAAGGTTTTATTGGCAGGGTCCCAATCGCGCCATTCGAGGCCCAGCATCTCGCCTTTCCGCATACCCGTATACACTAGTACTAGCGTACCAACAGCTTCGGCGGTGAGCTCAATGTGTTGAAGATGTGTGCATAGGGTAGCTACTTGGTCGATTGTCAGTGATTCTCTTTTGTTGCGTGGTCTGCGAACATGAACGGTAGCGCAGGGGTTTCGGTCAATTATTCTCTTTGCGACTGCATTCGACAGAATCTGACGCAGTTTTGAATTGATTCGTACAAGCTCTGATGGTTTGTATTTTCCCGTACGACGAGCTTCGGCATATGCTTCTTCGATTAGATCGGGAGTTAGCCCCTCAATTGTCTGAAACGCACCGAATAGGTCTTCGATATGCCTGCAATCGTACGCTTCTCTTTCATAGCTCGTTGGCACAAGCTCGGTGTCCCTATTTTCATGAAAGGCCCAGCAGTAGGACGCAAGCAAAGTGGGCTTTTTAGTTTTAGTGATCGTGCCAGAGGAGTTGATTTCAGCCAGCTTGGCCTGCATTGCAGCCTTAGCTTCTGTTTTAGTCTTGCAACGAACCGTATAAGTTGGGGATCGTTTGTAGCGCCCTGTCTTCGGGTCCTTGACTCCAAGGGAAAAATAATAGCGATAGGTGTTAGGTGATCTCTTGTCTTTCCAACACGTGCCTCTTCCGCTAATTAGTGGCTGTTCTGACATCTTTGCACTCCGTTTCTTTGAATAGTTTTCAACAATTCATTGAGTGCAGTTTAGCTAAAGCCGTTAGTAATATGTTTGTAAAAGCATAGGCGCAGCTACCGGAGGCAAAAGACACAAACTGCTATGTTTATCTGCGGTTATATGATGTTCAATGATGCTTGATGAATGGTAGGGGGTAGCATTAAATCATATCTCCTAAAGCGGGTGTCGACGGTTCGAATCCGCCCGGGGGCACCAGAGATTTGTCGAGCCCGGTACACCGCCACGGTGCCGGGCTCTTCTGGTTCATGCCATGTCAAAAACGAAGCGCCCGCTTGCTGGGGGAGCAAGCGGGCGCCTGTGAGCGAATATGTTTGCGGCGAGAGCCGTAATGAGCGGTTGGGTTGCGACTAGTTGGTCGTACCGGAATCGTCGCCCGTGCTCGTGCCTGAACCCGAACCCGAGCCAGAAAGTGCAACCGTCAGCGTAATCGTGCTGTCGGTGGACTGTTTGCCGGTGGGGGAGACGCCCGTGACGGTGGCGTTTTCGTTGCCACTCACGGGATTGCCGTTCTGATCGCAGAACGCGATGTTGTAGAAGCCGGCGTTGTTGAGCGCGGTGACGGCGGCGGAAATGCTCTTGCCGTACAGGTTGCCCGGGACGGTGGCCTTGCCGGACTTCTTGGCAATGACGACGGTAATCGTGGCACCGGGCTTCTGCTTGCCGCTGGGGTTCCAGCTGATCACGGTGCCCTCGGTAACCGAGTCGTTCTCCTGGTAGCTCACGTCGACGCCAAAGCCTGCCATATCGAGGGCGTTGCGCGCCTGGGCCTCGGTCATGTCGGTCAGATCGGGGACGGAGGTGGTGTCAGGACCGCTGGAGACCTTGTACGAGATGGTCGTGCCCTTCTCGACTTCCTTACCGGGTTTGGTGCCCTGCTCAAAGACCTGGCCCTCATCGGCCTCGTTGGCCTCCTCGGAGGCGTTGCCCTTCAGGCCAACGCTTGCCAGCGCGGCTTCTGCCTGGTCCTTGGTCAGGCCGACAAGCTGGGGAACCTCAACCTTCTCGGAGGGCTTGGGGCCCTTGGAGATTACCAGGTTCACCTTGGTGCCCTTGGCCTTCTTGGTTTTGCCGTTGGGCGTCTGCTCGGCGACCTTGCCCTCGTCGATATCGTCGTTGTAGCTTTGGTCGATGGTGCCGACCTCGAGGCCGGCTTCCTTGATCTGCTCGACGGCAGTCTGCTGGTCCTTGCCCAGCACATCGGGCACGGTGACCTGCTCGCCGCCAAAGAGTCCTGTGGCAAAGGCCACCACGATACCGATGACGGCAACGGCTGCCACCACGGCGGCGATGATCTTGTTCTTGTTGGATTTGGGCTTTTCGACCTCGTAGGAGCCGGTGGAGCCCGAAACCGAGCTACGGGCGGTATTCTGGCCGCTCACGCCCGAGACGGGACGTACCATGGCGCGCGTCTGATCGGAAAGCTCGCGAGTCTTGGTGGCGCCCAGCTCACCGGGTGCACCGATGATGCGCGTGGGCTCCGAGATGTTGACGGCACGGCCCGACAGGTAGCTGTTGAGCACCTGACGCAGCTCGTCGGCGGTCTGGAAGCGGTTTGCCGGGTCCTTCTCCATGCACTTGAGGATGATGCGCTCAAGGTCGGCGTCGACACCGGAGTTGATCTGGCTCGGCGGAATAGGCAGCTCGTTGACCTGCTTGAGTGCGACCGAGATGGCGTCGTCACCGTCAAAGGGAACGCGGCCGGTGGCGCACTCATACATCACGACGCCCAGCGAGTAGATATCCGAGGTGGGGCCGAGGTCCTGACCACGGGTCTGCTCGGGACTGACGTAGTGGGCGGTTCCCAGCACGTTGTTGTCTTGCGTGAGGTGGCTGTTCTTGGCGCGCGCGATGCCAAAGTCCATGACCTTGATGTTGCCGTCGGGCAGCACCATGATGTTCTGCGGCTTGATGTCGCGGTGGATGATCTCGTGCTTGTGGGCGACCGAAAGCGCGGAGCTGATCTGCGAGCCGATCTGGGCGACCTTCTTGGGGTCGAGGGCGCCGTGGCTCTTGATGCCGCTCTTAAGGTCGGTACCGCGCAGGTACTCCATGACGATGTAATATGTGTCGCCGTCCTTGCCCCAATCGTAGACGCCCACGATATAGGGGGAGGAGAGACCGGCTGCTGCCTGGGCCTCCTGCTTAAAGCGTGCGGCGAAGGTTGCGTCGCCAGCATACTGCGGCAGCATGATCTTGACGGCAACCGTGCGGTCGAGGACCTGGTCCTGTGCACGGTAGACGGTCGCCATGCCGCCTGTCCCCACCTTATCCTTGAGGAGGTATCTTCCCCCGAGGACCCTCTGTTCCATTCCTGCTCCTAACATAACTATTCGCTCAACGATGTGTGTAGTACCTACGATGTGGCCGCTGGGGCCGTGTGGCGCGTTGCCGCTAACTCTTCGGCCGCGGCGCGCCTCGGGTGTCCGATTCAATCATGGGCATCACGCTCCCTGTGCGGCGAGCGCCGCGGTCAGGACGATGCCGGCAATCTTGGCCGCCTTGACGTCGTGTTTGTCGTAATCCTCCAAGGCCACCGAGATGGCGACCGTGGGTGAATCGTAAGGTGCAAAGCCAACGAACGTCGAGTTGACGTTGGTGCCGCCGGTCTCGGGCGAGCCGGTCTTGCCGGCGACCTTGACGCCGGGGACCTGGGCATCGGTGCCGGTACCGGACTGGACGACGGCGAGCATGGCCTGCTTGACCTGGTCGGCCGTGGCGGAGCTGACGGCCTGACCCAGCGAGCGGGACTGCGTGGTCTTGACCACAGTTCCGTCCGGGGCGAGTACCTGGGCTACAAAGTACGGGTCCATGACCACGCCACTGTTAGCGATGGCGGCGGCAATCACGGCGCTTTGCATGACGGTGGTCTGCGGGCCGGGCGTGTGGTCCATGCCGACAGGCTGGCCGGCGCCGGCCCAAGCGGTCTCCCACTCGGTCATGAGCGACGGGTCTGCCATGATGGAGGCCGCGGAGGTCAGGTCCTGGCCGAGCTTTTGGCCGTAGCCAAAGGCGTTGGCAAACTGCACGAGCGTGTTTGCGCCAACTTCGTTTGCCACCTGGCCAAAGACGACGTTGGAGGACACGGCAAAGGCCTGCTGCAGGCTGATGGTGCCGTAGCTCTCGTTGGCAGAGTTGGTGACCGGTGCGTTGCCGATGTCCATGGAGCCGGGCGCCTGGTAGGTGCTGGTAAGGCTGGCGGTGCCGGTCTCGAGTGCCGCGGAAAGCGTAACGACCTTAAACGTGGAGCCCGGCGTGTACAGCGCGTCCATGGCGCGATTGTACATAGAGCCGTCCTCGCCGCCGCCAGCCTGCAGTAGGGCGTCGATGTTGGTGTTGTCGTAGGTGGGCGAGCTGGCACATGCGAGCACCGCGCCGGTACGCGGGTCGATGACCACTACAGCGCCCTTAAAGCCCTTGAGTGCCTGCTCGGCCGCCGTCTGGATGCGCGAGTCGATGGTGAGCTTGGCGGTGTTGCCCGGCTGGGTCTGGCCCGCGAGCGACGCGATGGCGTTGTTCCAGCTGGAGTAGTCCTTAGAACCGGTGAGCGTGTCGTTCATGACGCTCTCGATGGCGGTGGTGCCATACTGCTGGCTCACGTAGCCAACCACGTGCGCTGCCAGGTTACCGTTGGGGTAGGAGCGTACGTAGGTGCCGTCCTCCTGCTGCAGCGACTCGGCCAGCGTCACGCCGTCGGACGTGATGATGGAACCGCGCTGGATGTACTTGGAGCGGGCGATGGTGTGGTTGTTGGTCGGCATGTCCTGATAGTCCTTGGCCTTGATGACCTGGACATAGGTGAGGTTGCCGATAAGGATGGCGAATAGCGCCGTAAAGGCGAGCACCGCACGGGTTAGACGGTTGGCGAGCGCAACGCGGCCGAGCACACCGGATTCAGGCGTGTCGAGCAGGCGACGGCGCATGCGCGAGCCGACGGAATGGCTGCCGCTGCCGTAGGAAGACGAGGTGGCAAAGCGCGTGCCCGTCGGGGCGGCGGCAGATGCGACCTGATCATCGGTGATGGCGGCCATAGTGCCGGTGCCGGTAAGCTCGGCCTCGCGTCCGGTCGCTTCGTCACCGGCGCGCAGCAGGAGCGCGACGATGATAAAGCTCGCCAGCAGCGAGGAGCCGCCCTGGCTCATAAAGGGCAGGGTGACGCCGGTCAGCGGGATCAGGCGGGTTACGCCGCCAACGATCAAGAAGGCCTGGAAGCTGATGGCGGCCGTAAGGCCCGTGGCACTAAAGGCTGCGAGGTCGGATTTAGCGCGGGCGGCCGTGGTGAGGCCACGCACGGCAAAGAGCATAAACAGGATGAGCACGGCGCCGCCGCCCAAAAGGCCCATCTCCTCGCCGATGGCCGAGAAGATAAAGTCGGACTCGACGACAGGGATGTTGTTGGCCATGCCGTTGCCGATACCAACACCGACCAGACCGCCATCGGCAAGCGAGAAGAGCGACTGGACGATCTGGTAGCCCTGGCCCTGGGCGTCCTTAAACGGATCGACCCAAACCTGGAAACGCACCTGAACGTGAGACAGGAACTTGTAGGCGCCCACGGCTCCAACGGCTAAGAGCGCAAGGCCGATAACGACATACGAGAATCGTCCCGTGGCAACGTAGAGCATCAGCAAGAAGATGGTGTAGAACAGCACGGCCGAACCCAGATCGCGTTCGAAGACGACGACGAGCAGGCACACACCCCACACGGCAAACAGCGGCAGCAGCAGTCGCAGGCGAGGGATCTTAAAGCCCAGGATCTTGCGGTTGGAGATGGAGAGCAGCTCGCGGTTCTCGGCCAGGTACCCTGCCAGGAACAGCACGATAAAGACTTTGGCGAACTCGCCGGGCTGGATGGTAAAGCCCGCGATGCGAATCCACAGCTTGGAGCCCGAGATCGTGGTGCCGATAAAGATAGGCAGCATCAGCAGGATGATGCCGATGATGCCAAAGGTGTACTTGTAGCGCATGACCACGTCGAGGTTCTTAACCAACGCGAGCGTTCCCACCATCAGGGCCACCGAGACAAACAGGATGATGAGCTGTGAGATGGCGAGAGCGGGGGCGAGACGCGTCACAAACGTGATGCCGATGCCCGAAAGTATAAATACGATGGGTAGGATAGCGGGGTCGGCACCGGGCGCCAAGATGCGCACGGCAATGTGGGCCGCGGCAAAGGCGGCAAAGAGGCCGATCGGTACGGCGAGCGTCTCAAAGGAGATGGCAGCGCCCGCGGTGAGGACGTACATCGCATACAGCAGGATGACGGGGAACGCCGAGGCGATGAGCAAGAGCAGCTCGGTGTTGCGGCGACTCATAAGCGGCACTCCCTTTCTAATTCTTATCGGAGGCTTCGGCCTCGGCGGACTGTTCGGCGGTTTTCTCGGAATCTGATTCGGAGGTCGATCCCTGGTCGGTGTTGTCGCGAATCGTTTGCGCGTCGATCACCTGGCGGGTCTGCTCCTCGTCGATCTGGTGGCGGTACTTGGATATCGTGTCCTGCGCATCGTCGACACTTGTTTGCGGAATGCCCGCCTTGAGGCGGTTTTGCGTGTCTTCGGGCAGGTCGGACAGCTTAATGCTGGTTTCGCTCTCGAGCCAGTGGAGCGTGAGTCCGAGCGGCTTGCCGGGCAGGCCGCGCCAGACGGCGACATTGCCCTGGTAGGTACCCAGGTAGTACGAGCCGGTGACACCCGTGTAGGCCCAGATGCCGGCTGCCAGCACAAAGACGAGGGCCAGGATGGCGGCGATAGTAATGTTGCGGCGACGCACGAGTTGCGCCTCGCGCATAACGCCATCGTCAACCAGGTCAACGACTACTACGGTCACGTTGTCGTGGCCGCCGGCGGCAAGCGCCGCGTCCACTAGGTTGTCGACGCAGATTTGCGCGGTTGAGGACTGCGTGGCGATGTTCTCGATATCGCTATCGGGAATCATGCTCGAAAGGCCGTCGGAGCACAGGATCAGGCGGTCGCCTTCCTCGATATGCAGAGTGAAGTGGTCGGCATACATGGCGGGGTCCGAGCCCAGCGCACGGGTGATGACCGAGCGGTTTGGGTGGACGCGAGCCTCGTCTGCCGTGATCTCGCCGGCGTCCACGAGCTCCTCCACGTAGGAGTGGTCGCGGGTCACGCGGATGAGCGTGCCCTCGTGGAGCAGGTAGGCGCGAGAGTCACCCACGTGGGCGATGGCGAGCGTGTCGTTTTCGATATAGGCGCAAGTGGCTGTGCAGCCCATGCCGGGCTTGCCCAGGCCGTTCAAGGCGGCCTCGATTACGGCGGCGTTGGCTGCCTCGACGGCTGCGGCCAGGCGTGCTGCGTCGGCGGACTGCGGGGCCGTCTTGGCAATAGTCTCGACGGCGATGGAAGAGGCTACCTCGCCGGCGGCGTGACCGCCCATGCCGTCGCATACGCAAAAGAGCGGCGACTGCACCAGGTAGGAATCCTCATTGTGCGGGCGTACGCAGCCAACGTCGGAGCGGGCGCCCCACATGAGTTGCGTGGTGGTGCCGGCATCATAGGTCGAGTCGGTCTCGATGCGCTCCTCGGTCAGGGGCTCAAAGCTCATGGTCGAGCCGGGGTCTTTGAGCTTGGCCTCAACGGCGGCAACGTCGATCTCGGCTGTGTCACCGGGAGAGACGGTGTCGGTCTCGGCGTTTGATTCGGAATCGCCGGTGTCCGGGGAGCCGGGCTCTTCGGACGCGCAGGCGGTCGACTCGTCGTCTTGCGGGCTGGCGTCTATAGGCTCGGGCGTCGCAAAGTGCGACGGCGCGGGTGTGCTTTGCGACTGGGCGGCGGGCTCGGCCACGGCATCGGACTCGCTTGCGGGCGCAGGCTGCGGGGCCTTGGGTGCAGGGCCGTCCTCGGGGGATGGCCCTGCCTCGGGCGCCGGCGTAGACGCGGGCGCAACTCCGGATGCCGGGGCTATGGGAAACGCCGGCGCGGCGGGTTCGGGTGCCGCAAACACCGCAGCGCTCTCGTTGATTGCCGCGGCGACGGGCTCTGCAAAGTGAGCCGGCGCCGGGGTTGCTTCGGGCGCTGTGGGCTGTTCCGCAGCATGTGCGCCGATGGGCGCCGCTACGGCATCCTCTTCGCCCTCGTTATCGGCGAGATCCGAAATATCATGCGTAACATGCGAAAGAGGCAGGGAGAACACGGTGTCCTCGGGCTCCACGGGTGTGGAGTCCGCCGGAGCGGCGTGGGCCGGTGCAGCTACGGCGGCAGCCGGTGCCTCGGTCATGGTTGCGGACTTGTTCTCCTCGTCGATCATCGACGGTTCACCTTCATGACCACGTCGCCAATCTGGACTTCGTCGCCCTCGCGCAGCGTTGCGGGCTCCACAAGCTGGCGGCCGTTGACGAGCGTGCCGTTAAGCGAGTTGAGGTCCTCGATGATGAGCGCCGGGCCCTGCAGCGAAAAGCGCGCATGCGAGGCCGAGACGAATGGTTCGTTGATGCAGATGTCCGAAGACGGCGAGCGACCGACGATGACGGGGCCGAGCATGTCTACGTGGATGCCGCGGATACCGCGCGGACCCTTGTCCACATCGATCGTCCAGATAGCCGAGTCGCGACGCTGCCCGCGCACAAGTCCCACGCCGGTCTTCATGACGGCGAACAGGAAGATATAGAGCAGGGCGACCAGGACGATGCGGCCTGCAAAAAGGACGATATCGATGTTCATAAGCGACTATCCCCTAAATTCAAAGGTGCTCAGGCCAAACGTCAGCAGATCGCCGTTGCGCAGCGGGCAGCGCGTAATGCGGCGGTTGTTGACGAGCGTGCCGTTGGTGGAATTGAGGTCCTCGATCGACCAATCCGAGCCCGTAAAGGTGAGCTGGGCGTGGCGGCGCGACACGTTGGGGTCGCGCAGGGCAATATCGGAAACTGAGCGCTCGCGACCGATAGTCACCTGTGCGGAGGTGATGCTATGGCTCTCGCCGCTCACGACGTCGACGAGCTGGGCGAGCGGGCGCTGTGGGGCGCGAGTGCTCGCCATGTTGGAGGCGATGCCGGCTGCGGCGCCTAGGCCCACGGCGGCACCGGTCGCGGCGGCTCCGCCCATGCCGGCAAGCGCGTCGCGCGAGACGGTCTGCGGCACCGGGATAGGAGCGGCGGGGTCGGGGACGCTAGGCGCGAAGGGATCTGCTACGGCAAGCGGGTCAGGAGCGGCGGCGCGAGGCGTCGGCTGCTGCTGGGGCATGGCGGCGGGGCGCTGCGGCTGCGGGGCAGCAAACTGCTGCTGGCCGGCGCGCGGGGCGCTGGCGGCACGGCTTGCCGCGGAGTTGTTTTGGCCCAGACCGTTTTGATAGGCGCGCTCTTCTTCGTACAGGCGGCCGAGCGTGGGGGCATCGACGTTCTCGGCAAAGACCGAGAACTTGCCGGCACGCAGCTGCGGATCGATCATAAAGCGCACGAGGGGCTCGCCGACAAAGACATAGCGGCGCTTTTCGGCCTGCGCTTTCACAAACTCGCGGACCTCGCGCGAAAGCTCGGGGTAGAACGGGGCGAGCATGGGATCGTCGTCGGCGGCGATCAGGATGGTATAGAGTGCCGGCGCCGTGTTGACGCCATTGATCACCAGAGTCTGATCCTCCATGTCGCGAGCGGCCTGCTTGGCAAGCTTCTTAAAGGAGAACGGGGCACGGGTGGCACCGAAGATGCCGGCCACGTGGTCCTCGAAGATGTTCAGGAAGTTCACGAAAGATCACTCTCCGTATAGGTTCTTTGGTATCCGAGCAAATATAGGCATATCCCAACGATTATAGAGGATAGGGTTCCCGCAACTGCCGCCTTGGCGGCGACCGCGGCTGCAAGGCTGGCAATTTCCATATGGTGTGCAAGACAGGATGCCGCTGCGCAGCCGATGCCGGTGACGGCGATGGCGGCGATTGCGGCAAGGTTTGAGCCCTGGTCGGCACGCTTGGCATGGGCATTGAGCAGCGCAGATGACGCTGCGGCAGTTGTCGCGACTAGCACAAAGGCAGCCCAAAGGAGCGGGTCTTCCAGCGCTGCGGCAACGTTACCGAGCCCCAGCACGCCTCCGGCTGAAAGCGCGACCGTCGCCAGACGGGCAAAAAGCACGCCCATGCCCGTTGCCGCGGCGGCGCTTGCCGGGCCGAGCCAAAATGACGCGACGCCGGCGGCGACCCCAGCTGCCAGGAAGGTATTGCCGGTCAGACAGCCAAGCGCAAGCGCGCAGGTGAGTGCGGCGCTCGCGGCAGCCTCGGTGCGACCCCAGGCGATCCACCAACCGGACATGGCAGCGGCAAAGATCACCGCGACGGGCAACATCGACAGGATGCCCTGCGCCTGCATGGTGGCGTTGGCCATGAGCACCAAAAAGCCCACAGCCGAGATGGCCGAGCCAATCTGGGGGGCCAGGCCAGCCGCCGCTCCGATCGCGATGGCCGCAATGACCAGGCCGGGAAGCGCCGCGACCCCGGCCGTTTGCATCAGCAAAAAGCTAAAGGTGCCGCACGTTAGCGCCGAGATAGCGTGCATGGCGTAGTCGCGCGCATGGCTCCAGCGCGTGCCTGCCCAGCCGAGTGCGGGGTCGACTTCGATGGTGTCGTCCTCGTAGTACGACGGCTCGATATCGTCGAGCTCCTGCTCGTCATCCGAAAGCTCGCCAACCATTTGCTCCAGACTGCGACGGCCCTCGCGCACGCTGCCCAGACCGGCAAGGAGTTGGTCGCAAAATGCCTCGATGCTGTTGGGGCGGTCCTGCGGCATGGGGGAGAGCGCGCTCATGAGCGCGGCCTCGGCTCCCGGGGGAAAGTGTGGTATCAGCTCGCTGGGATAGGTGGCGCCGCCGATGATGCGGTCGAGCGAGTCGGCGGGCGTGGCCGCCATAAAGGGAGCGCTGCCGCACAAGCCCTCATAGATAACGCAGGCAAGGGCAAAGACATCGGCGCGTTCGTCGACCGTGCCGGTCTCGATATCGAGCTGCTCGGGCGGCATGTAGCCGATGGTGCCGCCGCGCGAGCCGCCAAAGCCACCGGCGGACGACAGTCGCGCCATGCCAAAGTCGGTGAGCTTTACATTGCCCGAGTGGTCGATGAGCACGTTGGCGGGCTTAATGTCCAGGTGGAGTACGCCATTGCTATGGGCGAAGGTGAGCGCCTGGCCCAGGGCATCGGCAATGGCCGCGGCCTCGTCAAAGGTGAGCGAGTGGCCGTCCACGCGATGCAAAAACTCGGCCAGCGACATACCGTCGACATACTCCATGACCAGGTAGGCATAGGCGGTGTCATGCGTAAAGTCGATGACCTGCACGATATTGGGATGTTGAAGCATGGCGGCAGTGTGCGCCTCGCGCAGGACATCCATGATGTCGCTGGCGGGCATGCCGGCGCCGTTGATAAGGGGGATGCGCTTAATGGCGACGCGGCGGCGCAGGTGCGTGTCGCGGCAAATCTCGATGGAGCCAAAACCGCCGGTCGCAAGTGTCTCGAGCGGCTGGTACCGCTTGAGCAGCTCGCGAGAGCTGGTGCCCTCCAAAGGAACGTCCGGCGAGAACCGGGCGGTATGTTGCGAGAAAAGCGGCATGGCCAACCCTCGTGCGTTTAAAGTTCGTTTGCGAGCGGCGGGCGCGGGGCCGGGCCGTTCGCGGTGGCATAGATGCTGCTAGTGTAGCACGCTCGGGCAGATGGCGAGGATAGCGGGATGCGAGGTGGCCCGATCGATTCGGCCCGTTTCAGCTCGTTTGGAAAGCGCATCTCAGTTTTCAGCCAAATTATGGGATGCGCTTTCCAAATGGGGTGGGCTGCGGAAACTGCATCCCAGAATATTGCCCTGGAACGGGATGCGCTTTCCGAACCGGCGTCCAAAAGGAAACCGCATCCCGCTTTGATGTGGGGACTGCGAACAAAAGCCGGACCGTGATCTGGCGCGGATTGGAGTTCGCCTGAATCATTGATGCTGGCTGGTGTGAGAACAGAGATAAACGAGCGGCTCGAGCGATATAATGACACGTTATGGAGGCCATATGCTTTTTTCCCGCCGTTCTGCTACGTCTGCCTGCGCCATTGCGCTTGTCGTAATGGCGGTCACCCCTTATCACCGGTTTTCATCTTCAATCGGCCTGGCGTCAGGTGCAATGACCTGGCTCGTTATCCTGGGCGCATGCCTCGCGGCGTTTGGTCACGGTGTTGCGCTCCGCAAGGGGAGAGAAATAAGGCGGTCGGGGTTCCTTGGCGCCTTCGGTATTTTCCTTGCTGCTATTGCAACGGTTCCCGAATGGGCCGACCTGGCCTTCTATGCTCGCGGAGATTCTATTCCATTCGTGTTTGCGCCTATCTGGCTGTTGCGCGGCGTTTCATGCGCCTCGTGCTTTGCTGGGTCGTTGCTCCTCTCATATGTAATTTGGGATACGGCGGGCTCTCCTTTGACGCGGGGGGCGACGCGGGCTGACGAAAGAGAAACTCGTCATCCGCAGGACGCGATTTTTACAGAAACAATAGCCGTCATGTCTTGTCTGCTGTTCTGCTGTCGAGTTTCATGGAGAGTCGTTCCCGAGCCATGGGGGATGCCCCCTGTAACGGCCGCATCAATTGGCCTTGTGCTTTTAGTTCCTCTGGTCTATTTCGTGTTGGCTGCGGTCCCGCTGCTTTGCTGTCCCCGCGCCTTTGGTCGGGGGCAGGGCGACGTGTTTGCCTGTTCTGTGCTCGTGGCAGTTCCCATTGGCCTTGTTCCGGCTGTCGAGGTGGCATACTTTGCAAGCGATGCCGCGGTCATTGCATCACTGTCGATGGGGTCCGCTATTGCTGTTGCCGCCTTCGTATACACATTGCTCAGGAAGAAACGGGACAACGATTCGGATATCCCCCGCACGTCCGACCCATTCGATGCGGGGGCGTTTTCCCCCTCCCTGTCGCCTCGAGAAGAGCAGTTTGTTCGACTGCTGCTCAAAGGGAAAACGCCGGCGGAAATTGCCAAGGAGACGGATACGAAGCCATCGACGGTGAGAACAACGCTTCACCGAGCATACGGGAAGGCGTCGGTTGCGGGCTCACGCGAGCTCGTGGCGCTGTTTGCGGGTGAGGGCGATACTGTAGGGCATGAGCTACCGCAGCGGCATGCTGACGATATAGTGGCATCAGCTCGAACGCGCCGGCTGTTTCGATACCTGCTCACATTATTCTTTATCCTCCTTGCGGCGGGGCCCTTGGTAATGGCGGATAGCGATTGGGGGTCCGGTGTTTCGCGGGCTGTCGCCTTTTCCCTCTTAAGCTACGCATTGGGTCTCGGACTGCTTCTGTCGCTACGCTACGCGGGTGGAAAACCGAATCGTGGCGCTGCGCTGGATAGAGCAGGTGAAGCGATTGGGCTCGGAAGCCCGTGCGTGTGGGTGATACTGTCTGCTGTGGAATGGTCTTTTATCTATATCGCGGCATGGAGGTGCGTACGCGATCCGTTGATGGCTGTGCCGGTCCTGTTTTGCGGCGTGGCGTCTATGGCTTCGCTTGCCGTTGAGCTGCGTCCGTTTAAGGTGCGTGCTCGTACCCGGGCTATCGTGTCGTTGGTGTCAATGGGCATGGTTGCCTTAATCTATGCGGTCGCTAGGGGGCGAATCCACGGGCTTGCGGTGCTGACGGGGATGTTGCTCACGTATAAGGTGCTGCGAAGCTGTCCTCGGTGCAGAATGCTTGGAATATGGATGCTTTGCTTCGGGGCGATGGCTCCTGTTTGGGTTGCCTTGCTCAATATGGTGCAGGATCTGACGGTTTTCGAGCCGTTGTTCCTCGCGTCGTTGCTGGGGCAAAGTTCGGCTGTCAATGTCGTCGTGGCAACGGTGATTGTTTGCTGGTCTGTGCCCATGTTCGTTACGCACATCGCGCTCGCCCGCTCGGTTGAGGACGAGAAGGCCGTCTTGGAGTACCGGGCGAACGGGTCCACCGAAACGGCCCGCGTGCGCCAGCTGGCCCTGCTTACGTCGCGCTCCCTTTCTGATGTTCAGTCGCAAATTTTGCTGATGACGGCAGAAGGCGCAACGACAAAGACCATTGCGGAGGATGTCGGTTACGCTGCATCTACGGTGCAAGCGCTGCGGTCTGCATCTTACCGCCAGTTGAAGATCAAGAATAAGGCGGAGCTAATTTTATTGTTATCGCAGGTAAATAACGTGTAAACGCCTGAGCAATCAACTCAATAGCGGGTGTTTACAGACATCTTTCTCTATTCATGCGAAGGTTGCCGTGCGTCGACGCATTGTTAACCGCTTTTGATTGGAGAAGGCCATGATTAAGCCAAGGAGCGCTATTGCTCGAATCGGAGTCGGCTTGGTGATTGCAGCTGGTCTGTCCCTAGGGGTTCCCGCTGCATCGTTTGCACAAGAGGAGTTTGACACCTCTCAGGTTTCCAGCATTACTCAAAACGCCGATACGGGAATTACGACCTGTACGAACAATGCCGATAAGGCATTTAGTTTTCAATGTGCCGGGACGAGTGCAACTGGCTACCGTCAAAAGGATGATTCCTCATCGCTCTATCTGGATATCTAGGGCCATACGGGAAATCCGCTTCGGTTATATACAGACGGTGCGTATAACACAAGCGGTAGCGGCAGCATGAATTGTACTCAGGGAACGTATCGTTCGAATCACAAGGGACAGTGGGAAATGTATAACCTCGTCCGTGAGAACGGGCGATCTGCGGCGCGACTGACTGCATGGGCGGAGTCTGGCTACGGCACTGTTATTGGCGTATGGAGCCCCGACTGCGTCGGGCATTTCCACAAGCTTCCCGCATAGTTGTTTGAAATGGCTCCCTTCCGGCTTTCTGGGTCGGAAGGGGGAGGAGGACGTATGAACCAAAAGCTCGCAAGATACGAACTGTCGAAAACGATTAGACGTCCAGCTTTTATCCTTGCTCTCTTGATTGCGGTCGCAGTTGCAATAGCTGCCGCGCTGGAGCCGTGGGCAAATTTGGAAAAAGAGCGCCACAACCTTCTTTCTTTTGGTTACGGCGTTGGCGTGCAAGCCGAAAATTATCTCGGTCAAACACGTGAAAGCAGCTTCGGTAACTGGATTGTTGTGAGCGCGAACGCGCCACTGTCTGCGTCGGTGTTTTTCTATGCACTGCCCCTGCTTGCAATGTTGGCTGGATCTTGGTCGTGTCTCTTTGAGCGTTTGAGTGGTTATGACATGCAGATATGCACGCGCGTTTCCAGAAAGGCGTACGTGAACGTAAAGATGCTGTCTGCTTTCCTCTCCGCGTTTACAGTGACTGCCATTCCTCTGCTCGTCAATTTCCTGATCGTCTCGATGCTTTTTCCTGCGTATCTTCCTCGGGTCGATGAGTCGACTTACGTAGGACTTTACCTGCATAGCTACTTCTCCGGTCTATTTTATTCGCATCCTTTGTCATATGTGCTCGCATACACGCTGTTCGATGCTGTCACGCTCGGGACTTTATCCATGGCTGTAACTGGCTTCTCAATTTTGTTTCGTAGCAGAATCAAAGCGATAATTGTCCCGTATCTGCTAATGGTTGCGTGGCATTTTGCAAATGGCTGGATCTTCGGCGTAATGGCTTGTGTGGGGTTTAACTGCAATATCCTCAACAGCATCAGGTCGGAATCGCTGAATAACTGGCCAGACATTCGAGCCGGTTTTGCGGAAATCATATTATTGACCCTTGCTTCGTTGGCTTTTTCTGGGGCGTGGAAAAGACGCGAGGTGGTCTGATGCTGTTTAGGCTGGTCGCCGCGGACCTGAGGAC
>ERZ839489.995-NODE-995-length-21607-cov-129.122448_pt1 | contig 21607 bp, 19 predicted proteins | sample MGYA00519938_ERZ839489 | MGnify/ENA primary metagenome ERZ839489 (study PRJEB31850, sample SAMEA3708846) | human gut metagenome | biome: human gut; feature: human-associated habitat; material: faeces | place: China | collected 2014 ...
GCATGGTTGTGGATACCATATAATAGGTGTCTTCTACGCGGATCACGTCCGGATCTGGATAATCCAATCTTGTTATAGGATTTACATTCATTGTTTATTCCTTTCTGTTTTATCTCCATATTCTTTCTTTGTTCTATTCTATTTTTACTATTTTATCTTTGTTTCTTATCCGTCTGCCTTTTCAACTCTTCTTGCCATAATAAAAGGCCTCCTATGATTTATATTTTACCATAGAAGACCTTGCTGTTATTAGCTATTTACAGAAAAAGTTTCACACACTCTTTACATCCACTCCTATTTTGTTTTTACTATTTTCAAGACATGTAAGACTAGAGGATTCATCCTATTTTATACTTGTAGAAAATTCTACCATTTAGGAACACTGTTAGGACAATGTTTAACAGCTATCGCTGCACGCATCTCAACAAAGCATCCGCAAATCCTACATATACCATTCAACAAATTCGTACATTCTCCGCATTTTTTCAATCTGCGCTCATATTCTGAATTGGAAACTTTATCATCTTCTGAAAGATTGGAAATATAGCGATACATATTGTGAAAAAATTCTTTTTCAGACATATCTTTTAATAGACATTTTCTGCATAATCGATGCTGCTCACTCCCCACAACCATTCTACCTCACTTCCAGATGCAGGACACTGCACGCCGGAATCGTAAATCGAATTCCTTTTTCCGTAATCTGTGTGCCATCATATTTTTTTACTGTAACACACTCCGGTTCTTCAAAAGTATTTTTTGCGTGTATTTCCCCCGTAACAATTTCTCCTTTTACTGTTTTTACACTTCTATCAATAATCGTAGTATCTATATCAAAACTTTGATCGACAGAAAGATTTGTTATAGTAAGATGGAGTGTTCCATCCGCTGTTTCTGAGACAGATTCTGTCAGATTCGGTACCTTCCACTCTTCTTCCACCCCAATCATCTCTGTCTCAATACTGCTCTCCACAAGATTCGAATCCTGATGTTCTTTATAGATGTCAAAGACATGATATGTAGGCGTCTTAATCATTTTATCCCCCTCAGTAAGCAGAACAGCCTGGAGTACGTTAACAATCTGTGCAAGATTTGCCATCTTCACACGATCGCTGTGTTTATTAAATATATTCAATGTGATCCCCGCTACAAGTGCATCACGCATCGTATTCTGCTGATAAAGAAATCCCGGATTTGTACCCGGCTCACATGTATACCACGTTCCCCATTCATCTACAATCATGCCTATTTTTTTCAGAGGATCATATTCATCCATAATCTTACCATGTCTGCGAATAAGTTCATCTATATACACCGCCTTATTCAATGTCTTATACCAGACATTTTCATCAAACTCCGTTGAGCTTCCTTTGATTTCAATCCCTTCTGGATATACATAATAGTGGAGAGAAAGTCCATCCATAAATCCATGCTGTTCTTCGGAAGTTCTACGGAAACAGGTTGCCAATACCTCTTTCGTCCACTCATAATCTTCGTGTGGTGCTCCGCAGCAAATCTTTTGAATATGATCTTCATTATTATAGTCACGAACAAAACTCTGATATCTGCGATACTCATTTGCATAATAATCTGGGTTCATGTTTCCCCCGCATCCCCAGTTTTCATTTCCGATTCCAAAATAATCAACTTTCCATGGAGCTTGTTGACCATTCTTTCCTCTCAGTTCGGACATAGGGGATATTCCATCAAATGTCATATATTCTATCCACTCAGACATTTCACGAACTGTTCCACTTCCCAAATTTCCATTAATATACGTTTGGCATCCGAGCTGACGGCAGAGCTCAAAATATTCGTGTGTTCCGAAACTGTTGTCTTCCAACACGCCTCCCCAATTTGTATTAATCATCTTTTTACGTGAACCCGCAGGACCTATTCCGTCCATCCAGTGATACTCATCTGAAAAACATCCTCCAGGCCAACGAAGCACTGGAACTCGAATCTCTTTCAACGCTTCAACTACGTCAGTTCTCATTCCATTCACATTTTCAATAGGTGAATTTTCCCCCACATAAATTCCTTCATAAATACATCTTCCTAGATGTTCAGAAAAATGGCCGTATATTTGTCTGTTAATCCTGCTCAGTTTCCTGTTCGGATTGATTACCATTTTAGTCATCATGATTTCCTCCTTCTATCTTTTCATATTGCCGGAATACTCTTATAAAAAGCAGTGAATTTATATATGCACTGACTGAAAATCCGCCAACCATCATAAAAATCCAAATACCTTTTGTAAAAATCATAAGCACAATTACAATTACATGGATCAGAGTCAGCAAAAATGTCTCTCTCAGATTAAAAACAGCCAGCATCACTGCATTTTTCACGCTTTTAAAAATAGTATTATCGAATCTGGCTATTAAAGCAAATACATAAAGAAGTGAAAAAATAAAAATAACTGCAAATACTCCCGTAATCACGAGAATCACCTGATTGACCGTTGAAAATTCCGGCTTTTCTATCCAAAATTTCACTCCAAAAACAAAACTTGCTCCGATTATTAAATACAAGATGGATAAGAGAAACGCCTGCTTGAAATTATTTTTAAATGCTTTGAAAAAAGGTTTGAATATATATCCACCCTCATGTCTTGCCTCGCGCATAGTAATCGTGTAAAGGGCACTGACTGCCGGGCCGATCGTAATGACCGGCGCACAGCATAAAATGAACAGAATATTTAACATCATAAAATCTGCAACTGTAGTTAAAAAAACAATAACAGGACTGTCCAGATTAATCTTCATAGCTTTCTCCATTCTTAAGTTCAGTCTACCTTTTTCTAAACTCCACCTTAACAGGACTCATACCCGTAAGTTCCTCGCTTTTCGCATCAGGCTGAGAGAAACCGGCATAGATTGTATAATGCTTTCCCCCTGCAATATGACGTCCTTCTTCATCCACAACAGTAAATGCTTCCCCAGGAATATGTACCTGAAGGGTTTTTCTTTCTTCCTTGTAAAGTTTTACTCTGCAGAACCCGCATAACTGCGGGTTTGGAACCGCATAAATCGAATTTTCACACTTGATATAGATCTGCAATACCTCACAAATATCTCTTTCGCCCGTATTTTCCACCTTCACGAAAACATTTGCTCCTGTTTCTGTTTCCACCACTTCTACTGAGCGGACTTCCGCCTTTCCATAAGTTAGTCCGTACCCGAAAGGATACTGAGCCTTTCCTTTCATATACCGGTATGTTCTTCCACTCATGGAATAATCTTCAAACGGAGGCAGTTCGCTCAAAGTTTCATAAAAAGTAACAGGCAGTTTTCCTGAAGGAGATTCTTTTCCGAACAGGATTTCCGCAACAGCATTTCCTCCACGGGCACCTGGATACCAGAGTTGAAGAATTCCCTCAAAATGTTTCTGTGCAAAACTCAAGTCTATGTCACTTCCTGCCATCATACATAAAATCACCGGTTTTCCAGTCTGCGCCACCACTTCCATCAATCTACGCTGGCACAACGGGAGTTGAAGATCTTCCTTATCACCAGACGCATAGCTATTTCCTGTATCTCCTTCTTCACCTTCCAGAGTCTCATCCAGGCCAAGACACAGGATAATCACGTCACTATTTTGTGCTACAGTTACAGCTTCTGATAAGCGATCCATATCCTGGGCAAGAGGTTCTGTTTTATTTTTGAAAAGATCGCATCCCTGTGAATAAATAATCCTTATCTCATCACCCACATATCTTCTGACTCCTTCCAATACAGTTACATATTCTGATGATGTTCCGTGATAATTTCCGATCAGAGCTGCCCTGCTGTCTGCATTAGGTCCAATAATGCCTAATGTTTTTATCTCCTTCTCTTTCAACGGAAGAATTCCATTCTCGTTTTTCAAAAGCACAATGCTTTCTAACGCTGCCTTGTGTGCTATCAAAAGATGTTCGCTACATTCCACTTTAGAATATGGTATTTTGTCATACTCACTTCCATCAAAAAGTCCCAGCATAAAACGGGTTGTAAAAAGACGAACTGCAGCCTCCGTAATAGCTTCCTCTGTAACCATGCCATGATGATAAGCATTAAGGATATGAAGATATGTATTTCCACAGTTCAAATCACACCCTGCATTCAATGCCATTGCTGCAGACTGCATTGGCGTACCCGTAACCATATGGTTTTCATGAAAATCCCTTATTGCCCAGCAATCAGAAACAAAATGCCCTTCAAAATTCCACTCACCCCGAAGTTTATTTTTTATAAGTGTCTTACTGCCACAACAAGGTTCACCATTGACACAATTATAGGCTCCCATAACAGCTTCCACATGCGCATCCTCTACAAGAGCTTTGAAAGCTGGAAGATATGTCTCTTCCATATCCTTTTGAGATACTTCGGCATTAAACTCATGACGTAATGCCTCTGGACCGGAATGAACTGCAAAATGTTTCGCGCAGGCAGCCGCTTTCATCGTCTCACCATTTCCCTGAAGCCCTTCCACATAGGCTTTGCCTAAAGTAGCCGTAAGGCAAGGATCCTCTCCATATGTCTCGTGTCCTCTGCCCCAGCGGGGGTCGCGAAAGATATTTACATTTGGAGCCCAAAAAGTAAGTCCTTTATAGATATCTCTATCATCTTGTTTAGAAGCCGCATTATATTTTGCCCTGCCTTCTTCTGCAATAATATCTCCTATTTTTCGAACCATATCTTCATCAAATGAGGCAGCCATTCCAATTGCCTGCGGAAAAACTGTTGCAATTCCCGCTCTCGCAACTCCATGTAACCCTTCATTCCACCAATTGTATTCTGGAATCCCAAGCCTTGAAATACCTGGTGAATCATATCTGAGCTGAGAAGCCTTCTCCTCTATAGTCATTTTCATAACCAGTTCCTGTGCTTTTCTCCTGGCTTCTTTTCTGTCCATCCTTTAACCTCCGCCTATATATTATTCTTTTACGCCACCTAAAGTAAGTCCGGTAACAAAATATCGCTGTAAGAACGGGTAAATACAAATGATTGGAAGCATAGTCAGTATTGACGCCGCTGCTCGAACTGTCTCAGGAGTAACCGAACCCGTTGCATTTTTCATTGCCTCTGCCGAAGCCCCTTGATTCGTCACAGACGACAGTAATTTCATCAGCTCATACTGCAATGTTGTTAATTTTGCATTCATTCTGTTGTACAACATTGCATCAAACCATGAATTCCACTGTCCCACTGCTACAAAAAGAGCAACTGTCGCATAAACAGGTTTGCACAGAGGAGAAATGATTTTCGTAAAAATAGTGAAGTATCCTGCTCCATCAAGCTGCGCTGACTCCTCCAGACTGTCTGGAAGTCCATTCATATATGTACGTATAACAAGCATATTAAATGCACTAATCATTCCCGGAATCACATATACCCAGAAACTGTTTGTTAACCCAAGTCCTTTGTACAGCAAAAATGTTGGAATCATACCACCATTTACATACATCGTAATAACCCAGAAAAGAGACAGCTGTTTTTTAAATAAAAATCTTTTTCTGCTTACAATAAATGCCAGTATCGCATTAGTAATAAGGGCTGTAAACGTTCCGATCAGTGTTCGTGCCACAGTAATATAGGCACCTGTGATCAGATTGTCTTTCTGTAAAACAGTAATAAAGTTTTTCAATGTCCATTTTCTCGGTATCAGATATATACCGCCTCGCAATGCATCCGTTCCTTCATTAAATGCAAGAGCAAGCGTATTCAGAATCGGATACAATGTGATAATAATAAACAGAATCATAAAAATTGTATTGCATACTGTAAACACTTTATCTGCGGGCGATGATTTTATTTTTTTTCTTGTTTCCATCTTGAGCCCTCCTTAGAATAATCTTTCGTCTCCATTGCGTTTTGCAAGCTGATTTGCAATAACAATTAGAATAATACTTACCACACTCTTAAATATACCTGCTGCTGTACCAATGGAAAAATCTCCCTGACTGATACCCCAATTCAGCACGTAAATGTCAATTGTCTGGGATACACTCTGAACAAGCCCGTTTCCTAACAGATACTGAATTTCGAACCCTGCATTCAACACATTTCCAACATTCATAAGAAGCAGAATCATAATAGTAGGTCTTATTCCCGGAAGTGTTACATGTTTAATCTTCGCCCACCTTCCTGCTCCGTCAATTGATGCCGCTTCGTAAAGTGACGGATCAATAGATGTTATTGCCGCCAGATATATAATTGCATTCCATCCGGTTTCTTTCCATACGTTGGCAAAAGCGACAATAGGCCAGAAATACTCTTTATGAGCAAAAAAATTAATCGGCTGATTAATAACATTCAAATTAACAAGCAATTCATTAATAATGCCAGTTCCTGACAAAGCATCATGAATGATGCCGGTTACAATAATCCATGACAGGAAATGCGGCAGGTACGATATTGTCTGTACTGTTTTTTTCCCAATTGTATTTCGTACCTCATTGAGAAGGATTGCAAATGCAATTGCAGCAACGAAAGTAACCACCAAATTGATCACACCCATTGCAAGTGTATTTCGTATTACCCGTAAAAAAGTTGCATCTGAAAACAACTGCTGAAACTTTTGCAATCCGACAAACTCAGAGTGCAAAAGTCCGTCAATCGGTCTGTAGTTCTGAAAAGCCATCACCCAGCCGCCCAATGGGAGATAGTAGAAAATGATACCATAAATTACAATAATTCCAGACCAGATTAGAAGGGATTTCTGTCGTTTTGCCTCCTTCCAACTAAAATGAATTTTGGGTTCATCCACTACTGTTTTTTTTCTCTTTATTCCTAAAGACATAAATTCACCTCATTTTTCAAACAGGCAGATAAGCATGACACATATCTGCCCGTTTTGTATGTTATATCCTATTCGAATTTAGCTGCTTCTTTCATTCTACGATCCAATTCCGCCTGCATCTCATCAAGGAAATCCTGTGGATTGCATCCCTCATAGGCTTTCATATATGTATTCCATTCACTCTCAAAATCATTTGCCATGACAGTTCTCGGAAGATATTCATGTTTTATCTCTCCCATTTTTGTCCATGCCACACCACCCGGTGTACTTGTAGTCATCGTACCGGAAAATGAATACATCGGATACCATGGACCAGGAGTCTCATTCGTTCCCAGCATATCCACATATGTCTCAGCGCCATATGCCTTAAAACATCTCTGTACGGCCGAGTTCAGACTGTCAAAAAATTCATCCGGTTGATCATCAGGCCAATTTGCATTGATACCATCATCACTCGTTCCTTTATAGTTTGGGAAATAAGAATATGAACAAAGGTGTGATGCTTTGTATGCCGTATCTGCTGCCTGCTTTCTCTGTTCTTCTGTCCGATAAAACAATCCATCATCATTAACTTCATAATCGACACCCTCTACTCCCCAGAATCTCAGATTATGAATATCCTGACTAAGCAAATCGTCTATAAACTGCAGTGCTCCTTCCACATCTTTGCAGCTTGTTGTAATTGCAAGTCCTGATCCTGAATTCATAACTCCTCCTGAACAGTGCCACTGATTTTTAATTCCTTCATCGATAGTGATCGGAAGCGGCACATAACTGCATCCTTTCTCATCAAGTCCCTGTTGTTTCAAGGAATCATTTACATTATATGCAAAGTCCCACCACTGATCGACCATTCCCAGCACACGTCCTGTAGAAAGTTTAGCAATATATTCATCATAAGTCTGTGTAAATGATTCAGGATCCACATAACCTTTCTTGTATTCTTCATTCAATTTCTGAAAGTACCGTTTTGCAGTATCTGTAGTATTATAATCAATAACCTTCAGTTCATCTGGATCAACAATCACAGATCCGTCATTTGGATAACCATCCAGAAACTGCGGTGCATTTTCCAGGCAATAATATCTCCAGTCTTCACATAGAATTGTGTAAGCAATATTCTCTGTTCCGTCTTCCATTGTAGGATTGGCTTCCATATAGCTTTCCAAAAGATCAAAATATTCATCCAAAGTATTTACTTCAGGATATCCTGCCCACTCCAGTACTCTTGTCTGAATCCAAAAGGCTTCATCATTATGCGTCGTAGCCTTCTCTTCTCCTTTAACATTCTGAAACTGCTGAATCCAGTAAATATGACCATCATCCCGTCTCAGCTTATTCCACTCTTCATCCGTATAATACGCCTTGATATTCGGATAATCATCCAGATAATCATCCAAAGGAACAAGTGCTCCTGCCTCATAGAGCTGTCCCATTGCATCTCCGCCATCAATAAAATCTGGATAATCACCTCCGGCAATCAGCGTTCCTACTGCCTCAGAAGCTGTCTGACCGGTAAGCCATGTCTCGTCCACCTTTACACCAGTTTTTTCTGCGATAATCTGCTGAATCTCATTGTCGTCATTGATTTCAGCTCCTGGAACCGCATAGAAAGCTGTAAATTCTTTTGTTCCTCCCTCATTCTCGCTGCTTCCGCTACCACATCCGGTAAACAATGATACCGCAAGTGCAGATGCCAGCAGCATTCCCGTCACTCTTTTTGCTTTCATAATTGTCCTCCTTAAATTTGATAACTTTATTTTAACGGATCAGTACCTGAAAAAAATCAGATAAAGTATATCAAAAAGCAGGATAAACTATAGAACTTCACTCTGATAAATCTTCTGCCCCTTTCTTTTCATCCTTTGTCTTCGCCTGTTTTCGGAATTTTGCCGGTGTACAACCTTTCACTGAGATAAATCGATTCACAAAATAGTCCAAATCCCGGTATCCCACCGTCTCCGCTATCTGGTATATTTTCTTATCTGTCCTCAGCAACAGATGGCAAGCCTGTTCTATCCGGCAATTATTTAGATAGTCTTTAAACGACTGTCCGAATTTTTTCCTAAATAGCTGTCCCAAATACGCTCCATTCAGGTAATATTTCTCACCGAATTCTTTAAGTGTCAGATTCTCCGCATATCTCTCCCGAATCTCTTTTTCTACTTTCCCCAATATACCTCGTGAGGAATCCTTACGCATTTGAGCCAAATAATCCCCGTATTCACATGCGACCCTACACAGATGAGCTTTACTTCCCCGCAGAATCCCAGCCTCAAAAGTCCCTTCACTGATCATCCTCAATATCTCTTCCTGATTTACACTGTCATCCAGCTCCGATGCAAGATGCAGCAGCTGAAAAAGAAGATAATTAATATTAAGACGCATTACCTCGCCGGCTATCCCTCGCTCTCTCATTTCCTCATAAAATCCGTCAACTGCTTTCATAATTTCTGCATGATTGTTCTGTTCAATGGCATTCAGGAGAATATCAAGATTTTTCTTACAAAGCATGATCCCGTTTGTATGAATTTGCATTTCCTCCTCATAATAATAAATTTCCTTTTTTTCCCTGAATCCCTGAAAGGATCTTACCCTCCTCGCTGTACTGTATGATTTTGCAATTTTTTCCAGATTTTTTTCCTCTTTTCCCACAATCATAATCACTGGCAGTCCGAGTATTTCTCTCAGATACTTTATAAAATCTCCCAAATATTCTTTAATATCTGAAGATTCATACATATATCTGCATAAAATGAAACCAACATCATAGACCTTTTCCTGTATGGAGACATCCATCACACAATGCTGACTGTCATCCTGAAGATAATCCTTACAGATATTATACAGCTGTTTTTGATTTGCTAACTTTACGGAATCCTCATAGTCGTCCTCGTAATTTTTTTCATCGATCAGGATTTCAACATACCTCACCTGTTCTGATAAACGAATATGCTGTTGAACATACTCAATCGTCAGAGGATCCGATCTTCCCTGAATAATAGAGATAAGTTTCCCGGAAAGATACGCATTTTCCAGTTTTTTTGTTTCTCTTTCTTTCTCCAATTCTATATTTTTTAATCCTCTGACTTTGCGAAGTGCCTGTACAAGTTTTTCTTTCTCCACGGGTTTCAATATATAGTCATTGCATGCATATTTGATTGCCTCCTGAGCATACTGAAAATCAGCATATCCGCTCAGAATAATAAAATAAATATCTCTATATTTTTCAGAGATTCGCAGCTTACGAAGCAACTCAAGACCATCCATAATTGGCATTTTAATATCAGAAAGAATAAGATCTGCATCGTGATTCTGCAGAAAAAGAAGTGCCTCTTCTCCGTCAGCTGCTGAGCCTACAATCTCAAATCCTTCATCTTCCCAATCTATAAGCTCTTTCATTCCCCGAAGTATAAATGGTTCATCATCTACTAATAGTACTCTCAGCATCTTATCACCCTTTTTCACTTTCTATAAATGGCAGGCGTATCAGAACCGACACCCCCGTTCCCTCTTCCCCGTTTAATTCAAATTGCACTTTATCATGTGACATCATTTTCAGTCTCAGGCAGGCATTAATAATACCTACGCCTTTTTCATTTTCCAGTAGTTCTATGCTCGCATTTTTCATCTTTCGCCGCATACTGTCAAACTCTTTTTCCGTCATTCCTTCCCCGGTATCTTCTACTTCAATACACATTTCCTCATTTTCTCTGTACACAGTAATAAATATCCAGCCTGGTGCAGTCTTTTTCTCTATTCCATGCACACATGCATTTTCAGAAAATGTAACAATTGTCAGTTTCGGTATCTTCTGATGCTGGCATTCTGTTTCCACATCCAGCCTATATGACAGTCTTTTACCAAATCGGTACTGCTGAAGATCCATGTAATTCTTGACAATCTCCATCTCCTTACCTACCTCAATAAGATCCTCTCCCCAATCCACATACTGTCTCTGCATAACAGCAAGTTTTTCAACCATTTCCGCCGTGATTTTTTCTTTTCTTATTACACTGTGCATCCGTATACTTTCAAGTGCATTAAAAAGGAAATGAGGATTGATCTGACTTCTCAGTGCAAGAAGCTCAGCCTTTTGTCTTGCCACTGTCATTTCCTGTTCCAGTATCCGATTTTTATAAACAATATTTACTAACGTTGTTATACGTGATGCCATCCGATTGTAATTCCTCATCAGATCACCTATTTCATCTTTTGCACTCACATTTTCAATCTCAACCAGATTTTCATCTTCTGTGTTTCTGAAAATACTGCTCAATCTGCTGATTCTGGCAGTTAATGAATGGTTTAAAAGCAGTACCATAATCAGCGGGAAAAAGATGTTGATTAAAAAAAGGAGCAACAGCATAGGCAGCCTTTCCACCAGCTTTCCTATAAGATCTGTCTCTGGACGTAGCACGTATATTTCCAGTTGAGCACCGTAAATATTACTTGTTTTCTTATATTCAACTTCTTTGTAATCTGAAAATTTTTCATACTCATCTCCGATATTTTCGCCATCACGATTTGAAAATATAATTTTTCCCTCATGGCATATATATACGGGCGTATCATAATTCAGATTTTGCAGATTTTTATTTATCGTACTGTAATCCATTTCAATTTTAAGCAACTTTTCCGACTGTCCGCCTCCATAGTAGTTCATCTTACGAACAAAGTAGACATGCCTTTCCGGATGCATTACTGCTCCTGGTACCTTTGGTTCATATGCAAAATAAAGCATCTGTTCTGTTCCTTTTTCATTCAGATCCCGATACCAACCGCTTTCTTTGATCAGATCCAGATTTCTGACCGTACCTCCGCTTACAATTGTACTGTTATCTGTATACAAGGTTGTCAGTGAACTTCCTGTCATATCTGAACTTTGGAAAAGTGTATCTTTAAAAAATTCCTGATAACTTACTACATAATCAAAAGGATCTCTATATTCCATTTCTAGGAAATCATTGATATACTTATTCGCATATATACTTTTTGCTACTTTTGAAACAGTGTCCACATCATAAAAAATCTGATAGTTAACAGCATCTGCAATATCTTCCATTTCAGATCTGCGCAGCTGTGCTTCTGTATGCAGAACCGTATATATGATCACCCCGTCTGTCAGCGTGATTGGTAAAAGCATACAGAATATGTAGATAAAAATCATTTTTTTGCGGATTGAAAAATTATCTATCTGTCTCACAAATTTTTCCAGTATAAATTGCATCCCTGCCCCACTCCTTTATAAATGGTATGACCGGAAGTCCCCTTTTTCCATACAGACATATATTCATAGGACAATCCTTCCATGCATAACGAATTCCCGTTGGTTCCTCGCCATCAGACAACCATGCACAAATTTCATTTCCATCAACTGTGACATATGCTCTTTTATAATCTCCGTTCGCTTTTCTGAGTTCAACTTCACTTACTAATTCACATCCGTCTTTTTTACTTCCAGTTTGCAACGGCTGATCAAAAACAGCATATACTCTTTTATCTCTGTCCAGTCTGATTTTCCTCACCTGCGGTCCTGTACATTCTTCCTTTTCTCCATAAACCAATTTATGTACAGCAAGCGCAGCTCGCATTCCCAAAGCCTTCTTATCCATGGGATGGAGATCATTATACTCGCCCACATCATATGCCTGTACCATCGCCGTATTTTCAATCTCCATTGCCTGCCGCTGTACTTCCCTGAATTCCGCCCATTGCGTCCCCTGTTTCTTAATATTTCCATCGGAAAAACCAGCAAGCTGTACGTATATAATCGGCAATTGCTTTTCCTTCCAAGATTTTCTCCAGTCATTGACCAGCGCACGAAATTCTAACGCATATCTATTCGGATGTCCAACATCAGATTCTCCTTGATAATAAATAACAGCACATATCTTATAAGGACTTACCGGTGATATCATACCATTAAACATAGCTGATGCCATATAATTGAAAAATGTCTTTTCCGGCAAATATTCCATTTGTTTTCTAATCTGTGCATCCCATGTTCCAGACAAATCAAGCCATCTTTCTTTCCCCTTTTTGAATCGTATTCCATATTGTTTTCCTGGCATTGCTCCTCCTCTGCCACGGAATACATACAGATGTATGCAGACCACATTTTCTCCTGCCCTTAGAATTCCTGGGGCTACAGGATAAATCCTTGATGCATATCTGTCATAAGAACTACCGCAGCAGATTCCATTTATATATATTTTATCAGCGTCTGTAAACGCTCCCATAAGAATTTCTGCAGGCGTAACCACCTGTTCTTCTGTAATAAAGAACTTCTTTTCCAGTAAAACTGTTCCACAGAAATCTCTCATGTTTCCTTTCCATATACCTGGAATACTTATTTTATAAAAACTATCAGTCCTTTGATCAAAAGACTGATCCGCTTTTTTCATCCAGTATTTTTCTCTTTCAATTTCTATTTTCTGCGTACATAAAACATAGTCTTCATTTTTACATTTTTCCAACTCATCTGTATAAAAACCCATATGCCTTATTGTCTCTTCACTACACCATGCTTTCACCGGTGTTCCCTCCACAGCAGTCTGGATCAGCCCGACCGGGACATCATTTTTTTCTCGAAGAGACAATGCCATAAACAGTCCTAAAGCGCTGAATTCAAGGACCGATTCCCCCTGTGCGCTTTCCCAGCGTCCTTGTGAAAGCCATTGTCTTTTCTCTCCGAAATCATATTCTTTCGGAACATCAAACTTTCTGATAAACGAATCATTTATTTTCTCTATTTCATCTGCAAACCGCTCTGTTACAAATTTTATTCGCAATTCCATATTGGACTGACCGCCCAGAAGAAATACATCCCCACTCATAATGTTTCTAATTACACGCTTCTCGTCACCGTTTATTTCCATACAATACGGACCACCAACCGGAAGATCCGGAAGTTCTGCCACAAACATTCCATGTGTATCTGCCTTAGTATTAAACTTCTTGCCGTCGAGTATTCCCGCTACTATAATTTCAGGGCTTGTCTCTCCCCAAATATAATTCTTTTTTCCCCGTTGCAATACCATTCCATCACTGAACAAATATGATAACTTCAATCCTTTTCTCCTCTAGCGATATTTTATCATGCGTCTATAATTCCCCAAAAAGCTGGTTTTTCGTTACAGGTATCATCAAATGGCAACGGCATCTGAGGTCTGTTGCCATCAGATCCACCTCCTACCAAAGCAGCTACCTGTAGCCACGAAACTGCGTCATGGGTGCCCCAGAATGTAACACCTGTAATATTAATTTTATCTTCCTTATCAAGACTATAAATTGTTCGAAACAACTCTTTATACCTTGCTCCCTCTCTCTCTAACTCCAACTCGCGGTCTGATCCGTCATAACTTTTGCTTGACTGCATATCAAATTCCGTAAACTGAATTTCATTTACAATAGATGAATACATATACACAGCTTCTCTAATCTGTTCAATAGACGGAAACTCCATATGATAGTGTGCCTGCATTCCCATCCCATCAATACGTGCTCCCTTTGTATCCTTAATCTGCCTGAGCAAAACACAAATAGCATCCCGTTTCACCGGATCTGCATCATTGTAATCATTATAAAATAACTTGATATCATTAGGCGCATAGCGGTTTGCAAAAACAAATGACTGAGTAATGTAGCTAATATCCCCCTGAAAAATATTATACCAACCCGTATTCTTGTTATTACATGTATAGCGCACTGATCCTGGGTTTTTCTCTGGATGAAAATCGTCCGGCTCAATCTGTTCATTTACTACATCCCAGGCATATATAATACCACGATACGGGCTATTTACTCCGTCATAATGCTCTAGCACTTTCTGAATATAATTTTCAAGGCGCTTCAGCATCTTTTCTTTACCCACATATGCCCCCTGAGAGTCATATTTTTCACGAAAAAACCAATCCGGAGTCTGTGAATGCCATACGAGTACATGACCCCTTACCCGTATTGTATCATCTGGATTTTTCTCATTATGTTTTTTTATAAAATCCATAATTTTATCTGCCTTGCTGAAATCAAGTGTTAAAACCGGATCGCCATTTTCATCTAAACATATATTTCCTTCAGTATCAACACGGAATACAGGAACGTCTCCCAAAATTATTTCTGGTTTCATCTCGTTTTCACATGTAATACTATTATAGTGCTTTATTACAAGATTCCTAATCTTCTCCTCATTTAGCATGCCTGACATAATTGCAACGCCAGCCTTCCCATTAATTGCTGATTTCTGTTCCAGACGTTTTTTTATCGACATTATATCCTTCATATTATCCCTCCTGCTTTTTACATATAAGTCTAAATAATTTAAATTATATAATAAAAGTAAAAAAGTAAAATATGAATAATTGCAGAAAATCCCCCGGCAAATTAAATAACCTCGCAGTATTATTTCTCAAGCCTGCAAAATCTTAGGAGAAAAACAATGCTTAAATCAAAAAATACAACACCATACTTACTGTCGATAATTTTTTGTCTTTGTGTCTATTTAATTGTCAACTTATTTTTATTTTAAGTTAACATTTGTTTATTATTACACTTCCTTATAATACAAACAAATATTCTGATATGTCCCATCTTTCATACGAAATCCATTCGGTACAGTTCCAATCTGCACAAATCCTAATCTCTCGTACAAATGACGTGCGTGAACATTATTTTCTACCACTGCATTGAACTGTAAAACCTTAAAGTCATGCAGCTTTGCCTGTACAAGGCAGTCACTTACGAGTTTCTCACCGATATGCTTTCCACGGCAAGTTGAATCCACTGCATAACTTGCATTTGCAAGGTGGCCGCAGCGGCCGATATTATTGGGATGCAGGATGTAAAGCCCTACAATTTGCCCATCTTTATCTGCAACACCGCAATAGGTCTGTGATGCAAAGAATTCTGCCCCTGTCTTATCATCCAGGAACTCTTCCTGTGGAAATGCTTCACCATCTTCTACAACTTCATTCCAGATGTGAACCATCTCGGAAATATCTTTTTCTGTATATTTTCTAATTATCATAATGTCATTCTCCTCTTCTAGTCTAACTTTATTGTACTGTTGAATTTTTACTTTTCCGATATTCTGTTGGAGTCATTTTATAACTCTTTTTAAATGCTCTACAAAAATAATCTACATTATGAAACCCTGTTTCGTAAGAAATCGTATTGATTTTTTTCTCTGTATTTTTAATCAACAATGCTGCCTTCTTCAGCCGATAACCAATCAAATAATTAATCGGAGTGATATGTAAAAATCTATTAAAAAGATTCAACACCGTACTTTTACTAATATTAGCATAACAGGCAATTTCCTCCAAAGAAATATCTTCTGCATAATTCTGGTGCAAAAACTGCATCATAAGCTGCAAGCGTGCCTGAGCTGTTCCGGAATCGTCCGTTTGCTCTTCCATACATGTTTTGTCAATATTTTCATAAATAATCAGCCATAATTTCTGCATAAGAACTGATGTAAGCAACTCACCATCACCTTCTCTATCCTGTGCAGAAAATATTTGCTTCATAATTTCTAATGCCTCTCCTTGCCATAAATTCTCCCCGTTTAAGATCAAGTATGACAACGATGATGAAACAATCGGTTGAATATATTTTTGATAGATCAAACTATTTTCCGGCGCAAGAAAGGACGGCATACAAAGGAAATTGGGGATGACAGTTTCATCACTGGAATAAAATTTGTGCAAAATCTTTGAATTTATAAAAATACCATTCCCCTTTGATAGTGAAAACATCGATTCACCAACACATACCGTCATGTTTCCGGATTCAACATATACAAATTCCCATTCTGTATGCCAATGCCAGTCAATGCAATGAAAATCAAATTGTGATAACTTTTCAAAATAGCATTTAAACGGATAACCGTCCGTCCCATGTTTTGCTGATTCCATTAAATTCTCATCTGTTACAATTTTATTTTGTGCCATATCTTTCCTCACAACAACCTTTTTATTGGATTTACGATATAATACAATATTTATGCGATATAAGTCAATGTTTTTTCTTGTTATCTAATATATAATACGGTATAAAAAGAACAAAGGAGTTTTCTGTTATGCCAGATTATCAAAAAACAAAAGTGGCATGTTATCTGGGACTCGTCACTCAGGCGATATCCGCAAATTTCGCACCACTATTATTTTTAAAATTTCACAATGATTATGATATTTCATTGGGTAACATTGCTTTAATATCTACATTCTTTTTCTTCACACAGCTTTTAGTCGACTTATTTTGTGCGAAGTTTGTAGATCGAATCGGTTATCGTGTATGTATCGTAACTTCTGAAATATGCGCTGCTGCCGGATTAGTTGGACTTGCATTTCTTCCTGATCTGTTACCGAATCCTTTTACCGGAATTATTATAAGTGTAATTATCTATGCTGTGGGGAGTGGATTGATCGAAGTTCTCTGCAGTCCTATCATCGAAGCATGCCCGTTTAAAAATAAAGAAGCAACTATGAGCCTGCTTCACTCCTTTTACTGTTGGGGTGCGGCAGCCACCATACTGATTTCGAGCTTATTTTTCTTCCTGTTCGGGATGAATAGTTGGAAATGGCTGGCAGTCATGTGGGCACTTATTCCGGCGATTAATATATATAATTTCGCAACTTGTCCGATAGAACATTTAGTAAATGACGGAAATGGAATGGGCGTCAGACAGTTATTCCGAACTCCTGTTGTCTGGCTGGCAATCTGCCTGATGATTTGTTCAGGAGCATCTGAATTGGCTATGGCACAATGGGCATCAGCCTATGCCGAAGCTGCACTGGGACTTTCTAAAACTTTTGGGGATTTGATTGGACCTTGCATGTTTGCAATTACAATGGGAATAAGTCGCCTGATTTTTGGAAAATATGGTGAAAAAATGGATTTGATGAAGTTTATGACAGGTTCCGGAATCCTCTGTGTGATCTGTTATCTTTTAACCACCTTATCATCGAATCCGGTAATCGGGTTAACCGGTTGTATTGTATGTGGTTTTTCGGTTGGAATCATGTGGCCTGGAACGATCAGTATTACATCTAAAAAAATGCCGGCCGGTGGAACCGCAATGTTTGCATTGCTCGCCATGGCCGGCGATTTGGGAGGCAGCATTGGACCTGGTATTGTAGGTTATGTTACCCAGAATTCTGATAATAATATCCGTGTTGGAATGGGAATTGGTCTTATCTTTCCACTTGTTCTCTTAGTCATGTTATTTATTCTTTGCAAGGGGAAGAAGACGCAGGAATCGCTTCATATAGTTTAATTTCAGTTGAAGTTGAATTTCTTATCCTAACCTCAATTGATTCTTTCTCTACATAATTTATACTCTCTAGATGGAACGCATCACCTTGCACTCGTATGGTCTCAACGTTCCATCTACTTTTCCATCAGAGTAAATGGTTCCATTTGCAATAACCGGCAGTTCTTTTCTTAACTGAATCAATTTTTTATAGAAATTCAGGATAATATCTAGCCTCTTTCTGTATTTTCTTTCACGCTTCGCGCTCTTCATCAGACTTGAAGTTATCTTACTTCGCTTTGAACTCTATCCACTCGTTATCTATAAGGACAACTACCCTGTCATCCTCAATAACTGCATAAGGTGTTCCTAAATCTCTGTTGAAATTGGCTTCGCCATCTTTTTGAGGTATGCCGTTTTCTGCATAAGAAGTAGTATATTGAATAACACTTTCGTCCACTTCAACAGGAACAGCATGATCAGTGGAATAGTAGTTAGTACCATTTACCATTATAGTTGCAGGGTAGTCACCACTATCTGATTTTCCACACCTTGCCAAAGTAAGAATACAAACTAATGTCAAAACTGATGCAATTAACTTTTTCATACAATCACCTCGCTATTCGCTTCTACTATTTCCGTAATAATATTGCCAATAAAACAATTAGAACTAATATAATTATCAAAAAAATAAACCTTATTTGACCGTAAAATCCTAATCCAATCCACTGCAATACTATTATTAACACAAAAACTAATAACGCCCAGTAATTTCTTTTCATGCAAATCCCTCCCTTAATGTCGTAACGACTTGCCTTGGAAATCAAAAACGCATCTTGGGATCTCTTAATTTCTCGTTCTCTATACCGTCCAATGCAATTTCAACAATATGATCAGAGCCAACTTCGTGCCTATTGGGCACAAGGTTGGTTCATCTCATCATATAGTTATAATATAAAAGCAATGCAATGCCACTATAATTTCAACAGATTCATTACCAGTTTTACCATCACCTCTTTTTCTTCTGGTTTTGATTCTGCAATCATCAATGTAATTGCTACCAACGTTCCATCACTAAGTCTCTTCTCTCTATCCAAGAACAACGCATTGTTCTTGTCTAAAAATTCCAGGAACAGTGATGCGGCAATTCTTTCTCCTCTATATCAAGTGCATCTGCAAGCATCCTTGACTGAATATCAACTGTTTTCTTAAGCGCCTGAAGACGCTTTTCATTGATTGCATAGCCTTGCAAAATAAACTGTTTAAGGACATTATTTACCCATTTTCTGAAAGCTATACCTCTTTTAGAATTAACTCGATATCCGACAGACAAAATCATATTCAAATTATAAATTTGGGGTTTTCGTCCCCCTGTACTTCTGTCGGAAAAACCGACAGAAGTCTCATCCAGTTCTCCTGAAGCAAGAATATTTGAAATATGTTCGCTTACTGTAGCGTGCTTAACATCAAACAACACTTCCAGTTTGCACATCCAATCATTTTCTTCATTCTATCACAGCATCTTATTATTCCGCCATCAATTTTTCAAACCAGGTACCCTTGACAATAATAAACTGGTCTGCGCCTTTCCATTCTTGCAGCATTTTATCCATCCCGAGCAAACTCGGACTTTGGCCCGTCACAATAAACAACCCAGCAGCAATAACCGTGGTATATTCTTCACCCTTAACTCCATGAAGAGTCGAAATTACCACAGCATTTTTATCTCCAAATTACTTACTGATTGATTCAAAATCTGTGGCAAGCGAATATCTCTTCACTCTTGAGCAGATTTCATCAAAAAAGAAGCTTTTAACTCTGACAATGATGATTCTTTACTTACGCATATGTTTAATAACGCAAAAACTTTTTGTATTGCAATACTTAAACAGATTATTCCATCCGCATCTATATGACGACAACAATTAACCGCAGAAAGAACATCATAACTTTGAATATTATCTGACACCATAATTCTAAAATCATCTCTAATAATTGAGATAAATTCAGTTGCAATTCGTTTTCTTAGTCTAATATTTTTTCCAGCAGGCATAAATAGCAACTTTGCTATCAGAAATAAAGGATTCATCGGATCATATTTTATCGGGGAAATATCTGGTGCGTCAAACGGAACATCAGGAAGCCAGCTTTACACTTCTGGAGGCAACCTATCTGGAACGAACCGGTCTCCGCTTTGAGCCATCCGATTATGTTTCCTTTGGTTTGGCTGACAAAAATGGATTCTTGACCAATGCCGGGAAGCTCATGACCGATCAGCACACGGTTTATAACTCCCGTATGTTTTGTACCAGGTGGAACGGCTTAGAAAAAGGTTCTATCTTTGATGATGCTCTGGATGATAAGGAATACGAGGGGAATCTGATTTATCTGCTGAAAAGCGGCAGTGAATTTATTCGCAATAATTCTAAAGTGCGATTTATTAAAGAAGCTCAGTATCGGGTAGACAAACCGGATTATGCTGAACGAGCTGTGACAGAGGCTCTTGTCGATGCGCTCATCCATCGTGATTACATTGTGCTTGGCAGTGAAGTCCACATTGATATGTTTGATGATCGGGTGGAAATCACATCTCCGGGCGGTATGTTTGGCGGCGGCTCAATTCAGGAATACGATATTTACAGTATCCGTTCCATGCGATGAACCCCTGTGATTGCTGACCTGTTCCACCGCATGAAGTACATGGAACGCCGTGGAAGTGGCCTACGCAAAATCGTCAGTGAAACCGAAAAGCTGCCTGGATACACAGAGGCATATAAGCCCGAATTTTCCTCAACAGCGACAGATTTCAGAGTTATTTTGAAAAATGTGAATTACAACTTAGAGGGTAACTCCCACCAAGTTACCCACCAAGTTACCCACCAAGTTACCCACCAAGTCAACAAACTAACAATGGTCTCTGAGCAGATTTTGGCTTTCTGTACAAAACCAAAATCAAAGAAAGAAGTTGCAGCATTTTGTGGTTTCAAAGATCTAAGAAATTTCACCTTGAAGTATATCGATCCGCTTTTAGAAGCAGGGAAATTAGAAATGACGATTCCCGATAAACCTAAAAGTCGTAATCAAAAATATATTACCGTTCATTTTGAATGAACAAAAAGCTGGAGCATGACCTAAACAAAGAAAAGGGGGTTGTTGGGAAAATGATATGCTCCCTTCTAGGTAGACAAGTGAAATAATAAAAACTTGTTTACCTAGAAGGGAGCATATTTTATGTCTAAAAGAAAAGTATCTGTTGAGGATAAGATATACGCTGTAAATCTATATCTGGATGGAAAAGAAAGCCAACGGCGAATTGCCGATATGTTTGATGTAAGTCTCGCATCTGTCCAACAATGGATTCGAAACTATGAATCTATGGGAGCAAATGCATTCACATTGAAAGGGAATAAAAAGTATTCCAAAGAATTGAAACGTAAGCGTCCAATAAGAGGGTGTATCGAAATTTCTGGCTGTTGCATGTAAACTATTGATTAGAGTTTTGGGAGTTGACTCTGAAAACTCTAAATCTAATCTAAGGAGCAGGCTTATGGATCTTTCTTCTTTGACTCC
>ERZ839489.1011-NODE-1011-length-21146-cov-13.301930_pt1 | contig 21146 bp, 15 predicted proteins | sample MGYA00519938_ERZ839489 | MGnify/ENA primary metagenome ERZ839489 (study PRJEB31850, sample SAMEA3708846) | human gut metagenome | biome: human gut; feature: human-associated habitat; material: faeces | place: China | collected 2014 ...
CATATAAGTATGCTTTACCTTGTACCGTTTTGTGTAAAATAAGGACTTTTTCAGTGGTGTCGACTCGTCGGATGGGGTTTTCTGCTCTATAATAGATAAAAGTATACAGAGATGTATTATTTAATAGGAACAAAATGGAATGTAAAAAAATATTTTTTGCTTCACTAATGCTCTGTATACCAAAAAGAAACTGTCTCACTAAGCAATTAGCAGACAGTTTCTTTTTTTATTGGTAATGTATATGTGTAGCTGATACTGCGATTTTCACATTTTTTGCGTAAACTTCGCTGAAGCAGCTTACGCTTTCTTTTACGCAAGTTTATACGCAAATTTGACACAAAATCACATAATACTTTACGGTAAAATATGATAAGTTATGATACTTACGCTTTTTTCAAAAACTACAGTACAGAGTTCACAACACCTGATTTTATAGGGTTTTCAGTCTTTTTTCAAAAAAGTTCGCTGATGTACTTAGTTTCCCATCTGTTTTGCAACTTCTTCTGCAAAGTTTTCTTCTTTCTTTTCGATACCTTCTCCAGTTTCGAAACGAACGAATCCTTTCACAGCAATTTTAGCGCCGTTTTCTTTAGCAACCTGTTCTACGTATTTAGCTACAGACTGTTTTCCATCTTCTGCTTTTACGTATACCTGATCTAACAGACAGATTTCTTTCATTTCTTTTTTGATACGTCCGGCAATCATTCCCTGGATTACTTTTTCTGGTTTCTGAGATTCTTTCGGGTCATTCTGAATCTGAGCCATAAGGATTTCTTTTTCATGAGCGATGAAATCTGCACTTACTTCGCTTTCATCTGTGTATTTTGGATTTAAAGCTGCAATCTGCATTGCTACGTTTTTAGCCATTTCTTTAACAGCGTCGTTTACAACATCTGTTTCAACATCAACAAGAACGCCGATTTTTCCGCCCATGTGTGTGTAAGAAGCTACAAATCCGTTTGCTTCTTCAACTTTAGCGAATCTTCTGATGTTCATGTTTTCACCGATTACTGCAATCTGAGCTGCTAAAGCTTCGTTTACAGTCTTAGTTGTATCAAATTTCCATGTTTCAGCAAGGAACGCTTCTACGTCAGCAGCTTCTGTTTCCATAACCTGTTCTGCAACCTGTGCAACATATCCCTGGAATTTGTCGTTTTTAGCAACGAAGTCTGTTTCTGCATTAACTTCTACAACAACTGCTTTCTTTCCATCTTCTGATACGAGAGTTTTGCAAAGACCTTCAGCTGCAACACGGCTAGCTTTTTTCTGAGCAGTAGCAAGACCTTTTTCTCTTAAAAATTCTACTGCTTTATCCATATCGCCTTCTGTAGCTGTAAGAGCTTTCTTACAATCCATCATACCAGCGCCTGTCATTTCTCTTAATTCTTTTACCATTCCTGCTGTAATAGCCATCGTGATAGTCCTCCTGAATTTATAATTATTTTAAAATTTTTCCGTTTTATTCTTTATTAAGAAACCGCCCTGGTTAAAAAGCCAGGGCGTTATGAATCATTGCCCATAAAGATGGGGAAATTATTCTTCTACTGTTTCTTCTGCTTCTTCAACGAATTCTACATCTTCTGCTGTTCCCTGGTTTGCTTCGATTACAGCGTCTGCCATTTTAGAAACAATCAGTTTTACGGCTCTAATTGCATCATCGTTACCTGGAATTACATAATCCAGTTCTTCTGGGTCACAGTTTGTATCTGCGATACCGATAAGCGGAATACCCAGTGTATGAGCTTCCTGAACACAGATTCTTTCTTTTTTCGGGTCTACGATAAAGATAGCATCTGGAAGTTTTTTCATTTCTTTGATACCGCCAAGGTTTTTCTGTAACTTAGCCATTTCTTTTTTCAGTTCGATTACTTCTTTTTTCGGAAGTACATCAAATGTTCCATCAGCTTCCATAGCTTCGATTTCTTTTAATTTTGCAATTCTGCTCTGGATTGTTTTGAAGTTTGTGAGCATACCACCTAACCATCTTTCGTTTACGTAGTACATTCCGCAACGTTCAGCTTCTGTTTTGATAGCATCCTGAGCCTGTTTTTTAGTTCCTACGAAGAGGATTGTGCCGCCTTCAGCAGCGATATCGGCAACTGCTTTATAAGCATCGTCAACCATTCCTACAGATTTCTGCAGGTCGATGATATAGATACCATTTCTTTCTGTGTAGATGTATGGAGCCATTTTAGGGTTCCATCTTCTGGTCTGATGTCCGAAATGAACACCTGCTTCCAGTAACTGTTTCATTGAAATAACGCTCATTTTCTTATCTCCTTTGGTTGTTTTCTTCCGCTTATTTCTACTCTTTTGGAACTTTTTTATATAAAAAAGCACCTTCCATCAGAATTCATAAGCGTGGTTATTTTTTTGCAACACTGGCATTATATCATAGATAAATATCGTAATCAAGCCATTTTTTTGTTTTTTTCGCACATTCTGTGCAGCCAGCTTTTCAAAAGAGGCATCCAGCTTTGACACTCTTTCTGAATTCCACTTCCATCTGCTCTTCGTAATGTTTCATCCGCAAGCGAGAGTCCATGCTCCCCTTCTGGATACAGATGATATTCTACCGGAACTTTTGCTTTTCCCATTGCTTCAACAAAAAACATGGAATTTTGAAACGGAACTGTTTTATCCTCAAACGTATGCCATAAAAAAGCGGGCGGAACTTGTTCTCCTACCTGAGTTTCCAGCGCCATCTCTTCTTTCTTTTCCTCGTAAGTATCCCCCAACAGATTATGTATACTCTCCAAGTGGGTATACTCTTCTTTTGACGTAATCACCGGATAGCATAAAATTAATCCTGACACTTTTAGCTCTTCTGTCTTGACTCCTGTTTTCTCTGCCACAAACGGACGATTCCAGAATACTCCATAACTTGCCGCAAGATGTCCACCCGCTGAAAATCCCATCACAAACACTTTTTCCGTGTCAATATGCCACTCTTCTGCCTTTTCTTTTAAAAGTTTGATTGATTCAGCTACTTCTAACAATGCTGTTGGAAAAATTGCCGGTGCGCAGGAATAACGTAGCACAGCAGCATGGTATCCAGCACTATTTAAATGCAGGGCAATCATTTCTGCTTCTCTGTCTGCTGTAAACCGATAAGCTCCTCCCGGGCAGATTAAAACCAGCGGTCGCTTTAAATTCGGTTCTAATTCTTCATAAGAATCTAAAATATAAGTCGTCAAATGAGAATCTTTTAAAGAACCTTCTGCCTTTATGGAAATATTTTTATGTATCATAATTCTGTCCTCTTTCTCTGTTTTATGTACTCTCGGAATCATTCTCTGTGCAAATGCTGAAAATTCCTTAAGAATCCTTTTTTCTTGTTACTTTTTCTTGTTATTCTTTCTCAATAATCGTACCACTTCGATACGCTGCCAATAATGCTTTCAATTCTTCAATATTTTCTTTTAATTTCCGACCATTGTCTGTATCTTCCACCGTTTTTCGTATCATGGAACGCTTTACCAAAATACTGTCCGATAAAATGTCTGTCTCTCTGGTAATTGCATCTTCTGCTGACGTAAATGGTTCATGTGCAGCCAGAATCATTCCCCAGGAATTATAAATCAGCGTATAACCTGCAATTCCAGTTTCTTTTTGATATGCTTTGGAAAAGCCTCCATCAATAACAAGCACTTTTCCATTACATTTGATTGGGCTTTCGCCTGCTGCATGATGCACCGGTACATGTCCATTTACAATATGCGCACAGCCTTCTTCTAACCCAAACTCCCGCATAATTCGATTGATTACCGTTTCATCTTCTAACAATCTGTAATATGGATTTTTCTTTTCTTCATGAGTTTCTTTTTCCGCAAGAAAATACCGTTCAAAAGTTGCCATCTTCTGTTTGCCAAAAAGTGGAGAACCAGGACTACTCCAGATAAACCACAAAATATCTTTTCCTTTTTCTCTCTCATTCTCATCAATTGCAACAAATGCTTTTCTGACATAAGCCTCTAATACTTCATAAAGTGCTTTTCCCTTGTATTTTTTCCCATAAATGTCTACTGCTTTAAAGCTTCCGTCCTCATTTAACGGAATGCATCCGTGATACAGCAGATTATTATTATAAACCTTATAAAGGCTTCCCTTCTTTAAAAGTAGATTCATATGGCGCTGTAATTTTTCACAGTTTGTAAATGCAGAAGTCAATCGTTCCACAACCAACGTTTCTTCACTTGACAATTCATACGGATTATCCGGGTCAATTGTAGGGAAATTAGAGTCCAGTAATTTATACTCTTTTCCATCCAACCGAATGGTTCCATTTGCATAATCAATACTGTCAAGCAATGCACGATTCGCCATATGAAATTCTTTTCTTCTCATCAAAAGCTGTCCCTCAAGCTTAAATTGAATAACCGAAATGGCTTTATGCATCTTCATCTGCAGAGAAATCTCTGCCGGATTTAAATCATTTCCGCCTTTAATTTTAAAACAACTGCAAGGGTCATCTTTATAATGAATCAGAGAAAATGTAGCAAGCGGAAGCAAATTAATTCCATATCCATCTTCCAAAATATCAAGATTTGCATATCTTGCACAGATTCGGATTACATTTGCAATACAGGTTGTCTGTCCGGCTGCTGCTCCCATCCATACAATGTCATGATTTCCCCACTGGATATCAAGCGAATGGTACCGCTCAAGTTTGTTCATAATTTCATGTGGTCCCGGTCCTCTGTCATAAATATCACCAAGAATGTGCATGTGGTCTACAACCAGACGCTGAATCACTTCTGAAAGTGCAATAATGAAAACTTCCGCTCTTCCTATTGTAATAATTGTCTCTATAATCTGCTCATAATAAGCCTCTTTATCCGTTAGATCTGATTTTTCCGTAATCAGTTCCTCAATCACATAAGCAAAGTCAGGTGGTAACGCTTTTCGTACTTTTGACCGCGTATATTTCGATGCGGCCTCCTTACAGACTTCAATCAAACGATACAATGTAATTTTATACCAGTCCATAATATCTTCTTCGGTCTTTTTGATTAATTCCATTTTTTCTTTTGGATAATAAATCAAGGTAGCAAGGGAGCGCTTGTCCTGTTCATTTAATGTATGCCCGAACACGTCATTAATTTTTCTTCGTACCGAACCCGAACCATTTTTTAATACATGCGAAAATGCCTCATACTCCCCATGTATATCGGTAAGAAAATGTTCCGTTCCTTTTGGGAGATTTAAAATCGCCTGCAGATTAATAATCTCCGTGGATGCCTTTGCAATTGTCGGGTAAAGCTGTGACAGTCTTTCCAGATACTTTAATTCCAACTTTTCCATAAATCCCTCCTGATTTTTGTCTTTTTCACCATGTTTTCATTGTAACATACTTTCTTTTTTATGAAAACCGCCGAAATCAAAAAAGATATCCGAATCATCGTTATAAAACGACTCGGATATCTCTTTTATTACATTCTTTCCGGTGCTTCAAAACCAAGTAAATCAATACAGGTTTCTAATACATCACGGCATAATACTAACAGACGAATCCAGGATTTCTTCTGTTCTTCATTAGATTCGCTAAGAATTTTAGTTTCATGATAAAAGCTGTTAAATGCATTTGCCAAATCATAAATATAAGAACAAATCTTATGTGGTGCTTTCTCTTCAAATGCCGGTGCAATGACAGAGTTAAATTTACTAAGTTCTAACATCAGATTCTTTTCACTGTCATTTACTGCTTCTAAGATTGTTCCTTCGTTCGGATTTTTGCCTTCCTGCATATATTTTTCCAAAATAGATTTAATTCTTACGATTGTATACAAGATATATGGACCGGTATTTCCTTCAAAAGAAGTAAATCTCTCTACATCAAAGATATAATCTTTAGATGCCTGATTGGATAAATCTCCGTATTTAATTGCTGCAAGTCCTACCATCTCAGCAGTTTTTTGCGCATTTTCATCTTTCACACTGCGGTTTTCTACGATTTTTTTATACATTTCATCGTTAATTTCTGCAATCAGACGTTCCAGACGCATGACTCCGCCTTCTCTTGTCTTAAATGGTTTTCCGTCCTTTCCGTTCATCGTACCAAATCCAACAAACGAAAGAGCTGTTTTTTCTTCTACCATTTTTGCTTTCTTTGCACAACGGAATACCTGTACAAAATGAAGTTCCTGACGTTTATCTACAACATAAATAATTTCATCCGGATGATAATCTTCTTCACGCTGTACGATGGTTGCAAGGTCCGTTGTATTATAAAGGGAAGCTCCGTCTGATTTTAAAATCATACATGGAGGAATTTCTTTTGTATCACTCTCTTCTTTTACATCTACAACCAAAGCGCCCTGGTCTACATAAGCATAATTATTTTTCTTTAAGTAGTCTACCATATCCGGAATATATCTGTCTGCATCGGATTCACCCATCCATAAGTCAAAATCCACATGCAGTTTGGAATAATTTTTCTTCAAGTCTTCTACGGACACTTTCATAATATGGTTCCATAATGCACGGTATCCGCGTTTTCCCTGCTGAAGCTGTAATGTTGCCTCTAACGCTTCATTTTTGTATGCTTCGTCTTCTTTTGATTTTGCACTGGCTGCCGGATAAATCTCTTCTAATTCACTTACTGTAAACGGTGCTTCTTCTGGATAGTCTCCTTCAAAGCTGTCATCAAAATAAACCAATTCCGGAGAACGCTTCTTAAGTTCTGTGATGATCAATCCCATCTGAAGTCCCCAGTCTCCTAAATGAACATCTCCGATTACTTTATGACCTAAAAAACGACCCATTCTCTTAATACTCTCACCGATAATTGCGGAACGAAGATGTCCAACATGCAGAGGTTTTGCTACATTTGGTCCGCCATAATCGATAATAATCGTCTTTGGTGCTTTTTCTTTTTCAATAGATAAATTTTCATCTGCCTGCATTTCATTTAAGAACTTTGTTAAAAATGCCGGCGCAATCTTTAAATTGATAAATCCAGGATTGACTGCTTCTGCCATAGAAAACAGTTCATTCTCTTTTAAAAATGCAACCACATCATTTGCAATCATAATCGGTGCTTTTTTATAAGTTTTTGCAGCTGCCATCGCTCCATTACACTGATACTCACATAAGTCTGGACGATTGGAAACATTTACTCTTGCAAACTTCTCCTCATAACCTGCTTTGGTAAATGCTTCTTTTACTGCATCTTCCATTAATTCCATTATTCTTTTCATCGTTTTTTACTCCACTTCTACCTTTTTTGAGACTGCTACCGCAAGCGCACCCTGTCCGATATGGCAGGCAACACTTAAAGAAAGCGGGTCCATGTGTATTTCCATTCCCGGAAATTCTTTTTCCAGTTCTTTTTTCCATTCTTCTGCTTCTTCCAGATTTCCTGTATAAGCAGCCTCCAGACACATCAGACCTTTTTTATTATATTCTTTAAAGCGTTTTTTGAGGTCTTCCTCCATCGCTTTTATCATAATTTTCTTCGCCTGTTTTTTCCCTCTTGCTTTCGCAAATGCATCCAGTTTTTCACCCTGAATCTGAAGCACCGGTTTTAATTTTAATACCGTTCCAAGTGCAGCAGCGGCCGGTGTAATTCTTCCACCCTTTTTTAAATATTTTAAAGTCTCAAGTGTAATATAGATACTGGATTCTGATTTTTCTGCCTCCAAGATTTCTTTTACTTGTGCTCCTGTCTTTCCTGCTTGAATCAATGTCAATGCATCTAAAACGGACTGGCGCTGTGTTACTGAGATTCTTTGATTGTCCACTACATGAACACGACCATTAAACTCGCGCGACAGCACAAATGCAGTCTGGCAGGAATTACTTAAACCACTGGACATTGGAATATGTACCACTTCCTCATGGTCTGCAAGCAATCTTTCCCAAGTTTCCATTACATCTGCCGGTGACGGCTGTGATGTTGAAATATTTGCATCTTCTTCCAGCTTTTTATAAAACTCTTCCTGTGTCAGGGTAATCCCCTCTAAGAATAACTGTTCATTAATATAAAACGGCATAGGAAGAACAGTGACGCCTAATTCCTTGGCCTGTTGCTGGGTAATACCGCTGTTGCTATCGGTTACAACTGCGATTTTTGTATTTTCCATTTTTTCTAAACTCCTTTGCCAAATAAGGTTACTTCTTTTTATGATATCATAGACTTTGATTAAATACAATGCAGAGTTTTAAAAAACCGGTTGACTGCATCCTCAGCCAGCCGGATTTTTTATCAAATTAACTCTAATCACTCAAATTTAATTCATTCTTCTTAGTGCTTCAATTGGACTTAAATTTGCCGCTTTAATTGACGGAAGCAGTCCAAATATCAGTCCGATTGCCATAGAAAACAATACGGATATTAAAACTGCCGGCACACTGATAACAAGAGGGGTCTGTGAAATCGTGGAAATAATCTTTGCCAGAATCATTCCTGCAAACACTCCTAAAATTCCCCCAATACTCGTCAATACCGCCGCTTCTGTCAAAAACTGTGCTAAAATTCTCCGCTTATTTGCACCGATTGCTTTTTTCAGCCCAATCTCACCCGTTCTTTCTGTCACAGACACCAGCATAATATTCATAACGCCAATGCCTCCTACCAAAAGTGAAATGCTTGCAATCCAGATTAACTGTCGGTTTGTATTTTCGCTGATTTGCTGTAATCCTTTTGCCTTTTCCATAATATCTTCTGCTTTATAGGAAACCGAAGTTTCGGTATTTTGAATCTGCTCATTTAAGATCTGCTGAACAGCTTTTCCTGCCTGACTCATATCTTCCGGTGTTTTTGTCTGAATGACCGCCTGCTGAGGTTCATCGTATTGATATACCACTGGCCAGACACTGTCTGTAATCATTACAATTCCACTTTCATCATTGTAATAAGTATAATATTCTTCAATGCTGTTAATGACCGGCTCATATTCATCTGATTTCTTTACAACTCCGACAACAACAAATGGCTCACCTTTAATTTCAATCGTCTTCCCCAGTTCTTCCCCTTTTTCAAAAAAACTATTTGCTGCTGTTTCATCAAGCAGAGCTACTTTTTTGAAGTTCACATACTCTTTTTGATTAAAACCTCTGCCTCGAACTAACTGATACCCACAGGTATCCAGATAATCCGAATCAATTCCAAGCACTTTTCCGCCGTCCATGCTTTTATCTTGATAATAAATACCATCCGCATAATCTCTCATTCTATAAAAGCTGGCACTAACTACTTCCGGAATTTCTAAAATTTCCTCTTTCTGGCTCTCATTTAGTACCGGCACACCTTGTGGAAGTCCTTCATACTCAATCTGATAATCACTTCCCCCTTCTTTTAACTTAATTTCAACTACATTGTCTCCATCACCGATTAAATTCTTTTTAATCTGCTCATTCGTCCCTTTAATTGTGGAGACAATTGAAATAATTGAAGCAATTCCGATAATAATACCAAGCATGGTCAGAAAGGAACGCATCTTATGTGCCCAGATTCCCTGAAAAGCTAAACGTATATTTTCAATCATCCCAAACCTCCATACATGTTATATGCATCTTCTGCTGAAGTTTCTTTTACAGATGCCCCCTCTTTTACTTTTTTGCCATAAGGAAAGGCGATAAAATCTTCCTCTGTAATCCCTGATTTGATTTCTACCATTCCATAAAAGATTTTTCCGGTCTTTACCGGCTGTTTTACCAGTTTTCCATTTTCTTCTTTGTAAACAAAATCTTCCCCGTCTTTTTCCCGCACATATTCTCTGTTCAAATAGATTCCCGATGCATCCATTTCTTCTGCCGGAAGTTCCATACTGACTGATTCCTGATTTTTCAACCCCTGGACATCCTGAATATAAGCAGTAAAAGAATAATACGAAAGAGCGCTGTTATTACTGTTGCTATACTTTGAGGAAACAGGATAAGTTGAAATCTCTTTTACTTCTGCTTCAAATGAAACACCGGACTCATAGGCAGTTCCGCTTATTTGACTGCCCACTTTTAATTTTTCTCTTTGATATTCATCCACCATTCCTTTTACATAAATACCCTGCGTGCTTTGGATTTCAAGAAATGCCTCTCCGTCTGTCTGCCCTTTGTCTTTGTCCCCAACTTTTTTCACCACACCATTAATGGTACTTTTTACCTCCTGATTTTCCAATTCCTTTTCAATCTGTGCAATTTTCAAATCACTGCTTTTAATATCTAATTTTACGGTTCGGATTTCTGCATTTGTCTCTGTAATTGCTTTTTCTTTTTCTTCTTTTGTATAGCCATCAATTATAGCTTCCTGCGGAACTGCCTCGGTAAATTCCATATCCTCTAAAAATTCATCCGATGGATTTTGTATTTCTTCATCCGGATTTTCATCCGGATTCCATTCATTGGATGGATCTTGTTCTTCGGAATTATCGGCTTTATTGTCGGCTTTGTTATTATCCGGTTTATCTTCTCCCTGATTCTTGTTATCATCTAAAACCACATCATATTTTCCAAGACTTGTTTTATACCATTTTCCAGCTTCTAATGGCTCTTTGATTTTTTCTCCATTTAAGTAAATCGCTGCCAAAAGCACTCCATCTGGCTTATCTCCTGTTCTGACTTCCAAAATACAATGCTTCGCTGCTTTTTCTTCTGTCTCATCCTTTGTTGTAAAACCTGCCAATTGGTTCAAAAAAGCTCCCTGTACCAGAACTCCCTCTTTACAGAGATAACGATATGGTTCTTCTTTTGTCCCATCACCTTTATATGGTTTTGCATTTTCTGTTTTTCCATTCGGACGACTCTCTAACGTAATATCACCATAGAGCTTTTCGTAAACTTCTGCTTCTGTTTCCGATGGTTCTGGAGTGTCAGGTTTCTCTGGCGTTTCAGGTTTTTCTGGATTCTCCGGTTTGTCCGGATTTTCCGGTGTCTCTGGATTTTCTGGTTTGTCTGGGTTATCCGGATTCTCCGACTGATCTGGATTTTCTACTTTTCCCAAATTTCCTGACTGTTCCGGATTCTCCGGCTGATTTGATGGTTCTTCTGCCCACTCTGAATTATCTGAATGACTTAAAAAAGTCAGCTGATACTCTGTATTTAGTGCAGTATTGGTCACTTTCTTTTTCTTGATTTTTGCCAGTGTATCTTCCAGCCCTTTTTTCTTAATTTGAAGCTGCTGGTTGTTTAGTTTTTCAGTCTCCAAGTTAATATGAACCAGTGTCATATCGTAAGAAAGAAGCGGTGTTCCCTCTTTCACTTCCTGTCCCTCCTGTACGAAAACCTCCTGTACAATCTGATTTTCTGAAAGCTGGACTTTCTGTGAGACATTTGAAGTAATAATTCCTTCTAAAGAACTGCTCTCTCCCCAAATCATCTGCTTGAGTTCTTCTACTCGATAAACTTCTACCTTTGTCCGGTTAAATTTTTGAACCCCAAACCAGATGCCCGTACCAATGACTGTGACAGATGCCACTATAATCAGCGCAAGTTTGATTTTTTTATGCATAAAGTCTCCCCTTTACTCCTCACTCTCTGTTTCTGAAATTTCTTCTGATTCTTCCATTTTCCCTGTATCATCTGTACTTTCTTCATCAGATATCGTCTCACTTTCCTCATGAGTTGCTTTCATACCCTCTTCTAAGAAATCCTGCGGAAATGCAATATAATCACTTTCTTCTAATCCGGACTGAATCTCATATTGATAGGTTTCTTCATTATATTCTCCCAGTGTTACATCTCGCTTTTCCAGTTTTCCTTTATTATCTTCCGTCCAAACATAAGGTTTACTGTTCGCATTTACAATGTACCCCTCATCCAGCCAGATTCCACTTTGTTCTTCTCCAAGATCCTTTTCAATGTAAACATGCTGTCCTAACAGCAGTCCGTCTGAACTGTCCAGCATTACATAAAAAGAATACGAACTCGACGTAGTCTCTGTGGATGTTGCTCCATAGTACATGTTATTGTTATTATTTTCTGCTTCATCTGTATTCACTGCCGTAAATGTTCCACTCCAGGTCTGGTTTTCATCCACTCTGGAACGAACAATTGCCTTTTCCCCCTCCTGAATCTCAGATAAATTCTGTTCATTTACCTTTCCTTTAATCCGGTAATCTCCAGTTGCCAGAATCGTTATAAACGCATTGGAATCTGAACTATACATATCTGTTTCACTTCCGTCATTAATGCTCTTTACAATTCCATCAATTTCACTTACTACTGTTGCATTTGCAATTTTATCCTGCTTTTGAGAAATTTCTACCTGTTTTGCTTTCTTTTCATACTCTGATTTTTTCAAATCTGTCTGTGCGGTCTGAATCTGCGTTGTATAAGAAAATTTTTCGTCCTCTGCCGCTTTTTTCTTTTCTTTTTCAAGCTGGGCAATCTGCGTTTTTAAATTTTCCATCTCTCCGTCAAGACGTTCTATTTCAAGCTGAGCTTCTTCAAGTTCTGTCTGCGTCTGTTCTGTATTATAAACAAACAATGCTGTTCCAACTTTTACTTCATCCCCGGCTTTTACCAGAATCTGTTCCACTTCTCTATCAGAACTCTTCTGTACTTCCCATGTTTCCTGCGGTTCTACCGTCCCTGCCATCCTTTGAACCTGAGAAGCCGGATTCATAAGGGAAACCCGATAGACATAAGCCAGCTCTGTATTGTTTGTTTCTGTCTTTCTTGTTCCAAAATACACACCTGTTCCAATTACTGCTATTAAAATCAGCCCACCTGCTATTGTCAGAATTTTCTTTTTTCTTGTCATAGAAGCCTCCTTTTTTCATTCATCCGGTATACCATGAGTATACCAGATTTTAAAACATCTGTCTTTTATTCCAAACAAGTTTAATCTTAAGATGCCTTAAGAGATTGAATTGTTTGACATTTTCGCAATTTCTGGTAAACTTAAAGCATATCGCAAACTTACTAAAGGAGACAATTTTATGATTCAATTCCAGAATAAGCGACTTTTTTTTGCAGCTTTTCTTCTTTTCTTTTCTGTTCTGCTTACCGGATGCGCCAGCAAAGAAGAAAAAGCCATCAGACAGACCATCAGCTCAGAACTTGACCATCTGGTATCACCAGATGCAACTCAGATAAATACTTATTTATCGTTCCAGCTTCTGTTTCCAGATGCACAGCAGGATGACTCGTCTGATTTAGACCCTTCTATCACAGAAATTTTTACAGAATTCTATAAAAACTTTTCTTACAAAATTTCGGAAGTTTCATACGACGACAAATCTGCCTCTGCAGATGTTATCATTCACAATTTGGATACGCATGCCCTTGCAAAAGACTACGCAATTGCTGCCTTAAAAAAGAGAATCGAGGGTGACGCAAATCCATCCCAGGTGGACTTTTCCTTAAGTGACTCTTATCTGCTGCTTGACAAGACGCTCAAAAATCATGATTATAAGCAGGTAGAATCTGATATTAAAGTCCAACTAAAAAAGAAAAACAATGTATGGGAAATTGTGGAAGATACCGACTTTGATAATGAGCTATCCGGAAATTTTCTTACTTATATGTCTGATTCCAACCTGCTCTCTCCAAAACAGGTTGTCAAAATTCACTTTGATACCATCAAGAAATTTGATGCAGAACAGCTCAACCGTTATCTCTCATTAGACAGTCTGCTTAATACAGACAATACTTATACCAGCTCCATCGCACACGCACTAGCTGAACAGATTCATAAATCTTTCGACTATAAGATTAAAAGTGACTCTGTAGAAAATAATTCTGCAAAAGTAATGGTAAAAATTACCAGTACAGATTTTACAAGCATCCTTGAGACTTACCAGAAACAGATTTCTGAATGGGTACAGTCTTCCGATGCCCTTGAAGCCGGACTGCTTGGACGCCATGAAAAAGGCAGAGAGTTCTTGTTAAAATCAATACAGGACAATACTGCAACTACAAGCGAAACGGTTGAAATTTCTCTTACAAACGACGGAACAAGCTGGAAGATGCAGATGGATCAGAATCTTGCACAGGCGATTTTAGGCGGGGTCAGCAGTACTCTTGCAGATGTACAGGAAGATGTAGAGTAAAAAAAATACCGAAGACTGTCTTTTACGACAATCTCCGGTATTTTTTTATGTTTTTATTTTTCTTCCGTTGTTTCTTCCGGTAAATCTACTTTGATACACAGTTCTTTCAACTGTTTTTCATCTACCACATTCGGAGCTTCTGACATCAGACAGGAAGCATCTTTTACTTTCGGGAAGGCAATAACCTCACGGATAGAATCTTCTTTTGCCATCAACATAACCATACGGTCTAACCCATAAGCCAGTCCTGCGTGCGGAGGCACCCCATATTTGAATGCATTTAACAGGAAGCCAAACTGATTGTATGCCTGTTCTTTGGTAAATCCAAGTACTTCAAACATTTTTTCCTGAATATCATTCTGGTGGATTCTGACGCTTCCTCCACCGATTTCATTTCCGTTCAGGACAATATCGTAAGCCTTTGCACGAACTGCACCCGGATCACTGTCAATCAAATGTAAGTCTTCTTCCATCGGCATTGTAAATGGATGATGCATTGCTGTAAAGCGGTTTTCTTCTTCAGACCACTCTAATAATGGGAACTCTGTAATCCATACAAAACGGTATTCGTTCTTGTCAAGTAAATCCATCTGGCGTGCCATTTCAAGACGAAGTGCACCTAATATATCCCATACCAGTTTGGTTTTATCGGCTGCGAATAACAGTAAGTCTCCTGCTTCACCCTGCATCTTTTCAACAAGTGCTTTCATTTCTTCCTCTTTCATGAATTTACTGAAAGAAGATTTTAAAGTGCCGTCTTCATGAATTGCGATATAAGCAAGACCTTTTGCACCGTATCCTTTTGCAAATTCAACCAGTTTGTCAATTTTCTTACGAGGCATACTGCCCTGTCCTTTTGCATTGATTCCACGGACACTTCCACCCATTTCCAGAGCGCTCTTAAATACAACAAACTCACAGTCTTTTACAACATCAGAGACATCTGTCAGTTCCATTCCAAAACGTAAATCCGGTTTATCCGAACCAAAACGGTTCATTGCTTCTTTCCAGGTCATTCTCTGAATTGGAAGCTGTACTTCTACTCCAAGTACTTCTTTAAACAGATGAGCCAGCATACGTTCATTTACATCGATAACATCATCTACATCCACGAAAGATAATTCCATATCAATCTGAGTAAATTCCGGCTGACGGTCTGCACGTAAGTCTTCATCACGGAAACATTTTGCAATCTGGAAATAACGGTCATAACCAGAGCACATTAAAAGCTGTTTAAAAATCTGAGGAGACTGCGGTAATGCATAGAAACTTCCCGGATGAATACGGCTCGGTACCAGATAATCTCTTGCACCTTCCGGTGTACTCTTATTTAAAATCGGAGTTTCAATCTCTAAAAATCCCTCATCCGCTAAGAACTGACGAACCAGTACTGCTACTTTAGAACGCAGTATCAGATTTTTTTGAAGGTCTGGTCTTCTTAAATCAAGATAACGGTATTTTAAACGTACTTCTTCTCTTGTCTTGCTGTTCTCTTCAATTGGGAACGGCGGTGTCTCGGATTCAGAAAGTACACGAAGAGAATTGGCACGGATTTCAATTTCTCCTGTTGCCAGATTTTCATTGACAGAACCGGAACGTGCTTCTACATGTCCGGTTACTGCAATGACAAATTCACTTCTTAATTTTCCGGCTTTTTCAAATCCCTCTGCATCAATATCTCCATTTTCAAAGATAATCTGCATAATACCGGAACGGTCACGAAGGTCTACAAAGACAATACCGCCTTTATTACGACTCTTCTGCACCCAGCCCATAAGGGTTACCGTGCTTCCGATTTCTGCTTTTGTAACTTCCGCACATCTGTGGGTTCTCTTTAACCCTTTCATTGATTCTGCCATTGTAATTCTTCTCCCTTAAATTCACTTAGAGCTTTCGTACATCGTAAATGATGTATTAGTTGCCGAAATTAATCGTTATAAATTTCTTCGATGATTTCATAGCCTTCGGAAAGAAGCTGCTCTTTCTGGAATTTTTTATTTTTCTTCATATATACGATATTAATATTTTTACCTGCTTTTCTTTCTTCACCGGCTTTTTTAACAACCTCTACCAGTTTAGCAGATGAGAGTTTTTTGTCAAGCAGATATGCTTTTTTATCTGCGCTTCCCGGAACTTTAAATCCTTTTTCCATTAACAGCATAACGATTCTCTCAAATCCAATCGAAAATCCGGTTGCCGGTGTCGGTGTTCCTGTGAATTTTCCAATCATTTCATCATAGCGTCCGCCACCGCCTACACTTCCTGCAAATCCATCAATACTGATTTCAAAGATTGGTCCTGTATAGTAAGACATTCCACGAACCAGTGTCGGATCAAATTTAATTTCAAAGTTTGCTGTTTTTGCTTCTAATACACTTTCGATAATTGTTGTCATATTGTCTGCAATTTCCGGTGCAAGGAAGCCTTCCAATTTCTCTTTGCAGTAAAGTACTCCATCGATTCCATCACTGATTTTATCAAATAAATCAATGTATTTTTCAATGCTTTCTTTTGCAAATCCGGATTCTTCAAGTTCTGCTGCAACACCGTCTAAACCAATTTTATCCATTTTATCTAAGATAATAAATACCTGATCATAAGATTCTTCTGCAAATCCACTGTAAGCAGCCATTGCTTTTAAGAAACGTCTGTCATTGATACGGATAGTAAAGCTGTCGAAGTCCAGTTTTCCTACCAGAGTAGAAGTTGCAAGGATAACATCAATTTCAGCAAGATTGGTCGGCTCACCTAAAATGTCGATATCACACTGCATAAACTGACGGAAACGTCCTCTCTGCGGTCTGTCTGCACGGAATACATTTCCAATCTGAAGTGCTTTAAACGGAGATGGCAGCTCATTTGCATTATTTGAATAGAAACGGCAAAGCGGTACAGTCAGGTCATAACGAAGACCGCTGTCTACTAAATCATTTTCTTCTTTTGCTTCACTGATTTTTAATTTTTCTCCACGTTTTAAGATACGGAAAATCAGTTTTTCATTATCTCCACCCTGTTTGCTGGTTAAGTTTTCAATGTGTTCTACACAAGGAGTTTCCATAGAAGTAAAACCAAACTGTTTGTAAGTCTCTTTGATTAATCCGATTAAGTAATCACGGATTTCCATCTCTCTTGGTAAAATGTCTTTCATTCCTGTTACTGGTTTTTTCTTTAACTGCATATCACTTTCTCCTTTTCTTTCTCTTCCTCATGCATTGTTCTTTGAAATGCAAGAAATATTTTCATATCAAAATTTTTCACTTCATCAATGAGCATTTCCATTGCCACTTCCGGCGAAAATGCATCTCGATAGCTTCTTTTTGACGTCAATGCTGCATATACATCACAAATTCTTAAAATTCTTGCGCCAAGCGGAATTTCCTCTCCTGATAAATTTTTCGGATATCCACTGCCGTCATAGTTTTCATGATGATAATAAATACTTTCGAGTATAAAATCAGAATATCCTCTTTCTTTTAAACTCTCATACCCTAACTTGGGATGCTTTCTGACATACTTGATTTCCTCTACAATAAGAGGTTTTTCTTCAGCCGTAATATAATTTCTAAGCTTTAATTTTCCAATATCATGCAGAATCCCTGCAACCGCAAGCTCATGACACATTGTCTCTTCCAGACCAAGCATTTTTCCGGTTCGATATGCCAGATTACTTACCTGTATTCCATGTTTGATTTCTTTTTCCAGATCAAACGTAATCAAATGCATCAATGGTTCAGATGAAGCCTCTTGTATTGCTTCACTCATCCTGTGCACTTCCTATCTCCAGATATTTCTTTAATCCACTTCTTTTACGCTCAATCATTTCGTCAATTCTGGAAATATAATTCGTTACATCTTTTACATTTTCTGCACGCTCAATCCGCGCTCCGTCTTCAAAAACAAATTTTGTCGATGCACCTGCACCTGCCGCAATAATCGACTGTTTTTCCTCCATAATCAGAATATTATAAATTCCTGCCTTATCCTCTTTGGCATACCCGACATTTTCAAGATTACCGGACATATTTTTCTGGCGGTATAAATAATATGGACCCATGCCACACTCTCTGGCACAATTCATTGCCATATCCATAATCTCCTGATTATTTTCAAAGGACATCTCCTGATATCGGTCTTGAAACAGATGGAGTCTGGTTGCACGCTTGATTGCCAGTGAATGAACGGTAAGACTGTCCGGCTCCATCTTCTTTACTTCTTCTAATGTTTTTTGTACATCTTTGGCGCACTCACCCGGCAGACCTACAATTAAATCCATATTTATATTATCAAATCCACATTCCCTCGCTAACGCGAAGGCGTGTCGTGTATCCTCCACCGTATGTCTGCGTCCGATTAAATCCAGCGTTGCCTGATTCATCGTCTGAGGATTCACAGAAATTCTTGTAACCGGATATTTTCGAATCACTTCGAGTTTTTCTCTGGTAATACTATCCGGACGTCCTGCCTCTATGGTGTATTCTTTCACTTCACGGGTCGGGAAACAACATTCAATATGAGAAAGCAACCTCTCTAACTGTTCCGGCTCTAAAGTCGTAGGTGTTCCACCTCCGATATAAATTGTATCAAGTGTCCGCACTTTCATGGTCTCTCCAATGTAAGTCAGCTCCTTACAAAGTGCATCCAGATAGGCGTCTACTTTATCTCTCCACTTCGCTAAAGGATAAGAGCTAAACGAACAATAGAGGCAAATACTTGGGCAAAACGGAATTCCCACATAAAGACTATAGCCATTTTTATAATCAATGTCTGCTAAGAGTGCTCGTTCCCGATTTGCAATTGTAATCGCCAGTGCTGTCTTTTCATTACTCGTATAATAAGTATTTCTCATAAACTCAGCGGTTTCCACATTGCTCATTCCACTTTCAATCAGTCCCATTGCAATCTTTGTCGGACGGATTCCGGTTAAATCTCCCCATGGAAGCACTTTTTTTGTTTCTTTTGAAAGTCCACGATACAATGCCTGCTTTAACTTATTTTTTCTCTCTTTTCGCTCATCATCCGAAGCCAAAAAAATCGTTTCCTCAAACACCGTTTCTTTATTTTTCAAAATTTCCAGTCTGGTATCTTCCTTGTTATAGGTGATTTTCACCACAAGAAAAGCTTCTTCTTTTTCTTGAAAAGTTTCTGTTTTTTCCTCTCCCTCATAAAGAATTGAAACCTCTTCCTGAGGATAAAACGCTTTAATCAGAGTATACGCATCATACTCAAATTCTTTTTTATTAAATACTATGTCTATCATATAGATTCCTCTTTTGATACTTTTTATAGATAAGGATTATATGATTTTTCATGACGAATACTGGTTTCATTTCCATGTCCCGGATAAATTTGTACTTCCTGCGGAAGATGATCAATGATTTTATGAAGACTAATCTGCATCTGCGCAAAACTTCCTCCTGGCAAATCGCATCTTCCACAGTTTCCTTCAAAAATAGTATCCCCGCTCATGAGAAGTTCTTCCTCTTCAAAGTAATAACAACAAGAACCTTCTGTGTGTCCAGGAGTCAGATACATGCGAATTTTAGATCCTGCAAGTTCTATCTCCTGTCCATCTTCCAAATATTCATCTGCTTCTACCGTATATCCTCTTCCTTCCCATTCAAGAGAAAGATTAATTTCAGGATTGGAAAGTGTCTCTTTTTCTGCTTTTGATGCAAAAATTGGAATTTTCCATTCCTGTCTTAATTCATTTACTGCCATCATATGGTCATAATGTCCATGAGTCAGTAAAATTGCAACTGGTTTTTTTCCCAGTTTCTCAATCATTTTGCTAATGCGTTCTGCTTCTGCACCCGGGTCTACTAAAATCAACTCTGTCGTCTCTTTGTTTTGCAGAAAATAGCAGTTCGTCATAACCGGTCCTACCACAAGTGACCTGAGATTTAAGTTCTTCATCGCTTTGCTCCTTCTCTATCTAACGTACTCTTGGAATCTTTCTATGTTAATTTCGCAAAAAAACATGGAAAATTCCGAGAGTACATCCTATCAACCGGTTGTTCGTTCAATATCTTTTACGCTCTCTATCTGTCTGATTTTTGTAATCAGACTCTGGAGCTCTTCCTTACTCTTTACATCAAATGCCAGACTGATGGTTGCAATTCCCTGTTTGCTTGTTCTGGTATTAATCGATGAAATATCAATTTTTCGTTCTGTAAAAATTTTTGAAACATCTACAATCAAGCCGGTACGGTTATACGCATAAATCGTAATCTCTGCCGTATACTGTTCATTTTCTCCACCGCCTGTTGTACTCTCCCATTCTGCTTCCATCAGACGCTGGCGTTCTTCTGCTGACATATTTAAGACATTGACACAATCCGTACGATGAATCGTAACACCGCGTCCACGTGTAACATAAGCTACAATTTCATCTCCCGGAAGCGGATTGCAGCATTTTGGATAACGGGCATTTAAATCATTCATTCCTTTTATAATAATCCCGCTTTTTCCTTTATGTGGACGAATCTTTTCTTTATTGTTCTCTGATGCTGCCTCTAATACTTTCTCATCAGTCAGTTCTGCCTTATGGTCTTTATTATACAGCTCTAACAGCTTATTTAAAACCTGACCTTCTTTTAAACCACCATGCCCGATTGACGCAAGCACCGCATCCCAATCACGGAAGCCATATTTGACCTGTACTACCTGCATGTATTTCGGCTTGGTCAAATCACTGAGCACAATAGATTTTGTCTTGCAATACGCCGCAAGCATCTCTTTTCCGCGAACGATATTCTCTTCCTTAAATTCTTTCTTAAACCACTGATTGATCTTGTTACGCGCCTGCGTACTTTTTACAATGTTCAGCCAGTCGCGGGAGGGGCCACGGTTTTCCGGGCCGGTGATGATTTCAATGATTTCGCCGGTAACGACCTGATGGTCAATGGGCACAATGCGGTTGTTTACCTTGGCGCCGATCATCCGGTTTCCCACGGCGGAATGGATGGCGTAAGCAAAGTCGATGACGGTTGCGCCGGCCGGCAGGTTGATCACATCGCCACGTGGGGTAAAGGCAAACACTTCTTCCGGCAGCAGGTCAGACTTGATATCGCTGAGCAGGTCGGTGGCATCAATGCTGGAACGCTGGCTTTCCAACAGCTGGCGCACCCAAGCCAGGCGTTCGTCCAGCCTATCACT
>ERZ839489.1025-NODE-1025-length-20778-cov-4.592096_pt1 | contig 20778 bp, 15 predicted proteins | sample MGYA00519938_ERZ839489 | MGnify/ENA primary metagenome ERZ839489 (study PRJEB31850, sample SAMEA3708846) | human gut metagenome | biome: human gut; feature: human-associated habitat; material: faeces | place: China | collected 2014 ...
GTTTTGCGAAGGCCTTGGAATCTTTCAGGGGAGTATATGACTATATTATTATTGACGGAGCACCGCTTGGCATGGTTGTCGACAGTGCAATTATTGCAAAAGAGTGTGACGGTTCAATCATTGTTGTTGAATCAGGTTTGATTAAATACCGTTTGGTACAGGAAGTGCGTTCAAAGCTTGAAAATGCAGGATGCGCTGTGCTTGGCGTTGTTCTCAATAAGGTTGATCGAAAGAAAAATGGTCATTATTATGGAAAATATTACGGTAAGTATTATGGGAAATATGAAGAGTACAGATAGAGAAAAGCGAGCTGCATCTTGGGATGTGGCTCATTTTATTTGGGAGAAGAGTATGAAGACAATTTATAACTATTTGGAGGAATATAGTGAGAGTGATTTCTATGGAATGCATATGCCGGGGCACAAGAGAAATCAAAAAATGATGGAGAATGATCTGCCTTATGAAATTGATATTACCGAAATAGATGAGTTTGATGATCTGCATCATGCAGACGGGATCATTCGGGAGGCACAGGAACGTGCCGCGAGATTATATTGTGCAGATGAGACACATTTTCTGGTAAATGGAAGTACAGTTGGAATTCTGAGTGCTATCGCGGGTGTGACGAATAAAGGAGATCAGATTCTTGTGGCGCGCAATTGTCACAAATCGGTCTATCATGCAATCTACATGAATGAGTTGAATCCGGTGTATCTCTATCCTAGGTTTGATTCAGAGTTACAGTTGAATATTGAGATATCCGCAGAGGATGTGAGGAGGGCCCTTAATCGGTATCCACAGATCCGAGCAGTCATGATTGTATCTCCGACTTACGATGGAATTGTGTCGGATGTGGTCGAGATAGCAAAGGCCGCACATGAAAAAGGACTGCCGCTGATCGTGGATGAAGCACACGGGGCTCATTTTGGTTTTCATCCATATTTTCCGGAAAATGCAAATCAAAAAGGTGCAGACATTGTGATCCACAGTGTTCACAAGACACTCCCGGCATTTACCCAGACAGCACTTCTCCACATGAATGGAAAACTAGTGAACCGGGAAAAGGTGAGACGTTATCTGCATATGTTACAGAGCAGCAGCCCGTCTTATATTCTGATGGCGGGAATCGATCAGTGCATGGAGATGCTGGATCATCACTGCGAGGAAGTTTTTGACCTGTATGTGGAGCGTTTGAAGCGATGTAGAGAAGAACTTGGAAAATGTGAACATATCCGGCTGGCTGAGACCGAACATTATGATAAGTCAAAGCTCGTATTATCAGTAGCAGGACTTACGAAAGGACTTGCGGATACATATGGTGCAGAAGCAACAGGTATTCAATTGCAGGAAGATTTATTAAATCAGTACCACCTGCAAATGGAGATGGCCGCGGGGACTTATGTGATTGCCATGACTTCGGTCGGGGATACCGATGAAGGAATGAAACGGCTTATAAAAGCAATTTATGAGTTGGATAAGAAATATAAACCTTTACAGGGGGCTTATAACACTGTAGATTCAGACATAGTGCCGGAAGAAATCAAAAAGTCGCAAAAGAAAGAAAAAAATTACGATATAGAACCGGGACATCTGCCACAGGCGGAAGTAATCTATTCACCGGCGCAGGTCATCGGCATGAAAGACGCAGGAGCAGATGGGTTTCAGTTTGTGCCATTGACACAGAGCGAAGGATACATTTCCGCGGAGTACGCGTATCTCTATCCGCCTGGGATCCCGATGCTGGTGCCGGGGGAACGGATCACAGCGCAGATCCGGGAACATTTTCAATGGTATATGGAAAGAACATATGAGATACAGGGAGTAGAAAAAGAAGGATACATAGAGGTATGGACGCATGGGTAAGATATATTATATAATGGGCAAGAGTTCATCTGGAAAAGATACATTATTCCGGAAGATCAAGCAAGAGCTGCCGATGCTTCAGACAGTGACGCTTTACACGACCAGACCGAAGCGGGAAGGTGAAAGAGAAGGCGTCGAATACCATTTTGTGACAGATGAACAGATGCATATTTTCGAGAGACAGGGAAAGGTTGTTGAACTTCGTACTTATAATACTGTTCACGGAGCATGGAAATATGCTACAATAGAAGATGGACAGGTCAATCTGGCAGAATCCGACTATCTGATGATCGGAACGCTGGAGTCCTATGGAAAGTTAAAGAAATATTACGGAGCGGCGTATCTTGTTCCGGTGTACATCGAAGTAGAGGACGGCGAGCGGCTGAACCGTGCACTTACGAGAGAGCGGCAGCAGGAAGTGCCACGTTACGCGGAGATGTGCAGAAGATTTCTCGCAGATACGGAAGATTTTTCCGAGGATCATCTGAGAGCTGCGGGAATAAAGAAGCGTTATTATAATGATGACCAAAAAAGATGCTTAGATGAAATTATAGAGGACATACGATATGGGAAGTTTTAAAGATGTAGTAGGACACAGAGATGTAATTCAATATTTGCAGAATGCAATTGCCGAGAATCGGGTATCACAGGCGTACATTGTGAATGGCGAGCGCGGAACCGGAAAGAAGATGCTGGCAAAGTTATTTGCCATGGCACTTTTATGTGAAGAACATGGACCGGAACCATGTAATAAATGTCATTCCTGTGTACAGGCAGAATCGAATAACCATCCGGATATTATCTGGGTGACACATGAGAAGCCGGGATCCATCGGAGTCGATGATGTGCGCACACAGATCAATAATACAGTTGCGATTAAGCCATATCAGGGCCCATATAAAGTTTATATTATTCCGGAAGCTGATATTATGACGGTACAGGCACAGAATGCGTTATTAAAGACGATTGAAGAACCGCCACAGTATGCAGTATTTATTCTGCTGACGGAAAATGCAGACGTATTGCTTCCGACAATTAATTCCAGATGTGTCATGTTAAAACTTCGCTACATCAAAGATGCACTGATTAAAAAATATCTCATGGAGAGAATGGAAGTACCAGATTACAAGGCTGAAGTCTGCGCTGCATTTGCACAGGGAAACCTTGGGAAAGCTATCAAACTGGCAGGTTCCGAGCATTTTAATGAGCTCAAGGACGAAGTCCTGAACCTGATGCGCCATATAAATGAGATGGATATCAGTGAGCTTGTGGAGGCAGTGAAACGCTGCACTCTTTATAAAGTTGAAATCAACGACTATCTTGACCTGATTATGGTATGGTACAGAGATGTCTTGTTATATAAAGCGACAAGGGAAATAGATAAGGTTGTATTCAAAGATCAGATCGACTGCATGCGTGAGCAGGCAAGACGCAGTTCTTATGAAGGAATTGAGACGATTCTGGACAGCCTTGACAAAGCAAAATCCAGATTAAAAGCAAATGTTAACTTTGATCTGGTCATGGAGCTTTTGTTCCTGACGATAAAGGAGAACTAGATTTATGACAAAAGTAATCGGAGTAAGATTCCGCCAGGCGGGAAAGATCTACTTTTTCTCACCGGGAAAATTAGAGATTAAAACCCAAGACCGTGTCATCGTAGAGACGGCTCGCGGTGTTGAGTTCGGAAAGGTTGTGACAGGTCCGAAAGAAGTAGAAGACGACAAGATCACACAGCCTTTAAAATCTGTGATTCGAATTGCAAACGAAGAGGATTACAAAAAAGAAGAGAAAAACAGAGAAAAAGAAAAAGAAGCATTTAACATCTGCTTAGAGAAGATCCGTAAACACGGTCTGGAAATGAAGCTTATAGATGCGGAGTATACATTTGATAATAATAAAGTGTTATTTTACTTTACCGCAGATGGAAGAATTGATTTCCGTGAGCTGGTAAAAGATCTGGCAAGCGTGTTCCGTACACGTATCGAGCTTCGTCAGATTGGTGTCCGTGATGAGACGAAGATTCGAGGAGGCATTGGTATCTGTGGAAGACCACTTTGCTGTCACACGTATCTGTCTGAGTTTGCACCGGTATCGATCAAGATGGCGAAAGAGCAGAACCTGTCTCTGAATCCGACAAAGATATCCGGAGTTTGTGGCAGACTGATGTGCTGTCTGACTAACGAAGAAGAGACATATGAAGAGCTGAACCGTCAACTCCCGGGAGTTGGAGATCATGTGACGACGCCGGAAGGACTTCATGGTGAAGTTCAGGCCGTTCATGTACTGCGTCAGATTGTAAAGGTTATTGTGACGCTGGATAACGATGAAAAAGAAATTCGTGAATATCCGGCAGGTGAGTTGAGATTCAAATCAAGAAAGAAGAAAAAAGATGCAAAGCTTTCGAAAGAGGAGTTTGCACAGTTAAAAGCTCTGGAGGAGAAAAATGGTGCCTCCAAGTTAAATGATGACTAATAAGAAGCCCGATGAACGCCTGGATGATCTCCAGGTGAAGGGCTATGAGATTATACAGAAGCCCGGTCGGTTCTGCTTTGGCATGGACGCCGTGCTTCTGTCTTCCTATGCAAAAGTAAAACGTGGGGAACGTGCACTGGATCTTGGGACCGGAACAGGAATCCTTCCGATTTTACTGGAAGCAAAGAATCCGGGACTTCATTATACAGGTCTGGAAGTTCAGGAAGAAAGTGCTGATATGGCAAGAAGAAGCGTGGCACACAACGGGCTGGAGAACAAGATCGATATCGTTACCGGTGATATCAAAGAGGCGAGCCGCATATTTGGAAATGATTCGTATGAAGTCATTGTATCCAACCCACCGTATATGATTGGGGAACACGGCCTGAAAAATGATAATGAGGCTTTGTATATCGCAAGACATGAAGCGTTATGCACATTAGATGATCTTCTGCGAGAAAGCGCAAAAGTACTGAAAATGAAAGGACGTTTCTACATGGTGCACCGCCCTTTCCGCCTGCCGGAAATCTTTACAAAAATGTGCAATTACGGAATCGAGCCGAAACGCATGCGTCTTGTCCATCCATATGCAGACAAAGAACCAAACATGGTTCTTATCGAAGGCCTCAAAGGCGGAAAACCACGCCTCGCCGTAGACCCGCCGCTCATAGTCTACACGAAAGACGGGGAGTATACGGAAGAAGTACTGAAATTGTACGGGATGAAATAAAAGGAGAATTATATGTCAGGAACATTATATCTGTGTGCAACTCCGATCGGCAACCTGGAGGACATGACATTTCGCTGTGTCCGTATTTTAAAAGAAGTTGATCTGATCGCAGCAGAGGATACCCGCAATAGCATTAAGCTTTTGAATCATTTTGATATTCACACACCGATGACCAGTTATCATGAATACAATAAAATTGCGAAAGCGCATACGTTGATCGAGCACCTGGAAAATGGTGAAGATATCGCACTGATCACAGATGCGGGAACACCGGGAATCTCTGATCCGGGAGAGGAACTGGTGGCGATGTGTCAGGAAGCAGGAATCACTGTGACAGCAGTTCCGGGGGCAGCAGCATGCATCACAGCGCTGACCATTTCCGGATTGTCCACAAGAAGATTCGCGTTTGAAGCATTTCTTCCGACAGATAAAAAAGAACGACAGGCAGTGCTGAACGAACTGACGGAAGAGACAAGAACTATGATTATCTACGAAGCACCGCACAGACTGGTCCGGACATTAGAGTTTCTGCTTGCGACCTTGGGTGACAGAAGAATCCGCATTTGCCGGGAGCTTACGAAAAAGCATGAGACAGTCTTTGCAACAACGATCAGTGCGGCAGTGGAATATTATAAAGAGCAGGAACCAAAAGGGGAATGCGTGCTTGTCATTGAGGGTAAGAGCCGTCAGGAACAGATAGAAGAAGAACGCCAGAAATGGGAAGAAATGTCCATTCAGGAACATATGGATTATTATATGGATCAGGGGATTCAGAAAAAAGAAGCAATGAAAATGGTCGCGAAAGACCGGGGAGTCGGAAAGAGAGACATTTACCAGGCGTTGTTGTAAAAAAGTAATGATGGATAAAAAGCCTGAATTGCAGTAGTCAGGGGAAGACAAAGAAAGGGGCTGATCAGATGGCAAGTCTGACATTAAAACATGTAGATCGCGCATTTCCGAATGGATATGAGGCAGTAAAGGATTTAAATTTCCAGATTGAAGACGGAGAATTTGTAATATTGACTGGCCCATCCGGGAGTGGAAAAAGTGCTGTTATGCGCATGATTGCAGGTCTTGATGAAGTGAAAAACGGAGAGATATGGATTGGAGACAAGTTGGTCAACAGTCTTCCACCGGAGGAGCGTGGAATTGCTATGATTTTTCAGAATTATACTGTGTATCCACGAATGACAGTTCTGGAAAATGTAGAACTGGGCTTAAGACTTCGCGGCATAGATGAAAAAGAAATAGGAAAACGGACACTGGAAGTTCTGGAACTTCTGGATCTTGTAGAAGTCCGATTTGCAAAAGTAAAAAACTTGTCAGATCTGTGGAAACACCGGACCGCGCTGGCGCGTGCCATGATTTTGGAGCCAGATGTAATCCTCATGGATGAGCCGCTTCGCAATGTAAGTCCCAAATTCCATAATCAGTTGACTCAGGAGTTGGTGGAATTGCAGGAGAGAACCGGAGTTACAATACTGTATGCTACAAAAAATGTGGAAGAAATGGCACTATTAGGGAAACGGAAAGTGATGGTGTAAAATAAAAGAAATATATTATTAAAAAGGGTTGGAATCTAGGTTTCAACCTTTTTCTATGTAATGCTTTACTTCTAGAGAAGAGTATGCTATGATATGTCCAATTCAGGAGGAAGTCTAGTCTCCGAATATTCAAGCCGTAAGGTGTTCATTTCGGCGTTTCGAATTCTGAAACAATTACCCGATATGAAAAATGTAACTTGTAAACGTAGGAAGTTCTATTGAAAACAGGTACCAAAAAAATTATAATGAGAGGAGAATTAGATGGACAAAAGAAAAATCATAGAATGGCACCCGGCATTTGAAGCATCTATTCAGATTGAATTTGAAAATGAAATTGAAAAAATGACATTTGAACCGGAACATTTATTATCGAAACAGCCAATGCGGATTGATGAATTGGTGATTAAAATTCGTGGTGAAGAAAAGATTCAAAAGAACATAGGACGGATATTCCGAAAGCACAATATTATTGAATATAAAAGCCCGGACGATTATCTGACAATCAATGATTTCTATAAAGTATATGGTTATTGTTGCTTTTATCAGTCGGATACAGAGCATGTGTGTGAAATTAAACCGGAAGAATTAACGATTACTTTTATTTGTAATCATTATCCTGTGAAAATGCTCCGGCATTTACAAGAGTTTCGCAAACTGCAAATAGAATGTGTTGAATCTGGAATCTATTATATAACAGGAGACGCATTTCCCATACAGTTACTCATTACAAAAGAGCTGGATAAAGAGGAAAACCGCTGGCTCTGTAGTCTGAGAAATGACATCACAGATAGAATGGAAATTGAAAATCTAGTGAGACAATATGAAGAAAAGAAAAACTCTAAATTATACCAGGCGGCAATGGAAGTTATCACGCGAGCAAACTGGAAGGCAATGAAGGAGGTAAAATCGAGTATGTGTGAAGCATTGAAAGAATTGATGGCAGAAGAATTTCAAGAAGTAAGAGATCAGGTAACAGAAGAAGTGACAGAACAACTCATTTGTAATGCGTATAAAAATATCGGTGATTTGGAAAAGGTTTCTGAGATACTAGGAGTACCTGTGGAAACTGTTAAGAAAGCAGTTGAAAAAGAAAAGTAAGAAAAGGTCTGACTTTTAAAAAGATTTAAGTAACAAAAGGGGAAGATTTCATAAGAAGGATTTGTGGAATCTTCCTCTTTAGGGTATTTGGTTAATATTTTTAAAATAATATTTTGTGTTTTTAGTAGCTAAAATGTAAGGCGTTTTGACATTTTAAATTTGAGACAGTAATTAATTAAAGGTAAAGCTTTCGTTATGAAAATTAGATATTCCAGTAGATGAAAAAATCAGGGAGGAGTTGAATGATATGTGTAATTTATCAGAAGGTATTGAAGAAAAGGGAATAAAAAAGGGAATAGAGACGGGACGATTAGAAACAATTGCGGAATGCCTGCGAAATGGAACGATGAATGATGCAAAAAGGCTGCTGAAAGCGACAGGAGAAGAGATTGAAAAAGCAACAGAGTTATTCTTGAAAAAGGGTGAATAAATGGTTGGACATATGTCATGCGATGTGATAATATATACATGTATACAATCTGAGAATAAAGGTAATTATTCAGAAGAATATAATTACAGGTAATCAGGAGGACTAGACATGTTGAAATTATATGACGGCGGTGCGTATCTGGTAAATGGTACTGAGATCATTACGGACGAAGCAGAAGTAAAGGCAAAGACAGGCCGTGAGGTATCCAAGGAGGAAGCCAGAACGCAGACAATGGCTTACGGAATTTTAGAGGCTCATAATATATCAGGCAATATGGAGAGACTGCAGATCAAATTTGATAAGCTGACATCTCATGACATTACATTTGTCGGAATTATTCAGACAGCGAGAGCTTCAGGACTGGAGAAGTTTCCAATTCCATATGTATTGACGAACTGTCACAACTCACTCTGCGCGGTCGGCGGAACGATTAATGAAGATGACCACATGTTTGGACTGACTTGTGCGAAGAAATATGGCGGTGTCTATGTACCGCCGCATCAGGCAGTTATTCACCAGTTTGCCCGCGAGATGCTGGCAGGCGGCGGCAAGATGATCCTTGGATCCGACAGCCATACCCGCTATGGAGCACTTGGAACGATGGCTATGGGTGAAGGCGGACCGGAGCTTGTAAAGCAGCTCCTGAATAAGACATATGATATTAAGATGCCAGGTGTGATTGGAATTTATCTGGACGGAGAGCCGGTCAAAGGCGTCGGACCACAGGACGTGGCACTGGCAATTATCGGTGCAACATTTGCAAATGGTTATGTAAACAATAAAGTTATGGAATTTGTCGGACCAGGTGTGGAGAAGTTAAGTGCTGATTTCCGTATCGGAATCGATGTTATGACAACGGAGACAACATGTCTGTCTTCTATCTGGAAAACAGATGATAAGATAAAGGAGTTCTATGAGATCCACGGCAGAAGTGAAGATTACAAAGAACTGAATCCTGGTGCAGTTACATATTATGATGGTATGGTCTATGTGAACTTAAGCGAGATACGTCCGATGATCGCAATGCCGTTCCATCCGTCCAATGTATATACAATCGACGATGTACGTAAGAATCTGAAAGACGTGCTTCACGATGTAGAGCAGAAAGCACTGGTGAGCCTGGATGGTGCTGTGGATTATTCACTTCAGGATAAAGTGATTGATGGAAAACTTTATGTGGATCAGGGAATCATCGCAGGATGTGCCGGTGGTGGATTTGAAAATATCTGCGCGGCAGCAGACATCATAAAAGGTCATTACATTGGCTCAGATGAATTTACATTTAGTGTATATCCGGCAAGTACACCGATCTATATGGAACTTGTGAAAAACGGTGCAGTTGCGGATCTTATGGAAGCAGGAACAATTGTAAAAACAGCATTCTGCGGACCATGCTTTGGAGCTGGAGATACACCGGCAAATAACGCATTTTCTATTCGCCACTCTACAAGAAACTTCCCGAACCGTGAAGGTTCCAAGCTTCAGAGTGGACAGATTGCATCCGTTGCACTTATGGATGCCCGTTCAATTGCAGCAACAGCAGCAAATAAAGGCTTCCTGACACCTGCAACAGATATGGACGTAGAATACAAGGGACAGAAATACCACTTTGACCAGAAGATTTATGCAAATCGTGTATTTGACAGTCATGGTGTGGCTGATCCGGATACAAAGATCAAGTTCGGACCGAATATCAAAGACTGGCCGGCAATGTCAGCACTTCCGGAGAATCTGGTATTGAAAGTTGTATCAGAGATTCACGATCCGGTTACAACAACAGATGAGCTGATCCCATCTGGAGAAACATCTTCTTACAGATCCAATCCACTTGGACTGGCAGAGTTTGCACTTTCCAGAAAAGATCCTGCATATGTAGGACGTGCAAAGGAAGTACAGAAAGCACAGAAAGCAATCGAAGCAGGCGAATGTCCGTTAGAGGTATTGGAAGAATTAAAACCGGTTATGGCAAAGATCCAGGAGAAATATCCGGAAGCAGGAAAAGGAAATATCGGAGTCGGAAGTACGCTCTTTGCAGTAAAACCAGGTGACGGCTCAGCAAGAGAGCAGGCAGCTTCTTGTCAGAAGGTGCTCGGTGGCTGGGCGAATATTGCAAATGAATATGCGACAAAAAGATATCGCTCCAATCTGATCAACTGGGGAATGCTTCCATTTATCACAAAAGAAGACGACAAGAAATTAAGCTTCAAAAATGGCGATTATATCTTTGTACCGGAAATCAGAAAAGCAGTGGAAAACAAAGATGCAGAGATCAAAGCTTATGTAGTCGGAGATACATTGAAAGAAGTCACATTTACACTTGGAGATATGACAGACGCAGAAAGAGAGATTATTCTCAAAGGTTGTCTGATTAATTATTATAAGGGCTAAATAATCCGATAGGTAAAATTCACGTTCTATGTTCCGTTGCACTGGGAATTACGCTGAATTTTATCTTGCGCAGTATTTTCGGCAGTAATATAATTGAATAAACGAATGTAAATAAAAGGCGGCACTTATGAAAAAAAGTGACGCCTTTTTGTAACACTTGAGATATTTTGGGACTCTTATATGTAGAAGAAGTAATAATACTTTTTACACTGGGTATTGGGGAACGGCAATTGGATAAGTCAATGGAGGAGTGTGGAGAACTTCTTGAGAAAAACAAATTGAGGAGGAAAAAGAATGAAATGTGATGCAAAAGCATTTTCAAAGCTATATGAGCAGGTCTATCAAGACCTCTATCGCTACGCGCTTTGTCTGATGCGTGATCCGCATGAGGCAGAAGACGCGGTGAGTGCGGCAGTGTTATCTGCTTATGAACATATACATAAACTTCGAAAAGAAGAAGCTTTCAAGAGCTGGATTTTTACAATTTTGTCAAATATATGTAAGAAAAGATTGAAACAGGTGGCGAAAGAAGGAATACAGCAGACAGAAGATTTTTTCCCGGAAGGACAGGTGGAAGGAATTCATGAAGAAGATGTGGGACTTGCGATGGATGTGAGAAATGCATTTTTTATTCTTTCAGAAGAAGAGCAAATGATAGTCGGGCTGTCAGTGTTTGGCGGTTATAACAGCACAGAAATCGGGAAGATCCTAAGCCTGAAGCCGGGAACTGTCCGGGTAAAACGAAGCCGGGCGCTGGAGAAGATGCAGTGTGTGTTGGATGGGAGGACATTTTATGAATAAGAATGAGCAGGACATGATTCGGAAAATAAAGGAAAAGTCAGAACAGGTTCCGGTGCCGAAAGCGCTTGAACCGAGACAGATTGAAGCAAAGCTTGCAGGAAAGAAGAAAAAAGTGTGGACTCCGGCGAGAATCGGTGGGCTGGCAGCAGCATGCCTGGTGCTGATCGTGGGAGTGATGGTATACCAGAATTATTTTAAAATGGAAGACGCGACTCGAGATGATAAGATAGCAGGCAGTGATGTGACAATCAGTGACAGTACGAAAGTAGAAAGTGCGGCGGAATATAAGGATGTCTATGCATATTTGGAAAAATATAAGAAAGATCAGGAAAGAGACAGTGCATACACTTCAAGCTGGGCAAGATCATTGAATGATATAAGAGTCGATGAATCAGCTGACAGTAAGGCAAGTGGAGATGCAGCACAGAATATGGAAGAAAGCAGTACTGCAGCAGCGGACACCGGAATGGCAAGCGGTTCTTATTCTGAGACAAATGTACGTCAGGAAGGTGTGGACGAGGGGGATACAGCTAAAACAGATGGAACATACCTTTACGTGTTAAAAGATAAGAGCGATCAGATTGCCATTATAGATACCCGCGATAATCGGATGAAGCAAACGGCTACTATAACAGTGGAAGATGTTTCTGAAATCCAGGAAATGTATCTGGACATTGAGAGAAATCAATTAATCGCAGTGTGTGACGGTTATGTGGGCGGCAAATGGAATGATGATGATTATGGATATGGTCAGAAGGTTAATACGACCGCAGTAACTTATGACATTTCAGATCGGGCAGATCCAAAAGAAGTTGGAAGGGTCAGTCAGAGTGGATATTACAATTCTTCAAGAATTGCAGATGGATACTTATACTTATTCAGTGATTATTATGTAACACTTGATGGTATAACGGCGAAGAATCCGAAGTCCTATATACCACTTGTAAACGATAATTTGATCAAAGAAACAGATATCTGTCTTCCGTCCATTTCAAAGGCAGATATGTATTCGATCATCACATCAGTTTCTCTGGAAAATCCAGATGAGACAGCGCACAGTAAGGCATTTTTGGCAGACGGTGGCAATTTATATGTGAGCAACGATAATATTTATTTTTATGAAAATGTGTGGCAATATTCCGGAAAAGATGTGACGACAATCCGAAAAGTTTCTTATGAAAGTGGAAAATTGACGGCTGGGGCACAGTGCAAAATAGACGGTTATATTAATGATTCATTTTCTATTGATGAATATGATGGATATCTGAGAGTTGTAGTGACCGATGGCGACACAAACAGTGTTTATGTTTTGGATCAAGAACTGAAAGAAACCGGCTCCATCAAAGGTCTGGCAGAAGATGAGAGAGTGTACTCCGCAAGATTTATGGGAAAGACAGGATACTTTGTAACATTTAAAGAGACGGATCCATTATTTTCTGTTGATCTGTCGGATCCGAAAAATCCAAAGATCATAGGAGCGTTGAAGATACCTGGATTTTCAGATTATCTGCATCCGTATGGGAAAAATAAGCTTCTGGGTATTGGGATGAATGTTGATGAAAAGACTATGTCAACAGATGGCGTGAAATTGACGATGTTCGATATTTCTGATCCGGAAAATGTGAAAGAGGAGCAGACCTATGTCATTGAAAATGTGTACTATACAGATGTTTCTTATGATTATAAGGCAGCTTTAGTAGATGCAGAGAAAAATCTGATTGGTTTTGCTGCAGACAGCGAAGGCGGCCGGGAGTACTATACATTTTCTTACGACGAAAAACAAGGATTTACATGTACGATGCATGAGGAAATCAATGGAAATAATATGAGGATCACAAGAGGTATTTATATAGAAGATATGCTTTATGTTATCCAGGGAAATATTATAGAAGCGTATAGCCTGAAAGATTTCAAAAAAGTGGACGATATCATTTTGTAACATTTTTGTAACAAAATCTCGTATGTTTTTGACAATAAGACTAGTGTATGATAAACTTGTATCTGTAGAATTGTCAAAAAATTTGAGGTGAGAATATTGGATAAATATGAATATCGGGTAAAAACCGAGCAGATGCTCGAACATTACGAAAAGAAACAATTTAGAAAAGCAATGGAAATTGCCGATACAATAGACTGGAGAAGGGTGAAGAGCCCGGCAATGTTAAATACAGTAAGCGAAATCTACGAGAATAACGGGGAGTTTCAGAAGAGCCGAGATACGCTTATGATCGCATTTGACAGAGCACCGTCCAGCAGAAAGGTTGTGTATCGTCTGGCAGTACTTGCCTTGAAACTGAATGATCTGAATGAGGCTTCGGACTGTTATGAGGAATTTGTAAAACTGGCACCAAGAGATCCGAATCAGTTCATTTTGAAATATCGGATTTTGAAAGCACAAGGGTCCGATCTGTCAGAACAGATTTCGGCACTGGAAGAATTTAAAAAGGCAGAATATATTGAAAAATGGGCGTATGAGCTCGCAAAGCTATATCATGAAGCAGGCATGACCTCAAAGTGTCTGGAAGAATGTGACGATTTGATCTTGTGGTTCAGCGAAGGAAAATATGTATATCAGGCAATGGAATTGAAGATGAAGTACAAACCACTGACACCACTCCAACAGGAAAAGTACGATGAGTATAAAGGTGTACCGAAAAAAGAGCCTAAGAAAGCAGTGGATAAAAAGCCTGAGCGAGCTTCGCTTAAGGATGTAAAGAGTATTCCACAGGATACTGTATCAATTCCAAAAGAACAGATCAAAGCAGCGCAGGAAGCAGCAGACGCTGCGGAGGCAGAACAGCAGGAGTCAGGAGCCAATACAACAGAAACTATGGATGGTCTGGATGCAACGAGAAGAATTCCGACAGCAGAGCTTGGAGAAGCATTGAAGGCGATGGAAGAAAATGCCAAGGCAGCTGAAGAAGTTCCGATGGAAGAGCCGGTTTTAGAAGAACCAGTTTCAGAAGAACCAGTTTCAGAAGAGCCGGAAGCACCAGCTGAGGAACCAGTCCCGGAGCCGGAAGAAGCTGTTTCAGAAGAACCAAAAGTTGTGGAAACGGAAGCACCAGTCATTGAACCAATCGGAGCGGAAACTCCGGAAGAAGCTCGGAATGTCAGAGAGTTAGAAGGAATTCTTCAGCATGCCACAGAAGGTCCGAAAAAGTCTATTACGACAGTTGTGAAGGGGGCAACACTTCAAGAAGCACTGGCTAATGGCGTGGCTATGGCGAGTGGAATTAATCCGGAAGACCAGAAGAAGATGGAGGAACGAGAAGAAGAACTCCGCATTGAAGGTCAGATGAAGATTGAAGACATCTTGATGGAATGGGAAGCTAAGCAGAAGGTAAATGCTGAGGCGATCGCAAAGCAAAAAGCATCCGATGAAGAACGACTTAGAAAAGAGAGAGAAGCACTGGAAGCCCGTCGTGAGGCAGAAAGACTTGAGGCAGAGAGACGCGAGGCAGAAGAAGTAGCAAGACGGAAAGCAGAAGAAAAGGCCCGTCAGGAAGCAGAAGAGAAAGCCCGCCGTGAAGCGGAAGAGAAAGCTCGTCGTGAAGCGGAGGAGAAGGCTCGTCGTGAAGCGGAGGAGAAGGCTCGTCGCGAAGCGGAAGAGAAGGCTCGTCTTGAGGCAGAGGAAGCAAGAAGAAAGGCATTGCTTTCTGATGATATCAGACAGCTTGTGGAAGAGCTGGAAGATCGTGTGACAGCACAGGAGAAAGAAGAGGAAAATTTTGATATAGAAGAGGAACTGGAGCTTGCAAAAGCAGAAGGGGAATCTGTTGAAGAAGAAATTGTAGATCAGTTTATTTCAGAAGAAGAGCTGGACGATATTGTGGAAGAACCTGAAGAAGAACCTGAAGAAGAGATTGTTGAAGCAGTTTCGGAAGAAGAGGAGACGGAGGACGAGGATTCTGAGGATGAAGATGATTTCGAAGAGGAAGAGTTTGAAGACGAAGACTTTGAGGGTGAGGACGAAGAGTTTGAAGCAGAAGATGAAGTCGACGCTGTAGAAGAAATCGAAGAAGTACAAGAAGATGAAGAAATTCCGGAAACAGAAAACCAGGATGATTCGGAAGACAATTCCGAAGACGAGGATGATTTAGAAGATGAGGAATCCGAAGACGATGATTTTGAAGAGGAAGATGGATTCGACGAAGACGATTTTGACGAAGATGGTTTTGCAGATGAATTCCCGGAGGAAGATGAGGAAGAAGTAGAGGAATTCGATGCAGAGTGGAATGAATTCCCGGAAGATGAATCCGAGGAAGAAGACGATTTCGAGGAAGAGGATGATTTCGAGGAAGAGGACGACTTCGAGGAAGAGGACGACTTCGAGGAAGAGGATGACTTCGAGGAAGAGGACGACTTCGAGGAAGAGGACGACTTCGAGGAAGAGGATGATTTCGAGGAAGAGGACGACTTTGAGGAAGAGGATGACTTTGAGGAAGAAGACGACTTTGAGGAAGAGGATGACTTCTATGAAGATGATTATGTAGAAGACGACGATTACGAAGAGGATGACTTTGAGGAAGAGGACGACTTCGAGGAAGACGATTTTGAGGAAGAGGACGACTTCGAGGAAGAGGATGATTTTGAGGAAGATGATTTCGAGGAAGACGACTTTGAAGATGAGCTTCCTGAGATTCCGGATCCGGAAGACCTTGAAGGAGACTTGGAAATTGAAGAACCATCTGAGGAAGAGATTCAGCGCAGAATTAAGAAGTCAAAAGGAAGCGGAGTTCCATTTGATACCGGATTTGTTGTAACAGGAAGATATGACTTAAGTGCAACCAGTGAGATTGGACTGAAAGCCGGACTGACAGAGGAGCAGAAAAAATTATTCTCTTACTTCGTACCGGTCAGAGGAATGAGTGAACAGATTGTTGCAGTACTTGATAATGACAGACGTGCCCAGAGAGAGGGAACTTCAAGAACCGGTAACTTAATGATCATTGGCCGTAAAGGATCTGGAAAAACAGTACTTGCAGTAGATATTGTAAAAGCAATCCAGAAACAAAGAAATCTGAAACAGGGTAAAGTTGCTATTGTTACAGGTGAGTCGCTGAATAAGAAGGAACTTGGCAATATTATCCAGAAGCTTCGCGGTGGAGCGATTATCATCGAAAAGGCTGGTAAGTTGAATTCCAGAACAATCAAGGAACTGAATGCATTGATGTCAAGAAAGACCGGAGAGCTTCTCTTTGTTCTTGAAGATCAGAGAAAACCTTTGGAGAGAATTATGACAGCTAATCCGGATTTCAAAAAGAAATTCACTTCTAAGCTTGAACTTCCGGTATTCATCAATGATGAGTTAGTAACATTTGGTCAGACTTATGCGAAGGAAAATGGATATAAGCTTGATGAAATGGGAATTCTGGCACTTTACAGCCGAATTGATGTAATGCAGCGTGAAGATCATGCGGTTACAGTTGCGGAAGTAAAAGAAATCATGGATGAAGCAATTAAACATTCACAGAAAGCAAATGTAAAGCATCTTGCAAGACGTGTATTTGGAAAATCTACAGATTCGTCAGATCGCATTATTCTGAAGGAAGAAGATTTTAAAATTTAATAATATAGTGAATGTAAGTGATGAAACAGGGATACAATTGTAGAAAATTGTATCCCTGTTTTTTGTCCGGAATCGAGTGACATAGATTGAATTTTGTGTTCCGCTAAGGTATACTTAAGATATTGAAATCCGGATGAAATGTGAGGGAAGTTTATGGAGAAAGAATGGAAAGCTTATGAAATCGGAGAATTAGATCAGTACCTTTTCGGACAGGGAAATCACTACGAAATTTATAAGAAGCTGGGTGCACATATGGTGGATGACGAAGGGCAGGAAGGAGTTTATTTTGCTGTCTGGGCACCGAATGCAAAATCAGTGTCTGTAGTGGGGGAATTCAATGACTGGGATCGCACAAGAAACCCTATGACAAGGGCAGAATATATCGGAATTTACACATGCTTTGTACCGGGAGTAAAAGAAGGCATGATGTATAAGTTCTGCATTGAGACGATTACGGGGGAGTATCATATGAAGGCGGATCCGTATGCCAATTATGCAGAACTTCGTCCGGGTACAGCGTCAAGAATAACGAATATTGAAAATTTGAAATGGACCGATAGTTCCTGGATGGCTGCACGTGAAAAATGGAATCACAAAAAAGAACCAATGTCTGTATATGAGGTTCATATGGGTTCCTGGAAGAGACACCCAGGCACAGAGGACGAGGGATTCTATACTTATCGTGAGTTCGCAAAAGAAATCACAAAGTATATGAAAGATATGGGATATACGCATGTGGAGATCATGGGAATCGCAGAACACCCATTTGATGGATCATGGGGATATCAGGTGACAGGATATTATGCGCCGACAAGCCGTTATGGAACACCGGAAGATTTTGCGTGGATGATTAATTATCTGCATAGAAATGGAATCGGTGTCATTATGGACTGGGTTCCGGCACATTTTCCAAAGGACGAGCATGGACTTGCCGAGTTTGACGGAACAGCAACTTACGAGTATGCAGATCCAAGAAAAGGGGAGCATCCGGACTGGGGGACGAAGATATTTGATCTTGGCAAGAATGAGGTAAGGAACTTCCTGATTGCCAATGCGCTTTTCTGGGTGGAGCACTTCCATATTGATGGACTTCGCGTTGATGCAGTTGCTTCTATGCTGTACCTGGATTATGGAAAGAAAGACGGAGAATGGGTTCCGAACCAGTATGGAGGTAATGAGAACCTGGAGGCAGTAGATTTCTTCAAGCATCTGAACACAGTTGTACTTGGAAGAAATCCGGGGGCACTTATGATAGCGGAAGAGTCTACGGCATGGCCGAAGGTAACCGGAGATGTAGAAGACGGAGGTCTTGGATTTAGCCTTAAGTGGAATATGGGGTGGATGCACGATTTTACGGAATATATGAAGCTGGATCCGTATTTCAGAAAAGACAATCATCATATGATGACATTTGCCATGAGTTATGCGTACAGCGAAGATTACATTCTCGTACTGTCGCATGATGAGGTTGTCCATTTGAAATGTTCCATGATCAATAAGATGCCGGGACTTGGATTTGATAAATATGCGAACCTGAAAGCAGGATATGCATTTATGATGGGACACGCCGGAAAGAAATTGTTGTTCATGGGACAGGATTTTGCACAGCTTCGCGAGTGGTCAGAGGAACGTGAACTGGACTGGTATCTGTTGGAGGAGCCGGAGCATCAGGCAATTCAGTCATGGATGCGTGATCTACTCCACATGTATAAAAAGAAACAGGCGCTTTATGAACTGGATCAGTCATGGGAAGGATTCGAGTGGGTTAATGCAGATGACGCATACAGAAGCATTTACAGCTTTATCCGCCATTCTAAAGATGGAAAGCATAACCTTCTGTTCGTGATCAACTTCACACCGATGGAAAGAGAAGACTACCGTGTAGGCGTTCCTAGAAAGAAGCAGTATAAGCTGATTCTGAACAGTGACGATGTGAAATATGGCGGAAATGGCGAGAAGAGACAGAATATTTATCATGCCGTGAAGAAAGAATGTGATGGAAGACCATATTCATTTGGATACAAATTGCCGCCGTATGGGGTAGCAGTTTTTGAATTTTAAAATATATAATAAGAGAGGCACCAGACAGCTCTAAAATCTGAGCTGATTCTCTATATTTTATGCGCTGGCTTATTGCTTGCGGATTATGCAAACTCGTCTGTGAACAGACTCAGACAGTGCATAATCTGCAAGACCAGCTCGAAAATATAACGAGAATCACTCAATGATTTTATCACCGCCTGGTGCCACTTTTATTATGTAATTTACGCCGGGAGGTGTGGAAAGGAAGAAATAATCGAATGATAGAAATATGTAATGTTATTCGAGAACTTTTTAATTATCTACTTTATGCCGGGAGGTGTGGAAGAGAAACAGGGAGATGGAATTTGAGTATTCCATCTCCCTGCTAAAGTTATGAATTAATTTTATTCTGCGTTTGTAGAAGTGTTTGTGTTGTTATCTGTCGTGTTGTTTTCAGTTCCGATGCTGTTGCCTTCGGAGTTGTCTTCGGATTCTGCAGTGTTATCAGAAGTATCGTTATCAGCATTGTTGTCGGTGCTGCCTGTATCGGTGTTGTTGTCCGTATTTTCTTCGACTGCGTCAGTGCTATCTGTATTATCGGAGTTGCCTGTATCATCGCCTCCGAACAGATCCTTGAAAAATCCTACGATTTTATCCCAGAGACATTCGTCTTTTGCCTGATTTACGGCATCGTTTGCTTTGCTTTTTACGGCATCTAATGTGCTGTCGATGATTGCATCATTTCCGAGTGCTGCATCATCCGTATTGTTAATAATTCCACCGCCAGAATTATCTCCGCCAAAGAATCCTTTGATGGAGGACCACAGGTTGCTGAAGAATCCTCCGGATTTCCCGTCCAGGTTGTCGAGAGTCTTTTTCAGTGCTTTGACATCGTAGTCGTACTGGGAAATAGATTCCATCAGACTTGTGATTTTCGCAAGCTGGTTATCGGTCAGTGTAATTCCCTGCTTATCGGCTGCGTCAGAAATCGCGTCCTGAATATCGGACGGATCAGTCAGTTTGTCTTCAATAACGGATTCTTTGACATCGTTGATCAGATCAGATGCTGTATCCTGACCGAGATCCTTGGCGAGATCACCGGTTGTTACCAGCTCTTCTGTTGCAGTTGCTTTCTGGTCTTCGGAAAGTTCTTTTCCACTGGCTTTTTCGTAAGCCATCATAATACCTGTCAGTGCACCGGTTCCGGATACTTCAATTGGAGATCCGGCAACAACGTTACAGTTCTCAACGCCGGAAGTCAAAAGTGTACTGGCGATCATAGAACTTGTTACAAATGTCAGGTTTGCGACTTTTACCTGAATTCCGCCGCTGTCTGTCGGCTCAACATAAGAACAGCTATATGTTCTTGTACCAATCTGGGATTCGGTCGCGATCCCTTCCATATATTTTCTTTCGTCTGTGTTCGTGACTTCGATCGTGTCTACCTGATTGGCGGAAGTACCGAAGTATTTGTACATAGAAGCTTTCTGCTCGTCGGATAAGTTCGCTCCGAGAGTGACTACTTTTGCGCTGTCAGCCAGGGCAGTTACCGGCAGGCTTACAGATGCCAGAATTATTGCCAGGCTAAACGGCAGAACCCTTTTTAATTTTTTCATACTCATAATTATCCTGTGGTGTCAGACGCCACATCTCCTTTCTGTACCCCCAATAATAGCATACTTGTGTAAAAGTAAAAAGTAAAAAATTCTTAACTATTTCGAAAGATTTTGTTACGGCTTGTGTACATCTGTGGACTAAGACAGGATTTCCAGCATTCTGGATTCAAATGTGTGTTCATCCACCATTCCACCCATGACACTGATTGCCTTTTTATCTTTGAAGAGAACAAATGTCGGGA
>ERZ839489.1030-NODE-1030-length-20582-cov-7.681541_pt1 | contig 20582 bp, 17 predicted proteins | sample MGYA00519938_ERZ839489 | MGnify/ENA primary metagenome ERZ839489 (study PRJEB31850, sample SAMEA3708846) | human gut metagenome | biome: human gut; feature: human-associated habitat; material: faeces | place: China | collected 2014 ...
CCAACGGCTGCCACAACCACTTGAAACTCAAAATAAAAGCATCATTCTGCTATTTCTTGCTTTTTTAGGCGTTATTTTCAGACAAAATATGGCTACACACCTATCCTCCAAAAGACAAATCGCAATCCTACAGCATCTTCTGCTGCTGCTCCAAGACTCTCTCATAAATCAGCACCAGCGCATCCGTAGCACGCGCCTTCGAACTGTAGTGGGTCCAGAATTCAGCGTAACTTGAACCAATATCGGCAAATTCGCTGGTTCCAAGATCAAACTTTAATTTCGCATAGCCCGCAAACGGCTGAAGGATGCCATCGACACCATCGCCTACGAACTTCAGATATTGTCGGACAAGTTGTAGCTGTTTTGTTTATCAAGCCCTCCAGCTCAGTGAACGCATTCCAGACCGCTCCGCATTTTGTTGCGATTATCTCTTTGCGCCTTTCATTATATTCTTCAAGACGCATGATTTTTCTTTTTCCTTGATACGTAATTTTGTTGTAAATTTGCCCCCGCAGGGGGCTTTTGGGTTCTAATCACACGACAAATTTATATTATATGCAAATTTCCGTCGTAGCCTTATCCTCCAAAAGGCCGTTAGAAATTGACAAGAAGGCATTTTCGTATGGCTTGATTTATGTTGAATCGGGGCGTTTAGGGCGAAAATTTAATAAAAAAAAGATGTTTTTTTAATTTTTCTTTTATTTTGTTGTTTTATTCCGTGGAATAGTATACATTTGTCGAGAAAACTATAAACCTAAATAAATTATTATGAATAAGGCAGAATTAATCAACGCAATTGCTGAAAAGGCAGAATTGACAAAAGTACAGGCCAAGGGCGCACTCGACGCTACATTGGAGGCTATCGCAGAAGCATTGGCAAAGGACGACAAAGTGGCTCTTATCGGTTTCGGCACTTTCGCTGTTGTAGAAAAGGGAGAAAGAACGGGTATCAACCCTGCGACTAAAGAAAAAATCACAATTCCTGCACGCAAGGCTATCAAATTCAAAGCTGGTGCTGAATTGGCTGGCAAAGTAAAATAAGACTTACATCTTCTTTTATTAACAAAATGAAGCGTGTGTCTGACTCCAAGCTGTCAGACGCACGCTTTTTAAACGTTTCCTGATATGGGTAAGATTGAGAAAATTTCAGCCGGGATGTCGGCGTTCGCCCAATCGCTGGCGAGTTTGGCTAAAGTGGCGCTGTTGTCGCGACGTCCGTCGGTTGCGGTTACGGCAGGGAAGGATGAGGAACTGGTGGTGCTTGGCAACGGTCCGTCGCTCAACGACACGGTTGCCGACCATTCCGACTTTCTTGCGTCGCGTCGTCTGCTGGCAGTCAACTTTGCCGCAAACACACCATTGTTCCGCCAGCTGAAACCCGACTATTACGTGCTTGCCGATCCGCATTTCTTCAATCCGCAGGGCAATCCCGCCGTGGCAGCGCTGTGGGACGCTATCGCCTCCGCCGACTGGAGGATGACGCTTATGGTGCCGGTGAAGGCTGCCGTTCCTGACCGGGTGGCGTCAAACGTCAACGTCAGCGTGGAGCGCTACAATCTGACCCCCGTTGAAGGGAGCCGTTGGCTCAGCCATGCGCTTTTCCGGGCAGGGCTTGGGATGCCCCGTCCGCGCAACGTGCTGATACCGTCGCTGATGCTTGCTATCGCAGCCGGGTTCAAGACGGTTTATGTGGCAGGCGCCGACCATTCGTGGATGAAGACCATCAGTGTTGACGACGACAACCATGTTGTTTCCATCCAGCCTCATTTCTACAAGGATTCCGACAATGAGCATGCCCGTGTGCGCAAGGATTATATGAACTATCCGCTGTATCAGATTGTCTACAGTTTCTATGTGGCATTCCGCTCCTACCACACCCTGCAGGCTTATGCCCTGAGCCGTGGCGTGAACATCTACAACATCACCCCAGGCAGCTTCATCGACGCTTTCCCTCGCAAAAAGATACGGTAAACGGCAGTTTTTTCGTACCTTTGCAGAATCTTTGCAAAATGATTCGAAAATAAACAAGATATAATATATGGCTTTACAGTGTGGTATTGTCGGACTGCCTAACGTTGGCAAGTCCACTCTTTTCAACTGCTTGTCGAACGCCAAGGCGCAGTCGGCAAACTTTCCTTTTTGTACAATCGAGCCAAACGTCGGCGTAATCAGTGTGCCCGACGACCGCTTGAACAAACTTGCCGCTATCGTCAATCCGCAGCGCATCGTGCCCGCCACGGTCGAGATTGTCGACATCGCGGGTCTGGTTAAAGGCGCGTCGAAAGGCGAGGGGCTCGGCAACAAGTTCTTGGCAAACATCCGTGAGACCGATGCCATAATCCACGTGCTGCGTTGTTTCGATGACCCTAACGTGGTGCATGTCGACGGCACGGTAAACCCTGTGCGCGACAAGGAAATCATCGACTACGAATTGCAGTTGAAAGACCTTGAGACCATCGAGGGTCGCATCACGCGCGTGCAGAAACAGGCGCAGACTGGTGGCGACAAGCAGGCTAAGATACAATATGAGGTGCTTTGCCGCTTCAAGGAGGCTCTCGACCAGGGCAAGCCGGCGCGCACGGTGACATTCGACACCAAGGACGAGCAGCATGCCGCCCACGACCTTTTCCTGCTCACCAACAAGCCGGTGCTTTATGTGTGCAACGTCGACGACAAGTCGGCTGTCAATGGCAACAAATATGTTGACATGGTGCGTGAGGCAACGAAAGACGAGAATGCTGAGATTCTTATCGTGGCGGCGCAGACAGAGTCGGAGATTGCTGAGTTTGAGACTTATGAGGAGCGACAGATGTTTCTTGAGGAAATTGGCTTGAAGGAGTCGGGCGTGTCGCGTCTGATCCGTTCGGCGTTCCATCTGCTCAATCTGGAGACCTACTTCACAGCCGGACCGCTTGAGGTGCGTGCCTGGACATATCACAAAGGCAGCAAGGCACCGCAGTGTGCCGGAGTGATTCATACCGACTTTGAGAAAGGCTTTATCCGTGCCGAGGTTATCAAATATGACGATTATGTGGCACTCGGAGGCGAGTCGCAATGCCGCGAGGCAGGCAAAATCGGCATCGAGGGCAAGGAATATGTGGTGCAGGACGGCGACATCATGCACTTCCGTTTCAACGTGTAGTCCAACAGGCTTTTATAAATTATACAGCACCGGCGGCGGGCATCGATTGGAAGCTCGCCGCCGGTGCTCGTTTTTTTTGCTTGAGCGGTCAGTTTTTCTCAAAGACGAACGTGCGGTCGGCGATGCCGATCGACAGGCGTCGGCATGTGGCGCGGCTCCATAGGGCAGAAACGTCGAAAGAGGCATATACACGGCGGTCGAACAATGTCTGTGCGCCCATCGTGTTGTAGACAATGCGCGCCTCTATTGTCGGGCTGCCGAGCGTCTGCTCGTCGGCGACAAGCATCAGCTGATAGTTTTTGCCGGAGTAGGGCAGCCATCCGTTCAGATTGATGAACGTGCCGCTGCGCCATAGGCTGGTTACCGAGATTTCGGTTTCCGGGAAAGTCGACATATCGCTGTGAGGCGCCTTGCGAGCCCCATCAGTGGGGATGATTGCAAAACCGTCGGCGCGCACTTGGCGAGTGCCGTCGGCGAGGTTGCCCACTACGGTGTAGCGCAGCAGGCAGCGTTGTCCTGCCACGATGTCGCTCGGCAGTTTGATGCTGGAGGCGAGACGCTGCAACGGCAAATCGTCGCGTGTTTGAAACGAGAACATCGCCGTGCCGTCGTCGCTGGAGCCTTCATAGGTCACGATGTCGGTCAGAAAGTCGCCATAATCGCGAGGCTCGTCGCCGCAGGCGCAAATCAAAGGCAGGAATATCGCCAGAATGAAGGCTATTGGCAGTCGTCGCATTGCTGGTTGTTTGTCGTTTGGCCAATAATCCGTCCGTCACGCATCTTCAATGTGCGGTCGCACATTGCGGCAAGTCCCTCGTCGTGGGTCACTATGACAAACGTTTGGTTGAAACGGTCGCGCAAGTCGAAGAAAAGTCGGTGGAGCTCCTCCTTGTTGTGCGAGTCGAGGCTGCCCGACGGCTCGTCGGCAAAAATCACGTCGGGGTTGTTGATGAGCGCGCGCGCCACAGCCACACGCTGCTTCTCTCCACCCGACAGCTCCATCGGTTTGTGGTCGGCGCGGCTGGCAAGTCCAAGCATATCGAGCAGGTCTTTTGCCCTCGCCTGCGCCTTGCTGCGGCTCTCTCCGTGGATCAGTGCCGGGATAGCCACATTCTCCAAAGCGGTGAACTCCGGCAGCAGCTGATGGAATTGAAACACGAAGCCGATGCGCTTGTTGCGGAATTCCGACAGTTTGCGTTCCGGCATTGCCGACACGTCGACACCGTCGTAAACGACGCTGCCCGAGTCGGGCTTGTCGAGAGTTCCCGCAATCTGGAGCAGCGTTGTCTTTCCGGCGCCGCTCGGCCCTACAATCGACACCACCTCGCCTCTGCCGAATGTTGCCGACACGTTGTCGAGCACTTGCAGCGAGCCGAAACTTTTGTTTATATTTTTGAGTTCGAGCATAGCAGTCTGTTTTTATACGGCGAAATTACAAAAAAAACGGGAATAACTGATTCCGGCATAAAAAATGTTGCGTTTGAGTCGTGAAATGGGGCTGTCGTTTTGTAACTTTGCGAAAGGATATGCCGCAAATGCTTTTTCTCGAGGGAAAGCATGTGGCGGCGTTACAGACACAGACTATGAAGAATTTTGCAGCGATAGATTTTGAGACAGCCAACCAATGCCACAGCAGTGTGTGCAGCGTGGGAGTGGTTGTGGTGAGAGACGGAAAGGTTACCGACAAGTTCTACAGCCTTATTTATCCGCATCCCTACTTCTTCTCTTATTGGAACACACGGGTGCATGGGCTGACATTGGAGGATGTGGCTGATGCACCGGAATTTCCCGATGTGTGGAGCCAGGTAGAGCCTCTTATCGAGGGGTTGCCTCTGGTGGCTCACAACTGTCAGTTTGACGAGAGCTGTCTGAGGGCGGTGTTTGAGAAATATGTCATGGACTATCCTGAATATGAGTTCTATTGCACATGCCGCGCGTCGCGCCGGAAGCTCAAGGGCGTGCTGCCCAACCATCAGTTGCACACTGTGGCGGCTTATTGCGGATACGACTTGACAAAACACCATAACGCTCTTGCCGATGCCGAGGCATGTGCCGCTATAGCGTTGGAGTTGCTGTAGAAGCATGGCGTGTAAGTCGCTGGTGGATATTGTGTTGTGGTGGATAGATGATAGTGCTGGTAAAAAAATATTGCGAAAAATGTTGGATGATTCAGAATAATAATATATATTTGCAATGATGCGTCGGAGTGGCCGACGTGTAATGTTTAACATAGGCTAAATTTAAAGGTTGGGATAGCCTTCCATTTCGGGAAATTTATGGTATGGGCAATCGTTATTTTGGCTGATTAACTTAATTTGTTATGTTTGAGAACGCGAAGAGTGATTCAAAAATCATTGTACATTTGAATCTGAAAGAAGAAACAGACCGCAGCGAGGCTGTAGAGTCTGCACATGCGACAGAAAAGAAACCCTTGATGCAGAAACAACCATCGTCGGCGGTGGTGTGGAGCATTGTTGTCGGCTCGGCAATTCTTGTCAGTGTGACGTTCCTGCTGCTCTATTAGGCAATGGGGACTTTGGAAAAAAGACGGGAGCATCAATCGAAAGATTGGTGCTCCCGCTGCTTTATGCCAGCGCGCAGAGTTATGCCTCGGCAGTGAATGCCTTTAGGAATGATTCGGCGCGGTCTTCGTAGCCGATGGTGGAGGAATAGGTTTGACGAAATTGAATGTTGTAATGTGCTGAAAAAATTTTCTTGTTCCACTTGCTATTTTGTTTGAAAACGCTAACTTTGCATAAGTTAGGCTGCGGTTAGGGAAATGAAAAAGAGCGAGCTCAATTCTTTCCACTCACCTTGCGCAAACTTTGCATAAAAACCAATAAAAAAGCAGACGATATGAAACGATTTGTAATTATTTCGGCGATTTTCATCAGCGCCGTATTTCGGGCATCCGCGCTGGATGTCTCGATAACGGTTCCCGTTGCCGGGTCCTTGCCGTATGTACTGAAGCAGCAATACGATTGGGAAAAAGTCACATCCCTGACCGTGTATGGAGAGATTAATGGTGATGACTGCGAGTTTTTGCGGATAATGGCTGGGGGCAAAAAGGGCACATCCGAGGAAACTCTTGAATATTACAACGGTTCAGAAAAAGGCTCCTTGCAAATACTCGACCTTGGCAATGCCACAATGGTGGGTGACGGCTGTGCCTTTTATGCTACAGAACTTACAAAACTCACGTATCCTTTGATAGAAGGGCGCGGCAGAGCCAATTACATTGGAGACAAGACTTTTAAATACTGCAACAATTTAGAGGAGGTTGACCTGTCAAAATTCTTAAGTCTTGAGGCAATTGGCGAAAAAGCGTTTTATAAGACGGACTGGAATTTAAATAATTTGAGGAGGGTCGTACTTCCGCCAAGCGTTATGCACGTCTATCATGGTGCTTTCTACGGAGATTTCCATGTCAGCAAACTTCCATCATCATTGTCAATAATAGAAGATGACGCATTTTCATATTGTACCATTGACGAAGCTGACCTTGTCAAGATAGATGATATAGGTCCGTCGTCCTTTTGGCGTTGTAAGTTGCCTGAAAAAATGGAGTTGAATCTGTCCACTGTCCGTGGAACTCCAATTAGAGAATGTTATGGACTTAAGGATTTAACGTTTACATATAACGGTGAAAGAAACAAAGTAACCTACAGCGCGGATATTGCCGAGAAAGCTTATGATCTTGAGACATTTAGGGTGAATATTTCACGGGAATCCGATCTTTACGGGGTTTCTAAATATTATCCGAGATTTTCTGGATGTCCCAAAATGAAGACCATAATACTTAATGGTCCAATGCTCGAGTATGCGTATTGTAGAGGAAGCTCCGTTGAATCCGTTATATTTGACTGCGTCGAGACCGACGGAATCGTTAGATTGAAAACGAAATTACTGTCGGATAAGAAAAATCTGAAATTTTACGGGCCGGACTATTCTCCGACCAGGAAAGGATATATGACCAAAGACGGCGCCCTGTTCTACGGCGATGGCACAACGACGACACTGCAATTCGCCCCTCGGTCGTTGGAGACGTATACGGTGCCGGAAGGCTGCGTCAGATTTGAGACAGGCGCATTTGACGACTGCACCGACCTCCGCGTCCTGAATTTAGGCAATGTTGATTTTGACGAGCCCTTCTGGTTCGGATTCAACTATTTTGACCAGACCGTCATACTTGGAGACCGGAGCAGATATTACGTAGAGTCGGATGTCGTCTACCGCAAATCGGCAGACTTGCTATCTCTCATAGAACTTGTCAGATATCCGTCGCATAAAGAAGTCGGCAGCGAGTACAGAGTGGACCGGCCGTTCTACAAAGACGCCTATCTTGGCAAGCATCCAGAATTGATGCATGTCAGAATCGCGAGCGACATCACAGACGTCACCGGTCTTTTCCCAGAGGCGACAAATTTAAAGGTCATAGAATTCGAGTCCGACCGTCCGCCGCATGTCTCCGATGCAGACAACACGCTGAGAGAGATGTCGGTGAAGGCAAGTTTTCCGGGCTATTTCATCATGGTGCCGAAAGGGTCGGGCGCATATTATTACGCCAATCCGTTCTGGCGACAATTCCAGATAAAGGAATATGACTCCGTGGCCGACATTCCTTCAGACAGCCTCCGAGTGGACATAAACGGGCGGGAGCTGTCGGTCGTCGGCCTTGTCGGCGGAGAGCGCATGGAGGTTGTAAACGCCTCGGGTCAGACGGTGTGCGCTGGTGCGGAATCAACCGTCACGCTTCCGTCGTCCGGAGTCTACATTGTGCGAGTGGGCGCGACGGTGCGGAAAGTTGTTGTGAAATAACGAATAATTCATATAAATATAAAGCAGCGGGGTTGCAAATGCAGTCCCGCTGCATTTTTTGTGGAACAATGTCTCCTTTTTACGGAAACGAGACTTCGCGTAAGGCTATCTTTGCAGTGTTAATTTTTAAATACTTTTATTATGGAAAAAGAGAATGTAAACAAGCGAGGGAATGAAATCGGGAAAACGATTATAATTGATTCCGACAAAAAAGTTTTGGAATTAATTTCCGAACTGCCAACGACAAGTGAGGGAAAAAGCCATGTGGTAAAAATCATCAATGGTGCAAAACTTCATTTCAAAAAAGAGAAAGGAGAGGAAAAGACGGAAGCCATTCTTCCAAGCAGGCTACATCTAATAATCGAGAACGGTGCGCTTGAAATCGGCAGCGGAATGACGTTGACCATTGGAGAAGGGTCTGAAATCACGGTATCATCTACAGGATGGATTGAAGGAGACGGGACACTTAATGGTAAATTCACACATATCAACGCTCCGATGAAACAGGTGTTCTATAATGGACTTGATGTAGGAGGCAATTGGAGCAACGGCCGCATCTATCCACAGTGGTTTGGCGCGGTGGCTTACGACTGCGAAGCTCCATCAAATCCAGAGTATAGTTCAGACGCAATCATGAAATCCGCCAAGATGGCAGGCACAGGAGAGGTGTTCATTTCTCGCGGCTTTTATATCCTTGACAAGCCGATTGATTTGGACTGCGGCGTGACAATTTCCGGAGAGCCAGGTCTATATAAAAATGATAAATTTGGCACGATTCTGATTGCTGATCTGAATTACAGTCAAATTGGTTGGGAAATAACTGAAGATAAATCTTCTGGGGGAATAAAGAAAGAGCCGGAATATGACAAGAATGGAGACTGCACAACAGTAAAGCAACCACTTAACAACTATCTGTTTCGCATAAATATTGATCCAAATAAGGTGGGATTGAAAATAGAATATCCTCCGATGTGTACCTCTATACGCAATCTGAGAATAAAGAATAAAACATATCCAGACAGAGATAATGACACTAAAGTGTATATTGATCCTTTTGACAAATTGCTTTCATGCGTACTTACCGGCGATTCAACGGCATTCGACAATGTGATTTTCGACGACTTCGGTCAGGCAGTCCGTTATGTAGACCAGTATCTTGACAACAAACGTGTGACAAATTGTACGTTTTATTGCAATCCTCCGGGATACACCGGCACAATGAAGTTCTACGCCTTTGACCTGGGATTTCTCGGCGACGGTGTGCTGTTTGAACACAATGCCATTCACGAAGGAATTTACAACAAGGGTCTGCGCCTTAGCCACAATGGCGGGGCAAGCGTGAATGCCAACATCATCAATGCCGACGTGCTGATACACAATTGTCGTGGAGTGGATTTCTCGGAGAACCATATCGAGGAACGCCATACGATAAGAGTCAACAGCTCTCAGGCATCACTGCGCAACAACTTCATTTGGATAGGCAATTCGCCGTCGGTGATGGTTTATGCCGACGACTATCAGAACAAGTCCATCGTAACGATGAGTGGGAATGTGTTCAGATTCATCGATACGATTTTCTATACAAAAATAGAAGAAGGTGTTATATCTATAAGGGACGATATGCCCTCCAACGAGGCTTTTGAATGCGCCGCAGAGGTGGCTGTCGATGAATTCTCGGCATTGGACATATCCAACTGTTTCCGTTATTGGGGAGGGCGCGGATTCGGAGGGACACAGGTGTCAGGCATCCATATAAGCAAGATGGAAGGAGTGGATGCGTTCATGCCGTTTGACGAATTCAATAACTTCTCATATTCATTGTCACAACGCTCGACAATCAGCGGGGGCTTTGAGATAGACGGTAGATTCTCAGTCGACAGTGTGCCCGCCAGTCAAATATCTCCAATCGCGATGCTTAATGAAAATGTTCTGTGGCGAGGCGGAAACGGAGAGTATTCCTACACAGCGCAAGTGCTGTTTGACGCACCTCGGGAAATTGGGCTTGATGCCGTTGATATATCGTTTTGGGAAGCATCCGGGAGTAAAGTAAATGTAAATGTGGAAGTAAATCAGAAAGGCGTGCTTATCAATCTTGGCAAATCTTCGGGCAGATACTTGTTGCGTCTCGTCAGGATGCGCAGTGACGACTTGACATTCAAATATGTGGACATTCCAATTTGCGGCACAACATATCTATATGACAATGGTTTGTCGGTCAACGGTTTCAAATGGACGGACTGTGACGATTGGAATGCCGTTGTTGTCAATCCGACGATAGAAGGTTTTGAATACAACTCCGGAAAAGTGAGAGTATTTGCCAGCGGCAGATTGTGGCCCATTGGAGACGGTTGGAAAAAAGGAGATGTCGTGTATCTGCCGGACATCAACACTGTAAAGGCATATAAATAATCCTTAAACAAAAGTTTATGCAGCAAGTGGACAAGGAGAAAAAATTTTCTTGTCCGCTTGCTATTTTGTTTGAAAACGCTAACTTTGCATAAAAACCAATAAAAAAGCAGACGATATGAAACGATTTGTAATTATTTCGGCGATTTTCATCAGCGCCGTATTTCGGGCATCCGCGCTGGATGTCTCGATAACGGTTCCCGTTGCCGGGTCCTTGCCGTATGTACTGAAGCAGCAATACGATTGGGAAAAAGTCACATCCCTGACCGTGTATGGAGAGATTAATGGTGATGACTGCGAGTTTTTGCGGATAATGGCTGGGGGCAAAAAGGGCACATCCGAGGAAACTCTTGAATATTACAACGGTTCAGAAAAAGGCTCCTTGCAAATACTCGACCTTGGCAATGCCACAATGGTGGGTGACGGCTGTGCCTTTTATGCTACAGAACTTACAAAACTCACGTATCCTTTGATAGAAGGGCGCGGCAGAGCCAATTACATTGGAGACAAGACTTTTAAATACTGCAACAATTTAGAGGAGGTTGACCTGTCAAAATTCTTAAGTCTTGAGGCAATTGGCGAAAAAGCGTTTTATAAGACGGACTGGAATTTAAATAATTTGAGGAGGGTCGTACTTCCGCCAAGCGTTATGCACGTCTATCATGGTGCTTTCTACGGAGATTTCCATGTCAGCAAACTTCCATCATCATTGTCAATAATAGAAGATGACGCATTTTCATATTGTACCATTGACGAAGCTGACCTTGTCAAGATAGATGATATAGGTCCGTCGTCCTTTTGGCGTTGTAAGTTGCCTGAAAAAATGGAGTTGAATCTGTCCACTGTCCGTGGAACTCCAATTAGAGAATGTTATGGACTTAAGGATTTAACGTTTACATATAACGGTGAAAGAAACAAAGTAACCTACAGCGCGGATATTGCCGAGAAAGCTTATGATCTTGAGACATTTAGGGTGAATATTTCACGGGAATCCGATCTTTACGGGGTTTCTAAATATTATCCGAGATTTTCTGGATGTCCCAAAATGAAGACCATAATACTTAATGGTCCAATGCTCGAGTATGCGTATTGTAGAGGAAGCTCCGTTGAATCCGTTATATTTGACTGCGTCGAGACCGACGGAATCGTTAGATTGAAAACGAAATTACTGTCGGATAAGAAAAATCTGAAATTTTACGGGCCGGACTATTCTCCGACCAGGAAAGGATATATGACCAAAGACGGCGCCCTGTTCTACGGCGATGGCACAACGACGACACTGCAATTCGCCCCTCGGTCGTTGGAGACGTATACGGTGCCGGAAGGCTGCGTCAGATTTGAGACAGGCGCATTTGACGACTGCACCGACCTCCGCGTCCTGAATTTAGGCAATGTTGATTTTGACGAGCCCTTCTGGTTCGGATTCAACTATTTTGACCAGACCGTCATACTTGGAGACCGGAGCAGATATTACGTAGAGTCGGATGTCGTCTACCGCAAATCGGCAGACTTGCTATCTCTCATAGAACTTGTCAGATATCCGTCGCATAAAGAAGTCGGCAGCGAGTACAGAGTGGACCGGCCGTTCTACAAAGACGCCTATCTTGGCAAGCATCCAGAATTGATGCATGTCAGAATCGCGAGCGACATCACAGACGTCACCGGTCTTTTCCCAGAGGCGACAAATTTAAAGGTCATAGAATTCGAGTCCGACCGTCCGCCGCATGTCTCCGATGCAGACAACACGCTGAGAGAGATGTCGGTGAAGGCAAGTTTTCCGGGCTATTTCATCATGGTGCCGAAAGGGTCGGGCGCATATTATTACGCCAATCCGTTCTGGCGACAATTCCAGATAAAGGAATATGACTCCGTGGCCGACATTCCTTCAGACAGCCTCCGAGTGGACATAAACGGGCGGGAGCTGTCGGTCGTCGGCCTTGTCGGCGGAGAGCGCATGGAGGTTGTAAACGCCTCGGGTCAGACGGTGTGCGCTGGTGCGGAATCAACCGTCACGCTTCCGTCGTCCGGAGTCTACATTGTGCGAGTGGGCGCGACGGTGCGGAAAGTTGTTGTGAAATAAATAATTCATATAAATATAAAGCAGCGGGGTTGCAAATGCAGTCCCGCTGCTTTTTTGTCGGTGCGCAGTGTTATGCCTCGGCAGTGAATGCCTTTAGGAATGATTCGGCGCGGTCTTCGTAGAGATAGCCTGCGGGGGTGAGCGGACGGTCGGACAGCGCGCCGTATTGCAGCACTTGGATTGCAACAAACCGGTGGTCGGCAGAGGCGTAGCAGTCGATGTGCACTTTGCTGATGTCGTTGATTGCCACATCGTCGAAGCCGGTGTCTTTTAGCATACGGCGCAATGCCGGGAGTTGCTCCATGCCGAAATCAAGCGAGCGTTTGCCCACGGGGCTGCCTGTCGGGTCGTACACCCATCGGCGAGGGTTGAAAACGAGTGTCACCAGACCGAATCCGGCGAGCACCCATCCGGCGGCGAGGCGCAGCATGTTGAGGTTTGACGTTGGGTCGCTGACGCTGACAAAGATGGCGAGATACAGACCTAATAGCAGCGTGACGGCACCAATGAGCACGGATGATGGGTTTATGGCTTTTTTCAAGTCGTTGCAGTTCTGATATGATAAGATTTCAAATTTTGATTCCATGATTCTTTATTTTTTAGTTTGACAATAGTATTGTGTCGCGGAGTCTGAGAGAAACCGTGACGGGCTTTAATTTGTAAAAAATAAGGAATCCGCTAAATGATGATGTGGCGTATGACAAAGACATAGCCCGTAGACTGGGTGTCGATGCCGAAGGTTTGTGACAGCACGTCGCTGCTGACGGCATGCCGGCGGTTGCCTGCAAGAATGCGCATCCGCGCGTCGCAACGCAACGAGCGTTGCCATTGCCAGAGGTTTGTGCGAGCCTGTGTGCGGCTTTGTGCGGCGAACGTCTCGGTTGCGGGCAGCGTCAGTCCAGCCTTTTGATGAGTCATCAGGTCGCTTGCCGACGGGGCGGAGTCGCAGTGGCGGTCGGCGTTGTCGGCGCTCAGCGTCATTGTCGGTTCCGGGCATACGGTGTGGGCGCTCTGCTTTGTGGCAGAGCATGAAGTGGCTGCCATCTGCAGCAGCACAACAATCAGTATGCAGACAATCCGCTGTATCATTGTTTGACAAAAATAGTGACAATTCCGCAGACTGGCAAATCCTGGCAAACTAAAAAAATCCCGACGGGCAATGCCTGTCGGGATTTCTGTTGGAATATCGTTTATACGTGATTATTCAGCCTTGCCTTCGCTGCCGAGCACGTATTTGATTTTGTGGATGTAGAGTTTCTTCATGTTGTCGCGAGCCGGACCGAGGTACTTGCGTGGGTCGAACTCAGCTGGCTTCTCTGCAAACACTTGACGGACAGCGGCAGTCATTGCAAGACGGCTGTCAGAGTCGATGTTGATTTTGCATACAGCAGATTTAGCGGCTTTGCGGAGCTCCTCTTCAGGAATACCGATGGCAGCCTTCAAAGCGCCGCCGTATTTGTTGATAGTGTCAACTTCCTCTTGAGGAACAGAAGAAGATCCGTGGAGCACGATTGGGAATCCAGGGAGTTTCTCCATGACAGCGTCGAGCACGTCGAATGCCAATGGAGGAGGAACCATGCGGCCAGTCTGTGGGTCGATGTGGCACTGCTCCGGAGTGAACTTGTAAGCTCCGTGTGATGTACCGATTGAGATAGCCAAAGAATCGCAGCCAGTGCGTGTTGCGAAATCGATAACCTCTTCAGGGTCGGTGTATGTGTGGTGGTCAGAAGAAACCTCGTCTTCAACGCCTGCCAATACGCCGAGCTCGCCTTCAACTGTTACGTCAAACTGGTGAGCGTACTCAACAACTTTCTTAGTCAAGGCAACGTTCTCCTCGTAAGGGAGGTGAGAACCGTCGATCATAACTGAAGAGAAGCCGAAGTCAACGCATGATTTGCAGAGCTCGAAGCTGTCGCCGTGGTCGAGGTGAAGCACAATCTGAGGGTGCTCCCAACCGAGTTCCTTTGCGTATTCTACAGCGCCTTCTGCCATGTAGCGGAGAAGAGTCTGGTTGGCGTAGTTGCGAGCGCCTTTTGATACTTGAAGAATAACCGGTGATTTAGTTTCAGCAGCGGCTTGGATAATAGCCTGAAGCTGCTCCATGTTGTTGAAGTTGAATGCTGGGATAGCGTAGCCTCCCTTGATAGCCTTGGCAAACATCTCGCGGGTGTTCACGAGACCAAGATCTTTGTAATTGACCATAATAGTATGATATTAATAAGTAATTAGTTACTGAAAAATTTCCTTATTCGACCGCAAAGTTACAATGTTTGCTCCGTCTGAGCAACAAAATTTTGTTTAAAGTTTGTTGCACGGGTATTTGCGGCAAATTTATGCTGGCGGAAACGGCTCTTGTGATAAAGCTTAGAATGCCGCCGTGACGGCTTGGGTGATGAAATAGCCTCCGACGATGAGCCACACGTAGAGCATCGCTGCGAGCAGAAACGGCTTGGCGCCTGCCTGGCGGAACTTGTCGATGCCTGTGTCGGTGCCGAGGGCGGTCATCGCCATGGTGAGCATGAATGTGTCGGCATATTCGATTGCGCCGTTGAGCGGTATGTCTTTCACTGTCGCCGCGCCGCAGAGGTGTTGCAGCAGTGTGTTGACGCAGATGGCTCCGATAAACAGAAATGCGAACCATGGCATGGTGATTTTGCGCTTGCCGCCGTCGTTTTGTCTCCGCGACAGGAAGAGGCTCATGACCACAAGCACAGGGGCGAGCAGCATCACGCGTATCATCTTGGTTATTGTCGCCGTACCAGCGATGCCGAGGGCGTCGGTCGGGTCCATGGCATTGCCCGCACCTGCCACGTGTGCCACTTCGTGGAGCGTGCTGCCGGTGTAGATTGCCACCGCGCGGTCGGAGAGCCCGTCGAGCAGTCCGGCGCGATACATTATCGGGTAGATGAACATCGACAGGGTGCCGAACACCACTACGGTCGACACGGCTATCGCCGTCTTATGGCTTTCGCAGCGCACCACAGGCTCTGCGCCGAGCACGGCTGCGGCTCCGCAGATTGCGCTGCCTGTCGATGTGAGTAGGGCGGTGTCGCGGTCCAATTTAATCCATCGGCTGAAGAGGAGTCCGAGCAGCAGTGTGCCGGCAACGATGATTATATCGACGGTTACTGCCGGCAGTCCCACAGCCGCTACGTCGCTGAGCGTCAAGCGGAAACCATAAAAGATGATGCCGAGGCGCAGCAGCCGCTTGGTGCAGAACTTTATGCCGGGCTCCCACTCCTTCGGCATGCGGCAGCGCAGCGTGTTGGCATAAATCATACCTATGATTATGCCCACGATCAGCGGGCTAAGCGACAGAGCCTTGACTTCGGGAATGCCGGCGATGTAGAATGCCGACAACGACATCAGCGCTATCAGCGCGATGCCGTGCAGGCGGTCGAGTGTTGCGGTCTTCATTATTCGTCCTCTCCTTCAGTGGCTATTTCCTTCTCGCGGATAGCCACGGCAAGGCGGTTTGCCACAGCCACGGCTTTCGTGATATGGTCGCACACGTGGTCTTTGCCCACAAGCGCCTCGACGCGAGCTTTCTCAAGCGCGAGATGCACGTTGTCGCGCACGCCCGACAGCACCACGTGGATGCCTTCTTTCTGCGAAGACTTTATGAGAATCTCAAGGTTGTGGATGGCTGTGGAGTCGATAAACGGCACTTTGCGCATGCGCAGGATGCGCACAAGCGGCTTGTCGCCCATCGAACGCATCATATCGTCGAATTTTGTCGCTACGCCGAAGAAGAACGGACCGTCGATTTCATACACTTCCACTCCTTGCTCAAGGTTGAGAATCTCGTGAGTGTTGACTTCCTGACCTTCGGCAATGTCGATTTGCTCGCCGAAATGGTGTATCTCGGTGTTCTCCATCACACGGCGGAGGAACAGCAGGATGGCAAGCAGCAAGCCGAGTTCGATGGCTATTGTGAGGTCGAACACAACGGTGAGGAGGAATGTCACAATCATCACAGTCACGTCTGATTTAGGCGTTTTCAGAATCGCCTTCACCGTGCGCCATCCGCTCATGTTGTATGAAACCATTATGAGCACACCGGCAAGGCATGCCATAGGCACGAGGTTGATGAGCGGCATCAGGAACAGGAAGATGAGCAGCAGCACCACGGCATGCACCACGCCGGCAACCGGTGTGCGTCCGCCGTTGGTGATGTTGGTCATTGTGCGCGCAATGGCGCCGGTCACCGGGATGCCTCCGAAAAACGGAACGACAACGTTTGCCACACCCTGGCCGATTAGTTCGGTGTTGCAGTCGGTGTTTGATCCTGTTGCGCCGTCTGCGACGGTGGCAGACAGCAGCGACTCTATGGCGCCGAGCATCGCGATGGTGAATGCCGACGGCAGAAGGGCGTTGATGGTGGCAATGTTGATGTCGATGGAGTGTGGCGACGGGATTGTGCCCGACAGGTTGTGGAAACGGTCGCCGATTGTTTCCACGCCCTCAAGTCCGCAGTATTCGTGCATGGCCCACACCGCGGCTGTCACCACAATTATGGCGAGCAGCGCGCCGGGCAGACGCTTCGACACGTAGGGCGCGGCAATGATTATCGCCAGCGATACGATGCCCACGATTAGCGTAGGCAAGTGTGTCGTGCCGAAATGAGTCATGTATACGCCCCATTTCGAGATGAAATCGGCTGGCAGCGCGCCTGTCTGAAGTCCGAAAAAGTCGGTTATCTGTGTTGAGAAGATTGTCACGGCGATACCTGAAGTGAAGCCGATGACGATTGGATAAGGGATAAATTTAATCACCGTGCCGAGTCGGAACAGTCCAAGCGCCACGAGTATCAGTCCGGCAAGCACAGTGGCTATAGCGAGTCCGGTGAGTCCGAACTGCTGGATGATGCCGTAGATGATAACGATAAATGCGCCCGTAGGTCCGCCAATCTGCACAGAGCAGCCGCCGAGAGCCGAGACCAGAAAACCTCCGATTACGGCAGTGATGAGTCCGACGGTCGGCGTTACGCCCGACGCTATACCGAATGCCACGGCAAGAGGCAGAGCCACGATGCCGACAACGATACCCGCAATGACATCGTCTTTGAAACGTGCCATATTGTAGCCTTTCAGCGAAGTGATCAACTTAGGCTGAAAGCTAACCTTCTTGAGAAAATCCATAAAATAAAAACTTGTATTTTTATACCTAAAACATTAAGACCAGGAAACCTTTATCCACAATCTTTAACCAAATTTCACTGCAAAGGTACTACGATTATCCCGTGGAAACAAAAAACAACGCATAAAAAGACGTTGTGCGGAGCAGAACGTTGTGTTTTTAGCGACATATTTTTTGCACGAAGGGATAAGAAAAACTAACTTTGCCGTATATACACGACGATTATGGCTAATTTTGACCCGAAAACCAAGATAGAGCGTCTTGTGCTTAAACACCCGGCGTTGGCGTCGATTTTCAAGGAGGCTGCCGCGACGGTCGACGACCAACTGACCGTTGAGGAGTTCTGCTTTGTCAACGGTATAGACTTTATGGACTTCTTCCGCCGGCTCGACGAGGCGGTGGCTGCTGCCGAGCAGCGCGACCAGGAGCAGCGCGAGGCGGTGGAGAGCCGCATCAGTGCAGATAACGATGCTGTGGAGGAGAAAGTGGGCGTGGCGCGTCAGGCTGACGGGATGCCTGCCGGAAAGAAGCACGATGCTGTAGTGCTCGGGTTGCTGGTGTTTGGCGTTGTGGTTTACGCTCTCAGTGCCGTGGGTAATTTCTTTGCCGGAGCCGGCTTGATACGCACCATCCTCGGCATTCATCCTACGGAAGCATTTCCGCATGTGCCTCAGATGCTTAGCTTCCTTAATGCGGTGTCGTTGGGCGGATGCGCACTGTTGCTGCTATGGCGGCGTATGGGAGTTGTCCTGCTGCTGCTTGGCGCGATGATTTACGATGTGCTTGCCGTGGCGCTCACCGACAGCCTCCCCACCGACACAATCCTTGCCGCCATCATCACGGCCACAATCCTGACCGTCAGTTGTAACGGCGAGAAATACAAGGACTTGTTGCGGTAATAAAACACAATAATCGTGCGTAGCGTCGTGCCGGAGGCACGACGCTGTTCCACGCGCAAATCAAAACTGGTGGGATTGATTGGTAGACGGCCGATTTTTCGTAACTTTGCAGTCGGAAAAAAAGATTGTCAGGTTAAAACAACGTATGGATAACAACAACCCACATATTCTGGGCACGGCGCCTATCGGCAAACTGCTCGTTCAGTACTCATTGCCGTCGATTATCGGAATGACGCTGACGTCGCTCTACAACATCATCGACAGCATATTCATCGGTCACGGCGTCGGTCCGCTTGCCATTTCCGGCCTTGCCATCACATTTCCGCTGATGAACCTGCTTATCGCCTTCTGTACGCTTGTCGGGGTTGGCGGTGCTACGATTTCATCGATACGCCTTGGTCAGCGCGACCGCAAGGGGGCGGAAGACATTCTCGGCAATGTCGTGATTCTTTGTGTGGTCAATGCGGCATTTTATGGCGGAGTCACATTCTTGTTTCTCGACCCGATACTTCGTTTCTTCGGTGCCAGCGCGGCAACGCTCCCCTATGCCCGCGACTTTATGCAGGTGATTCTTCTCGGCACGCCAGTTTCGTATATGATGATAGGCCTTAACAACGTGATGCGTGCCACGGGCTATCCGAAGAAGGCCATGCTCTCGTCGATGCTTTCCGTGGGGTGCAACCTTATGCTTGCCCCGATATTTATTTTCGTATTTGACTGGGGTATCCGTGGCGCGGCTTTCGCCACGTTGTTGTCGCAGTCGGTGGCGCTGGTGTGGGTGCTGCACCATTTCCTTGACAAAAAAACGTATATCCGTTTCCACCGCTCCACGCTGAAGCTGCGCAAGCGCATAGTGAAACAGATTTTCAGCATCGGAATGTCGCCGTTTATCATGAACGTGTGTGCCTGCTGCATAGTGATTTTCATCAACTACCAACTTCTTTCGCACGGCGACGACTACAGTGTGGGCGCTTTCGGCATCATCAACCGCGTGCAGATGCTCTTCGTGATGATTGTGATGGGCATAGCGCAGGGCATGCAGCCGATTACGGGCTACAATTTCGGCGCCGGACTCGTTGACCGCGCCCGCCGCAGCGTGCAGCTCGGCATCGCCGCCGGATGCACGATGACAACGCTTGGATTCGTTCTTGCTGTGTTTTTCCCGGGAATGCTTGTCGGGATGTTCACCGACAGCGCGCTGCTCGTTGAACAGGCGTCCAAGGCGTTGAGCATCAGTATGCTCTCATTTCCTGTAGTTGGCGCGCAGATAATCATCTGCCAATTCTTCCAGTCAATAGGCAAAGCGTTTATAGCCATCTTCCTTTCGCTGTCGCGCCAGCTGTTGTTTCTGCTGCCCGGACTGGCATTGCTGCCCGTGTGGATGGGCGTTGACGGGGTGTGGACAAGTATGCCGGTGAGCGACTTCCTTGCCACCGTGGCTGCGGTTGTAATGTTTGTTTATCAAATCCGTAAATTCCGCCGCAAGGCCGCAGTCACCACAATATGAGAAAAAGTTATGGAGAAATAATACGGTTTGCCATTGTGGGCACCGCCAATTTCCTGATAATAATGGCAGTCAGCTGGTTGCTGATGCATCTGTTCAGTATCAATTTCTATGTAGCCAACATTGTGGCATACGTGCTGGCGCTTGTCAACAACTTCTATTGGAACCGCATTTGGGTGTTCCGCTCCACGGAAGGACGCATGGGGCGCCAGGCATTGATGTTTCTTGCCGCCTACGGCATAGCCTACCTTGTGCAGCTCGGAGTCGTCGCTGTGCTCGTGCAGTGGGTGGGTGTCAACAAGGACCTCGCCAACTTCGTCGGACTTTTCCCGTTTGGGGCTACCAACTTTCTGCTCAACAAATTTTTTGCGTTCAGATAAGTATTGCCTGGACAATATTGCTGCTTTTCAGACAGTTCGAGGCTGGTAAAACGCACGAAATGATAGGATGACAAAAAAATATTGAAAATTTGCGCTTGAAAAATTGCACAATTAAAAACTTAGTCGTACTTTTGCAACGCTAAAACAAAAAAGCAACCCGCTTCAGTAGCTCAGTTGGTTAGAGCACCTGACTGTTAATCAGGGGGTCGTTGGT
>ERZ839489.1031-NODE-1031-length-20573-cov-3.659324_pt1 | contig 20573 bp, 19 predicted proteins | sample MGYA00519938_ERZ839489 | MGnify/ENA primary metagenome ERZ839489 (study PRJEB31850, sample SAMEA3708846) | human gut metagenome | biome: human gut; feature: human-associated habitat; material: faeces | place: China | collected 2014 ...
CATTATTTATATCTTAAAGACCTCATTGGCTTTGCCCAAAACCCTACAAAACTTTAATCATTCAGAACTTTGCTTTGCAAAGCGGCTATGCCGCCGCATCTATCTTCAGAACTTTGCTTCGCAAAGCGGTCTGCGACCGCCGCATCTTTCTTTGCGGTTCACTGGTCAAAGCATTTTGCTACGCAAAACGGTCTACGACCGCCCCGTTTTCTTCGGGGTGCATACTTGTGCGGTCAGTATTCGCAATTCTAAGCGCGTCCTCCCTCGCAAAACACCCTTGCGACTTGTAAAGCCGCAAAAAGATTTTATAAAAATCAGCATAACCGTCCTTATAGAAGACATTTTCTGGACATTTTCAGAGAATTCAATATTCGTTCGGCCAGAAACTGGTGGTACATCAAACTGACACTGGTGGTTTCAACAGCGCTGCTGATTTTCTCACTGCTGGGGCTGCCGAGAGCCATGTGGGCCGGCATTGCATGCATGTCCGTCTGTCTGCCGTTTTCGTCGGATATTGTCGAACGTGCCAAAAAGCGAGGTCCGTATAACATTGTCGGCTGTCTGATTTTCCTTGTATTGTATTACATACTTCCGCCATCCATGTATCCTTATATCGGCATCATTGGCGGAATCGGTGTTGGTTACTCTGCAGGATACGCATGGCAGACGGTCTTCAATACCTTCGGCGCCCTCTCCATCGCTTCCAGCCTCTTTGGTGTGGCAGGAGCGGTTGCTCTCCGAATCGGCGCCAATGTCTTTGGTTCTGTTTATACTGTACTGTTCGATAAGGCTATGAATGGCCTTATACAACTGGTTAATAGCAGAGAATGCAGGAAAGCCGTATAAATCTGTATTCTACATAGGTGATAAAAATAAAATCATAAGATATTTCTTGCGGATGAAAAATAGTGTCGGTTATTTTTATTTAAAAGCTGTGACATTTGAATGAAGTCTAAATAAACAGCTGCGAAAGCATAAAATTCGAAAAGGTGCAGCGCGAGCGTGCCTGCTTTGAATAGGGCTTTTGCTGCACCTTTCGTAGACTAGGGATTTCGCAGCATTGTTTTCACAGCGTCAAATAAAGTAATTCTGTTTTCCCGGCCGGAAGAAATACCGTACATGCATGACCGTCGACAGGAGCAGTGTCAGAAACTCTGCCACCGGAATGGCAATCCAGGCACCGGTTAAGTCAAGGAAAGTCGGCAAAATCAACAAGCTCAATACAATAAATACAAGTGTTCGGCAGAAGGAAATCATTGCGGAAATCAGACCGTTGGATAAGGCGGTGAAAAATCCGGAGGAAGTAATGTTTAAACCGCTGAACAGGAAGTTAATGGCAAAAATCTTAAATCCCGGAGCAGCCAGCCGGAAAGTATCCGCATCATGTGTAAAGACGGAAACAATTGGTGTGGATAATGTAACGGCAGCGATCGTCAGAAGAACTGAGGAAATACCCACAAAGAGGAAAGCAATACGATGGATATTTTTCAGTTCTTTTTTGTTGCCGGCGCCGTACTGGAAACCGACGATCGGTCCGATGCCGATGGAAAATCCAAGATAAAAGGCATTGAACAGGAACTGTCCGTACAGTAAAATCGTGATGGCAGCGACACCCTGTTCGCCGGCCAGACGCATCATGACAATATTGAACAGAAATGTAACGATGGCATTGGACAGCTGTGAGATCATTTCAGAGGAACCATTATAACAGGCCTGTCCAAGCTCCCTGAGATGGAGTCTGAAATGAGTGAAATGCAGAGAACCTTTCGAAAATGTAAAAAACAGCAGGCCGGCGATAGCCGGAATAGATTGACCGATACCTGTGGCAAGGGCAGCACCGCTGATGCCCATCTGGCAAACAACGATAAAAACATAGTCCAAAACGGCATTCAGGATACCTGCGATCATCGTCAGAACAAGGCCAAGGTTTGGTCGGCCTGCAGTAACAAAATAAGACTGAAACAGACATTGCAGGATGGCTGCCGGTGCAAAGCTGACGACGACAGAAAGGTAACTGTCGCAGTCAGCCAGCAGAAGATCGCTGGCTCCCAGGATTCTGGAAATAGAAGTCAGATTCATATGGGTCAGCACAAGAATGACAACACTGATGAGCAGACTGATGACCACAAACTGGGTCATACATTCCTTGGCTTCTTTATCTTTGCCTTCCCCCATGTAACGGCTGATAATGGCATTGCCACCGGTGCCCAGCATGGTGCCAATGGCAAAAACAATATTAATGATCGGGTAAACAATGTTTAAAGAAGATAAGGCGTTGCTGCCGACAAAACGTGAAATAAAAATACCATCGATAATCGTATACAACGACATAAACATCATCATAATGATGGAAGGTGCGGCAAATTTTAAGAGAGAAGCCGGTGTAAAATGGCCGTTAATTGAGTGACTCATAAATAAAATCCTTTCAAAAGATAGTGTAACTTTTATCAACATTTGATAGAATATACTATGGGGTAACCCTATAGTCAAGAGAGAATACAAATATTTACAATAGAATGTGTAAAAAGGCAGGAAAGTTTTGCAGGAGGGATAAAATGGACAGGCATGAATATATGACAACGGGTGAGTTTGCGTCGGCCATGGGTGTTTCAAAGGATACATTGTTTCATTATGATGACATTGGCTTATTTTGCCCTGAAAAGGTATCGGGAAACGGGTATCGATATTATTCCATTTATCAGATGGAGACATTTGATACCATACGGATGCTGCGGGACCTGGGGATGCCTCTGAAAGAAATCAGAGATATGCTTGCGCATCGCAGCCCGGAGCGGGTGATGCATGTTTTTGCAGAGAGAGAACAGCAGATTGACAGGCAGATAGAAAAGCTAAAAGCGATGAAACAATGGCTGTCCAGGCGGCGGGAGAAAATTGCAGATGCAGAAAAAACAGATTTTTCGGAAGTGACGATTCAGGCATTTCCCGAGAGATACTATTTGTATGGGCATGTTGCGGATGGCCTGGAGAAATCCATCTATCGGAAAACCAGCGAGTTGATTGCGGAATTCAAGAAGTCGGGTATGCGGAGCGATTATGATGCAGCTTATATTCAATATGACGAAAATGTCCAAAAAGGGAAATTTACAGAGTATGACAACACAATTCTGCTGGTGGATGAGCGGCCTGCGACAGGTCAGTATGAGATTCTGCCGGGAGGCAGGTATATTACTGCTTATCATGTAGGGCATTGGATGAATATTGGACAGACATATGAGCGATTGCTGCAATATAAAGAACGGCATCACTTAAAGACTGAGTCGTTTTATATTGAGCGGTATGTGGTGGACAATTTTATTGCCAAGGAAATAGAGGATTATGTAACTGAAGTAGCAGTGAGAATTTTGGATGCGAGTGACAGGTGATCATTCAGGCAGCAGATGAATTGAAGAGAAACTTTGAATAGACAGGAGAAATCAGATGAAGAATATACATGGCGGAGATATTTATCAATACAATAATATTCTGGATTTTTCAGCGAATATTAATCCGCTTGGGGCCCCGGAATCAGTGAATCGGTCAATTGCTGATGCCATCGGGCAAATTGGTCATTATCCGGAAATGTACAGCGACAGTCTGCGAAAAGCCATCGGGGAGAAGTATCATATAGACAGCAGTCAGATTATTTGCGGAAATGGAGCGGCGGATGTAATCTATCGGTATGTGTATGCGGTAAGACCGAAGAAAATTCTGGTGACGGCACCTTGCTTTGCAGAATATGAGGGGGCCTGGAGAAGTCTTTGGGCATCACATGACGTACCTGAAGCAGTGGTATATGCTTTGAATCACCGGGATTTTTGCATCAAAGAAGATATTTTGACATTGATTGAACAGAAAATGCCGGATGTTGTATTTTTGTGTAATCCCAATAATCCGACTGGGGTTCTGATACCGGTACAGATTTTAACATCAATTGCTGAATGCTGCAGAGACAACAAAATCCGGTTGTTTCTGGATGAGTGTTTCCTGGATTTTACAGGGCGTGAAGAAGAAAATTCTCTGGTTAGGAAGTTGAAGGAATATCCGAATTTAATGATATTGAAGGCTTTTACAAAGATGTATGCCATGGCCGGTGTCCGTCTGGGATTTGGTTTGACAGCGGATACAGAATTAATCGATCGGATGTATCAGGCAGGGCCGCCATGGAATGTGTCAGTTCTGGCAAGTGCAGCAGGCAAAGCAGCCCTCAAAGAGGATGATTTTCTCAAAGAAACTGTGCAGTATATCAGAAAAGAAAAAGAATATTTGTATCAGACATTGGATACACTGAGGGTACGATATTGGAAAAGTGCAGTCAATTATATATTGCTGAAATCTGATAGAACGTTAAAAGAGCGTCTGATTACAGAAGGAATCCTCATCCGTGACTGCAGCAACTACAGAAATCTTTCGGAGGGATATTTCAGGATTGCAGTCAAAAGCCATTCGGATAATGAAAAATTAATCGCAGCGCTGAAAGTAGTTTTGGAAAGATAAATGAATCGAAGTAGCGAAATTACCGGAGAACGTTTGAATCGGCAGAATGAAAAAAATTTTGAGAAAATGATAAAAAGTGATTGACAAAGGCGTAGGTTTGATGTATTATATCAATAACAGTAATGATTACTGTTATTTGAAAAGACAGATACAACACGATATAAAAACAAATTAAGCCTGCAAATAAAAAGTCAAGGCTAAATTGAAAGAACATTGAAAATTTTATACAGGTTGAAAATTGGGTATCAAAATCAGACCACCACACCAGTGCTGGTCTGAAAATATTAGTGGATAATTAAGATTCTGGAAGAGATGAAAGATATTCTTTCACTCGTCCGTAGTAGATTCTTAGAAACTTGTTAGCACCTGCAGTCATATAGACATAGTAAGGCTTGCCTTGAGCACGTTTCTTATCTAAGAACTGATAAACAGGATCATCTTGAGGATGCGTTTTAATCAGGACATCCATTACCTGAAATAAAGTCTTTCTAAGATCAGAGGAACCTCGTTTTGAGGTAGGAACACTTTTTTGTTCATAGGTTCCGGATTCATTAACACCAGGATCTACACCGGCAAATGCAGTAATAGCACTTTTGTGAGTGAAACGAGAAACATCTCCGATCTCAGCCATCAACTGAGGACCAAGTGAAGTTCCAACCCCTTTCATAGCCATAACGACAGGATATTCCGGGAGTTTGGATGCAGTTTCATTCATGAGAGTGCGTAGTGATTCAACAGTTGTAGAGGCACTATTAAGCTGGTCTACAGCCTGCTTGATAATAAGCTTTGTAATGGCATCCTTTGGAAGTACAGGAACAAGTTCCTTTGCTTTTCCATAGATTTCTTCAGCTTTTGACTGACTGAAGTTGTACTTCTTGCGTTTGCACCAGTTTTGATAATGGTCGATAAAGGCATTCAGGGACATTTTACGGACACAGTCCACATGCCAGTATGTAGATGCAAAATCAACCCATTTCTGGCTGCCGTCACTGCGTGCAGGACTGTCAAAGTAAGTATTAACACCAGGATAGGTTTGGTCAAGGATGCCGATAAGATTATTTTTCATAGCCGTCTTGTGTTTCATGTAAAAGCCGAACTGACGGTTCATGGTTTTGAGCTGATTGCGTAATTCATCCATAACATTATACTGTTTAAGATTTTGCCATTTGTCAAGAGCATATCGGGCAATCTTAACAGAATCCGCTTTATCAGATTTCACTTTACGAAGAGAATCATTATCAAAGTCTTTGATAAGTTTTGGGTTAATGGCACTGACGAAAAGATTTGCCTCTGAAAGCTGATGAGCGAGGACTTCATAATAACGTCCTGTGTGCTCCATTACGATTCGGGACTCACCTTCAACAGAATTGATTAGTTCTACAAGTGAACGGATGTCACTGGCCGTGTGTTTGATTTCAAAAGGTGTGGAAACAATTTCACCGAATGGTCGCATGATAGCAACCATACTCTTACTTTTTGAAACATCGATACCTACTGCGTTCATAAATTGTCACTCCTTAAGATTATTGCAATGGATAAATACCAGTTTTACTCATTGCCTATTCAATCTACTGTGGTGTGACGCGAATGCACCTATGGCGATTCAACCTGCATAAAACGAACGCTGCGAATGAGGAGCTGGTTATCAGTCTAATTTACGGACGCGAAGTCCAAGATTGGAAGACGATATACCGATTGCTCCATCATTATACAGCTTAAGCAACAAGATGGATAATTCCTTACTGGCTGTAAGGGATATTAACCATAAATATATTGTAGTAGAAAAACGGTCAGGAAATTGCCAAAGATTCCAATAATGTTTACAAGATTGTGAACAAAGGACAGCATGAAGATGCAGAAGCTAATCTGACAACATCCAAGACTGTCAAAGTAACGGATTATAACAAACGTGAGTATGAAATTACTCTGGGAGCCAGCACATCCGGACGAGAAGCAGGTACAGAAGCTAAAGCAGCAAGTGTAGTATTGGTACTTGACAGATCTGGGTCAATGGGTACGAAGGGTATGACTGCGCTGGTGAATGCAGCAGATACTTTCATTGATACTTTGAAGACTGCATCTCAAGATAGCCAGGTAGCAGTAGTGTACTTTAATGGTACACAAGGTAGTAATACTGATAAGACAATTGCTAAGAACTTTACTAAACTTGATACAGATGAAAATGTTGCATCTATTAAGAAATTCCTTTCTGATAATGATGACCCAGATGGTGGCACACCAATGGGCGATGCATTAAAGAAAGCAAAGTCTTTATTGGACGCTGATAACACAGGAAATCAGAAGTATGTATTGTTCTTCACTGATGGTTTACCGGGACATAGTAGTGACGATGCGTTTAACTGTATGGTTGCCAACAGTGCGGTGAATTATGCCACTGATATTAAGGCGAATGCAACAATCTATACTGTAGGCTATAATCTGTCAGGAACCTTATATTGGCATAAGGGTGATTCGGCGACAAGTTCTGCTGGTAGAGATCATGGTGGCTATTACAACCCTTATTTTGGAGGTAGTTGTAAGAATCATGATTTATCAACATCCGCTTCCGATTTTCTGGAAAAGTATATTGCAACAAGTGTTCAGGAAGGCAGCAATAGTAAGTATGCTTACACTGTAGATAAAACAGATGACCTTGAGGCGGAATTCAAGAAACTGGCCGCTCAGATTGGCGCATATTATTCCATCAATGCAAAGAAAATCTGGATGTTATCGATGCCAGATTTGAACTGACAGAAGCAGGACGTAAAGAGCTGGTTGGTGATGTAGAGGCTACTACAAATGAAGATGGTTCTAAGACATATGTCAAAGAAACACTTAAAGATAATGTAGTCGTTGGTACAGTAAAGATTACTGAGAATACGGATGGCACAACAACGATTGAGTGGACCGGAACAGAAGCACACATTGGTAATAAGGACAATCGAGAAGATCCAGCATGGGAAAGAAAGATTGGAGTTGTTGCTAAAGCAGACTTCATCGGCGGCAATGCTGTCACAACCAATACAGGAGATTCGGGCGTATTTGTTAATGAGAATACGACTAAGATGTTCCCTAAGCCAACAGTCAATGTTAAGGCCTTGTCACTTGAGATGACGGGCAAAGAGATTACCGTATATAAAGGTGATTCTCTCCAGCCACAGGCTTATTACAATCAGCTGGCTCAGACAATCAAGGTTGTAGAGCTGGATGGTACAACAAAAATTTTGACTGGTGTTGAACCGGTTAATAAAAATAAAACACAGGTTAGTCTTCCAGTATTAACGGATGCTCAGAAGAATGAACTTGAGAATAGTAAGACACTTACAATTGGTGATAATCAGAAGTACAAATATATTTATCCGGGCACATCCGATGCGGTAGGATACTTCAAATATATTTATACGATTCCTGAAACACCAGGCGGAAGCATTCAGAATCACAAAGCAGGCAATGCAGCAAGCCCGGCTGAAAAATATCATCTGGAAGTTGTATTTGTTCCGTACACTGTAGAACAAAGAGTGGCTCAGAATTCCGGAATTACTGCTCCAGCACCAGACGGCGGTACAGTAGTTAGTGGAAATCTGACAAATCTGACAGCAAGTGCAGATTATATTGTCAATATCATCGATGGTTCTATTGAGATTACAAAAGTACTTGAGACAGAGCCGAAGGGTGAGAATGGTGATACATTTACATTCACAGTAACAGGACCGGATAATTTTAGTAAAGAAGTTCAATTAACTGTTACAAAGAATCCGGTAGATGGTAAGTATACAGCAACCTATAATGGAGATGAATTAAAACATCTTGCAAGAGGCGAATATACTGTTACAGAAAAAGTTGCAGCAGGGTATGATGTCAAGAGTATTGAAAATGATGCAAATGCAACAAATACAAAATATGTCTTGACTAATCCAGATAATATTCATTTCACAATGGGTACAGTTGTAGAAAACGGTCAAGATGTCAATGTCATCAAGAATTATAATTATAATTCTAAAGATGGCGGCACCCTTGGCAAAGCAATCTTCACAAATGAACCGGTTTACAGTGGTTGGCAGATTATCAAAGTCAGCGCAAGCAGTCATGATGTAAGATTAGCAGGTGCAATCTTTGAACTGCAGTCTAAAACAGATGCTAATGTTAAGTATTATGGTAAGTCAGGAGATGCAGGTATCGTTGAGTGGTATCAGAAATATCAGAACAACGAAGTATCTGATCCGGTAAAGGGTATAATTCGTGAAGGAACATATACACTGAAGGAAATCAAAGCCCCGACAGGATATACACTTTCCAATAATACTTATACATTACAGATTACAAAGACAGGAGCATTGAAAACGGTTCAACTGAATGGTGAAAATGTTACACCTACATTGAAGGATGGAAAATATCAGATTCTTATCGAAAATGCAGTGCTTTACAACCTTCCAAATTCCGGTGGTTCCGGTATTTACTGGTTCTCAATCTGTGGTATGCTGCTCATGATGGCAGCGGCCTGGATTATTTATAAAAACAAGTGCAGGGAGGTGCTGGTGAAATAGAGGGATGAACTTTAAAACCAGCAGTCCCTGGACTGCCAGGATAAAACCGATGGAACATGTCAACCAAATAATATCTAAGAGAGAAAAGGAGAATATTATGAAGAAATTAAAGAAATTATTTGCAGTGATGTTATCACTTATCATGGTATTAGCAATGGGCATCACAAGTTTTGCTGATACTAACAGAGCAACTATTAAATTAACAAATTTTGAAGATGCAAATTCCTTAAAGTATATGCAGATTATTGAGCCTGATCAGGCACAGCCAACAGGTTGGAAATTTAGTAATGATGTAGCTGAAAATGCATTTAAAACAGCAACAGGGCTTACAGATGCACAGACAATTTTATGGAAGATGATTTTAAAACAGAATCCTAGTGCTGCTTCAAACACTGAATTAAAGATTCCGGCGAACACAACAGCAATTACAAATTCAGAAATCGATAAAGCTTTAAGTGCAATTAAAAATGATTCATCAGCAACATGGACAACAGCTACTGATAAAACATCTCTTACTGTAACATCTGCAGGTGTATATGCATTTGATGCAGAGAAGAATGGTTATACTTATAAAGTAGCTACAGCTTATGTAGGCTTCGAAAACTATGAAACAGCACCTACACTTAGAGATACAGAAGTAGCAGCAAAGAAATCTCAGTTGATTGTCACAAAGACAGTTAACGATGGCGATAAGGCTGTTGAAATCGGACAGGAAGTTGAATATACAATTACAACTTATGTTCCGTACATCGATGCAAATAATGCTTCAACTAGAACATTCAAAATTACTGATAAAATTTCAGGTGCAGCGTACGTGTTAAAAGCAGGCAAAGTTGATGGTACAGTTATGATGGGCAATGCTCCAGTTGCAGGTGCGACAATTGTTCCGACAGCTGATGGAAAATCTTTTGAGATTAACTTAGATAGCTTAGTGGCAGATACAGATAATCCAAATGCTGGTAACCTGATTACAGTTACATACAAAGCAAAAATTACTGAATTAACAGCAACGAATGAAGCTAAAGGCCATAAGAGTGATGTTGAGTATGCTGGAGATAATGTAGGTCTTTACACAGGTTCCATTACACTGACAAAGGTTGATGCTAACAATGCAAATAAAAAACTTCCAAATGCTGAATTCACAGTTCAGAAATATAATGCAGATAATACTACATTAGGCGAAGCATTAAAGTTTGATCTGGTTAACGGTGTGTACAGATATAATCCAGAATCTACAAGAACAAATGCAACAACAGTTGTAACAGATACAAATGGTGAAGTAAAAGTAGAAGGTTTAGATGTTGGTAAGTATCACTTCACAGAAACAAAGGCTCCAAATGGTTACTCTATCAATGAAGCAGGTAAAGATATCTTACTTGGTTTAGGCGATGGTGTCACAGAAGCAACAGCAAACTTTGCAGCAACAGGCGATTTAACTCTGAAAGATTCACAGCTTTCCGCTCTTCCAGCAACTGGTGGTATCGGTACAACTATCTTCACAATCGTTGGTTGTGGTATCATGATCGCAGCAGCAGGTTTATTCTTCACTAGCCGCAGAAAAGAAAACAGATAAGTCATAAATAAGTCTTTTGGTGAATTCCGGGGCGTTACCCGCCCCGGAATTTATCAGATTAAAGGCATTTTTTCAGAAACCTTTTAACCCATCTCTTTAGGAGAGACAGATACGTATACAACAATAAGGAGAACCCGGATGAAGAAGAAAACGTACAAAATTTTAATAGTCATTATATTTTTAGCCGGTTTGTCCTTGCTGCTGTATCCATTTGTAGCGAATCAGTGGAACAACTACAGACAGAAACAGCTGATCAGTGATTATGATTCTATTGTTTCTGCTGAAGATGCCGCAGGTGAGATTGATTACGCAGCAGAGCTTGAAAAAGCAAGGGCATACAATGAAGCATTATTACCGAGCATCCTGCCAGACTCCTTTGCCATTGCAGAGGCGACGGAAGGGGAAGACAAAGCCTACATGGATTGTCTGAACATTGCAGGTGACGGTATTATGGGTATCGTGGAGATTCCGAAGATTGATATCAAGCTTCCAATCTACCATACCACCAGGGAAGATGTCTTGCAGGTGGCAGCCGGACATCTGGAAGGAAGTTCCCTTCCGGTAGGCGGAGCCAGCACCCATGCAGTTATTTCAGCTCACAGAGGCCTGCCGAGTGCATCCCTTTTCACAGATCTTGACAAACTGGAAGAGGGCGACCATTTCCTGATCCATGTTTTAAATGAGACGTTGTGTTACGAAGTGGATAAGATTTCAGTGGTCAAACCGGAGGAGACTTCCGGGTTGGCAGTGGAAGAAGGCAAAGATCTGGTGACACTGCTCACCTGTACACCGTATGGTGTCAATACGGAGCGATTGCTTGTCAGAGGACACCGTGTGGAATATGTGGAGCAGGAAGTCGAAGCAGAGAAGACGCTTTTCAGCGGTATCAGCATACACACCAATTATTTGTTGTGGGTAATCGTAGGATTACTTGTGACGGCAGCATTTATTGTGGTATTATATAAGAAAGAACAGAAGTTAAAGAAGCGCCGTGCCGAACAGGCGACAGACGGACAGGAGGCACCGGTAGTCCAAGACAGGACAGTGACCGGGGATGCCGATACGGAGACTGAGAAGAAGGAGTAGAAGCTCATGAAGAAGAAGATTTCCGCCATCCTGTTTGGGCTATTGTTTCTGGTGGGATTTGGCATTCTGATCTATCCGACGGTATCCAATCAATGGAACACTTACAGACAGAGTCAGCTGATCAGCAACTATCAGAGTGTTGTGCAGGACATGACACCTGAGGACTTTACACAAGAGTGGGAAAGGGCCGAAGCCTTCAATGCGACAATCACCCAGAACAACCTATACAGTGATGTGTTTGGCGAGAGTACAACAGATTTACAGAGTACGGAATACTGGAAGATATTGAATGAAGCCGGAGACGGCATCATGGGTTATCTTTCTATTCCGAAGATCAATATCAAACTGGCGATATACCACGGGACAGCTGATGATGTGCTGCAGACAGGTGTGGGACACTTAAACGGTACGAAGCTGCCGATTGGCGGTGAGAGTACCCACTGCGTGGTAGCTGCTCACAGAGGACTTCCCAGTGCCAAGCTATTTACCGATATTGACCAGTTGAGAAATGGTGATAAGTTTTATATCCATGTGTTAGATCAGGTCCTGGCCTACGAGGTGGATCAGATTCTGCCGATGGTGGATAAGGATGATCATGAGACACTGGAGAATGCATTGAAGATTGAGGAAGGCAAAGATCAGGTCACATTATTTACCTGTACACCGTATGGTGTCAATTCTCACAGACTCCTTGTCAGGGGAACGAGAGTGGCTTACAACGGTGAGGAGGACAAGGAGGCGACGATTTCCGAGTCCATGGTTGAATCGATTAAGAATTACTATATGATCTATACAATTCTTGGTCTGGCCGTTACCTTACTGGTGATCCTGCTTTTGAGATTTTTATCAAAAAAGAAGAAAAATAAACAACCTAAAGAGTAATCTGGATTTGAAGAGGGAGGTTATGAAGCGATGATGAAAAAGAGTATAAAAAAGAGCTGCGCATTATTGATCGCATGTGCCCTTACATTATCAGCATTTGCGGTTCTGCCGAAAGCAAATGCGGCGAATATGGTGGACACCGGCAAAACGGATTGCTCCATAGATTTTAAGACCGGCGGTGATGACAAGGTCAGTGCAGATCTGGGTACAACAACGGTGGATGTGAAGCTGTATAAGGTGGCGGATATCAGTGAAGTCGGAGACTACACCGCATCCGGAGATTTTGCACAGCTGGATGTCTCCGCACTGGATGCATCCGATAGTACATCCGCAGATGAATGGCTGAAGCGGGCCACAGAGGCGGTTGGTATGGTGACAGACAGTACGAAGCCGACAGCAGAGGTTTCGCTGACAGATGGTGAAGGAAAAGCCAGGGATCTGGCCACAGGACTTTACCTGGTGCTGGCGGATAAGGCGCAGACAACGAATTATGAGTACACATTTACACCGTATCTGATTTCCCTGCCGAATAATTATTATTATCAGACAGGCGATGATGAATGGATCTATGAATTGTCAGAAGTGGTTCTCAAGCCGGAACAGACACCGAGATACGGTTCTCTGGTGATTGACAAGACGTTGAGAGATTTCAATGCCACATCCGGTGCTCAGGCAACATTTGTTTTCCAGATTGATATTACGACTCTGGAGGGTAAGACAGAGAGCAGAGTTGAAGCGATGACTATGGGGGCCGGTGAGGAATCACAGCAGCTGACCATTGATCAGATTCCGGCAGGTGCATCAGTCAGAGTCAGAGAGACCTACAGCGGCGCAAGCTACACACAGGTTTCCGATGATCCGGATGATGTGACGATTTTTGCAGATGAAGCGGTCCGCGTTTCATTTGAGAATGCACACGATGGCCGTCCAAACGGCGGTTACGGCGTGAAGAATAATTTCAAACTTGATGAGAATAAACAGTATCAGTACACTGGCGATAATGTCAGCACAGACTAGGAAGGGGGAACGATAAATGAAAAAGCAATTGAAGAAGCCGTTTTTGATGATGGCAGTGACAGCGCTTGTTCTTGTGGGTACCCTGAAGGTGGGCGGTGCGATGGCTTATTTCACCACCTATTCAACTGCCAGCGGTTCTGTTCAGATGAATATGGGATTTACACAGACAATCCCGCATGAAGAAGTGGACAGCAGAGGCAAACATGTTTCAGTTGAGAATACAGGCGATTATGATTGTTTTGTCCGTGTGAGAGCCTTTGCGCCATCTGATATCACGCTGAGTTATCAGCCGGAGGATTCAGGATGGACAGACGGCGGCGATGGTTTCTGGTATTACGATCAGATTCTTCCGGCAGGTGAGACAACAGCAACGAAGCTGAATGTCAGCTACACGTTTCCGGCAACAGACAGTGAGGATGCACCGGCAGAATTCAATGTCATTGTTGTGGAAGAGTGTACACCGGTGCTTTACAAAGCAGATGGAACCGCTTATGCAGACTGGAACAATGTGATCACAGCAGATACAGCAGAATAGAAGGAGGGCTATCATGAAGAAGAATAAGATTTTATTTCCGAAAAAAGTTGCCCTGCTTCTGGGAGCAGCGGCAGTACTTTTGCTTGGCAGTACAGTGGGCAGCACAAGAGCGGCGCTGACTTACTACAGTGAGAATTATTCCGCACAGATGAATCTGAAGCATATCGGTGTTTCTCTGGTGGAGAACGGCCAGGTTGTCAGCAGCAGAGATTATGTTTCCGGCAATGAGTGGAGCGGCAATACAGAGGGCAAGCTTCTGGCCAATATGCTTGGTGAGAATGAGAAGTTTACACCGGGCAAACAGTATGATGAAGCCATCAGCGTGACCAACAGCGGCGATATTGATACATTTGTCAGAGTCATTATCACAAAGAGCTGGAAGGACAAAGAGGGCAGGAAGAATGCAGAGCTTTCACCGGATCTCATTGAACTGAATGTTCCGGAGAACAGCGGATGGGTGGTTGCCGAGGATCAATCCACACCGGAACGTATGGTGCTTTATTACACAAAGGCACTGGCACCGGGAGAGACCACACCGGGACTTTCCGATACGATCCGTATCGATGAGTCCGTGGCACAGCAGGTGAACAAGGTGACAGATGGTTCCACCGTTACTTATCAGTACAAATACGACGGTTATTCATTCAATCTGGATGCAGAAGTTGATGCGGTTCAGACGCACAATGCCAAAGCGGCTATCAAGAGTGCCTGGGGCGTGGATGTCAGCGTATCCGATGATGAATCCAGCATTGGTTTTTAATAGGAGGTACAGAGTATGAAGAAGAAGATTTTGTGCCTCATGATGGCAGCGGTTCTGGCAGTTGGGGCACCCCTTACAGCATTTGCCAGAGATTATCAGGGCGCTGACGGATGGCAGGCAACATTTGACGGCAGCAAGCTGAACAGTAATTTCAAGGATGAAGATGTGACGGATTCTATGTCTGAGATCCAGCCGGGTGACAGCATTACACTGCATGTTCAGCTGACGAATCAGGACAGCAGCAATACAGACTGGTATATGACCAATGAAGTCCTTCAGACACTGGAGGATGCACAGGATTCCGCATCAGGCGCGGCTTATGAATACCGTCTGACCTATGTGGACAGCAAGAATAAAGAAACAGTTTTATATGACAGCAGCACAGTGGGCGGCGAAGGCAGTTCCACAGCCGGTGAAGGTCTGAAACAGGCGGATGCCTCACTGGATGAATATTTCTATCTTGGCAGACTGGCCAAGGGTGAAAGCGGTACTGTTTACCTGAAAGTCGGCGTGGAAGGCGAGACAGGTAATAACGGCTACCAGCAGACACTGGCGAAGCTTCGTATGACTTTCGCAGTTGAGAAGGTCAAAGAGGGCCAGACCATTAAGAAGAACACAGTGATCGAGAAGAAGGTGCCTCAGAAAAACAATCTGACAACCTCCAGAAAAGCCGTTAAGACCGGTGATACATCCAATTTGCTGATGTATTCGGTGATCGGTCTTGTAGGCGGTCTGATCTTCCTGATCGCAGGCATTATCCTTTTGAACAATTCCAGAAAAACAAGACAGCACAGGGAAGGAGAGAACTAAGATGAAAAAATATAAAAAATTATTTGTATCTCTTCTTGCAGCAGCAGTGCTGACGGTTGGTTCTGCATTCAGCGTTATGGCAGCAGATACATATACCTACAAGGTAACGGTATATGCGGGCAATAAAGGCACGATTGACGGACAGGAACAGAAAGAGATCACAGGTCTTTCCCTTGGTTCACAGGTTATCCTGGACATCAACAGCGTCAAGGTAACGGATGACAAGTATTATGTTAAAGGCTTCCGTCTCAGCGGACGTGACAATGAAGAAGCCCTTGCCACACCGACGATCGAGGTGGACGGCGATGTGGATTACGTGTTGCATACGGCATCAAAGGCGATATGGTGGCTTACACAGTGAACTATCAGGATGCCAATGGCAAGACCCTTGCCGACAGCCAGACATTTTATGGCAATGCCGGTGATAAGCCGGTGGTTGCTTATAAGTATATTGAGAATTATATCCCTCAGGCCCTTGCATTGACCAAGACTTTGAGTGATAATGAAAGCGAGAATGTATTTACATTCACCTATACGCCTGGTGAGACAGATCGTATTGTTGAGACAACAACAACTGTGACAACCATTGTTCCGGGTCCAACAACGACGACAACGACAACAGGAACCACCGGTACAGGTACAACAGGAACCGGCACGACGGGAACGGGTACAACCGGTACGACAGGTACAGGAACCGGTACAGCTGCGAATGGTATAAACGCAGCGAACAATGCGGCAGGCGACAATACGGCCAATGGTGCCAATACCAATGCAGGCGGTACGACAGACAATCAGAATAACGGTCAGGATGCCGATAATCAGGATAACCAGACGACAGATATTCCGGATAATCAGGTACCGGAGACACTGGTAGACCTGGATGACGAGGAAACACCAAAGTCCAATATTGATGCAGAAGACGGTAGCAATACATTGCCGATGGTAGGCGGTGCAGCCGTTGGTATTCTTTCTGTAGCAGCGTTGGTAGCATTGTTTGTTTATCTGAAGAAACGTTCAAGATAGACATTATTGAAAGACAAGTAACAGCAGGCAGTACTGTTTGGAATAGAACAGTACTGCCTGCTGACAAAGGAGAATTTGATTTTGGCTAGACGCAACAGGCAGAAGAAAAGCCCGGTGGCTGCAGTATGCAGCGTACTGGGCACTCTTTTATTAATCATTATTGTGGCAACATATCTTCCAATTACGATTCCGAGAGCTTTCGGCTATGAGATTTACACAGTGATCAGCGGCAGTATGGAACCGGCGATACCGACGGGCAGTCTGGTGTATGTGAAGTATATCCAGCCGGAAGAGATCCAGACAGAGGATGTTATTGCTTTCTATGGAACGGATGCGGATGGTTCTATTGTCACTCATCGTGTGGTATCCAACAGTGCGGCTATGGGTAATTTTATCACGAAGGGCGATGCCAACAGTGATAATGACATGAATCCAATCCCATATGCGAATTACATAGGAAAGGTGCAGTTGTCTGTGCCGAAACTGGGAGGCATCTTCCAGACGATCACCGGTACAAACGGCAAGATTGCAGCGGTTTCCATGATCGGATTGGCCATCGTGCTGGAGATATTGGCGGCGGTGCTGCAGGGTAAGAGAGAAAAAGAGGAATAATAAGAGGCTGGACGCTGGTAGATTTAGCGTTCAGCCTTTTTTAGCAGAAAAAATTGACAAAAAGTCCGAAATTACACCCGTTGCCTAATTCAGAAGAGGTATGTATAATTGGAGATAAGAACCTAACAGTGCTGGCTGGTATAATGATTAGAATAGATATGACTGTGGTACATTAAGTATTCAGAAGTATGTGGAGTGAGTATGGATAGAATAATAGAAATAGATGAACAATAGTTGAAGTAAAGGTTACAGAGTGTTCTATATTAACCATGAGATTGCAACTATTAGCAGAAATTCCACTCAGGGGATATATGCACCATTGCCACCTCAGGATCTCTTAGAAAAGTATAGTAATTTTGGTAGCAATTATTACACTGTAGATTATGCCGAACTGGAAGATGGATCCTGGAGAATTATTGAAATTTACTTTCGAAGGGAGTGATTATATGGCGATACCAACAAGTATTAAAACTCTCTTGTCCGGAGATGTAGTTGAATGGGCGAGAATTGAATTTAAGGAAACCTGGGATGCAGCGGCATCTTTGAAATCTATATGTGCATTTGCAAATGATCTTGACAACTGGGGCGGTGGATATATTGTTATCGGTGTACAGGAAGATAATGGCAGACCTGTTTTTCCACTAAAAGGAGTTCAGAAAGATAAGCTGGATTCTTATCAGAAGAATATATTTGCAAAATGTAAACTCCTTAGACCGGCTTATACACCGATTATTGGTATTGAAACATATCAAGACAAGCATTTTATTGTTATATGGTGTCCTGGTGGAGATAACAGACCGTATTCATCATCAAAGACAATGGAAAAAGATAATAAAGAGAGAATACATTATATTCGTAAAGCTTCTAATACTGTAGAACCTTCAGATGATGAAGAAAAAGATTTATTCAATCTGGCAAATAGAGTTCCATTTGATGATAGAGTGAATCATCAGGCAGAATTAGAAGATTTGAATATTACGTTAATTCAGAATTACCTTAAAGAGATAGGTAGTTCGCTGTATGAAAAATCAAAATTGGGAGATTTCACTGAATTATGTAGTGATATGAATATTATCAGTACACTTCCAGAGTATGTAAAACCCAAAAACGTAGGATTAATGTTCTTTTGCATGGAACCAGATAAATTTTTCCCGTGCACACAGATTGATATTGTACAATTCCCGGATGGGTTAGGCGGAGACAATATTATCGAAAATACTTTTAAAGGACCAATCCATCAACAACTAAGAGAGGCATTACAGTTTATAAAGAATTCTATCGTAACGAAAAAAATTGTAAAGAGTGCGGACAAAGCGGAGGCAGATTGGGTGTATAACTATCCGTATGCTGCTTTAGAAGAGGCTCTTGCCAATGCTGTTTATCATCGAGGCTACGATATCAGAGAGCCAATAGAGGTAAGAGTTGAAAAGGATATGATTGAAATCGTAAGTTTTCCGGGACCAGATCGATCAGTGACGCAAGAAGGACTAAAACGATATAAGGTTTCTAATCGTAGATATAGAAATCGTCGTATTGGAGATATCCTTAAGGAGTTGCATTTGACAGAGGGTAGAAATACTGGATTTGGCAAGATACTGAGAGCCCTTGAAGTGAATGGGTCTCCGAAACCAGAGTTTGAAACAGATGAGGATCATAGCTATTTTATTTCAAGATTATTTGTTCACGAAGCATTTTTGAAAGATGAAGACTCAGAGCGTAATCAGAAGGGAGCCGAAAAGGAGCCGAAAAGGAGCCAAAAAAAGGAGCCGAAAAAAGGAGCCGAAAGAAAGCTGGATATATTGCAGAAGTTGGAAGAAAATCCAGAAATAACTCAGGTTAAACTTATGGAAGCGTTTGATTTATCGAGAAAGCAGATTCAGAAGATTATAAAGGATTTGCGCGAGGAAGGACTAGTCGAAAGACAGGGATCCAATAGGAACGGAAGATGGGTTGTAAAGAAATAAAATAATAGGTAACATTCTATTTGAATCAAGTCCGATTAGTCAGTACAAATAAAGAAATTACGTTGAGGTGAATAAAAAACATTGGCTACATGTTGGCTACAAAAATATTACGGACGATATGGATAGCGCATACAAATTATCATGCACAGATGGATATGGATGCATTATTGACAGGTGAGAGTTACGATAGACTGCCGGATACATACGTTATTTTTATTTGTGATTTTGACCCGTTTGGTGACCAGTTGTATCGATATACAGCCAGAAATATGATTTATGAAACGAATAAGCTGTTGGCTGATGGCAATCATACGATTATTCTCAGTACCAAAGGGAAAAATCTTAATGATGTACCGAGACAGTTAGTGAATTTTCTGGAATATGTCGGGCAAGATACTGATAATGTAAAAACAGATGATGCTTATTTGCGATTGTTGCAGGAACGGGTTAAAAGCATTAAGCAAGACCGTGACTGGGAGGGAAGATATATGCTGCTGCAGGAAATGATGAGTGAAGAACGGATGGCAGGCCGAAAAGAGGGCCTGGAGATTGGTAGGCAGGAAGGACTTGAAGCTGGAAGGCGGGAAAGTCTGGACAAAATGAATGAGTTGATTATTCTTTTATCAGAGCAGAATCGAAAAGATGACATTATAAAAGCGGCTAATAATAAGGAATTTCAGGAACAATTATTCAGGGAATTTCATCTTTAACAAAAGTTAGCAAGAATTCTCCTTCCTCTACAGGTGGGAGATGAATTGCAGAAAAAAGAAAATAGAACGCTTGTTCTGCGGTGCGAAGTGTGGTATACTATAATCAGTCGAAAGGATAGAAAGGACTGATTATATGGACAAAATGGATCATAATGCACATTCAGTATATTTGATGTATTATCATCTGATCATGGTTGTAAAATACCGAAGAAAAGTAATAGATGATCCGATTTCGGAACGTGCAAAAGAGATCTGGGAACGTATTGCACCTGATTATGGAATCACACTGGAAGAATGGAATCATGATGTTGATCATGTGCATGTTATGTTTCGGGCACAGCCAAAATCAGAACTCAGTAAATTTATCAATGCGTATAAAAGTGCAAGCAGTCGTTTGTTAAAAAAGGAATATCCACAGATCAGGGAAAGACTTTGGAAGGAAGCATTCTGGAGTCAAAGTTTCTGCCTGTTGACAGCGGGTGGTGCACCGATTGATGTTATCCGTAGTTATATCAGCTGGGAGTCAATCCCCCAGCTGATATAGCCTCCGGCAGGATTGCAGA
>ERZ839489.1033-NODE-1033-length-20512-cov-14.051181_pt1 | contig 20512 bp, 19 predicted proteins | sample MGYA00519938_ERZ839489 | MGnify/ENA primary metagenome ERZ839489 (study PRJEB31850, sample SAMEA3708846) | human gut metagenome | biome: human gut; feature: human-associated habitat; material: faeces | place: China | collected 2014 ...
CGATAAACGCGGGGCTCATCGACTATAAAAACAACACGAAATGTCCTATAAGCCTCTCTTTTTAACCCGGAGCCGCCGGGGGGACGGAGTTCCGGTCCGTTAAATCCCTTCATCTTTCATAAGGGAATACAACGGTCAAACACATTTTCATCGGTTCCAGCGCATAGACTGCATGGTCTACGTCATGAGGCATCAGTATGGATTCTCCTTCGGAAACCTCGAAGAATTCCTTGCCGACCATGATGCGAGCTTTTCCTTCCAGTACCTGGATCATAGCATCGCCCGTGGACTGATGAGAGCTGATCTCTTCGTCTTTATCAAAGGCAAAGAGGGTTAGGCTGACGTTTTTGTTTTGCGCCAGCGTCTTGCTTGCGATCTGACCTTCCTGATAGGAGACCTGATCCTTCAAAGTGAGCACGGATGCTCTGGGTAAATGGCTGATAAATTGCTTTTCCTCCATGTGGTCCTCCTTTAGTGTGATCAAAGATAGAATTTGTCCTATCTTTATCTTCATTATACTATATGTTGAGGATTAGTCAACGCTAAAACTTAGAACCAAACGAATTTTACTATACTACAGAACATTCTGCAAGGATAAAAAATTTGTGAGGGGTGATAAACGGTATAAAACGCAGAACGGGTGACAACGAGGCTGATTTGATGTAAAATAACAGTGTTAGTATCTATAAATCAAGCAAATGAATCCAGAGTATGAATCATCTTTATTCAGAAAAGAGGAAATATATGAAACACAGCAAACTGACCGCTTTACTCTGCGCCCTGGTCATGACAGGCGCCGGCTCTATGTCCGCTTTTGCAGCGGATGCAGCACCGGCAGCGGCTGCAGCTACAGCTGCACAGCCGGCCAAGGCACAGGAAACGACAGCTGCCGCAGGCACTCCGGCCGAGGCTGCTCAGCCGGAAGTCAACTACACTGAAGCACTTCTGAAAGGCATGTCCCTGACACTGCCGGATGTTGAAAAAGCCGTAGAAGCCGGCACATTCAAGAACCTTTCTCCGGAAGCTCCGAAACCGGCTGAACCAGAACCGGCTCCTGCCCCGGAACCCATTCCTGAACCTGAGCCCACACCAGCTCCGGAGCCGGAACCCGAGCCCGCACCGACACCGGCGCAGACTGCCAAGTACACGGCTGATCAGGGAACAAGCGCAGCAACGATTGAAACAGACGGCACTTATGATGCTCAGACTTATACGTCTACAGCCGCTGACCAGAATGCACTTCGCGTTTCCTACGCTTACATGAGCGCAGCAGGCGACACATTCACAAAGACCGGCGATGCTACGAATACAGAAAGCTCCAATCAGTACGGCATGAACGCAGCACTCCTTGTCACCCATGGCGGCCACGGCGCATTCACCAAGGCATCCATCACATCCTCTGCTCTCGGCGCACCGGGCGCATTCGGATACAGCAAGGGAACCTACCTCAACCTGACCGATTCTACCGTTACAACGACAGGAAACAATTCTCCTGCCCTTGAAACAGCAGAAAGAGCCATGATGAAAGTCGTTAACACGACCGTTTCCACATCCGGCTATGCATCCCCGGCTATGAAGGTATCCCAGAACGGCGGCATGATTCTTGCTGAAAGCAGCCATTTCACCACGACTGGCAAGGACTCCCACGGCGCATACGTCAATGGCGACGTCACACTGACAAACAGCAGCGTGAACGCACAGAACACCAAGGCAGCCGTTGTCCGCAACAACAATACGCTTTCCCTTGAAAACTCCACGCTCGAAGGCAATGAAACAGGGTCCGTACCGTACAACATCGTTCTCTACGCTGATCCTTCCGCTATCGGAACCATGGGTGTACAGCAGTTCAATGCAACAGGCTCCACCCTGATTTCCCATCACGGCGGCATGTTCCTTGTCACCGGTACACATAACCGCATCACGCTGAAGAAGACAACCCTCCAGCAGGATCCGGGCCTTCCGATCCTCTCAGCCATTGGCAATGACGGCGCTTACGGCTGGGGCACCCCGGGCGCTAACGGCGGCCATGTCGAACTGATTGCTGATGAAGAAACACTGAATGGCGATATTGTCGTCGATACGATTTCCGACGTCAACCTGACCCTTAGAAACAACTCCGTATGGACAGGCGCCATCACCATCATCCCGAACGCACAGGGCGGCGAAAAGTACAAGACCAATGCCGACATCTTCATTGGAGCAGGCTCTGTATGGAACCTCACCGCTGACAGCCAGGCAACCACCGTCAACAACCTTGGCACCATCAACTTCAACGGCCACACCATTACCCTCGCGGACGGAACAGTCCTGAAATAAGGGCTTATAGCAAAAATACATATATATATAGTATATATATAATAAAAGAAGAGGCTCTCCGGAAATCCCGGGGCCTCTTTTTTGCGGGCGGCTATAGTATAGTGCCAGTAAAAAAGACCATGGAAATCAGATCCACGGTCTTTTTCTATTTCCTTAATTAGTTGATCAGAATGCAGGAATGACAGCGCCTTTGTAGGTGTCTTCGATGAATTTCTTGGATTCAGGGCTGGTGAGCGCTTTCATCAGTTCCTGGATTTCCGGACGGTTTTCATCGCCAGCTCTTACAGCTACGATGTTAGCGTACGGGGAGTCCTTGCTTTCTGTGTAGATGGCATCCTTCGGATTCAGCTTGGCTTCCAGAGCGAAGTTGATGTTGATGACAGCAGCATCGACGTCAGCCAGGGATCTTGGGAGCTGCGGAGCTTCGAGTTCGGAGAACTTCAGGTTGTGCGGGTTTTCAGCAATATCCTGCGGGGTAGCAGTGACAGGAGCACCGTCACGGAGTTTGATCAGGCCGGCAGACTGGAGGACGAGGAGAGCACGGCCGCCATTGGTCGGATCGTTCGGAATGGCAATGGATGCGCCGTCCGGCAGTTCAGCGAGGGATTTGTACTTATTGGAGAAAACGGACATTGGTTCAAGATGAACAGCACCGACGGAAGCAAGCTTCAGGCCTCTGGATTTGCAGAATTCATCCAGATATGGTTTGTGCTGGAAGAAGTTTGCGTCAAGGCTCTTGTCGTTCAGGGCCAGGTTCGGCTGGACATAGTCAGTGAATTCGATGATTTCTACATTGATGCCTTTCTTGGCAAGCTGATCCTTCACTGCATTGACGATCTGTTCATGCGGAACGGGGGAGACGCCGACTTTGATGGTCGTTGTTTTGGAAGCGGAGCCTGCAGCCTTGGAAGCAGCCGGTTTTTCTCCGCCGCAGCCGGCGATGAGACCAGCGGCAGCAAGAGCAGCGAGGGAAACGGCGAGAGTTTTGCGGTAGTTCATAGTAAGTCCTCCTTATGATTTCGTGGAAATAACGATTCCGGGTACAAAAAAATCCCTCTTCCCGACGGGACGAAGGATTCTGTTTCGTGGTACCACCCATGTTCGCCTTTCCGTCGCCGGAAAGACCTTGTGAAGTGCAAGGCACTCCTGTCCTGTAACGGGAACTCCCGGGCCGCTTCATCATTCGGCGGCGCATGCTCCAAGGCCATGTTCGGCGGATGTCCGGCGTCCCTTCTCACCATTCGGGACTCTCTTTGGCTTTCTTTCCGCGTACTCTTCTCTTCATCGCTTGTATCAAGTTGGACATACTATAGCATTTCGTCATGAAAGCGTCAAGAAAATTTTAAAATTGTTATTTTGAGAATACGAAAGTAAAAGAGAGAAAAAGTGAAGAAAAAGCGCTTTAAAGGAAAAAAGGACGAAAGGGCGTGCCGTTGCCCTAAAAGAATCAGTCTATTATAATGAGATACGGAACAAAGTGGTTCCTTTTATAGAATTTATTAGCCGGAGGTGGAAATGTTTTTTTTTGGCCTGATGCATAAAGCATGCTCGCGCGAGCATGTCCTATATCTTTTATATTTGACGCTGTTCCTGATTCCGCTGAATCCATTCCTTTTCTATGCGCCCCTCATCCCGGCCCTCATCCTGTGGCTGGTCAACTGGCGTACATCAAAGGAAGTGTCCTTCCGCGTCCCTCCATACTGGGGAGCAGGAGCCGTCTTTTTAGCGTGTTCGCTTCTGTCCACGGCCGTATCCAAGGACAGCTTCTTCTCGATTTTCAACTGGTCGCTCCAGCCGCTTCTTTATGCGGCCGTCTATCTCATGGTCTTTTCCACGATCCGTACGGTCAGGGAAAAGGAAAAGGCGCTCTATGCCTTCCTGGCAGGTGCTCTCTGTGTAGCCGCTTACGGTTTCTTCCAGTATGCGGATGCCCATGACATGGCAAAGGATCTTACCGCGCAGAGCTGGGTCGATCCGGAGCGTTTCCCGCTTCTCCGCCGCCGCATGTATTCGACGCTGGAGAATCCGAACCTTCTGGGCGCTTACCTTCTGATGATCATCAGTGCGCTTTCCTCTTTCTTCCTCTATGAGAAGAAGGGGAGAAGAAAGTACATTTTCGGAATCGTCCTGCTGGTGCTCCTTACCTGCCTGGCGCTTACCTATTCCAGAGGCGCGTGGGTGGCAGCCGGCGGCATCGTGGCAGGCCTTGCCATTTTTCATGATAAGAGATTCGGTCTTTTATTCCTGCTCGTTCCGATTGGCCTTCTCTTTTATCACGGACAGATTGCCGAACGTTTCCTTTCCCTTTTCAGAGGGGATGACACGTCCGTCGATCTTCGCTTCGCTCTCTGGGAAAGCACGAGAGCCATGATTGAAGAACATCCTCTTCTGGGCATCGGCTGGGGATCGTATTTCCTCGCATACCCGGATTACAATTTCTTTATACAGAATGACAATGTACTGATTTTCCATGCACACAACATGTACCTGAACATGCTGGCCGAAGTAGGGATCCCGGGTGGCCTTGCATTCCTGGCTGCTTTCTTTGCGCAGGGTATCATCGCCTACAGGATTTTCAAAGGGGGAGAGACTGCCTTTGACCGTGCCATGGGCCTAGGCGGCATGCTTGCCGTCATCTTGATTGCCATTATCAGCTTCGGAGACCATGTACTTTTTAGCCGTTCCGTATCATTTTGTTTCTGGAGTCTGGCGGGTTTGTGGGCTTCATGCATAAGTCATGCAAACGAAAAATAGAAATATATGATTATGGTTTTCTGTAAATTTCATGTTATACAACATGTAAATCATAATTTGTCTAATAGGAATTATTTATATGACCCATAATAGAAATTAAGAAACAGAGAACCTATTTTAGGGGATACAATCTCAGAAAATGTGGTATAATGATAAAGGTGATAAGGTAAATAAAAATGCAGTCAGTATGATGAATTAGATTAGGAAATGGATTTTTTGAAGTAAATGTTTACCGAACATTTTCGATAAAGAGAAGAAAACATTCCCGTCTCGTATAGACTGTGTTTTTTACTGAGGTAAAAAGATCTGCAGCAAAAGCAGGTAAATCAAGCTGTGGACTTTTATATATTATTTTATTTTTGGGAGGATGATAGTAATGATCGACACCAATGATAGTGAATTCCTTAGCAGGATTGAGGACAAGAGCCTTCTCTCCAAGGTCATGCCAGGCGCAGCAGCTGCAGCTATGATCAATGCAGGGGACATCATCGGTATTTCCGGATTTACGCCATGCGGCTATCCGAAAATTACAATGCATGAACTCGCAGAACGCATGAAACAGACCCCGTTCCAGGTAGATATCTGGACAGGCGCTTCCACCGGTTCCCAGATCGATACCGAACTGGTTGCTGTAAACGGCGTCAGAGTTCGTATGCCTTACCAGACAAACGCTAACCTGAGGAAAGCCATCAACAATGGCCAGGTAAGCTACTATGACCTGCATCTGTCTCATGTAGCACAGCAGGTTCGTGCTGGCTTCTTCACCAACGTTAAAGGCGAACGCGTAACCGGCCCGGACTTCGCAGTCGTTGAAGCATGCAAGATCGGACCGAACGGCGAAATCTACCCGACAACCGCTATCGGCAACTCTCCGGTATACGTAGACACCGCTAAGAAAGTCATTGTCGAAGTTAACACCACTCAGCCACTCGGCCTCGTAGGCATGGCTGATATTTACATGCGTAAGAACCCGCCGCACTGCGAACCGATTCCGATTCTCCACGCTGGCGACCGTATCGGCACACCGTACATCAAATGCGATCCGTCCAAGATCGTAGCTATCGTTCCATGCGATATGCCAGACGTAACCCGTGCACTGGCTCCGCTCGATGACGACGCTGAAGCAATGGGCAACAACCTTGTAGAATTCCTGGCCAACGAAGTTAAACATGGCAGACTTCCGGAAAACCTGCTCCCGCTGCAGTCTGGCGTAGGCAACGTTGCTAACGCAGTTATCCATGGCCTCGTTGAATCCCAGTTCAAGAACCTGTCCGTATACACCGAAGTTATCCAGGACGGCATGTTCGAGCTGATCGACAAAGACAAGATCGACATGATTTCCGGTACTTCCCTGTCTCCATCTCCGGAAGGCCTGAAACGTTTCTACGACAACATCGAAAAATACAACAAGAAGATCGTTCTGCGTCCGCAGGAAATCTCCAACAACGGTGAAGTTGTTCGTCGTATCGGCGTTATCGGCATGAACACGGCTCTTGAAATGGATATTTACGGCCACGTAAACTCCACCCATATAACAGGCACCAAGCTGATGAACGGTATCGGCGGTTCCGGCGACTTCGCTCGTAACGCATTCCTGTCCTGCTTCTTCTGCCACAGCTCCGCTAAGGGCGGCAAGATCTCCGCAGTTGTTCCGATGTGCTCCCATGTTGACCACACCGAACACGATACCCATGTATTCATCTCTGAACAGGGTGTCGCAGATGTTCGCGGCCTGAGCCCGAAGGAAAGAGCAAAGGTTATCATCAACAACGTTGCTCATCCGTCCTACAGAGATCAGCTCATGGACTACTATGAAAGAGCAGTTGCCGCATGCGGCCACAGCCAGACCCCGCACATTCTTCCGGAAGCTTTCAAATTCCATGAAAGCCTGGCAGAAACCGGCGATATGCACTTCAAGAAATAATTTAGTGCTGTATTAAAATTTTTAATGCTTTACAAATAAACTCAGTACTGTATAATAATCTATGATGATGACTGCCCATTGACAGTGTCATACACATGGGTTTCGCAAGTGTCCTGAAACCGCTGCAAGAAGACTTGAAAAAGCGCTGCAGCGGGGAAGGCGTTGCGGGCCCTGGACCGGAAAGAAGTTCCCTTAGAAAACAGTGAGAAGAGCATAAAGACGCCGCCGCTGATAAATGATGGGAAGTTTTTTCCCAGAAGTTACTTACTTACTTTTTTAGGAGGAAGATGAACTCATGTCTAACGAATCCCTGAAAGCTAAACTTGATGCCTACAATGCAGAATATGCAAAACAGACGGCAAAACATCCGGAAAGAGTTGGTCTTAAACACAAGAACCTGTACACACCTCTCGATCTCGAAGGTTTTGATTATGAAAGAGACCTCGGTTTCCCGGGCGAATATCCATACACCCGTGGCGTACAGCCGACCATGTATCGTGGCCGTCTCTGGACCATGCGTATGTATGCAGGCTTCGCAACCGCTGAAGAATCCAACAAACGTTATCGTTACCTGATTGCTAACGGCGGATCTGGTCTGTCCGTAGCATTCGACCTTCCAACCCAGATCGGTTATGACTCCGATGATAAGATGGCTGAAGGCGAAATTGGTAAAGTAGGCGTTGCTATTGATACCCTGAAAGATATGGAAATCCTGTTCGATCAGATCGACCTGGGCAAAGTTTCCACATCCATGACCATCAACGCACCGGCATCCGTTCTGCTCGCTATGTACATTGCAGTTGCTGAAAAACAGGGCGTTCCTGCTTCCGCACTCCGCGGCACCATTCAGAACGATATTCTGAAGGAATACTCCGCTCGCGGCACCTACATTTTCCCGGTTAAACCATCCATGCGTTTAATCACCAACATTTTCGAATACTGCTCCAAGAACGTTCCGAAGTGGAACACCATCTCCATTTCCGGTTACCACATCCGTGAAGCTGGTTCCACCGCTGCTCAGGAAATCGCATTCACCATCGCTGATGGTATCGCTTACATCGAAGCAGCTCTGAAAGCGGGCATGCACATCGATGAATTCGCTCCACGTCTGTCCTTCTTCTGGAATGCACACAACAACGTACTCGAAGAAGTCGCTAAATTCCGCGCTTCCCGTCGTCTGTGGGCTACAATTCTGAAAGAAAGATTCCACGCTGAAAACGAAAAATCCATGAAACTGCGTTTCCACACCCAGACCGCAGGCTCCATGCTGACAGCTCAGCAGCCAAACAACAACATCGTTCGTGTTGCTCTGCAGACAGCAGCAGCTGTTATGGGCGGAACCCAGTCCCTGCACACCAACTCCCGCGATGAAGCTCTGGCTCTGCCAACCACTGAATCCGTAACCATCGCTCTGCGTACACAGCAGATCGTTGCTTATGAATCCGGCCTGGCTGACGTAGTTGATCCGCTCGGCGGCTCCTACTATGTTGAAGCTATGACCAACGCTATCGAAGCTGAAGCTAAAGAATACATCAGAAAGATCGATGAAATGGGCGGCGCTGTAGAAGCTATTGATAAAGGCTATATCCAGAAGGAAATTCAGGACTCCGCTTATGCTTGGCAGATGGCTGTTGAATCCGGCGAAAAGACAATCGTTGGCGTCAACAAGTTCACAATGGAAGAACCACCGGTTGAAGGCCTGCTGAAGGTTGACTCCTCCGCTGGTGAATTCCAGAAGAACAAACTGGCTAAAGTTAAAGCAGAACGTGATAACGCTAAGGTTCAGGAAGAACTGAAGAAGCTGGAAGTTGCAGCTGCTGATGAAGAAGTAAACCTGATGCCAGTTATTCTCGACTGCGTACGTGCTTATTGCTCCCTCGGCGAAATCTGCGGAGTACTCCGTAAGGTATTCGGCGAATACAAACCGCACAACACACTTTAATTCGATAATCGGAAATAGTTCTGGAGGTAATTAACAATGGCAGATAAACGTATCAGAGTACTCGTAGCTAAACCGGGTCTTGATGGACATGATCGCGGCGCAAAGGTTATTGCCCGTGCACTCCGTGATGCAGGCATGGAAGTTATTTACACAGGTCTTCGCCAGACCGTTGAACAGATCGTTGAAGCAGCTGACGCAGAAGACGTTGATGTAGTAGCACTGTCCCTGCTGTCCGGCGCTCACAACACACTGTTCCCGGAAGTTGTCAAAGCTCTTGAAGCTAAAGGCATGGGCGATGTACTCGTAATCGGCGGCGGCGTAATTCCGGCTGCTGATATCCCAGGTCTGGAAAAAGCAGGCGTAAAGGCTATCTTCACACCTGGCACACCAACCAAAGAAGTTATTGACTTCATCCAGGCAAATGTAAAATAATTAGCTTTTAGACTACCACTTGGCGGTTTATTAGTGTAATTTAGCTGTTAAAGGGCTGGGTGCACTCTCAGCCCTTTACAACTATTTATTTCTCTTGATTTACTCCTCGAAAAGGCGGTGTATCCATGGAATTTTCTATGAAGGATTTTTGGAATGGAAATAGACGCGCCTTAGCGAGAGCAATTACCATCGTTGAAGACGAACGTGATGGTTATGAAGATATCATGAAAGATATCTATCACCATACCGGTCGTGCTCAGGTCATCGGTATCACTGGTGCGCCTGGTGCGGGTAAGAGCACACTGTCTGATGCCCTCATAAAGCAGTTTCGCAAACAGGGTAAAACAGTAGGCATCGTCGCTGTCGATCCTACCAGTCCGTTCTCCGGCGGCGCCATTCTTGGTGACCGTATTCGTATGAACGACCTGACGTTGGATAAGGGTGTTTATATCCGTAGTATGGGTACACGCGGCAGTCTCGGGGGTTTGTCCCGCAAGACCGCAGATGCGGTTAAACTGATGGATGCTTTCGGTCTCGATGTAATTTTCATCGAAACAGTAGGCGTAGGACAGTCCGAAGTCGATATCGTTAAGAATGCGGATACCACACTTGTTGTGCTCGTACCCGGACTTGGCGACGATATTCAGGCAATCAAGGCTGGTATCCTTGAAATCGGTGACGTATTTGTCATCAATAAATGTGATCGCGACGGCGCAGATCGTTTGAATGTTGAGATCGAAATGATGCTCGATCTGGGCGAAGCTCAGAACTGGCGTCCGCCGATCGAAAGAACGATCGCGAATAAAGACCAGGGTGTAGAAGATGTAGTAACAGCTCTGGGTGATCATAGAAAGTATCTCGAAGAATCCGGCTTGCTGGAAGAACGCAGACGCGAACGCGCACGCAGCGAGATGCTCGAAATGATTCACGACCGCATTTCCCGTCATATTGAAGAAAACCTCTCCAAGACGGGTGAATTCAATGGCTACGTGGAAGACGTATTTGAAAGGAAAACTGATCCATTCACTGTCGTCGATTCCATCGTGGGCAAAATATTCAAATAATTTATAAAGGAGGAGTTATTATGGCATTCAAAGTTTTGTGTGTCGATCATGTAGGCGTAGCTGTTAAAGACCTGGCTCTTATTAAACAGCAGATGAAAGACATTCTGGGACTGGATCCATCCCTGCCGGATGAAACCGTTGAAGATCAGCATGTAACAACAAGCTTCTTCAAACCATCCCCGCAGACCGAAGCTTGCGAACTCGAATTCTTGGGTTCCACAACTCCGGATGGCCCGATCGCTCGTTTCATTGAAAAATCCAACGGCGGCAAGAACGGCTTCCAGCATGTTGCTCTTCGTGTTGACGACATCGAAGCATGCCTCGCAGATCTGCAGGCTAAAGAAGTTCCGCTCATCGACAAGAAATGGCGTGTCGGTGCAGGCGGCTGTCATATCGCATTCTTGCATCCAAAGGCTACCGGCCTTCTGCTTGAACTGACAGAACGCCCTGGCGGCCCGTCCTTCAATAAATAAGTTGAATGATGGCAAATGATTCGCCCATTCTGGGCGGATCATCCCCCTTGCGGGGGACCCTAATATTTTTGGAGGTGTAAGAATGGCAACTGTTGAAGAAAGAATTGAACTTCTCCATAAGAACCTCGCTCATGTTGAGGCTATGGGTGGCGAAAAACGTATTGAAAAACAGCATGCAAAAGGCAAACTGACTGCTCGTGAAAGACTCGCTCTTCTGTTTGATGAAGGCACTTTCGTTGAAGTCAATGCCCTCGTAAAATCCCGCTGCCACAACTTCGGCCAGGAAAAGAAAGATCTCCCGGGCGAAGGCGTTGTAACAGGTTACGGCACTGTTGATGGAAGATTGGTATTTGCATTCGCTCAGGACTTCACCGTTGAAGGCGGCTCCCTTGGTGAAATGCACGCTGCAAAGATCGTTCACGTAAATGAACTGGCTCTCAAAGTCGGTGCACCTTGCGTAGGCCTGAACGATTCCGGCGGAGCTCGTATTCAGGAAGCTGTCGATGCCCTCTCCGGCTACGGCAAGATTTTCTGGTGCAACACCATCGCTTCCGGCGTAATCCCGCAGATTTCTGCAATCATGGGACCGTCCGCAGGCGGCGCTGTTTACTCCCCGGCTCTGACCGACTTCATTTACATGGTTAAGAAAACATCCCAGATGTTCCTGACCGGCCCGGCTGTCGTTGAATCCGTCACCGGCGAAAAGATCACCGCTGAAGCTCTCGGCGGCGCTATGACCCATAACCGTACATCCGGCGTAGCTCAGTTCGCAGCTGAAAACGACGAAGACTGCATTAAACAGATTCGTTACCTGCTCAGCTTCCTCCCGAGCAACAACATGGAAGACGCTCCGATCGTAGAAACCGGAGACGATCCGACCAGAACTGATCCAGCTCTGGACACCATTATGCCGGAAAGCTCCAATGCACCGTACAATATGTATGATGTACTGAAATCCATTGTTGATAATGGCGAATACTACGATGTAGCTAAGGAATTCGCAAAGAACATCATCACCTGCTTCGCTCGTATGGACGGACAGACTGTTGGTATCATTGCTAACCAGCCAGCATTCATGGCAGGCTGCCTTGACTACAACGCATCCGATAAAGCAGCTCGCTTCATTCGTTTCTGCGACTGCTTCAACATTCCGGTTCTGAACGTTGTCGACGTTCCTGGCTTCCTGCCTGGCAAACAGCAGGAATATGCTGGCGTAATTCGTCACGGCGCTAAGATGCTGTTCGCATACTGCGAAGCTACAGTTCCGAAGATCACCATGATTCTGCGTAAAGCTTACGGCGGCTCCTACATCGCTATGTGCTCCCGTGAACAGGGCGCTGACCAGGTATTCGCTTGGCCAACCGCTGAAATCGCAGTTATGGGACCTGCAGGCGCAGCTAACATCATCTTCAAGAAAGACCCGAACAAAGAAGAACGCACAAAGGAATATGTCGAGGAATTCGCTACTCCTTACAAAGCTGCAGAACGTGGCTATGTAGATGCAGTAATCGATCCAAGAAATACCCGCCCGACAATCATCAATGCACTGAAGATGCTTGCTTCCAAGCACGAAGTACATCCGGCAAAGAAACACGGAAACATTCCGCTCTAATATTTGCCGCTTAAATCTCTATATTGAAAGGATGGGTACAGATGGATAACAGTACAGTTATGTATATCGCGGTTTTTGCTGCTATCGTTGCAGTAATTGCCCTGATCATGATCTGGCAGGTACGTTCATCTCTCAATCAGTCCGCAGCACCGGCACCAGCTCCTAAAAAGGCAGCAGCTCCAGCAGCAAGAGCAGCAGCTCCTGCAGCAGCTAACAATGGTGCAGTCGTAGCAGCTATCGCTGCTGCTATCGTTGCTATGGGTGGCGGCGAAATCGTCTCCATCCGCCCGGCAGCTAGACCTGGCTGGACTTCCGCAGCTCGCATTGCGGGCGTTTCCGGCAACCAGCAGTTCTAATTGAAAGTTGAAAGTACAATCATTTAGGAGGAAAGACAATGAGAAAATTTACTGTAACAGTTAACGGCCAGGATTACGATGTAGTAGTTAAAGACGGCGGCGCTGCAGCAGCAGCTCCGGCTCCGGCAGCAGCTCCAGCTCCGGCAGCAGCTCCAGCTCCGGCAGCAGCTCCGGCTCCAGCAGCAGCTCCAGCTCCAGCTCCAGCTCCAGCTCCAGCTCCGGCTCCGGCAGCAGCTCCTGCAGGTGCAGGCGAAGCAGTTGAAGCTCCAATGCCTGGTAAAGTCATCCGCATCAACAAACATGTTGGTGACGCAGTAGCAGCAGGCGACGAAGTCCTCGTACTCGAAGCTATGAAGATGGGCAACCCGATCATGGCTCCATGCGATGGCAAGATCACCTCCATGCAGGCTCAGGAAGGCCAGTCCGTACAGGGCGGCGATCCGCTGTTCACTGTTGGCTAATATTAGCTTAATGAACATCGCTTAATCTAAAAGGGCAGTGCTTCGGCACTGCTCTTTTTTTGCGCGCAATTGCGGATTATAGGCTTATAGGACATTTCGTGTTGGTTTTATAGCCGATGAGGCCCGTGTTTACCTGGTTTCATTGACATTTTAATTTGGTTTTTCACGTTTTTGGGGAATGGCATTTTGATGCCAGCCCCTCTTTTGTGACTCATCCCCCTTTTATGAATCGACTGCCATTACCGCGTACTAATGGAGAGGATAAATACTTGATCAGTGCAAGGAGTACTCATCACTTCCGTACCCATTCATTCCGTATCACGGACATCAGGAACGGCAGATTCATGAAAGGCAAATTGGTACTTTATATTTTAGTAGAGATTTGATATAGTTGACCAAGAGAGCATGTAGATTGCATTCCTTTCCTGGTTTTGTGGTGATTCTAAGAATGGAGCATCTTATGCTCTTTTTCTATGTCTCTTATTCGGTTTTCAAGGGGGATTTGGCATTGAAGATGTGGAAAAGCATGGGCAGGAACATCGCAGCAGGATTCGGAGATGATGCAAGTATTCAATCCTTTGGACAAGTATCATGGGAAGTATGTCAGTATATTCCATATTCGGCTCATGATCGTTTTCATGGAATGAATCATTGATATGTGATTTTGCCTTGAAATTAATGCTTTTAAGGGAAGACAAATGGGGAACGAGGCTTCCATCTGTTTTATCCTGACTGCATGTCCTGACAGGCTTTAAATGCAGCCGAGAGCGAATATTTCTTTCAATGACTCCTGGTTCTTATATAAAGGAACAAAAGAAATGAGAAACTGATTTGCCTGTCAGGCTGTTAGAACTTGCCATCAAGGTTTTTTGCCCTTTGACAGCTGATCCGTTGGAATTACCTGAAAAGTGTTTTAGTGCTGCATGTGCTGCGGGCAGAAGGAGATCTGATCCTTATATAGAAGATATCGCACGAAGCAGCTTTAATTTCCCATATATGCTTCCCGGAATATCTTACTCAATATCGTACACACGAATATATGCATTTTGCGCGAAACAGATTGTTTGATAGAATCAGAGAAATACCGGGATATCGGGAATCTTGTATAGATAAGAAGCACGCAGTGTATATAGAATAGGCATATATGGCACTTTTAGGTGATTTTGAGAATCTGTCACATTGACACCTACAATATATAGTGATATGATATTTACAGTTAAATACGGATAAGACAGGTGCCCGTCAGGGCTTAATAGGGAAGACCGGTGAAATGCCGGCACGGTCCCGCCACTGTAATGCGGAGCGACTCCAGTAATGTCACTGAGGAGATTGGGAAGACAGGAGAAGCGAGGAAGCAGAGTCAGGAGAACTGCCTGTTTTTAATCACCGCAAAAACCTACGAGCGATAGGATGGTGTGAGAATGTCTTTTTGGCGTCCACTCTATCCGTGTCGGTAGAGTGGATTTTTTGGTGAATGAGGAGGATTCAGGGTCATTCATGCAAGACTGGAGGATGGCGCCAGGGAACGTCATTCTCCGCCTGCGGCTGGAGCGCCAAGGGAAAGGCGCTTCAGCAGTAAGGGCAGGTTAGCAAGTTGTAAACGGCGCTTATGCACCTTTACATAGATAGGGTTACCTCCACAGGGGTCCCGACATGGTTCTTCTTCCGGGTGATGGAGTAAAGATGGAGTAAAAGGGAAATACGATCATCACCCTCACTTTTTACAGATCCTTCCGCAAGGAAGTTCTCATATATCGGAGTTCATTAATATGCAGCTTGAGGGAAAGAGCTGCATCTCCTAATTCAGGTAATAACGCTGCAAGGTGTTATTATACAGGTTTCTCATTTTTTGGGGCTGGTGCCCATCCCCTTTTGAAGCGGCTCTACCGCTTCTTTTTTTTGCAAAAATTCTGGAGATCTTGATGATTCAGCATAGCCTTTTCCTTTGAATTTGACGTAAAAATTACTTTTTTCACATTGACTATTTCGAAATCAATCAATATAATAAAGATAAAGGCATTTCAATGTTTTAATATAAAGGAGGAAACATAATGAGCGTTTATGATTTTACATGCACCACCATGCAGGGCAAGGAAGTTTCTCTCTCTCAGTATAAAGGCAAGGTTATTCTGATCGTCAATACAGCAAGCAAGTGCGGATTCACACCGCAGTTTGCAGGCCTTGAGAAACTGTATAAGGAATACAAGGACAAGGGCCTGGAAATCCTCGGCTTCCCGAGCAACCAGTTCAATGAACAGGATCCGGGAACCAATGAAGAAATCCAGGAATTCTGCAAGGTCAACTATGGCGTTACCTTCCAGATGTTCAAGAAGGGCGACGTACGCGGTGACAACCCGCAGCCTCTCTTCGCTTACCTGACCAAGGAAAAAGGCTTCAAGGGCTTCAACATGGATCATCCGATTGCACCGAAACTCGTTCCGATGCTGAAGGAAAAACATCCGGAAATTCTTGAAGGCGACGGAATCAAATGGAACTTCACCAAATTCCTGATCGACCGCGAAGGCAATGTCGTAGAACGTTTCGAACCGACCACCACACCGGAAGAAATCGCTCCGGCTATTGAAAAACTTCTGTAATACATGAATGAAAGAGAGCTGCCGCTGAGGCGGCTCTTTTTTATTGTCCGGTTTGCAAGAATCATTCGGTAAAGTCTCCGGAATGTAGTATAATGAAAGTGATTATACGGCAGGAGGAGTAAGGATGAACGGAAGAAAATTCTTTTTCTTTGATATCGACGGGACATTGACGACACCGCTGACGAACGATTATCCGGACAGCACGAGAGAGGCCATCAAGGAGCTGCAGGATAACGGTCATTTTGTAGCGATTGCGACGGGAAGGATGCAGGCGGACGCCTGGGAAGTGGCGAAGGCCCTTGGCATCTGCGCCGCTGTTTCCGACGGGGGAAATGCTCTGACCATTCATGGGGAGCTGATTTATGATGAGGGTCTTCCTCTTGAAGACTGCATCAGGACGCTTTCGGAAATCGACAGTGAGAGATTTCCTTTTGCTGTCTGCCCGGAAAATAAGAAAATGCGTGTGGCGACTTCGGACTTGTACCTCTCCCGCGTGAAGGACAGGTACTATGAAACGGTCGTCGATCCTTCCTTTGACTTCAGGAAAGTGGACACGATCCACAAGATTTTCGTTGCCTGCACGAAGGATGATCTTCCTGAGATTCCGCTTCATACGCTTCCGCATGTCTGGTTCAGGAAGGATAATATGCTGATCGAGCCGGTCCATAAGGAAAGAGGCATCTTCGAAGTCATGAAGCGCTACAACCTTTCAGATGAGGATGTCGTCGTCTTCGGCGATGGCATGAACGACCGCTCCATGTTCAGGGATGAATGGTTCAGCATAGCTATGGGCAATGCGAAGCCGCAGCTCAAAGAAAAAGCGAAGTACATCACGAAAAGAGCCGATGATGACGGGATTTATTACGCCTGCAAGAAGTTTGGCTGGATTTGATTGTCAATACAAAGCGAATAAAATATTTGTTAATTAAGCGCGGCGCTGCGGGTTGACTGTAATGCCGCGCTTCTGTTATATTATAGATTGTTAAATTGTAATGTTTTCCTGTTGAGTAAGAGAAAGAGGAAAGATGGATAAAGAAATCAGGAAAGATGGGGAAGGGGAAGTCCTCTTCGACATCCGTCACTTGACCCACACGTTCGAGACAGAGGACGGCAAGACGTTCGATGCCCTGAAGGACGTGACGGCCCAGATCATGAAGGGATCCTTCACGGCGATCATCGGAACGAACGGGAGCGGCAAATCCACGCTGGCCCGTCATTTGAATGCGCTCATGATGCCTACGTCCGGTGAAGTGATCGTCGAGGGAATGTCCACATCGGATTATTCCCATATCTGGGATATAAGGCAGAAGGTAGGCATGGTATTCCAAAATCCGGACAACCAGCTGGTGGCTGCGATTGTGGAGGAAGATGTCGCTTTCGGCCCGGAAAACCTGGGCGTGCCTCCGGATGAAATCCGCCGCCGCGTCGATGCCGCTCTTGAAAAAGTCGGCATGACCGAGTTCCGCACGCATGCACCTGCCATGCTTTCCGGCGGGCAGAAGCAGAGAATCGCCATTGCAGGCATTCTTGCCATGCATCCGGACTGCATCGTCCTTGATGAACCGACGGCCATGCTCGATCCTTCGGGAAGAGCCGAGGTCATGAAGACGATTCATGAACTGAATGAAAAAGAGGGCATCACAATCGTCCTCATTACGCATTTCATGGAAGAAGCCGTGACTGCCGATCACGTTCTGGTCGTCGACCAGAGCGAGCTCAAGATGCAGGGAACGGCAAGAGAAGTATTTTCTCAGGCAGAAAAGCTGACAAAGATGGGTCTTGATGTGCCGGTCGCAGCCGACCTGGCGCACGGCCTTCGCGAGAAGGGATTCAAGATTCCGGAAGACTGCCTGACCGATGAGGAGCTGGGAGAAGCGTTATGTCCATACGTGTCGAAGATATAAGCTACATTTACGGCAAAGGATCCCCGTTTGAAAAGACGGCGCTTTCGCATGTCGATCTCACGATCAATAAGGGCGAATTCATCGGCGTCATCGGACATACGGGGAGCGGCAAGTCCACGCTCATCCAGCATTTGAACGGGCTCATCCATCCGACGAGCGGCAAAGTCACCATCGACGGCATCGATCTTGCAGCAAAGACGAAGGATGCCGTGTCCAAGCGCCATTCCGCCGGGATGGTATTCCAGTACCCGGAGCATCAGCTCTTCGAAGAAACCGTAGCGCAGGATATCGCTTTCGGGCCGAAGAACCTTGGATGCGACGAGGAAGAAGTGGACAAGCGTGTCAAAAGCGCCATGCGCTTTGCCGGCATTGATTATGAAAAATTCGCAGGCCGCTCGCCGTTCCGTCTTTCCGGCGGACAGCAGCGCCGTGTCGCCATAGCGGGTGTCATTGCCATGCATCCGGATTTCCTGATACTTGACGAACTATCCGCCGGTCTCGATCCGATTGGAAGAAGAGAAATCTTCAGCCGCATCTGGGACTGGTACAATAAGGGCGTATTCTCTGTCATCCTCGTTTCCCATAATATGGACGACATTGCCCGCCTTGCGACAAGGCTTCTTGTCATGCACAAGGGGAAGCTCGTCCTTGACGGCGATCCGATGGATATCTTCCTAAATCACAGGGAAGAGCTGAAGGAATGCGGCGTCGACGCGCCGCCTCTGACGCAGACACTGCAGGCGCTCAAAGCCCGCGGTATCCCCGTTCCGGAAGACGCAAAGACGACAAAGGAAGCCATCGACCGCATGGCAAAAATGCTGGGAGGGAAGAAATCATGCTGACAGATATGACGCTTGGACAGTACTACCCGGGCGACTCTTTCCTGCACAGGATGGACCCCCGCGCGAAGATTCTCTGCACGATGATCTTCATCATTGCGATATTCCTGGCCAATAACCCGTTTTCCTACCTTCTCGTGGCCGCTTTCACGCTCGGCGCGATTTCCGTATCCGGCGTGCCTTACAAGCTTGTATGGAGAGCCGTGAAGCCATTATGGTTCATCCTTCTCTTCACACTGGCCATCCACGTATTCACGACACCGGGAACCGAGCTTTTTTCCTGGAAATTCATCCATATCAGCGAAGAAGGTATCAGGAACGGCGTGGAAATGACGCTCCGTCTCGTATTCCTGATCGCTTTCACTTCGCTCTTGACCTACACGACGAGCCCGATCGTCCTGACGGACGGCATCGAAGCACTCCTCATGCCATTCAAGCGCATCGGCGTTCCGGCGCATGAACTGGCCATGATGATGACAATTGCGCTCCGCTTCATCCCGACACTTCTGGAAGAAACAGACCGCATCATGAAGGCGCAGTCCTCCAGAGGCGCGGACTTCGTGAATGGCAATCTCTGGCAGAGAGCGAAGAACATGGTTCCGCTCCTCGTGCCGCTCTTCATTTCCGCTTTCAGAAGAGCAGACGACCTGGCGACCGCCATGGAAGCGCGCTGCTACAGGGGCGGCGAAGGACGCACGAAGATGCACCAGCTCGCCTACACATGGAGAGACAGAAATGCCATGATCGCTGTCGTACTTGTGACCGCAGCGCTCATCGGACTTTACGTATATTTCAGATAAATAAGAAGGGCCGGGGCGATGCTTCGGGCCTTTTTGGCAGGGAGAATCATGAGAAACATTTGGATTACCGTTTCCTATGAGGGAAGCGGATACGCAGGCTTCCAGCGGCAGGAAAACCGCATGACGGTGCAGGAAATGCTGGAAAACTGCCTTCTGGAGCTGACAGGGGAAAAGACCACCCTCTACTTCGTCGCAAGGACGGATGCAGGGGTCCATGCTTACGGGCAGGAATGCACCTTCTATACGGATTCGACGATTCCGGGCGACCGCTTCATCTATGCGATGAATGCACGCCTTCGCGGCGACATCCGCGTGACGAAGAGCTGCGAGATGGATGAGGACTTCTCCGTCAGAAGAAGAAATTACGGAAAAACGTACGGCTACCTCCTGACAGAAAGCAGGGAGGCCTCGCCGTTCTTGAAGCGCTATATCTGGCGGACGGGAAAGAAACTCGACCTTGAGAAAATGCGGAAGGCGGCAAGGGCTCTCGAAGGCCGCCATGACTTCACGTCCTTCCGAGGAAACAATTCCGTGCCGTCCGATCCGGTCAGGAACATCCATGAAATCCGCGTAGAGAAAGACGGGGATCTCGTCCGCATCTACGTGACAGGCGAAGGCTTCCTCTACCACATGGTAAGGAACATCGCAGGCTGCCTTGTCGATGCAGGAATGGGGCTTCTTTCAGTCAAAGACATAGAAGAAATCCTTGCGGCAAAGGACAGAAGGAAACTGGGAATGACAGCGCCGGCAGAAGGCCTCTGTCTCCTTCGCGTCTACTTCTCGCCGATTACAAAAGAGAGCATCGAAGAAACACTCGCCATGCCCCTTTTCCCATGGTGCAGGTAAAAAATGACTTCAGGAATCCGGTAAAATCGATACTTCGCCTTCCCAGACGGGGTAGGGGGACCGCGGAACGCGGTGGATAGGGTTGATTTCCTCAGCCGAAGGCTGGTGGTATGGTTTTTAGATAGCACAAAAATATAGGTTCTTCACGCTTTTTTGTGGGATAAAAATAATAACATATAAAATTGGCATTGA
>ERZ839489.1038-NODE-1038-length-20425-cov-21.096318_pt1 | contig 20425 bp, 20 predicted proteins | sample MGYA00519938_ERZ839489 | MGnify/ENA primary metagenome ERZ839489 (study PRJEB31850, sample SAMEA3708846) | human gut metagenome | biome: human gut; feature: human-associated habitat; material: faeces | place: China | collected 2014 ...
CCACTTCCGACTACTCTATTCTCCCCAGCATAGCTGGGGGATTAGACTTTTCATTAAAGCAAACGTGGCGAACCATAAAAGCAAATTGTTATCCTTAAGCATTAACATAAGTGCACAGTTGATTACAATCTAATGGAAACAGTAGATTCCATAGCTGTACTTGCCAATATACCCAATAGATGCAAGTACTTTTTCCCTCCAGACTCTCCACTGATGCATCTACAAAACAAGAACAGGCATCCAAGCATTAATCCTGCGTTTCCATTACAAACTATTCCTTCACATCTCAGCCAGTCATAAGACCGTTGCCTGCTGCTCACCACGGAGAGGTGTGTGAAGATTTGAGCAGCTTACTGTGTGGATGTATATCCACACAGCCTGATTTATGCTTTATAGCCCTTTTCGCAGATTACATTGACCACTTCATCCACATATTTCTGGCAGGTATCGTGCTCAGGCGCTTCCACCATAACACGCACCACCGGCTCGGTACCGGATTCACGCACCAAAATACGGCCAGTATCGCCCAGTGCATCGGTAACTTTACTTACTGCTTCCTGCACAGCCGGGTCGTTCTGTGCCGCCTTCTTATCCGTAACACGGACATTCTCCAGCACCTGCGGATAAATCTTCAGCGGGGAGGCCAGCTCGCTCATCGGCTTCTTCTTGGCCAGCATGACCTCCATCATCTTCAGGCTCGTCAGGATGCCATCGCCGGTGCTGGCGTACTTGCTGAAAATGATATGACCGCTCTGCTCACCGCCAATACGGCAGCCGTTCTTGGCCATATACTCGTAGACGTATTTGTCGCCCACGGCGGTCTTTGCGTAACCAATCCCCTGCTCGTCAAAAGCCTTGTACAGGCCAAAGTTGGACATAACTGTAGTGACAACGGTATTGGTCAGCAGCTTACCACGCTCTTTCATGTAGCAACCATAGATATACAGAATGTGGTCACCAGTGATGACATTGCCTTTCTCATCTACACACAGGCAACGATCCGCATCGCCGTCGTAAGCAAATCCAACATCCAGACCTTTTTCTACAACAAACTTTTGCAAACCCTCAATATGAGTAGAGCCTGCATCGTTATTGATGTTCAGTCCGTTGGGCTGGTTATTGATCACATAGGTATCTGCGCCGAGTGCGTCAAACACAGACTTCGCAATATTCCAAGAGCTGCCGTTGGCACAGTCAAGACCGACCTTGACGCCCTTGAAGGAATAGATACCCAGAGAAATCAGATAGCCCATATAGCGGTTGCGGCCTGCTACATAGTCCACCGTGCAGCCAATATGCTCTCGATGTGCAAACGGCAGCTCTGGCCAGTCCTGGTCGAACACATGGAGCTTACCATCAATGTAGTCCTCAACCAGCAGCAGCGTTTCTTCTGGCATCTTCTCACCGTAGCAGTCGATCAGCTTGATGCCATTGTCATAGTATGGATTATGGCTGGCGGAAATCATAATGCCGCAGTCAAAGTCATCCACACGGGCAATATAAGCCACCGACGGGGTGGTGGTAACATGGAGCAGATAGGCATCTGCACCAGATGCAGTCAGGCCTGCCACAAGGCTGTACTCAAACATATAAGAACTACGGCGAGTATCCTTACCAATAACAATACGAGCGGGCTCGTTATCTCCGTTACGCTCACGGAGAGCATTATAGTACCAGCCAAGAAAACGCCCTACCTTGTAGGCATGGTCAGCTGTCAAAGTAATTCCGGCTTCACCACGGAAGCCGTCTGTTCCAAAGTATTTTCCAATTATTTATTTTCCCCTCTTATTGCAAAAACGTAAGAACGAAGAAGTCTTCTCCCTAACAGCATTGTATCCCTCATTTATTATTGGATCTTTAAGAATCCACAAAATAATGTAATACAAGCCAAAAAAGACAATTGTCTGAGTAGCTAAATAAAAGAAAATATTATTCACTGAAAGAAGTTGTCCTGTAAAGATTTCAACTACGCAGGCAACAGCTATAGCGAAAAAATAGTTGTATGCTTTTATGCGCCTTAAAAGTTCTGCAATATATTTCTTGCATCCGATTCCCATCCAAATTGCATTCCAAACCTCTGTTATCAATGTACCTATTGCGGCTCCAAAAGCACCTAGTGATGGAATCAGAAGAAAGTTTAGAATCAAATTAATCCAAAGTCCTACAAATATACTCTGAGAATATCGATTTTCATTTTCATGAGGTATTAAAATCTGATTACCAAATATATTTGTAATACATAACACAATAATACACACAGAAAGAATAACCAATGTATTTGAAGCATCCAAATATTCTCTTCCGCAAAAGAAAAGAAGGAGTGGTTTAACATTAAACATAATAAAGATTGATAAAGGAATAGCAAGTACTAATGTAATCCGTAAAGATTTTTCTAACAAAGTGACTACTTTAGATTCATTTTTATTCTTTATATAAAATGTGATACGCGGTATCAAAACTGATGTTACAGCAGTTGACAAAGCCAAAACCAAATTCTTGATTTTAAGAGCCGCATTATATAAGCCAACAGCCTTCTCAGAATCAAGTATGCCAATCATAACCACATCGAAATTAGAATAAATAGTAATCATAACTGATGCTGAGAACAAGACAAAAATTGGCTTTAAATGCTTTTTAAAATCATGTTTCTCGCTCACCTGTCCCTTAAAAGAAATATATTTTCGTACATTCAAGAAATTGCAAATATAATTTGCTGCCGATGCAAATACTGTCACAAAACCGTACCATAAATAATCTTCCGAATTTCTTATAAGAAGAAATGTTAAAGCGACTGAAATAGTTTTAAACAGCAGCGAACGTTTTGTAATATATTCATATTCTTCAAGCGATTGATAGAGCCACTCAAATCCAATACTCGTCAGTATTATTGTAATGCTTTGAACAGCAAAGAGATAGCGATATTCATAAAACTTAGGATAGAAAGCAACGCCAATAAATAAAAGAATATATGCAACAATTGTAGCACACAAATTGATTACAAAGAGTTCATAAACCAAGCCAGATAGTTTTTCCTTATCATTGCGCACCTTCGCACATTCACGTAACCCGTAAGCCGGAATACCTAATGTTGCTATATAGCCAAAATACTGCAGCACCGAAGTTACAAAAGCGACTTTTCCGGTTCCAATGGGTCCTAAAACCCTTGCAACATAACTATACGTAAGTAAAGGAAACACACAATTTGACACTGTCAACAGTGTGCTCATAATGATGTTCTTTTTTATGGACTTCTCTCCCAATTTTTCAGTCTCCTTATTACAATAACAATTAAGAGAAACAAACCATCTTCTCTAATATAAATTCATTATTTCCCAAGTAATGCTTTTTTTAATCTTAGCTTAAGGCTTGTAATATAATACTCCTTAGAGGAAATCAGCTTATATTTATGTTTAATTTCATTACTTTCGATTGCCCCCACTAGTGATGAAGACATTCCACCAAGTGAAAAATTACTAACAATTTTCATAATAGGTATAAACGATACCTTTCTGCTAAAATAAAATTTTAAGAATAAATCGTAGTCTGCGGATGATTTGTATGTTTCATCATACATGCCCAAGTCAAGATACGTATCTCTTGTAACAAAACATGATGGGTGTGGTATCATAACTTTATTGAGAAACTCATAATTTATCATATAAATCTGATAAGGCTTATTATTCAGATAATTATATGTCATACCATACAGCACACTGTACTTTTCATGATTAAAACTATATACAATTGTTTGAAGCGCATCCGGCTCATACCAGTCATCGCTGTTTATGATGCCAACTAGTTCACCACTAGCCATTTTGATTCCTTTATTCATCGCATTATAGATGCCTGAATCTCTTTCACTAACTACTTTAAGCTTTGATCCAAAAGCGTTGCGGTATGCATCAATTATTTTCAAAGTGTCGTCCGTTGACATGCCATCAATTATAATATATTCATAATTACTATATGTCTGAGCAAGAACACTTTTTAGTGTACGTTCAATTGTTTTCTCGCTATTATAACAAGCTGTAATAATAGAAACTTTGTAGTTATCTGACATTATTTTCCTTCTCCATTTTTATCAACTGATTCTTTTCTTCTAATAGTAGTACGGACAATATAAAGATTCCAAATCCCGTTTCCCAGTACCAATGGATTTCATTAACAGATGTAATAATAAAAAACAGATAGAAAAACAGGAAATACGTTTCGTTCGTTTGTTTAAAAATATTAACTGACATTTTTATCAGTTTCCGCCAAATCATAATTACCCACATAGCTCCAAGAGTGCCATATATATATATATATCCAAAAACACCATTGTCCGAAAGAAATATTGCCTTATTATACCCTGCCGCTTCTAGTGCTTTTTGAATATATGGATAGCCTGCCCCTAATATCGGATGTTGTGCTATCATACTTAAATACAATTTACGTCCGTCCAGTCTAACACCGAAATGTCCATAGTCAGAAAAGCCAGATTTAATTTGATAAATTAAGTCCTGGGCCATGGTTGTATTGAGCAAAAGTACAAATAGAACAACACCTAAAAAAGTGTATACGATTTTAGTGTCTATCCCTGAACGTTTGATGTACATGGCCAAGGCAAGACAAATCAATAGAGCTATTGATGTTAGGCGAAATTTTTGAACAACCATGGTTTCAAATATTACTAATAAGCATGTTACTGCGGACAGTAATCTTTTCTGATGGCTTCTTTTTTTATCTAACAATTTGTCAGCTTCTACCATAAACAGAAAATCAAGCAACGTAGGCATGAAGTAAAATCTCAAGCCTCCGTATCGCGTGCTAGTGTTTACATGTAAAAACATAAATGATGGAGCTATCAAATACTGTAGAATAAACAAGAACAACTCTAAGAACGCAACAATTTTTAAGGCCTCAAAAAGAGTTGAGTACCTAATATTTCCACTTTCAAGTGCCTTTTTTATAAGAAAATAAATCAAGCACCATATTATAAGTCTCCTTTGTTGAATTAAACCGTCTATAATTGATTGTCCAAAAACAAGGTTGCTTTGAATACTACTTGTAAGAATCAAAGCAAAAAATAAGACAATATATAGATCCAAATTATATTCTATGTTAATTATTTTTTTCTTAGTTCGTAATGACTTAATCAAAGCGAACGTAAAAAAGACAAGTAAGCCAACATCAGATGGCTGCAGTTTCAGTATCTCAAATGCTTCATCTGCAAAATATAGAAATGACTGAATGCAAACAATCATAACCACTAGCACTAATTTATTTTTTGATATCTTCATTTCTTCAGACATTGATTTCCAAAGGTAAAATCACGTTTCTCCTTAAATTATATTGTAGTAGTTATTTAAGTCCCTCTCCAAGGACTATATGCTATAACCGACTTCATTGTCTGAGTATCCAGAATAAATCATATATACGATTATTCAATAGAAAACAGTTCTGTCTTTGAAGTTAATAGTTATAAGGCAATCATCTTAACATATGCCATTGAAGAGCCTTATAAATTGCATTAATTATCAGCATCTGTAAATCGACGTTCGATTGCTTAACATACGTAGGCTCTATACATCCTTTCCCTCCAACAAGATTAAGAATATCTGTGTTAGCTTCATATTTAAGTGGGCCTTTACTAGTGGATTTATTCATAATGTCAAGAATAGTATCATCTCGCAGATCCGAAATAAATTGCTCTATCGTACTGTACACCTTTCCATTGTTATTTTCATTAACCAATGAAGCAATATTCCCACTATCTGAATCTGTAATCACTAAACAGTTTGCCGAATAAGCCTCATGATAAGTATACGAATACGTCTCTGGGCAAAGCGACCACAAAAAAGCACAATTTATTCCATTATCAACTAAAGCTTCATACATTGCTTTAGGATTATCTGGTTTAACTTGTACATAAACATTAGTAACACCATCGATTTTTATATCAGATGTGCCAAAATAAAACAGCTCATATTCTAACTTTTCACTTTTAACTACATTTGCCACCTTAATCCATTCATTTTTTCCTTTGTTATCACCAAATTTCCCCAAAAAAGCAATCTTAATTTTATCATTCAGGTCTGGCACAAGAGTATTCACACCAAAAGCCTTTTGATGTGGCACAACAAAACAATGATTTTCTTGAACCAAATCCCCGAATGTCATAAGCCATAAATTCATAGCTATTTTCGATGGAGCAACAATATATAGGTTTTTAAAGCTACCTAATATTTTTCTTGTTTTTTGCTGGATACTTTTAATACCATGTACATATTGACAATCTATGCAATCATCACATGGCTTTGCTGTATATCCACAAAATCTACTTCCGTTTTCTAATAGATTGGGATGCTCACAGATTGAGTTATAATCATGCACAAAAAAATAGGTATTACATTTCGCAATACTTGATATTCTATTCAAAAATCGTATATTATTCTTTTTCAAATGATGAATATGAAATGCTATCATTTGCTTTTCACCGCGTTCGTATCGCATGAGCATTCTAATTATTTCTTCTTCATCAACAAGCTTCTGAAAGGAACCATCGATTACTAATGTATATATATTTCGCTTAATGCAATTAAATATCATTCCGCTTATTCCGCCAGGCTTTAATGGTGCAATTTGAATATATGATACACCAGCATTATTAAAAAGCTGACAATGCTCAGCTATAACTTTATCTACTCCACCATCTGCTTTAAGATAATTACCATAGGAGACTGCCAAAACATACTGATTGTTAATTTCATGAATTCTCATACATCTCACCTAGTAATTTTCTCTAAATACTTTCTTTTTAAATGCCCAGATTTCTCTCAATAGCCTAACATATATATAATTTGTATTTATCTTATAGCATGTTGTCCATATACGCTTAAAATCTTTCCTGTATTTGTCACTTAACTCTACAAGCCCATCCATGTATTTAAGATTTATTTTTCCTTTGCTAAAGTGATGTACATTCACCGGAACAACATAGACCGCACCTCCATTTTTACGGTTATACAGACACAACTCAACGGCATATAAATGCCAACTGTTGCATAATTTTTCGTCAAAATCGTGTCTAATATACGTTTCTTTTCTCATTCCAAACAGAAATTCATCCACGCAGGATACTTGAATTGGAGCTGAAACAGTAGTCAACAATCGAGGATCATATTTCTCCCCAGATGTATAGATACCTATATTTTCTTTCCTACCTTCAACCGCTCCCGCAACACCTAAAATTGTTCCTACTGGATAATCGGCTATATATTTAGCAAATAAGGAAAGTTCGTTTTGTGTCTTAAAAATAATATCTTGATGCGCAAAAACAAGAATATCACCCTTAGCTTTCAGAGCTCCAAAATTAAGTGCTTCTGCAGCCGATTTAAATTGATTGTTGACGTTATTTACAGGAACAAAGTCGTATGTGCACGCTTGGTCTGATAAAGTTTTCTTCAGCTGTTCATTCATTCTTTGTTTATCATTATATACACATATAACAGATATACTGTACTCCCTATTTTTATCCTCCATCATTTAAATCCATGTCACCTTTCTTCCGTTTTCATAGTCTTCTATTATTTTAGAAATTGCTAGGCTTGTTTCATATTCAATATTATAATTTCGTGTATTCTTTTCTATTGCCCTACTAAAAGTCACAAGTTCATAGCGGATTCCCTCTCCCTCAAGTTGATAGAAATATCTTTTATTCTCATTTGAATTTTCATACCTAACTTCAAAATAATCGGTCTTCCACCATGGCGCAGGTACATAAATGTAGCCTTTGGTTCCTGAAACGATAAGATTTCCTTCTGATTTTACTCCATCACCAACTTTAATTGAAGCAACTGCGTGTTCAAAAACAAAATCTATTTTGGTAAATAGATCAGAGAGTTGATTGTTTCGATATGAAACAATCCTTTTCGAAGTATAGTTCGTTCTTAATATACCAAATATCGGCAATAACGCTGTTGGGGCCCATTCATAAAATCCAGGCCAGTCTGAGTATTTATTGTTAGCAAAAGATTTCAAACTTGTACAAGTTGCATCAACTGAAACAACTCTTCCAATTTTCCCACTTTCAATTAATAAAAGTAATCTTTGATATGCTGTTGAATAAGCGGTCTTTATTCCTTCCATTAGGACCACCCCTCGTTCATTGGCCATACCAAACAAATGCTTGGTTTGATTGAAGTCTACCGCGATTGGTGACTCGCATAAAACATGTTTTCCGCACTCAATAGCATGTAAAATTTGACCATAGTGTAAACTCGGAAGAGAACGAATATAAACAGCGTCCACTTTTTTAAGAAAATCATCATAATTATCCGTTACTGTATCAACTGAAAGAACTCTATTATCTAAACCATTTTCTTCATCTGTACAAACGGCAACCACATCTACGCCATTTACATAATCACATTCACTATATACCTTGTTTAAAAAACTAGAACTACCAACCAGCCCAAGTCTAATAGAGTGTTGTATACTTCTTAATTCAGTACTCGAAATTCCTTCTGTTCGTTCCAGATACACTACTTTGCAGTATTCATTCAAATAATCGAATTTCCCTACCCAATCCGACCCAACTGTAAAAATATCCACATCATACCTGCGAATATCATCTATCTTTTGCCCCTCATATTCCTCCACAATGATCTTATCCGCAAGCCCTGTAGCACGAACTGCCTCAATGCGCTCCATCAATGACTGCTGCACATTGATTTTTCCGCGAGTTTTATCAAAGTCATCTGCCGTGACACCTACAATTAAATAATCACCCAGTGCTTTTGCGCGTTCCAATAGCTTAATATGACCATAGTGAAGCAAGTCATAGGTACCATATGTAATCACTTTTACCATATCTTGCTTCCCTCCATATAATCAAAGAAGTCCACGCTTCTGTAAATCCTTAAAAGCATTCACAAGTGTAGTATTGTCCTCTTTTGTCAACGCACCAATATGACCAACCCGGAAAATGGTATCTTTCATTTCTCCGCCATTAGGACAAATCCAAATGCCATACTCATCTTTGAGCGTCATAAAAACATCGTAGGCCGAAACATTCAGCGGATGCAACGGTGTAACTGCGTTGGACATTGACTCAGAAACGACTTCAAGAGGCAATCCCTTAATCTTAGCTCTAAAATCTTGAGCAAGTTCCGCAATTTTCTTTGTTTCACTCTCAACACCACCTGCAGCTTCAATTTCTTTTAAACGCGCATTAATTTGACGCAAAGTTCCCACTGCTGGCGTAAAAGGTGTCTGTCCCCGCTCGCCATTTTTAAGAGCAGATTTTAGATTCAGATACATGCACTTCACATCACGCTCCTCTACACGCTTGACAGCTTCATCAGATAAGACAATAACCGATACACCCGGAGGACAAGCCAATGCTTTCTGGGAACCCGTAAGCATTACCTGTACACCAAGTTTGTTCATATCAAAGTCATCTGCAAGGAAGGAGCTAATGGCATCTACGACCAGAAAGATTCCGTTCTTCTTACAAAACTCACTGATCATCTCAATGTCATAGTGAACACCAGTTGAGGTTTCGTGTACATTAACGAGGAACCCAGTAAAGCCTTTCCCATCGTACATATCCAACTGTTCTTTTTTAAGTGCTTTACCTTTCTTCAGCTTGATTTCCTCATACGGAATCTCATGAATCTGGCACAACTCCACAAAACGCTGACCAAAGCTGCCGCCGTTTACGACTAGGACCTTATCCGTCTTATCAAAGACATTCATAACAGTTGCTTCCATAGCTGCCGTACCAGAACCAGTAATAAACACTACTCTAGCGTTATCGCCGGCTTTTGCAAATTTTTTCATCAACTTTTCATTTTCAAGCATGACAGCAGAAAACTCAGGCGTTCTAAAATATGGAACCTGTTCTGCGCCAATAGTGCGCACTGTATTATCTGACATTACCGGACCAACTGTAAAATTAAGCATTTTATCTATCCTCCACCTAACCAATATCGTTCTAGTTCTATAAAATCATCAAAACAAATAATAGAACTGTTATCTTTAACAAATTCTCTCCATTCAAGTTACCACTTCATAAAACTGGTAGCCGCTTTATAATCCTTGCAGGAACACCTGCCACCATTGTGTTTTCCTCAACATCTGTTGTAACAATAGCTCCTGCTGCCACAACACACCCTTTTCCTATTGTAACTCCTGGCAGAATGAGAACCTCTGCACCTATCCAGCACTTTTCCTTTATATGTATAGTTTTATATACGTCTTTACCTGCTCGTCTTCCCCCCCCCGTTGCACATTTCATGTGTTTCGCATATAAACTTAACGCCCATAGCTATGTCACAATCGTCTTCTATTATAATACGACCGCCTTGTCCTATTCCTGTATGAAACTCGCAAAATTTATTAATATAAACATTATTTCCTATTTCAACACGATTAGTCTGAAAGTATGTAGTTTTGGAAATTGTCGAATTATTTCCTACTCGAATACCTAGCAAATTCAATCCCACATTTGTGTACTTCTGTGGAAGCAATTTTATTATAACCGCTATAATCTTTTTCCATCCTTTATCAAGAAATCGCATTTTATCTTTCCTCAAAATCCATACGCAGAATATTTGCAATTATATTTCCGATTTCCTCTTCATTTCTCGTTGATAATTCACCAATGATTTGCTCGCGTTTTTGCTTTATAGTGTCCCCATTATTTAGATAATCAACTATCATTTTACAGATATCATGCGATTTATTTAAATGATAGAAGCCTTCATCCATTTTCTTACCTACAACATCAAAATTATCGCTTTTTCCACAATATATAATTGGTTTATCAAGGAGTAAAAACTCAATAAGCATCGATGAAAAATCGGAAATAATCAAATCCGCATTGTGACCCGATATCAAATAGTTTTCGCAATCATCAAATGATACATTTTTCATTAAATCAATACGATGCCTCAAATTTGCCACATCTATTTTGCTCATAACACCAAGCTTTAAAAAATTCTCAAACATCAACGGATGCGGGCGAATGACCAGAAATAAATTTTTATTACGTGGCATTTCAAAGAAATTCAAAAAAGGGTTAATAAACTCAAAAAAAGAAGTGCCATCATTAGCGAGACTTTCAACCGACCAACGTGGTGTCCACAAAATAGTAAATTTTTCTTTACCCTGAGCATTCTCACTCGTTTTCAATCTATTCACAACATCAAATCGAGGGTATCCAATATTATAAATTTTACGTAAGGTCTCGTTTCTAGCCAATTTTTTACAGTACTCATAAGAAGAGTCACCATCGCAGAATGTCATATAACAATATGGGAAGAAGTTCATGTTATATTCTATTTCTAAGTGATAGCCTTTGACAAATTCATATCCATAAGGAATATAGCAAATTCGAGTGTATCTTGATACAACAGCTGGCCTCAATTGCTCTGGATATTCCTTAGCATAAGGTCGAGTATAAAAAACATAATCCGGATGCAGCTGTTGCAAATCTATCCATTTTTTATTAATCTTATCGTACCCGTCAATTACATTTCTATTTTTTTTTCTTGCAAACTCAAATGCTGGATTATCTTTAATATTAGGATACTTGGGCAAAGTATAAATCCATACTTCTGTGTTCTGCATGCGATTAATTGCCTCATATACAGTTTTTGAGGAATTCCAGATTTCACTATATTCCAGAACAAACACTACACGCATTTTATCTTTGCTTTTTTTTATTTTATTTATGTTTTCCGCGTAGTTCTTTGTTCCTTTTTGATAGCTTATCATATAGTGAACTTGTCGAATTGGCTTTGCCATTTCTGAATAATACAGGCCTTTTATAATATTTTTTAAAGTGCTCATTCTTCCCCCTTCTTAGATACGGCCAAACAAAAATGCAGCCCTATATCCAATTTCATCAGTAAGAAATAGTCTAAACCGCCCCCGATAAAAAACTTTCTTCACCTTTTTGTCCATTGTATTAGGTTGAGCGAATAATTCAATTATTCTCTTATTTTCTTGTGACATATTTTCCAGGTCATGAACATTTAAGTAATTGATTGTATCCTGAATAGAAGCCATTCCATCCTTCTGCAAATATATTTTATTTGCCATATTTAATAGCCTATGAAACTTCCCGGCCGGATTCATTCCAACCGTCGTTGCTGATGCATGTCGTCTGTATTTTGCACACGGTTCTGAAGAATAAATCACGATACCCTTTGCAGCACAATAAATTTTCATGAAGGTATCTTTAAAATCGTTTCCACCATTTTGTACAACAGTTCGCATAACATCTCTAAGACAATTGTTAAATAGAAAAGTCATTCCCATAGCTTCTCCGCCTAATAACATTTCCTGAAGTGAATATTTCGCAACGGTAGGCTTTTTGTGGTCTATAAACCTTGCATTCCTTATATAATTCAAATTTCCATCATAATAATCAACTGCGGAGTAGAAAAGTGATGGCTTGCTTTCTTCACCAAACTTTTCGATTGCTTTAACTGCTTTTTCTATTTTATCTTCATTCCAGACATCGTCCTGATCACAAAACGCATAGTAATCGGCTTTTGGAATTTCAAGAAGCGTGTTAATAAAACACATTGGATACCTTAAGCTTTTTTTACTAAATAATTCGAATTCAATCGTTCCTCGTTTATGCTCAACATATTCTTTTATGATATCAAGTGTTTTATCACTAGAGCCATCATCATGAATATAGACCTTAATATTTTTATATGTTTGTTTTCTTAAACTTTCCAACTGTTCAGATAAGTATCTTTCTCCATTATATGTAGCTAAAATTATTGCAACTTTTTTCATTTATTCTCATCCTTATCTATATAATCGCACACTACATCTTTTTTATAATGTGCTAATATATGTGTCTATGCTTTCTATAATATTACAGGTATTTGATTGATATCGTTTATACTTTGCATGCTTCACTATCTCCAATGCATTTGCAAGTTCACATGTATTATAACAAGTACAAATCAAATTAAGATCATCAAATTGCTTAATTAGCTGAAGTTGATGGTCATCAACATGTTCTCCATATTTTGCACGGCGGGGAACAGCTATGACCTTCTTTTCCTTCTTTACAGCTCCAATAATAGCGCCAGTACCTCCATGAGTTATGACAATATCGGCTTCTCCCATTTCTTTGCTGAACTCATCTCTGTTTAAAAACTTTTTATAGCTATATTTTTCGGGCAAATAATCGCTATATCCAATCTGCGCAAATACATTTTCAGCGTCAACTATTCCCTTTTCGCACAACTCATCTACAGCCTTCAACAATCTATTAAATTGAAATTTTTGTGATCCAAGTGTTATAAAAATCTTATTATCCATTTAATAGATTCCTCCTAAATATATGGCTTTAGGATAGAACTTTAGCATCGGCTTCCACTGAACATAAAACTGATCTGCAAATTTATAGAGCAGTTTTCCGGTTTCTGTCGGAGAAGTAACTTTTGCAAAAGATTCAATGTAAATCAGCTTTTTCCCCATAAGTTTAGAAATCAAACAAATCGGTATCATCGCTAGAACTCCTGTGCAGATTACTACATCAGGTTTCTCTTTTCTGTAAATGCTGATAGACTTCCAAGCATTTTGAATCATCCGCCAGATAAAATCTTTTTCTCTGCGGTTGACCTGCTGCATATAATATGTTTTTTCATCTTTTGCTTCTGCGTTATAATCAGTCTTTTCAGTAATGACAAAGCTATCATATTTTTCCATCAGCGGTTTTAACATCATGAGCTGCTCATAGTGTCCGCCTGATGAAGCCGCAAAGCATATCTTGATTTTTTTCTTTTCATCCATCTCTTAACCAACCCACACTATTAGTCACGCTGGAAAATATCGCGTGTATAAACCTTATCCTTCACATCATCCAGACACTTGTCATAGCGATTTGCGATGATGGCATGGCTCATTTCCTTGAACTTTGCCAGGTCATTCACAACAACAGATCCAAAGAAAGTCTCACCGTCTTTCAGAGTTGGCTCATAGATGATCACAGTTGCGCCCTTTGCCTTAATACGCTTCATAACACCCTGGATAGAACTCTGACGGAAGTTATCGCTGTTGCTCTTCATGGTCAAACGGTACACACCAATCGTTACCTTTTTCTCTTTATCTTCATCAAACTCGTTCTCTGCATCGTAGCCGTAGTAGCCTGCTAGCTTCAGGACACGGTCGGCGATGAAGTCTTTTCTTGTTCTGTTGCTCTCAACGATTGCTTCGATCAGATTCTCCGGCACATCAGCATAGTTAGCCAGCAGCTGCTTGGTATCCTTCGGCAGGCAGTATCCGCCGTAGCCAAAGGACGGATTGTTGTAGTGGCTGCCGATACGAGGATCAAGGCAAACACCATCGATGATCTGCTGGGTGTTCAATCCCTTGCTTTCTGCATAGGTGTCCAGCTCGTTGAAATAAGCCACGCGCAGGGCAAGATATGTATTGGCGAACAGCTTAACAGCCTCTGCTTCGGTGAAGCCCATGAACAGGGTGTCGATGTTCTCCTTAATAGCTCCCTCCTGCAGCAGATCAGCGAACTCATGAGCTGCTTCGACCAGCCGCTCATCGTTCAAGTCAGTGCCAACGATGATACGAGAAGGATACAGATTGTCATACAGAGCCTTAGACTCACGCAGGAACTCCGGGCTGAAAATGATGTTCTTGCTGTTGAACTTCTCACGCACGCTTGCGGTGTAGCCAACCGGAATGGTGGACTTGATGACCATAATTGCATCCGGATTGTACTCCATGACCAGCTTGATCACAGCCTCAACCGCAGATGTGTCGAAATGCTGCGTGTGACTGTCGTAGTTCGTAGGGGCCGCTATAACAACAAAGTCCGCATCAGAGTATGCAGCCTTTGCATCCAGTGTTGCGGTCAGGTTCAGTTCTTTTTCTGCGAGATACTTCTCGATATAGTCATCCTGAATCGGGGACTTACGGTTGTTAATCATGTCCACCTTCTCCGGGATGATATCCACAGCAGTCACCTGATGGTGCTGGGAGAGCAATGTAGCAATTGACAAACCAACATAGCCTGTACCGGCAACCGCAATTTTATAGTCCTTTTTCATAATCCTATATCCTCCTGAAATTCATCTTACTTATATGGAAGGCTCATATTGAGCCGAGCAATCTATATCAAACAATCTGTTCATCACACTGTAGTTATCATTTTTCTCACAGTAGTCATCTATTTTTCCGACCACCACTGAATCTTTTATGTAGACCTGTCACAGGCTACACTCTCATTTTTCCTCAACTGAAACTTTATGGTAGACACCTTCATACCAGCTCACCGACAAAGTGTTAGGTCTTATTGTCATAACTCGCAGTCGCACTTCTCCATTTTTCAAAGTGCTGACCTTTATTGTCATAACCCGTACACCGACTCACTTTGTTAAAACTGTACAAGCTCATACCTCGCTCTTGTTGCAACATGAACAATCATCTCCCCCTCACTACCTCTAATTCTCCAGAAAAATGCAGTTATCATATCCATCTCTCGTCTGCAATAAACTTTTCCAGAAAAATAGATTTTGGGCTTTTCAACACTTTCAACCTCCACCTCTAATTCTTCGGAAAAATGAAGGTATCATGTCACTACCTTGCTCTGCAATAAAACAGGCTCGCAGTGGGGGTATTTTGCATGAGTTTTATACGCCACCGTAGACCATCATGCCGCAACTGAAAGTTTGAGGTAGACATTTATTCTATGCCGCAACGCATTTTTTAGTGCATTTTGTATATTTTATTGAGCGTTTTTCAAAAACATGTTGTTTAACTTAACAAGAATTTTCATTAAGTGATTTTTTCACTCCATTTTCATGCAATATTTCCAGTTAATTAAAGGTATACATATCTCTACACGAAACCTCGTTTATCTGTATTAGGGTGTAGTGAAAAGCTCACTTATTGCCCAAAACCATGTTTTTAGAACTCCACCCTTGACCATTCTATTTTTCCGGAAAATTAGACCTAGACATTTAATGTACATGCAATACGAATTTTAGTACATCTTGCACAATTCTAAACATTTTTTTAAAATTACTTGTTCAAACCGCACAATTGATTTTTCTCACCAATTCTGTATTTGGCGCTGTTTCGTTGTTTATTTTTTCTTTTGTTGAGTAGACTAGTCTACTCAAGGTACTGCGTATTATTAGTTATATCGTGGGAGCTTATGTTCATCTACGCACTGTCCTCCCTTACCAGCTTGTGCCGGATCTGTATCGAAAGCTCATCTCTGGGTTTCAGCAGTCCAGCTGCTTCGTCTCGTTTATACGCCGCATTAATCGTTGCGTATACGATTCGTCTGGTTTCTTCACTCAGCTGCGCCATTGATATTGCAAAGTCTGTGCGTGTCACATCTTCATCTGATACAGACCATATACATTGTTCTGCTTCCGCTGGCTCATCTACTGTTCGGGGTACATCTTCGCCCAGCAGATACCCGAGTGGAACTTTGAATTCTTCAAACAGCTTATCCAGCATCGGAAGGTCTGGCTTCCGGATATCTCTCTCCCACTTGGATACTGTTCCAAACATCACTCCCATCAGTTCTGCCAGATCATCCTGTCGGATTCCCCGTTCCATCCGAAGCTCCTTTAGTCTTGATCCAAATGTCGTTATCATTGTCCTCACCACCTTTCGCTTCTGCTTTTTAACCCATACTCATGCCATTATTTACTGACATCTCTGGTTCATAAGCTCCATATTGGCTTATCTCATATTTTCTCGGCGTACATTTATGCGCTGTAGTTTTCTTGTTTACTACCTAAGTGTTAAGTTGTTGAGTAGACCTGCTTCGATTCTGATACTTTATTGAAATCTGCCACATTCGTCACTTTCTACAACGAACACCTATATGTTTCTATCATCCTTGTTGCAACTTATACAACTAAATGTTCAACTATTATGATGTCTACACGATAAAATATTAGTATTTTTTTACCGTTACTCAACACTATGCAGATAAATGCACATTGCAGACTAGACAACCTACTACACAATATATGATTTGCCGAGTAAAATAGGGGCGTATATTTATAGATTTTCCCCACTTTTCGTATGTATTAACTAGTCACCATACGACCAGTAACCGCACTATGGTTCCTTCTCCGCACATTTACATGAACTGAAATAAGCCCACGGCCTATTGCTCAACAGCAACCAACCCGTGGGCTCAAATTGTTCTTCAAGTAATTTTCATTCGCTTTCACAGGGCGCCAAATGTGTATTCAAATAACCCTGGCAACCTTCACAATTCCTCTTTCTGATACTTCAACAAATGAGATACTTGAAGGACAATCCAAGTCCCTAAAAAGTATCATCCATTTTGAGAATGGATGATACCCATTTCCACAGAAGCCCATATATAATATGTATAAATATATTACCACACAATGCGACACATTTCAACAGAACGAGTTATATCAAACCGTACCCGAACACATTTTTGTCACTTTCACCATATTGGGCACACTTTTTCCTATAGAATAGCTGAAACATATAAAAGCAATGTTACATCATTACAAATTGAACAAGGATGAGCATTATGTCAAAGCACGGAGAAAACATCAGAAAGAGGAAAGATGGTCGTTGGGAGGGTCGCTATATTAAGGGACGAAAGTCTGATCGAACCGCAATCTGGGGGTACATTTATGGACATTCCTACACTGAGGTCAAGGAAAAACTTTCCATCAAAAAAATGGAGGTGCAACAATTTGCATTAAATGTAGACAATCCGACTTTTTTAGAGCTTTCTCTCACCTGGGAAAGCTCCATTTTTTTAGGTGTCAAATCTTCTACAGCAGCACACTATCACTACACGCTCCAGCACTACATTTTGCCTGTGCTTGGTCCATATCGTGTTCAAGCTTTGAATGAAAGCATTCTAGAAAACAGTCTTCTGGAAATTATTGCTCCTGTAGACCAAAATCACAAGACCCTGGGCAACGTAATGAGCAAGGAGTGCTTGACTCTTGTTCGGAGAATTTGCCGCTATGCGGTGCATCTACATATTATGCGTCCCATTGAAATTGATTTCAAACTTCCAACTGTGAATCCATCCAACACTACGGTTCTAAATAATTTGGAACAAAAATCTGTTTGTGCTTATGTTCTATGTTATAATGCTTCTTTTAAAGAGAAGATTGGACTCATCAGACCAAATATCGGTGTTCCTTCTGATTGTGGTAATCGCAATTGGCTTACTTTCGAATGCGATGAGTGGATTGGCATATTCATGGTTCTCGGTTTTTGTGGATGTTATTTCAGAAACAAAGTTTTTGTGGACGATTTTCGCATTTAAATACTATATTACATCAGACGTATATGGCGATATGTCCAGAGCGTTGCGTCCACTCGCAAAATTGTTCTGCTACCTCGCAGGCTTATTTGCGATTATATCCCAGTTTGTGAATCTCGGAATGACTGAAAACGAAAGATATGGAATCAAATCCTATAACTTTGTTTTTCCGATGAGCTTTCAATTCCTTGCAGTTGCATTGGTTGCAATTGCTGTGCTTTCAATTTCAAAGGACAAATACAACAATCGCTTGCCGTATGCAGCCGTGTGCGTTGGACTGATCCTAGCGACAAAAAGTTCTCCGTTGCTGTTTTCGGTAATGTTTATATTCCTTTTGATTTATTTTCAAAAGAGAGCACAGCTTAAAACAAGAACAGTAGTGTTTATGGCTGTGGTTGTTTTGCTTTTGGGAACCTTCCAGATTCAAACTTATCTGATGAATGTGAATATTCCACTTTGTAATTCTGCCTTTGCGGATTTTCTCGCACTTCGTCCAAAGTTCCTCGCTAATGATTGGCTCAAAATCACCCTTTACATATTCAATGCTATCTTCATCAAGATTGTTGATTCTCTTTTTCTACAGAAAGTTGTTGACCGCCGATTTCCGATAGCCAATCATCCCCATATAGGTTTTGTTGCGGAGAATACGGCTCACCTTTGCACAAGACCAACAGACCTTTCCTCTGCCGTCCTTGCAGCCCAACAACCCCAGTTCATTGACGATGGCCTTTTCGCCCAGCCCCTGTGAATACAGGGTATAAACGGTGCGAATCGTTTCGGCTTGTTCCTCATTGATAACATAAGTCGGCCCTACCCGGTCATAACCGATAATATTGCCGTTGCCATACAAAACATGGTTGGCACGGCTTGTGGCTTGTCCTGCCCGGACACGCTCGGAGATTTTGCGGCTTTCCTCCTGTGCCATTGTAGCCATAATAGTAAGCCGCAGTTCTCCATCACCGTCCATCGTGCGGATGTTGTCGGACACAAAGAAAACCTCTACGCCGTAGTTCTTCAAATCTCTTGTAACCATCAGCGTATCAACTGTGTTCCGGGCGAAGCGGCAGACCTCACGGGTTACAATCAAGTCAAACCGCCCGCGCTTGGCATCGTCTACCATTCTCATAAAGGCCGGGCGCTTTTTCGCCAGTGTACCGGTGATGCCCTCGTCAATATAGCGGTCAACCACTTGCCAGTTCGGATGATATTTCATTTGGTCGTCATACCACTGCATCTGATTTCCCAGCGCGTCGATTTGCGCTTCATGCTGGGTCGATACACGGCCATAGATTGCCACTTTGCGCTGGCGCTCCGGGTCGAGTGCTGTGTTTCCAAAAAAGTATGTTTGTGTGAATGCGTTCATGTCGCGACCTCCTTTCCGCACAGTATAGTGGTTTTCTGTTTTTATCGGTAGGCTGTCGTTTTAGTCCTTTTCAGCCTTGACAAACGCCTTGTTTTTTGCTTGTATCCGATAGTACAATTCGTGGTCGATAACCCCCTGCGCATAAAGAATATCTATCAGCGCCAGCGCCATAGCATTGCTTTCGGTCTCGTTCAAAGTTCTTTCCTCCTTACATCTTAATTTGATTTCACAAGGACGGCGGCCACATATTGGCTGCATTGCTGCGGTAAATGTGACAGCCGTAGTTTCTAAAATCAAAGTTATCCTGTTCGACACTACTTCCCGGATAAAGGCAGAGGTTTGGCTCGGCTGTTGGCAGCTCCCACTTCCTGTCCAAATAATGGCAGTACCGCCGTTTCCTTGAGGGTAACGCAACGGTGCGTATCGTTAGTACCGGCCCTTTCATCGCATAGATGGGTTCCATGCCACCCGCTTTGCTGCCAGCCATCGCTCTGCTGTCACCTACCGCATCACCTCCCTGTGGTGCAGGTATCTTCGCGCTGGCACAATGCCGTGCTGACCGACGCTCCTTGGGTTGCGGTCAGGCCGACTTTATGTAGTCAAACTTCTGGATATGCTGTTTTCAATGTACAGGGGGAAAGAGCATTTATTTTGCTCTCATTATATATACACACTTCATGTAGGCGAAAATTAGACAAGAAATTTTATTTTTTATAAAAAATCCCCTGAATTTATAGAAAGAACCTGTA
>ERZ839489.1053-NODE-1053-length-20145-cov-8.235889_pt1 | contig 20145 bp, 14 predicted proteins | sample MGYA00519938_ERZ839489 | MGnify/ENA primary metagenome ERZ839489 (study PRJEB31850, sample SAMEA3708846) | human gut metagenome | biome: human gut; feature: human-associated habitat; material: faeces | place: China | collected 2014 ...
AGGCATATCGACCACGTCATTCTATTATGAGCTTGAAAAAAGCGGAAGCCACTGGTTTTGAAAATATCGATTGGCATGAAGCATTATCTAAATTCTTAAGTTCTATAAATCTTTAAGTTGATGACTAATAGCTTGTCAGATGAAAACATTTACTATATAGTATATTAGCTATAATTATTGCTTAATGGTTATGGAAGAATTTAGAGATGAATGTGAGTAAGATAACGAATAAAATTAAAAATATAAAAATTACCGGTAGAGGAATATACTTCTTTTCGTTTATTATGTATTTTGTGATCTCTTTTTTAAGAACATCTACATATACAGAAGTTGTTTCTTCTAATCAATTAGTCAGGATAACTTACTTAATCGCTTTATTGTTGATCTTTAAAGTATATTTTTTTGATCAACAAACAGTCAAAAGTTTTTTAATAAATAGTTTAGTTATTCTTATTGGGGTAGTTATTTGGCGTAGCACTCATGCAATCGATATATTTCTTTATATGTTGTTTGTTATCAGCGCTAGGGATATAAACTATCATGCATTAATCGAGTTTTATCTTAAAATAGGGATATTGATGCTGGTCTTCATGGTTATCTCATCTGGACTAGGCATTATTAAAGATTTAGTTTTTATTCGAAATGGTGTTAGAAGACACTCATTAGGTATTTTATATCCAACAGACTTTGCAGCACATGCATTCTTTTTAGTATTGGCATATTGTTATGTATATTTTCGAAAGTTGGATTGGAAAGCATATCTTTCCTTCATACTGTTGGCAGTTTTTTTAACTGTTGAAACTCAGGCTCGTCTTGACATTATTTCTATTTTGCTAACGATTCCAGTCATATGGATTGCCAAGAGAGCCTCTGAAGGGAAGGTTTTTTCCAAGTTTATGGCATCTTTTTACTGGATGATTGCACCAATTTTGGCGTACATTACTGTCCTGGCGGCTTATTTCTATAATCATTCTAAGCCATATATATTTGCTGATAAGATTGTTTCGGGAAGATTGGCATTATCGCACACGGCTTTTCAGAAATATGGAGTATCCGTTTTTGGAAATCTGGTTCAAGAGCATGGTTTTGGTGGTAATGCTGGTTCAAAAGTCTTTTATCAGTCAGGAATGGGTGGTAAGTACTTCTTTATTGACTCATCATTTATGCGCTTAATGATTATCTATGGTGTAATTACATTTGTAGCTGTTATTGCTGTGATGACCATTATTGGCTTAAAATCAGTCTTAACAAGCGATTATCGCTTGGCTGCAATTATGGTAATGTTAGCAATAAGCTGTGTGATTGAACAGCATTTATTGGATATGTCATATGATCCATTTTTAATTGCATTGTTTGCTAGTGAGATAACAGGGCACGATCGTCATGAAAATCACGATTTAGCTACCTTGGAGGTTTAGTTTTGAAGGAATACAGTGTTAAAGATTTAAAAGCACCATTTATAAAGGCCTTTATATTTACTGTTATTATGGCCATTCTTGGTGGAGTTGCAATGATTGGCGTGGCGAAGCATAAAAAACATACAACTTACACAGCTGAGCGTTATGTTTTAATTTCGCATAAGATGAATTCAGAAAATAATTCATCAACTGGAAATACAAATTCTGTAACGAATGATGATATTAATATGATGACTACCTATGAGGAAATTGCCCAAAATGAGGAAATTTCTCAAGCAGCTCGTAAGCATCTGTCTAAGCAATTAAGAAAAGAATACACTGCTGCTGAACTGAGTGATAATGTTAAGGCAAAAACGCGTCCTCAATCATTGGTAATGTCTTTGAGCGTGACAACCGATAATCCAAAAGATGCAGTTAAGCTGGTTAATGCTGTTGCAGAAGGGCTAAAAGAAAAGCTTCCTGAAATTCAACCTGGTGCCGGTAGCGTTAAGTTGATGGCTAAAGCAAGTAAGGATGATGTAAGCAGTGTAACTACACCGCATACTAAGAAATATGCTGTTGTTGGTTTGGCGCTAGGTGGCTTGTTAGGGATGATTATTTCTTTTGTAGCCATTACTTGGAAGAAAATTATTGATTAATTGTACGAGCGACTTTAAAAGAGTCGCTTTTATTTAGTTATGAAGAGAAAAAGTATAAATGTTTGCTATACTGTTTACTGAGTCTAGATTAAGCAAAATAAAGGAAGATATACAATTGAAATACACTCGTCAATTTTCACTAATCACGATTGTAAACAAAGAACCAGTCTACCAAGAATTCAAAAAGAATCTTGATACTCAAGTAAATGTAGACTATGAACTTATAAAAATCGATAATTCTGACAATCAATTTAATTCAGCGCGGGCAGCCTATAATGATGCTGCAAAAAAAGCCAGTGGGGAATACTTAGTTTTTTTGCATCCCGATATTCGTTTTTTAGATGAAAATGCATTATCGGATATTCTAAATGAAATTAAAAAATTGCCCAATTTAGGGGTAGCAGGAATTGCCGGAAGCCCGCAAAAATTGGTAAATAATGATCGCCAAATCTTAACAACAATTGTCCAAGGAACTGATAAAGAATCTGTTGGTACGTTGATTAGTAAAACTGAAAAAGTTCAGACCTTAGATGAATGCTTTTTTGTGGTTAAACATGAGTGGTTAGACAAACATCCCTTTACTGAATGTAAAGGTTGGCATTTTTATGCGGTTGAGCAAAGTTTAATTGCGCTTTTAGATCATAAAGATAATTATGTTGTACCGGCAAGAGTGTGGCATACTTCAGCAGGAGCATCTGAAGACTATCGTTATGTTCTAATTGGCAGACAAATGGTGAAACGATACGGCGAATACTTCCCAAGTATCAATACTACGGTTAGAAAATGGGATACCAAGGGGATAAAGGCTAATATCAATTCATCGTTATATCTTGTTAAACGTGTAATTACAACATATCTGAGAAAATAAAATTGGAGAAACACATGCAAAATACGCAACCACTAATATCAGTTATAATTCCAATTTATAATGTAGAGAAATATCTGGAGCGCTGTTTGGATTCAGTGATTTCACAGGACTATGATAATCTAGAAATTATTCTGGTTGATGATGGGGCAACGGATGATTCTGGCAAAATAGCTGATAATTATGCAGCCAAAGATGACCGAATTATAGTAATTCATCAAAAAAATGGTGGGTTGTCAAATGCTAGAAATAATGGATTGGCCAAAGCACATGGCGAATATGTTACGTTTATTGATTCTGATGATTATGTAACCAATGATTATGTCTCATATATGCTTGGTTTACTTGCAGATGATGATTTTGAGGCTCCAATGGCTATGTGCTCATTAATGAATGTATTTAGCAGCACTGGACGAAGAGAAGATTGTGGTAATGGTGAGAAGGTAGTTTTGACAGGTAAGAAATGCATTGAGATGATGTGCTATCATGACCTGGTAGATACTTGTGCCTATGCCAAACTAACTAAAAGAGAATTATATGATAATGTAAAATTTCCAGAAGGTAAACTTTTTGAAGATATTGGCACTACGTATAAACTTTTTCTTCAGTCACCAAAAGTTGCTTGCGGATTTTCGCCAAAATATTTCTATGTCATTCGTTCTGGTTCAATTGTGACCTCTGGCTTTAAAGCAAACAAACTGGAATTGCTAGAGATGACGGATAAAATGGCAATGGATGTTAAGAAGGAATTTCCTGATTTGGAAAAAGCGGTGTTAAGAAGGCAAGTATATGCGCGATTTAGTACCTTAAACCAAACTTTGAACTCGGGTGATCCTGCTGTTGTAGAGGTTAGAAAAGAATTGCTTGACTATCTAAAGAAAAATAAGCGAGCAGTCTTGTCAGATCCTAAGGCACCTAAACGAGATCGAGTTGCATATTTTATTCTAGATTTTGGGTTTCCAGTTTACAGAGTGGCTTGGAAACAATATGAAAAGCGCAAGGGCAACAAATAGGAGACAAAATGATAATTTCAGTAGTTGTTTCAACGTATAATGGCCATGATTACCTTGTTGAACAATTGGATTCCTTAAGAAACCAAACTATTAAGATTGACCAAGTACTGATTGCAGATGATCAATCTAGTGATGATACGGTAAAATTAGCTCAAGACTACATTGATAAATATAAGCTTGATGGTTGGTCAGTTAAGGTTAACGCTAAGAACAAAGGATGGCGTCGAAATTTCATGGAAGCAATGTGGGCAAGTCATGGTGACTTGATTTTTCCATGCGATCAAGATGATATCTGGCGTAATGACAAAGTAGAGATTATGACCAAAATTATGGATCAAAATCCTCAGATTAATATCTTAAGCTCTGATTATTGTGAGTTTTTTGAAGATGGCAAGGAAAAAATTGGACCGTGGCCAAAAGAAAATAAATTAATCAAGGTTCCTTTAACCGACAACTATCTGCTTGTAAAATCACCAGGTTGTACATACTGTGTACGCAGAGAGCTTTTGGAGTTAAGCAAGAAGTATTGGCTGCCTGAATATCCTCATGACGCTTTGTTATGGCGTTTGGGACTTTTTTCTAACACACTATACGCAGTCACTGATGATTTAATTAAGTGGCGAAACCATTCAACTAGTGCTTTTGCAAAAGAAAGTCGTGATTTGAAATCTGTTTCAGCTAAAAAGCAGTGGATAAATACTGCAAAAAGCTTTGATGAAACAATGCGTAGATATGTAGAAGAAGACGTTAGCGGAGATAAGCAGAAACAGTTTGAAGTTTTAGCTCAAAATGATCGGTGGTTAGCGATCAGAGAAAGATTTTACAATAAGAAGAGTGTTATTGATGGACTTAAATTAGCTAAATATTGGGGATGCTATCCTCGGAAACGTCAATATTTAGGTGATTGGTACTTAGTATATATTAAAAAATAGGATGGTTGATTAATATGACAATGTATGTAATTACGCATAAGGCTTTTGACTATCCTTTACCAACAGGATATACGCCAATTTTGGTTGGCGCTGATAAAAATGCTAATCCAAATCATTATCAGCCAGATAATGAAGGTGAGAATATTTCTGATAAGAACCCATCTTATTGCGAACTTACGGGACTCTATTGGTTATGGAAAAATGCCAATGACGAATATATTGGGCTTTCCCACTATCGTCGGTATTTTTCGAAATATCCGACAAGAGGTCGTATGTATCTTGCTACAATTATCAAAGGGAAAGTTGCACCGGTCAGCCTAAAAAAATTGGATGAGGTAATGCAAACTACTGATTGGATTCTATCAGAGCCTGAGCAAGGCGGTGAGGGGAATGTTAAGCAGCAATTTGAGAATTTTCATAATGCAAATGATTTAGCAATTACTCGCCAAGTAATCTCTGAGTTTAGTCCTAAGGTTTTATCGGCCTTTGATCAGGTTATGCAGCAGTCACAGATATCTTTTTATAATATGTTTTATACCAGTAAATCAGAAATGGATGCATATTGTGAATGGCTGTTTAAAATACTATTTGAAGTTGAAAAGCGGACCGATATTGCTAATTATGATCAATATCAACAACGACTGTATGGTTTCTTGAGTGAGCGTTTGCTAAATGTTTGGATTAAATATCGGCAAGTATCAGTTACCTACTTGGCAGAATATCAAACTGACGAGCTTGATCGAAACTATGCAATTGATCGATTTAAGCAAAAATTAAAATCTTAGATACAAGGAATGAATTTTAAAAGTGAATAAAAAAGAACTAGTAAAAAAATTCAATCAAGATAAAATAATTGGTTTGGTATATCTGTTTGTTTTTATTGGTATTTCTGCTTGGACTCTGTATACACCTCTAATGGGTGATGATTTGTTTATGGTAACAAAATCGATAAAAGGGATTATTAGTGAAGGAGTAAGAGAGTATTTCCAATGGAATGGACGCTTTTTCGGCCAATTTTTTGCAAGGCTTTTAGTTCTTAATAATGGAATAGTTGCAGCAATAATGAATGGTTTTTGTTTTACCCTTTTAACATTTTTCATTAATAAATTATCAGGTTTGAGCAGTAGGAGCACTCTTTCAAAAACTCTCTGGATGACGCTTTTGACAATAAGCTTTATTCCTGAATTTGGTGAAACAGTTATGTGGCGTGCTGGCGCAGGTAACTATTTATGGATGACTACGATTTGCTTAGCATATCTTTATTTTTTACAGAGGGTATCTTTTAATAAAGAAAAGTTATTGTCACGAATAATTTTATTTATTCTTGGTGGTGGATTAGCTCTAATTTCGGGATGGTCAAATGAAAATACCGGTTTAGGGATCATAATAATTGCAGCAGTTATTATATTTATTAATCCGCATGAGCGAGTTTCCATTTTAAAAATAGTTTTATGGCTTATCTCTATAGTTGGATATCTATTTTTGCTTAAGGCACCAGGGAATAGAATTCGGCTTGGAGCAGAGGCGAATATTCCAGTTATTAAAAGAGTAATCACTAATATTGCAATCAGTAATCAAGATTTTTGGTCTTACAGTGTAACTGTTATTTTAACGATTATGTTTTGTTGCCTTTTTTCTGTTAAATATATTTTTGGAGGACGAAATAATATTGCAGAAATCTCTAAAACAATTGCCTATTTCATCAGTGGCTATGTTGTTATTTATATGTTGGCGGCAGCTCCTGGAACTAGTGGTACTCATAGAGCCTATTTTAGTGGTGTCATATTTATGATTATTGCAATCGGTCGCTGCGTTCCAGAAGACTTATCGAAATCGTTAAAACAGCAAGATAATAAAATAATTCGTATGGTAGTTTTAGTATCTTTAATTTTTAGTGTATGTAAAATATCGACTGGAATGATAGATGCGCTTTGTACAGATCATGCTTATCGACAAAGATATGCTTTGATTGAAAAAAAGATTAGAAAAGGTAAAAAGCAGGTTATATCAATTCCGAAATTAAGTTATACGCCGGTAACAGAGTATAGTCTGCATTGGGAAATTACCAACGATCCTAATGCTTATCCTAATCTTTTATATCAACACTATTTCAAAATTAAAGGTGTTACTTTAAGAGAATAGCTTAAGTAATTTTTAAAACGCATAATTTGCTTATTGTAGTTTGGAAAAATTTGCCCTATCATTTAAAGATAGCAATTTAAAAATGTGAGGAATTGTAATGGTACAATATGATTATTTAGTAGTAGGCGCCGGCTTATTTGGAGCCACTTTTGCCTACGAAGCAGCTAAGCGTGGCAAGCGCGTTAAGGTAATTGAAAAGCGCAGCCATATTGCTGGCAACATCTACACTAAGAAAGTTGATGGCATCCAAGTACATGAATATGGTGCTCACATTTTCCATACTTCGGATAAAGCAATCTGGGAATACGTTAATCAGTTTGCGGAATTCAACCGCTACACGAATTCTCCAGTGGCCAACTACAAAGGGGAAATGTACAACCTGCCATTCAACATGAACACCTTTAATAAGATGTGGGGAGTTCGAACGCCTAAAGAAGCAATGGCTAAGATCAATGAGCAGCGAGCTGAAATGGATGGCAAAGAGCCTCAGAACCTAGAAGAACAGGCTATTTCTCTGATCGGTCGCGATATCTATGAAAAACTGATCAAAGGCTACACCGAAAAACAATGGGGGCAAAAGGCAACTGAGCTGCCGGCCTTTATCATTCGGCGGCTGCCAGTTCGATTGACTTACGACAACAACTACTTCAATGATCTGTACCAAGGCATTCCAATGGGCGGCTACACGCAGATCGTTGAAAAGATGCTGGCCAGTGATTTAATTGATGTTGAACTGGGTGTCGACTTCTTTGATCAACAAGACGAATATTTGGCAAACTTCCCTAAGATCGTCTTTACTGGGATGATCGATCAATTCTTCAACTATGAATTAGGTGAGTTGGAATACCGCAGCTTACACTTTGAGACAGAAGAGCTTGATGAAGATAACCATCAAGGTAACGCCGTGGTTAATTACACCGATGCCGAAACGCCATACACGCGGATTATTGAGCACAAGCACTTTGAATTCGGCAAGGGCGATGAAGGCAAGACCATTATCACGCGTGAATATCCAGCTGATTGGAAACGTGGCGATGAACCATACTATCCAGTTAACAACCAACGTAATAACGGTCTTTACCAGCAATACACGGAATTGGCCGGACAAAAGGCACCAAACGTTATTTTTGGTGGTCGTTTGGGTCAGTACAAGTACTACAACATGGATCAAGTAATCAAGGCGGCCTTAACGACCGTGGCTGAGGAGTTTGACAAGTAGATCATGAAGGTTATCAAAAACTATCTGTATAATGCGGGCTACCAAATTTTATTGATGTTTGCTCCTTTGATTACGACACCATATGTTTCACGGGTTTTGGGAGCACATGCATATGGTATCAATACTTATACAAATGGTTGGGTTACTTTCTTTTATTTGATGGGTCAAATGGGGATAACCCTCTACGGTAACCGTGAAGTAGCCTATCATCGTGATGATAAATATAAGCGTTCGCAAACTTTCTGGGGCATTGAGATTCTTCAATTAGGTACGATTACCATTGCCTTGATAGCCTATTTGGCAGCTGTTTTTCTCTTTAGTACGACGTTTAAGGAATATTACCTGCTGCAAACACTATGGATTGTGGCTGCAGGACTTGATGTTTCTTGGTACTTTATGGGAATGGAAGACTTTAAAAAGACGGTTACAAGAAATACGATCGTCAAGTTGATTTCAATTGCGTTGATCTTTATACTTGTCCGAACGGAAGCCGATCTTTGGAAGTACGTGCTGCTTTTGGGATTGGCGCAGGTTGGTGGTAACGTTACTTTATGGCCTTATCTGCGCAACAGTATTCAATGGGTACCAATCAAAGAATGGCATCCGCTTAAGCATTTCTACCCATCGCTGTTGCTGTTTATCCCAACGATTACCACGCAGATCTATTTAGTTGTCAACAAATTAATGCTTGGTAAGATTGGGCAGCCAACTGCCTTGGGACAATTCGATTTTGCTGATAAAATCGTTAAGTTGGTCTTAGCAGTCGTAACGGCTACGGGGACGGTTATGTTGCCTCATGTCGCCAATAAATATGCTAATGGCGACGTTAAAGGGATTCGAACAAGTTTATATTCTTCATTTGATTTTGTAACAGCAATGTCCGTTCCAATGATGTTTGGCTTAATGGCAATTTCATCTAAATTCGCTCCCTGGTTCTTAGGAGCGGAATATGTTGATACTGGCCGAATCATCTTCTTGGAGGCGCCGGTAATTCTGTTTATTGCCTGGAGTAACGTCACAGGAACGCAATATCTAATGCCGGTTAATCGGGTCAAAGAATATACGCTTTCGGTAACGGCAGGTGCAGTGGTCAACATTATTGGAAATCTGTTTTTGATTGAACCTTATTCCGCAAATGGGGCAGCGATAGCAACCGTTATTTCTGAGTTTGCGGTAACAGCAGTGCAGCTGTACTTTGTTCGAACCACCATCAGTCGGCGAATGTTGTTTAAAGATCTCTGGCGGTATTTATTGAGCGGTCTTATCATGTACTTCGTAGTTTTACGTCTAGATGAAATTATGAAGATGAACATTATTAATTTAGCAGCTCAAGTAATTATTGGGGCGGTAGTTTATCTGCTTTGTATTCTTGTATTTAGAGCCCCTATCATTGAACGGGCCAAGCAGATTTTGGCAGATAGATAATAAAGAGGCTTTTGTTTTTACAGCAAAAGCCTCTTTGTTTGTAACAATCGTAATATAGTTTTGATAATTAACATTAAACGCTTACAACGCTTTGCTGGTGGACTTATTAAATATTTTGTTTTGCAAAAAGGTTACGAAAAAATAAAGAGTATGCTATAATAATGTTACAAGGATGTTACATAAATGATATTTAAGTAACAAGCCTAATTTAGTTAATAAGCAAAAACTTCAAGGCATAATTCAAAAGAGAGTAAGGGGGATAAGCTTATGAAGAAGAACATGAACATCTTGCTTAGCAGCTTGGTAATTGCAGGTCTGTTGGCTGGTTGTGGGGCCAAGACAACGACTACGTCTACTAAGAGCAACGCTGACAGCACACGGACTGAACAAAGTACTTCTCACAAGCACAAGACCTCTGCAAAAGCAGCTGCTAGTGAAAAGAAGACTACTGATCAAAAGAATGAATCACAAAACGCTGCTAGTCAAACTGCTGCCAATGAAACTTTAACCGCAGCTTCAAGCAGTGCTGCATCGGCTGGCCAAGCTTCAAGCTCTGCTAATACATTAAAAGTCGGCAGTGCAATGGTTACCTTGCCTGAAACGCAATCATCAAAGACAGCTACAAACTCTCAAGCAGTAGCACCAACCACTGAAACTATCCAAAAAGCTCAAGCTTCTGGTACTACTGCAACTACGCAGCAACCAGCAATTGCTCAAAATAATGAAACACAAGCCGCTCAGCTGAATGAAGATCAGATGACTGATCAGCAAAAGGCTGGTTTGTTGGCATGGTACACGAGCCACTACGTAACTAACGAAGCAGCTCCTCAAGCAAATCGTCCACTGGTTGTAACTGCAATGAACGAAAGTTCTGTTTTGGCACCTCTGCCAAATGGTACCAACAACACTTACTACCAAATCTACGGCGCAAAGCCTGACGAAAGTGAATGGGTAAACTACTACGCTCAAGGTAAAGATGTAGACGGTTCGCCAATTGCTGACACGGTTTACATTTACAATAACCAACAGTGGAACCCTTACCAGGTTTCCGACATGGTTAATACAGCTAACCAAAACAATGGTACTGACTATGTAAATCAAGTTGCCAACAACGTTCAAATGTACGACGAACGTTAACATATAGTTGTAATATTAAAAAAATTATCAAAAACGCTAATCTTGCCTCAGTATTTGGTGATTAGCGTTTTTTTGTATTATCAAAATGTAACCAATATATGACATTTATGTATCATATTTCCAATCACGTTGATTGAAAAGGATAGCAATGATAAACTTTTAAATAGTTTTAAGAATCAAGAAATTAACTAAGAAATAAAATTTAAAAACCGAGTAATTAGTAGCGAGGAGAAAATGATGGCGAAACCTAGTCCTGAAGTTAAGACACGCTTTAAAATGTATAAAAAAGGCAAGCTGTGGTTAGTTGCAGCTGCTGCAACTGCTGGTTTGATGGCTGGCGGTAATGTTGCTCAAGCTGACAACAGCACGTCAACTAGCAATAGTAATCAAGCTGTTGTTGCTAATACCAATACTGGTACAAGCAACGATAATAATAGTGATGATAACAGTACGGTCGCTTTGACCACTACGGCTGCAGTATCCAATGATTCACAAGTTGCTACTGCATCTGAGGATGCTGTTTCTACTACTGCTAACGAATCAGCCTCAGCTACGAATACGCCTCAGAAGGCAACGTCATCAACTGATCAAGCAATCGATTCTACTAGTCAAACTTCAACTGAAGCTTCGAAGGCGGCTGAAACTGTTGAACAGAGTACTGCATCGGCAACTCAAGACAACCAAAGCAATACTAAGACTGAAACTAGTTCTAATGCAGAAGCTGACACGGTTTCAATGACAACCGCAGCAGCATCCGCCTCCACTACGGACCAGTCATCAACTTCTACCACTAAGACCACTGAAGTTTACTCAAATGGCCACTGGTACTTAAAAGACCAAAATGGTAAGAACTTAACAGGTTGGCAAAAACTTAGTGGTAATCGTACTGTTTACTATAATACAGCTGGTGAGATGCTTTATGGTGAACAAAATATCAGTAGTAAATGGTACTTCTTTAATACTACTGATGGTAATGTTGCTAAGGGCTGGTATAAGTTGCCTGATGGCCGTACTGTTTACTATGATGTTGATAATGATGGTAATGGTCAAGGCATGTTACATGGCATGCAAAAAGTCGGAGACAATTACTACTATTTCAACGAAGGCTATGGTACGGAAGAAAGTGGCTTGAAGAATGTCAATGGTAAGTACTACTACTTCAGCCCAACATTGGTTAAAAATACTGAAAAAGAAGTCAATGGTTCATGGTACTACTTTGGTACGGATGGTACGGCTCAAACTGGTTGGTACACCTTGGCTGATGGCCGTTTAGTAAACTATGATAGCCAAGGTAAGATGTACCATGGCGAAGCTAAGATCAATGGTAAGTGGTACTACTTTGATGCTACTTCTGGTAAAACTGCGCAAGGTTGGTACAAGTTACCTGATGGCCGTGCTGTTTACTATGACGTTGATAATGATGGTAATGGTCAAGGCATGCTGCATGGTATGCAAAAAATTAATGGTAAGTATTACTACTTTAATATTGGCTATGGTACGCAACAAACAGGAGTTGTTTATAATTCAACTACTCAAAAATTGCAGTATTATGGGGCTGAGAATGGTGCATTAAGCACTAATGTTAAAATCAAATTGGGAGATAATACCTATACTATTGATGAAAATGGTAATTTTATTTTAAAAAATGGTGAAAATGAGATTAATGGTAATTGGTACTACTATAATGGATCAACTGGCAAAGTCGTAACTGGTTGGTATAAATTATCTGATGGTCGAACGGTTTATTATGATCCTTCTAATGCCCAAATGCTTCATGGTGAAAAATATCTGAATGGTTCTTGGTACTATTTTGACGGTACTACCGGTGCCGAAGCGATTTCCAATTTTGTCACTTTGAGCGATGGCCGAACTGTTTATTATGATAATCAAGGTCACATGGTAAAAGGTGAAAAAGAGATTAATGGCTCATGGTATTACTTTGACACTGGCTTAGGTACTGAAGCTGTTTCCAAGTTTGTCACTTTAAGTGATGGTCGAACTGTTTATTATGATGGGCAAGGCCATATGGTTTATGGTTGGCAAACGATCAATAATAATACCTATTACTTTGATTTGGTTACTGGTGCTATGTATACTGGTACGCACTATATTGATGGAACTAAGCGTACTTTTGGCTCTGACGGTGTAGAGGATACATGGGGTTGGCCATTCCCAGCTGACGGTCGCGGCTATTTCACGGGAGCACAATTATTTGGTGTAAATGCTGGTGGTGAATTCCGATTGAACGGTTTCCATGACGGTCTCGACTTTGGCTCAATCGACCACCCAGGTTATGAAGTTCATGCAGTTCACAAGGGTACGGTTACTGGAATTGGTTATGCTTCAGGGCTAGACTGGTACGTATTGATTGATACTGGCGAATATTTGACCGTTTACCAAGAAGCTTTCAGTAGTCGTTCTAATATTTGGGTAAGCGTTGGTCAACAGGTTAACGTTGGTGACGTAATTGGTGGACGAACGACTGCTCACTTGCATTTGGGAATTACTCGTCAAAAGAACTTTAGTGTTGCCTTGGCAAACTCATTTAACAACAATGGAACATGGATTAATCCATTGACTTTGTTGGGCAACTAAACAGAAAAAGGGGAGCTTTTAAGGAAGCCCCCTTTTTTTAAGAAAATTTGAATTTTTTGTGGATTTTTAATTTGGAGGAAAGATTTGAATAACGAACGTCAAAAGGTACAAGCATACCAAAGTGAACAGCAGAAAACTTTAAAAAAATGGACGCTTTTTTCTGGGATTACGCTAACGGCGCTTAGTTTTGGATTAATTTTACATTCTGGTACTGCACAAGCTGATGCTGCAACAACTGGTAGTAGTAGCGTGTCACAAGCTACTGCTAGTGATGCTAATGATGAATCTATAGTACTGACTTCAACTTCCGCATCAACTAACAATGCGAGTGGTACCTCATCCGCGCAAGTTACAAGCAGCAGTAGTGAAAATGACGCATCAGCAGCAATGGGTACAAATGCTTCCTCATCAGTTTCTGATACACAAACCAGTACTACATCTAATATAGCTTCTTCAACACAAGATAGTAACACTGCACAACAGACCACATCATCACAAGATTTAAGTAAAAGCAGTTCAGAAAGTACAGTGACTGCTACTACTGATGAAAATCAAAATGACAATATAGTAACTGATAATAGTGAGTCTTCAACAGTGGCAGCATCTTCTACAGCAGTGGTTGTTGCCAACACTGATCAAGAAATTGCCTTACAAGCTTTGGCTGCATACAGTACCTCAGCTGATGCAATTGATGTTTCTTCATATCAAGGTGCCATGAGTGTGGAAACTTACTCCTGGCTTAAGAGCCTAGGCGTTAAATATGTTATCGTTAAGCTGACTCAAGGTACTACATATACAAATCCATATGCACAAACGCAGATTAACAATGCCAAAGAAGCAGGCTTGACAGTTGCAACCTATGACTATGCAGTTTTCACTGATTCAGCATCAGCCATTGCCGAGGCTGATCATTATGCCAATGTTGCCAGTTCTTATGGCTTAGATGGTAGCACATTGATGATTGCTGATATGGAAGATAATGTTACTAAACGTTCCAACATTGCTGCACTTTTAAATGAATTTTGGAATGAATTGAGCCGTCGAGGTTACACCAACCATGGTGTTTATGCAAGTTATAGCTATGATCAAACATACAATGTTAGTTCAACGGTTGGCCATAGTAAGACGTGGATCGCTGCTTACTACTATGACTACTGGAAAAATACCATGTTGAATTCAGATTATGGTGCTTGGCAGTATACTGATAGTTTTAATGGCTACGATGGCTCCATTGATATGGGAATGTTTAGTACCTACATGAGTCTAAACGGTGAAAAGCAAGAAAATGGCTATTGGTACCTGTACAAAAATGGGGTTCGTCAAACCGGCTTTCAGAACCTTTCGGATGGCCGAACTGTTTATTACAACAGTCAAGGCCAAATGCAGTATGGTGAACAAAATATTAATGGTTATTGGTATTACTTTAATACTAGTACAGGTGCCATGACTACTGGCTTTACTAAACTATCAGATGGCCGTACAGTATACTATAATTCGCAGGGCCAGATGCAATATGGTAATCAAACTATCAATGATAGTAAATATTACTTTGATACAGTTACTGGTGCAATGGCACTTGGCGAAACCACTATTAATGGACGTAACTATTATTACAATATCAATACCGGGGTTCAAGAAAAAGGATTAGTTTATAACCAAAATACTAAGAAATTACAATATTATGATTCAGCAACCGGCGCGCTGAAAACGGGTGTAAATAGTGTTACGGATGGTAATAATACCATTCAGTTAAATTCTGATGGGTCAGTTAATACTCATGGATATACTACTGGTATTTATAAGATTGGTAGTAGTTCATACTATTATGATGCGACTAAAGATGTGTTCTTAATTGGATGGCAAACAATATCTGGCAAGAAATATTATTTTGATACAGATACCGCTCAAATGAGTATTGGCGAAAAGCACATTGATAATTATTGGTATGATTTTGATGCTAATGGTGTTATGCAGACTGGCTTTACAAAATTATTAGACAAGACGAATGAACGAATTGTTTATTATAATGCACAAGGACAAATGCAATATGGGGAGCAGTTGATCAATAATAAATGGTATTACTTTGATCCAACAACAGGAAAGGCAGCACAAGGATGGTACAAGCTGCCAGACGGCCGCCAGGTCTACTATGACGTTGACAACAGTGGCAATGGTCAGGGTATGTTACATGGCATGCAAAAAGTAGGAGACAATTACTACTATTTCAATGTAGGCTACGGCACTGAAGAGAGTGGTCTGAAGAATATTAATGGTAAGTACTATTATTTCAGTCCAACAATGGCAAAAAACATCGAAAAAGAAATCGATGGGGCCTGGTACTACTTTGGATCGGACGGAGCAGCAAAGACCGGTTGGTACACGTTATCGGACGGCCGCTTGGTTAATTACAACAGTCAAGGTCAGATGTATCATGGTGAGGCTAAGATTGACGGAAAATGGTATTACTTTGATCCAACAACAGGAAAGGCAGCACAAGGATGGTACAAGTTGCCAGACGGCCGCCAGGTCTACTATGACGTTGACAACAATGGCAATGGTCAGGGCATGTTGCATGGAATGCAAAAGGTTGGCAATGAGTACTACTACTTCAATATTGGTTATGGAACAGAAGAGAGTGGCTTGAAGAATGTCAATGGTAAATATTACTATTTTGATCCAGAACTGATTAAAAATACACAGAAATTAATTGATGGTGTCCTATACTACTTTGATAAAAATGGTGAGGGAACTATTTCGTCAACAAACTAAGTTCACTTAAATACATTTAATAAATCAAATATATTCCTTATATGCTTTTGGTTTGCTATAATATAGCCCATATGGTTAACTGAAATAATAAAATTTAGGAGCATACACATAATGAAAAAAGTAAAAAATAGTTTAATGGCTATTTTGATGATTTTTAGTATGACGTTTTTAATGGCAGGATGTGGAAATAGTTCTAAATCTGCGCAAAGTTCATCTAAAAGTGAGACTACTTCAAGCAAAGTAGTTAAAAAGAAGAATGCAACTAAAGCAAAAAAGGTCTCAAGCTCTTCTTCCAAGAGTAAAACCTCATCTAGTAAAGCTGAAAGTGAATATTCCAGTAGTAGTGCTGTGGTAGATAATGAGAGCCAAAGCAGTAACTCATCCAGTAGCTCAGCTCAAAGTAGCAGTAACATCCAATTAGGCTTGAATGATGTTGCTACTTGGACTGACAGTAATGGTGTTGTTCACAACGTTGATAGTGATGGTATGGATCGTCAAGTTAAGAATGGGCAGACTACCTATGCTGATTGGAGTGGCCCACTACCAAGCAACGCACAAGTTGTTACTTCCAGTAGTTCTAGCTCGGTAAGTAATTAAATAAGAAATATAGAAAAGACTCGTCAGTACTGGCGAGTCTTTTCTATATATTTTTTTATATTAGATAACTCAAAATCTTTGAATAATATTTATATTAAAGGGATTGATAATTAATTTTATTTATTAGCTTAGTTATGGGAAACTTGATTACATTGAATTGACATATTACCAGTGATAAAATCAAAAATTGTATAAACTATTATTGTATTTCATGATTTTGGGGGATATTCTGTTTATTATGAAAAAGCCAATTGACCAGAAGAAACACTTTAAAATGTATAAAAGTGGTAAAACATGGGTAATCGCTGGAATTGCAGCAGTTAGTTTGCTGATCGGTAGTATGCAAGTAGTTCATGCTGATGAAACTAGCGTAGATTCTCAAAAGACTATAGTTTCGGCATCATTACAGCCAAAAAGCACGGATGCTGAATCATCTATTACTGTAAAAAATGCTGAAGCAACTAGTCAAGCCGATGCTGTTTCAGTAGATCAAACTACTGACACTAAAAACAATGTAGCTGATGGTTCTGGTAGCCAAGATAAAACCCTTACTGATTCAGCAGAAATGACTAATGAATCAACAACCATAACGGGCATCGAAGATCAGACTGTAGAATCTAAGATCAATGATGATTCACAAAGTGTTGGTCAAAAAAATGATGCTACAGTTACTCCTAATCCAACTGAATACTATAATCCTCAAAACGGCCATTGGTATTTGAAGGACCAAAATGGCAATAATCTAACGGGATGGCAAAAACTCAGTGGAAATCGAACCGTTTATTATAACACAACTGGTGAGATGCTTTATGGTGAACAAAATATCAGTAGTAAATGGTACTTTTTTAATACTACTGATGGTAATGTCGCTAAAGGTTGGTATAAGTTACCAGATGGACGCCAAGTCTACTATGACGTTGACAACAACGGCAATGGTCAAGGTATGCTGCATGGAATGCAGAAGATTGGCGATAACTACCACTATTTCAATCCTGGATATGGTACAGAGGAAAGCGGTCTAAAGGAAGTTAATGGTAAATATTATTATTTCAGTCCAGTAATGATAAGGAACACTGAAAAAGAAGTCAACGGAGCCTGGTACTACTTTGGTGATGATGGTACGGTACGGACAGGTTGGTACACATTATCAGATGGACGATTGGTCAACTATAATGATCAAGGACAGATGTACCACGGTGAAGCGAAGATCAATGGTAAGTGGTACTACTTTGATGCTACTTCGGGTAAGGTCGCGCAAGGCTGGTACAAGTTGCCTGACGGACGCCAAGTCTACTATGACGTTGACAACAATGGCAATGGTCAAGGTATGCTGCATGGAATGCAAAAGATTGGTAATGAGTACTACTACTTCAATGTTGGTTATGGAACGGAAGAAAGCGGCTTGAAGAATGTCAATGGTAAGTACTACTATTTCAGTCCAACGATGATAAAAAACACCGAAAAAGAAGTTAATGGTTCATGGTATTACTTTGGATCAGATGGGGCTGCTAAAACTGGTTGGTATACATTATCAGATGGACGCTTGGTTAATTACAACAATCAAGGTCAGATGTATCATGGTGAAGCGAAGATTAATGGTAAGTGGTACTACTTTGATGCTACTTCGGGCAAGGTCGCGCAAGGATGGTACAAGCTGCCAGACGGACGCCAAGTCTACTATGACGTTGACAACAATGGCAATGGTCAAGGTATGTTGCATGGAATGCAGAAGCTTGGTAATGACTACTACTACTTCAACTCTGGATATGGTACAGAGGAAAGCGGTCTAAAGGAAGTCAATGGCAAATATTATTACTTTAGTCCAGTGATGATAAAAAATACCGAAAAAGAACTTAACGGATCTTGGTATTACTTTGGCGCTGATGGTGCGGCGCGGACCGGTTGGTATACCCTTTCAGGAGGACGCTTGGTTAATTACAATGCTCAAGGTAAAATGTATCATGGTGAGGCTAAAATAGATGGCAATTGGTTCTACTTTAACTCAATTGATGGTAATGTTTTGCAAGGCTGGCAAAAATTAGCTGATGGTAGAAGAGTATACTATGATATCGATTATAAAGATGCAAATGATAGTAAAGGTATGCTGCATGGTGAACAACTAATTGATAATGTGACATACTATTTTAATCTTCAAAATGGTGCCCAAGAAACAGGTGTGGTATATAATTTAGCAACCAAACAGTTACAATACTATGGTGCTGCCAATGGATCGTTAAGTAAGAATGTTGAAGCTATTGTTGCTCAACACACGATAAAAACAGATGATGAAGGAAATATTATTCTTAACGATGGTCAGAACCAAGTCGATGGACAATGGTATTATTATGATTCTAACAATCATGTCTTGGTAACTGGTTGGAAGAAATTGTCGGATAGCCAAAAAGTTTATTATGATCCTGATACAGCTCAAATGATTCATGGCGAAAAGAAAATTGATGGTTTCTGGTTCTATTTTGATAAATGGACTGGTGATGAAGCAATTTCAAAATTTATCAAACTTACTGATGGTCGCACTGTTTACTATGATGAAAATGGCCATATGACTTATGGTGAAAAGAAGCTTGGAAACGATTGGTATTACTTTGATTTAAATAATGGTAATGAGGCTGTTGCTAATTTCATTAAATTAAGTGATGGACGTACTGTTTATTATAATGCCCAAGGCCATATGGTTTATGGTTGGCAGAATATAAACGGGAATACTTATTACTTTAACGGACAAGATGGGAATATGTATGTTGGTGCTCAATGGATTAATGGACAAGAATACTATTTCGACTACATCACTGGAGCACAAGTCAAAGATCAATGGACTGCTAAACTTTTGGAATGGTTCTTTAATCGAATGGGTAAATTAACTTATTCGATGGATGGCTCACGAAATGGTGCTGATGGAACCGCTGATTGTTCCGGCTCATTGACTCAAGCATTGTATGAGGCGGGTGCTTGGCGATACTCGTTGCTGTACAATACGGAAATGCTGCACAGCTATCTGCTAGGGAATGGCTATCACTTAGCTTATGAAAACAATGGTTACACCTCGCCAGTGGTCGGTGATATTATTATTTGGGGCCAGCGTGGACGTAGCGCAGGTGGAGCCGGTCATACCGGTGTTATTAGTGGTTCCGGTCGAAATGGAACAATGGTATCAACTTGTTACTGGACAGAGGGTGAAAAGGGGACAGCTGTTCAAAACTTCCCTTACTTCTGGTACTGGGGTGAAGATAGCTACCCATACTATTATGTATATCGCAGATAAGGGCATGAAAAAACGAAAAAAGCTGGTTATTTTATAAAATAAAATGGCACTATGTTAAGCGGCACTATACCCTGTCAAGGTAACACACGAAAAAATAAAAATTTAGTTTAGGCAG
>ERZ839489.1055-NODE-1055-length-20098-cov-6.329891_pt1 | contig 20098 bp, 17 predicted proteins | sample MGYA00519938_ERZ839489 | MGnify/ENA primary metagenome ERZ839489 (study PRJEB31850, sample SAMEA3708846) | human gut metagenome | biome: human gut; feature: human-associated habitat; material: faeces | place: China | collected 2014 ...
GGGTGCGGTCAGCGCATTTTCCGATTGACCCTGATTTCGAGGGGGCGTCGTACCTCGATCGTTTTTTGCTGCTCTGTGACCGACTCCGTCGAAAGAGCTTGTACCAGGCCGTCTGGCTCGTGTTTGCGAATCCCGAGGACGGTGTGGCTTATGAGCCTTCGCCGGCACTGACGTATGACAAGTTCATCGCAAACATTGTTATGGCGCTTGGAGTGCATAGGGCGTAAAAGAATGAAAGCAGAATCGATTTCGTTCTTTCGGTATTTACCGGTTCCGGTATCGCGGTATCCATCAATCCGTCTAAGTGTTGCCACTATGTTCGGTTCGTGCCAGGCATTGGCCTGTGATAGTGGCGTTGCGGATGACGGCGAGCCGCTCAGTCTGTGGCTTCGACCGTTGTATCCTCTGTGTCGCTAGTTTCTTCTTCGGTCGGTTCGGACATGTCGAGTGCTTCATCCTCGATGAATATGCGTATGGCGTTTCTTGATATGACGATGGTCGAGGCGACATCAACGCCCCCGCCGATCAGGCCGCCGGCGATGGGTACCAGCTTGCCGAGGTTGATCGCGCCTTTCTCGCCGAATTTGGTGAGGAAACGGAAGCCGATCTTCTGATTGATTTTCGTGAGCACGGATCCGGGGATTTTCTTGATTGCCGCGGTGAGGGACTTCGTGCCGATCTGGATGCCGGTCTCTTTGACGATATCGGCGATCGTCGATCCGGTGAGGCACATGTACACCATCGTTTGCACCTGGTCTGAGTTCACATCGTATCCGCCCATCTTCGCGATGGCCGCTATCATTCGCATCTGCACGTATATGACGCTGCCGATATTCGCCGGCACGGTGACGGGGAGGGTTACGATGCCGCCTAGTCCGCTGAGGAATCCCGATGTGCCGCATTTGGCGACCTGCCATCGAGCCAGGCTTCGCGCGGCGGCTTCCGGCGTGTCGTGGTGGGATAGGTAGTCGTCGGCGATTTCATCTACGGAGTGGCTCACCATGGGGATGCCGTTCAGGGCTTTTTCATAAATGGTGTCGAGGATCTTTCCCGCTTTGGCTTCGTTTAGCGGTTCTTCCTGTTCTTGTGCCTCAGCCATTATTGTTCCTTTTTCTGCTTCTCGGTCAAGTCTGCTCTTGGTGTGGAAACACCGTAGCTTCTATAATCGGTGTTGTCGGCGACGATGGTGCCGTTTTAAGAGAAAAGGATGAGAGTCGTGGATGACGGATGTGCGGGTTACATGGGCGCGGTCAGATGGGTGAGCTTCGACCATTATGGCAAGTCCGAGTCGGGCGAGGTTCGGACCATGGATGACGGGAGCGTGTGGGCTCGTATCGTCGGCCTGGATCCGCGGGGTGACGACGACAGGTGGGTGCCGCTGCTGGATTCTGCCGGCGTCGAGGTGCCCGGCGTGGGCGAGGTGCGGTTCCATGATGTGACCATGAGCGTGTCCGCAGGGGAAGCTCCAGTGCTTCCCGACGATGTGAGGGCGAGGTTCGCCAGGACCGACTTCATTCTGGACATGTACGAGAGCGGTGTGTACGACCGGGAGGAGGCCGGGGAGAAGCTGTTCGACCATCTCTTCGGCAAGGGGCGTACGGTAATGGATTCCGGGGACTGAAACCGATTCCGGTATTTCGTTTTTTCGGTATTCACCGTTTCCGGTATCCGGTCGGGTGAGGGCATTGGCTCGCGGCCAGCCGTGGGTTGCCTCACGTATCTAAGTGTTGCGGCGGCGGATGCCGCAACGCTTAGACGTGCGGGCTTGTTCCGTTTGATGCCGTTCTTCACCGGTTTTGTTTTTTCAATATTTCGTTTTTTCGGTATCTCGGTAAACCGGTGTTCCGGTATTTACCGGTTCCGGTTTCTTGGTATGTGTCGTCAGTTTTTTCTTGTAGGATCTTCCTGAGTCTGTCCACCTCGCTGCGGAGCTTGTCGATCTGGCGTTCCTTCTGATCGATGACCGTGCGGATCACGGTCGGATAGTTCGAGGGCATGTACCGGTAAGCGAGGAGTTCCACGGTGTCGCGGTGGTGTTCCCTGACTATGCGCTGGTAGCTGTCCACCGCGACGGTGAGGCTGGTGTGTCCGAGGTCGTTCATCGTCTCGCGCATGGTCCCGCCCTCGAGGACGAGCATGGTGGCGTGCGTGGCGCGCAACGAGTGGAAGGTGATGTCGGGGCGTCCGATCTTTTCGCGGGCCATGCGGAATGTTCGTTCGATGGTCGTGGGCGGGAGCAGCCAGTCGTCCAGCATGGTCGAGTGGAACAGCATGGTGTCGGGTTTGCGGTCCTTGCAGAACCGGCTGATGTGGTCCTCGATGAGTGGGGCGAGCGGTTTGGGGATCGGCACGACCCTTTTGCTGCTTTTGGTCTTGGGCTCGCATAATTGGTATTTGCCCCTGTCGTCGGGGCCGCGGTTGACGGAGTGGCGGACGTGGAGTTGCAGGTTCTCCAGGTCGATGTCCCTGAGTTGCAGTGCGCATACCTCGCCGAGGCGTAGTCCGCCGACCAGGAGGGAGAGCCAGAGGGTGAGCCGGTAGTAGTCGGGGAACCGGTCTGCCAGCCTTTTGATCTCGTCGGCGGTGATAGGCGGCTGGTCACGTCGTTTGGATTGCGGTTTGATGACGCGGTACCGGCATGGGCTCGCCGGGATGAGCGGCGGCGTCCCGTCGTTCTGCTCGGTCGCGGCGGCGAGCATGATTCGTTTGAGTGTTCGCGCGGCCTGCTCGAACGTCCATGCCGTCAGCTCGTCCCTGGCTGTCGTATACCATTCGTCGACCATCTGTCTGGTGATGCGGTCGAGCGGGATGTCTCCGAACGTCTTGTTGAGCCGGCGCAGCACGATCTCGTTGCACCGGTTGGATCGTCCGGAGAGCTTGCTGCCGTCCGGTTTGCGGTATTTGTCGAAGTAGTCTTTGGCGTATTCCCTGAATGTGGGCATGGTATCGGTGCCTCGCTGCGATGGGTGGACCCATTGGCGGATGCCCTTGTTGTGGAGCGTGACGAGGTAGTGCTCCTCATCGAGCCACCTGTAGGCCTCCGTCTCATATTCCAGTCCGAAGTTCCGTCCGACCTTCTTGGACGGGTCGAGCGGGTTGACGTACCGCGCCTGGAAACTGGTCGGGTTGCCGTCCGCGTCCTTGCGGACGATCACCGATCCCCATTTCCTGCGTTTTCTCGGTTGCGGCCTGTTCTCCGTGTCCTTCATTGGCTTCCCCTTGGATAGACGGTATGGGTCCGGGCGCCTATCGTCGGCGGGAGATCTCGAATGAGCATCATGGACCGGCCGGTGGTGGTCGGCCGGTGGGGGCAGTCGAGATTATTCTTGGGTGCCTGTAGGTGCCTCGTGAAAAACGAGGGTAATCGGCAGGTTTCCCAAAAATGGAAAACCTTGGAATAAAGCCAAAAATAGCTGACCACGATTATCATCAGAGGTATTCATAATGATGGTAGTCATACGTTCCATGTTCTCATTGCCCCACGTCATTGACTGGCATTGCCGCCATCGCTGCTATCGAGTCGGCGATTGTCAGCCAATGAATTTGATGCCGGTTCCGCTGCTGCTACCGGTTGAGGAGCCGCTCGAACCGCTATTACCGGAGTTTGAACTGGATGATCCGCCCGTGGAGCTGGAAGAGGAACCGGAGCCATTGGCTGATCCTGAACCCGATCCGGTTGAACCGTTGCCGGTGCCGGTGGTGCCTCCGGTGGTGCCTCCGGTGGTGCCGGAACCGGTGGAACCGCCAGTCGTGCCCGAATTAGTGGAGGAATCGGTGCCGGTCGAACCATCGGTGGATCCATTGGTGTTGGAATCGGTTGAGGAGTCGGTGCCGGTTGAGCCGGACGTGCTTGAATCGGTGCCGTCGTTGGACGAGCCGGATGTGGAGTCCTTGGTGTTGGAATCATTCGAACCGTCGGTAATGCCCGGCTGCGGCAGTCCGTTATTCTGATTGGACGTGTCGGTCTGCGTTTTGGTGTCGGTTTGCGTGGGCGTGGTGGACGGAGTGATGATATGGTCCGTGCCACGGCCCTGCGTGACCAGCATGACGATGCCGGCGGTTACTGCCACGGCGAGCAGGCCGGATACCAGCGTGACGATAATGGCGGTGCGCTTCGAATTATGGGAGCGGGCCTTGCGCAGTTCATTGACCGAATAGGTTCGTCCGTTCGCTCGATTGGACACGACTTCGCGCGGCTTGCGCGCGGTGGAAACGGTATTGACCATGCCGGTCATCGTCGTATCGGACTCGGATTCGGCTGCCTTATCGGACTTATTATCCGTAGTGTCATCGTCATTGCCGGAAGACGAGGCCGACTGTAGTTTCTCACCGGAGGCGGTGAGTATGTTTTGATAGATTTTGGTGGCCACCGCGGAGACGATGTAGCTGGCTGCCGCGCCGATTACCGAGCCGGCGATACCGATTTTCGATGCCAGTAAGAATGAGGTGACGGCGGCAAGGGTGCCCGCCACGATGGATGAGAGGGAAAGACCTTCGAAAAACTTCTTCACAAGACACGACCGTAAAGTGTCGGGCTGGAAGGTTGCTTAAGGCTCGGTGATACCGAGAGGATGCCTACACGAGACCTTCAAAACCTAGCCAGCGGAATGTGGAATGACTCAAAAATATGGTGCCGATGAGCAGTGGGAATCAGCGCAAAGTGGCGCAAAGTAGCGCAAAGAACAACCGAAATTGGTTCGCTTGGAGCGAAAACGACGTTCAGCAGAACGTCATGCAGCCCAAGCGAAGCTGCCGTTGCCGGCACCCAACTCGAAATGCAGTTTGGCGATGCCAAGTCCGATTTCCGATTGCACGCCTTCAAGAGCCTCGGCCTTCACCGTAACGGTTCAGGGCAATGGAGAACCCATGACCATCCATGGCCGAAACTGAATCGTCAGTTCCGGTGCAGCGACTGTTTGGTCGGCTTGATTACCGACATCAGCACGGCGACGAAGATCAGCGCAAAGCCCACCAGTGAACTCCACATGATTGTCTCGCCCCAGAACAGCGCGGAGAACGTGACAGCGAACAGACTTTCCGTACACATGATGATTGACGCCTGCGAGGCAGGCACGTGAGCCAGACCGATGTTCTGCATGATCTGGGCACTCATCGTGGCGCCGAGGAACAGATAGAGCACGCTGGCCACTACTGAGGGTGCCAGCCAGCTGGCGTTCGGCATGGGTTCGGTGAACAACGCGCCGATGATGAACAATACGCCGGCAACGCCGAACTGCACAAAAGTGACGGCGATAGGGTCGAAGCGTTTGGTGTAGACACCAAGGCAGGTCAGATTGAACGAGAAGATGACCGCGGTGGTGATGGTCAGCCAGTCGCCGGCGCCCAGCGACAACGAACCGCCCGGCTTCAACGAGACGAAGCCGACGCCGGCCAGACAGATCACGCCGGCGACCAGGTTGATGGCCTTCGGCCGAATCTTCGAAACGATCCATGTGGCGAACGGGGTGAGGACGCAATAGGCCGCCGTCAGAAACGCGCTGCGCCCGGGTTCGATGGTCTGCAACCCGACGGTCTGGGTGACCATCGTGCCCCAGTAGGTCAGACCCACCACGAGCGCCGGCACAATGATCTTCGGTGTCAGATACGGCACGATGTGCTTATGGAACAAGGCCAGCATGCACAGGCAGGCGCCTATCATGCGCAGACCCATCAGCCATTGGGGCGGAATCGCCTCCATGGCGAATTTGGCGAGCAGATAACTGCCACCCCATAATGCGGCGCAGCCCAGCAACATGAGTCGGGCGAGATTCGGGGGAAAGCTGCGGGACCAGCGGCTGCGCAGCTTGCTGAAACGTTCGACCAAACCCATGGTGCACCTCAGGACAGTTAGGAAAACTTGTGGCTCTCTCGGCTCACAGATTACGGGAACTACCGGCCAAAATCGACCGGTCGATGGGCGTCGGGTGTGTGACAGGTGTGTGGCTGGTGCGCGGCCGGGGCGCGGCATCGCCAAGCAGGTAAGAACCGGATGAAAGCTGTGCGAAGGTGAGGTTCCTCACAGCGAACATCCGGGCTAGTCGCGTTCGAAACCGGTACTCTGGAAAGAGTAAGGATACGTTATCCGTATCAATCATGAAAGGATTCGACATGGCAGTCATTACTCCGGAAATCAAGGAATTCATCAAGAACAACCTCGGTTGGATCACCACCGTCTCCAAGGACGGCGAACTGGATCTCGGCCCGAAGATGTCCCTGTTCGTGCTGGACGACACGCACATCGCCTACCACGAGCGCACCGCCGGCCAGCACTACGAGAACCTCAAGAACGGTTCCCCGCTGGTCATCGCTTTCGCCAACCTCGAGAAGAAGCAGGGCTACCGCTTCCGCGGCAACGTGGTGCTGCACGTTGACGACGACATCTACAACGAGCAGGTGAAGGTCGCCGAGGAAAAGGGCACCAAGAAGCCGGCCGTGATTCCGGTTCTCGAAGTCACCGAGATCCAGGACCTTGCCTCCGGTCCGACCGCCGGCAAGACCATCGCCAAGGACTGATTAGCTGACGTATTGGTGGCTTCCTCGTCAGAGGGAGCCATTTTTTCGCTTTTTAGTGCGCAGTACTAGGTGACGGCCTTGGGCGTCGGTGGTGGCGAAGAGGTAGGTGTTGCCGCCGTCCTTGAGTTTGAGTTTTTTGCGTAGCTGGGCCACGGTTAGGGGGAAATTGCGTACGGCGATGTTGGCGTGCGTGAGGCCGGCCAATAGTTGCTTCAGTTCTTTCTTGTTCATGGTGGCGATGGATTCGATGGCGAATGATCTGCCTGGAAAATCGGCAATAGGTTCGGCCGCCACGAACAGGTGGCTATTCGGGCTGATGTGATGCACGGCGAAGCGCTGTTCGAGAACATCAAAGCATCCGGCCTTCATGATTGAGGCGTTGGGCTCGTAAAGGTACTTCCAATGCGAGGAATCGAAGTCGTTCGCGCTTTCCTCAGACGGGGAGTCTTCGGTATTGCAAGTATTGCGTGCAGCCAAGGCAGAATCGCTGATAGTGGTGTGATTGTCGCTGTTATCGCCGGCCTTGTACGACAGCACCTGCTCGTCATTAGCACATACCACGAGCGGTGAGACGCAACGGCCGCGCCCCAACACCAGCAACAATTCCTTGCACTCATTCCCGGTGGAGACGATATGCACCTCATGTACCGCGCCGGCGAAATCGGCGACGGTCTTATGCCAGTCGAGCATGGGGGAGAGCTTGACCATGACCGTCGGTGCCTTGGCCAGCAGCATATCCTTCAGGGTCAGCACATCCGGCGTGCAATCGGCAATCGCGTAGGTACGCGAGCCATGATCGTCACGGCGGGCCGGATCGAGGAAGATCATGGAGACTCGGCCAAGCGTGTCAAGCACTGCTGTTGAATCATCATTGATGACTTCGGCGTGGTCAAGGCCGAGTATCGGGAAATTATGGCGAGCGATATCACATAAAATGGATTGTTGTTCCACATATGTGGCACGATTGAACACTCGGGACATGTAAGAAAAGTCGACGCCGAACCCGCCGGTCAGATCGACTAGGGATGCCGGGGAGTCGTCGTCGACTGCCTCTTCGGCCAACAATCGCTGTGCCAGCCGAGCCTTGTACTGTGCGGTGAACTGGCTGGAACATTGTTCCATTGGGACTTGCGGCGGGAAAATCAGCCCATCATGGGACGCCCAGTCGGGTAGCTTGAGTGAAGCGCGCTGCCAGCCGGCAATTTGCTCCAGCGCGAACGGCACATCCACGTCGCCATCATGCTTGGCGTGCAAGGCCACATCACGCACATCTTCACGGCGGTGTTTGGCGATGAACGCCCAAGTCGACTCAGAAATCTCCATGCCGCCATTCTAGGGGTTGTGCTGAGATGAGTATGGCAAACCGCAAGAGAACGAGGTGGCGAAAACCGATGATCGATGAAGTGATGATGCTACGTCATGGCCGTACGCAATACAATCTCGAACATCGCTTGCAAGGCCAGATCGATGTGCCGCTCGACATCGTAGGCCAATGGCAGGTCGACCAGACCGGATTCGCGCTCGCTTCACGGTATTACTGGGCCAAGGTGAACCGACTTGCCGAACATCCCGAAGCCATCGCCCAGCCCGGTCCTGACGCCGCCGAACGCACTGATACGCGCCAGTTCGAGGAGGCTCCCGCCGCCGGCCGGCGCATGGTGGTGATGACCTCCGACCTGTTCCGTGCCCAACAGACCGCACACGCCTTCGCCGATATTTTGGGATTGCCAGTCACCTGTGACCAACGACTGCGTGAACGCAGCTTCGGCGAGTGGGAAGGCATGACCCGCGCCGAAATCAAAGCCGTGGCAGCCGACGACTACGCCTCTTGGAAACAGCACACTGGGGGCGAAACCAAGCATGGTGTGGAAAGCCGTGCCGCCGTGGGCCAGCGAGGTGCCGATGCCGTGCGCGCACTGGTCATCGACTCCGCCTATTCAGACAGCACGCCCACCACGCTGATGCTCGTCACCCATGGCTCATGGATTACCGCCACCATCTCCAACCTGCTCGAACTCGACCCGGACGGCATGAACGCACTCGGCGGCATGCGCAACGCCTGTTGGTGCCGACTTAAAGTGCGCCACAGCGTCAACGGCACCCCCACCGAACAGCCACTGTGGGAGTTGGAGGAATACAACAAGGCTCCCGCCATTGCCGACAGCGCCGACTGGGAGAACGGGCCGACCGATCTGCGAGGACCGCACATGCCAAGTTGGCAGCCAATCGTCTGGTGATGGTCGTTATGCGAAACCCCGCTCGCAAATTCGAACGGTGGGTCTAGACTAATCTCGGTTTGGAACCGTACAGCGATAGAACAGTAGGAAAGCGCGGAAGGCGGGTGAGACGACATGCTGAGAATCTTCAGCTCAATCAATGGCCAAGTGGAGCAGATCGAGAAACCGGAAAACGGCTCCTGGTTATGTTTGAGCGAACCCACTGATGTGGAGCTCGCCACCGTCGCCTCGCAAACCGGCATCGACCTGGCCGACCTGCGTGCCCCTTTGGATGACGAGGAACGTTCACGTGTAGACGTCGAAGACGATTACACGATGATCATCGTCGACATTCCCACCGTGGAAGAGCGTGGCGGACGCGACTGGTACGAGACCATCCCGCTGTCGATCATCGTCACCGAAAACCTCATCATCACCGTCTGCATGCAGGACACGCCCGTGCTCCACCCATTCATGGAAGGCACGATCCGAGGCTTCAACACCTTCATGCGTTCGCGCTTCATCCTGCAGATCCTGTACCGCAACGCCACGATGTACCTGCGTTACCTGCGCATCATCGACCGCGAAAGCGACAAGCTTGAACTGAAGCTGCGTCACTCCATGCAGAACCGCGAGATCGTGATGCTCATGGAGCTGAGCAAGACTTTGGTGTATTTCACCACATCGCTGAAATCGAACGAAATCGTGATGGAGAAGCTCACCACCCTGCAACGCATCAAGCAATACCCGGACGACGAGGACCTGCTCGACGACGTCATCACCGAAAACAAGCAGGCTATCGAGATGGCCAACATTTACAGCGGCGTTCTTGCGAACATGACCGACGCTTTCGCCTCGATCGTGTCCAACAACCTGAACAACGTGATGCGCATCTTCACCATCATCTCCATCACACTGTCCATCCCGACCCTGATCTTCTCGATGTACGGCATGAACTTCGATGGCGGCATGATGGGTATGCCGTTCACTGACAAGCCGTGGGGTTTCATGCTCATTATCGTGATTTCCATGGTGCTCTCCGGTGCGGTTGCCTGGTTCCTCACGCGTTCGCGCATGTTCAAGTAAGGCGTTTGACGGTTATGCACCACTGGTCATCGTTCGCCAGCCGTAGCATGCTCCGCGCTCGCCGTCCGATGCGGCGCGGATTTCGCTCCCGACTGATGGCAGGATTCGCCGCGGCCTTTGGCGTGATATTGCCATTATCCGGTCTGGCCGGTTGCGGCCAAATTCAAGTCACCACCGTCTCCGGAGCGCCGGAGGGGCCCACCATCGCCATTGGGGTCGCAGCCGACGAGCCATCGGTGGGAGCATGGCATGACGGCACATACCAGGGCTTCGACATCACCATCGCCAAATACGTGGCCGCCAAACTCGGCTATGCGAACAAGCAGATCGTCTTCAAACAGGTTCGCCCCGAAAACCGGCGCTCCATGCTGGACAATGGACAGGTCGACATGGTCGTCGCCTCTTGGCCTATCACCGATGAGTCCAGCGCGATCGTTGATTTTGCCGGACCATACCTCACGACCAGCGTCGGTTTGCTGGTCAGGTCGGATGAGCGTGGCCGATTCACCAATGACGCAGGTTCGGTGGGTGACGTAGGCGACGGCACGGTGTGCGCAGTGAAAGGTGACGAGACAGTCGGCATCTTCCGCGGCAACCACCCGCAGGCCCGGATTCAGGAGCGCAGCAGTTATGCGCAGTGCGTCACGGCCGTGCAAGTAGGGTCGGCGGATGCCATAGCCTCCGATATGGCGGTGCTTTCCGGTCTTCAAGCGGCCAACGGGCCCCAGTATATGGACGTGATTGCGGACAAGGGCGAGGTCGGTTATGGCATCGCCGTGAGTCAAGGCACCAGCCAATTGGCGCAGAAAATCGCGGAAGCATTGGAAGACATGGTTGAGGATGGCAGCTGGACGGCCGCCAAGGATACGTTCACAAGCCAAACAAAGCTCACGGTTTCGCTGAACGGCGACCCCAAAGCCATCGTCTCGGATGCTGAATAACGATTGACGACGTGTCCAGTTGCGAGGCTACCTTGCTGATTTATGAGTGACAACGAGAAGAGCACGCAAACCGAAGAGCCCAACTTCCGCTACAACGCCGCACTGGCGCAGGACATCGAAAACAAGTGGCAGAAGATTTGGGACGAGCAAGGCACCTTCTGGGCCGCCAACGTCAACGGCGATTTGAAGGACGGCAAGGGCCGTAACGCCGAAGGCCGCACCGCCTACTTCGCCATGGACATGTTTCCCTACCCGTCCGGCAAGGGCCTGCACGTCGGCCACCCGCTGGGCTACCTGGCCTCCGACGTGGTGAGCCGCTACCACCGCATGAAGGGCGAGAACGTCCTGCACGCCATGGGTTACGACGCCTTCGGCCTGCCTGCCGAACAGTACGCAGTCCAGACCGGCCAGCACCCGCGCGTGACCACTGAGGCGAACATCGCCAACATGAGCCGCCAGCTGCACCGTATGGGCCTGAGCTTTGACAACCGTCGTACGTTCGCCACCATCGACCCCGGCTACGTGCGCTGGACCCAATGGATCTTCTCGCGCATCTACGATTCCTGGTACGACGAGGACGCCACCAACCCGTCCGGCTCCAGGGGCTCCGCACGCCCGATCGCCGAGCTCGTGGCCAAGTTCGAATCCGGCGAAAGGGCCATTCCGGGCCACGAGTCCGACGGCAAGCAGTGGTCCGACCTCACTGACGCCGAGCAGCAGGATATCTTGAACGACTTCCGCCTGGCCTACATCTCCAAGTCCCCGGTCAACTGGTGCCCGGGTCTGGGCACCGTGCTGGCCAACGAAGAGGTCACCGCCGAAGGTAAGTCCGAGCGTGGCAACTTCCCGGTCTTCCAGCGTGAGCTACGCCAGTGGTCCATGCGCATCACCAAGTACGGCCACCGCCTCATCGCCGATCTTGACGGCATCAACTGGCCTGAGAAGGTCAAGCTCATGCAGCGCAACTGGATCGGTGAATCCCATGGTGCCTCCGTGCACTTCACCGTGGCCACTGCCGACGGTGACAAGGACATGGAAATCTACACCACCCGTCCCGACACGCTGTTCGGCACCACGTTCGCCGTGGTTTCCCCGGAACATCACCTGCTGGAGAACGTGCCCGCCGAATGGCCGGCCGATGTACCCGAAGACTGGAAGGGCGGCTATGCCAACCCGGTCGAGGCGGTGAAGGCCTACCGTCTGGCCGCCGAAGCCAAGACCGCCAAGGACCGCGTGAACGAGGGCGGTGAGAAGACAGGTCTGTTCACCGGCCTGTACGCCACCAACCCGATCACCGGCGCGAAGCTCCCGCTGTTCACCGCCGACTACGTGCTGATGGACTACGGCACCGGTGCCATTATGGCCGTGCCTGGTGGTGACCAGCGCGATTACGACTTTGCCGTGAAGTTCGGTCTGCCGGTCATCTACACCGTCAAGCCTCTGCCGGATTCCGGCGACGACTTGGCCAACTACGAAGGCAAGGCGCCGTTCGTCTCCCATGACGGCATCGTGATCAACTCCCACGTCGAATCCACGTACGCCAAGGGCGACGCGCTGTCGCTCGACGGCCTGCGCGTGGACGACGCCATCGCCAAGGTCAACGCCTGGCTGGAGAACGCCGGCGTCGGCAAGGGCGCCGTGAGCTACCGTCTGCGCGACTGGCTGTTCTCCCGCCAGCGCTACTGGGGCGAGCCCTTCCCGATCGTGTACGGCGAAGACGGCACCCCGCACCTGCTGCCGGATTCCGCATTGCCAATCAACCTGCCCGACGTGCCCGACTACGAGCCGCGCACCTTCGATCCGATGGACGCCGAGTCCAACCCGGAGGCACCGTTGAGCCGCAACGAGGACTGGGTCAAGGTCGAGCTCGACTTGGGCGACGGCAAGAAGACCTACTACCGCGACACCAACACCATGCCGAACTGGGCCGGCTCCTGCTGGTACTACATGCGTTACATCGACCCGACCGACACCAAGCACATGGTGGAGAAGGACGAGTTCGACTACTGGATGGGCCCGAACCACAACAAGTACTCGGGTGACGAAGGCGGTGTGGACCTGTACATCGGCGGCGTCGAACACGCCGTGCTCCACCTGCTCTACTCCCGTTTCTGGCACAAGGTGCTCTTCGACCTCGGCTACGTGGCTTCGGCCGAACCGTTCCACAAGCTGTTCAACCAGGGCATGATCCAGGCCTACGCCTACACCGACGACCGCGGCCAGTACGTGCCGGCCGACGAAGTCGTGGAAGGCCCGGCCGACGCCTCCGGCGAGCCGACGTTCACCTGGAACGGCGAACACGCCAACCGCGAATTCGGCAAGATGGGCAAGTCCCTCAAGAACATCGTGACCCCGGACTACATGTACGAGAACTATGGCGCCGACACCTTCCGCCTGTACGAGATGAGCATGGGCCCGCTGGACGAATCCCGCCCGTGGAACACCCGCAACGTGGTCGGCGGCATGCGCTTCCTGCAGCGTCTGTGGCGCAACGTGGTGGACGAGACCACCGGCCAAGCCCACGTGACCGAGGACACGCCGGACGAAAAGACCCTGAAGCTGCTCAACAACACGATTACCGAAGTGACCGCGGAAATGGAAGGCATGCGCCCGAACACCGCCATCGCCAAGCTCATCGTGCTCAACAACCACCTGACCGGTCTGAAGGCCGTGCCGCGCGCCGCCGTGGAGCCGCTGATCCTGATGCTCGCGCCGATCGCCCCGCACATCTGCGAGGAGATGTGGAGCAAGCTGGGCCACCCCGAGTCCCTGTCCGCCGAACCGTGGCCGGTGGCCGACGAACGCTACGTGGGCCACGACACCGTGACCGCCGTGGTGCAGATCAAGGGCAAGGTGCGCGCCAAGCTCGAAGTGCCGGTCGACATCGACCCGGCCGACCTCGAACGGCAGGCGCTGGCCGCCGTCGCCGACCGTCTTGGCGGCAAAGAGCCGCGCAAGGTGATCGTCAAGGCCCCGAAGATCGTCTCCATCGTCCCCGCGGAGTGACTTGTTGCGAGCGGCTCCCCTCTTTGAGGGGAGCCGCTCGCGTCGCGAGACTGAGGGGAGCGTCAACCGCCCCACCTCAATTGTGGATAACTTCATAAGCTAGAACCACATACCCCGTTTCAGCTGGACAAACGCCCATGAATCCATCAGCGTGGATGCATGGGCGTTTCTCATAACCATCGCGCAGACCATGCCGCCAACCGTTTGCGCGCATTCAGCAGGCAGAGCGAAGCCATGCCCCAACCGCGAGTGGAACGGCCCACGACGCCTCCACCGCCTCCCGGCCATGCACGGATTCGTCCGGCCGGCCGCCCGCCCCAAAGGGCGCAGAGCGGCCTGCGGCAGGCGACCCGTGACAAACGTGCGTTATCGGATCTGATCGGCGTACGTTCCGCCGATGCCGTCGGCGAATCAGCCAGACTCACCCGGGATCAGCCGCGATTGTCGTTCACCATTGGGCATGCCTTGGCCGTGATATTGCTGCTGATCGTCGCCCTTGGCATCAGCTTGGCATTGCTGGTCCAACAGTCGATGAATATGGCCATGCTGTCTCAACCGACCGCCATGCAGACCACGGGCGGCTCCGCTGGAGATCAGACGATGCCATCGCAGAACACCACGGACGAGAAACGCACGGATCCGCAGCAGTCGGAGCATTCCGATGCCACAGCGAACCCCGAATCGGATACCACGCAATCTCCGCACATGCAGACGGACGGCAGCGATGCCGGCGCTTCCACGCATGGTCTCATCAACCTCAACACGGCCACCGCTGAGGAATTGCAATCCATCAAAGGTATTGGGCCGGTTACCGCTCAGCGGATCATTGATCATCGCACGGCGATTGGCGGGTATGCATCAGTCGATCAGCTGCTGGATGTCAAAGGCATCGGCTCCAAGACGCTGGAGACCATGCGAGGGCAGGTGACGGTCGGATGAGCAGGGATCGGATACTGCGCGAGCAGGGGAGCCGCGATTGGAGGATGCTGCCGATCGCCATAGTGATGTGGGCGGCGAGTCTGGGAGCGCACGCATTATTCGCATGGAGGATGTCTGATGGATTCGGCGCCGGTCAGGCAAAGGCCGATGCCGTAGCTGGCATTGACGCCACCATAATCGGCATGGAATGGCCTGTCACACGAATATTGCCTATAACAGTGGCGTCATGTGCTGCCGTGGCGGCGATGATCGTGGTGTCTTTCCGCCTGCGGATCAGGTGGACGGGAACATTGACCGTATGCGTTGCGGTGGCGTGCATCGGCAGTATGGCGGCAATCGCGTCGGACACCATTGCCTGGCATGATCCTGCCTCCGCACAAGCTCGCCAATCCAGTTCATACCACGAAGTCATGGCCACGGTGACGACGCCCGTGATCGCTTCGGACCAACGCACATACGATTGTCAGACGGACATACGGCTGAGCGGCATCACTGTGGATGGCGCGGACGTACGTTCCACGGTCGCCGTGCGCGTATACGCCGATGAATCGTATTGTGGGCAGTTGCGTCGAGGCGCGGTCTATCTGTTGACGGGCGTATTGCAGCAAGCGCGATATGGACGCATACCGCTATGGCTGCTCTTGGAAGGAAAACAGCCGGTAGCGCAGGTGCGGGCTCCGCCGTGGCATCTCGCCGCGATCGCACATATGCAGGAGGCGTTTTTCACCATGACCGGACAATTGTCCGATCAGGGGCGTGTGTTGGTGCCGGGATTGACGATGGGTGTGCTTGGTCAGGATTATATCGGCGGCGATGCCGGTCCGATGCCGGTCAACAGCACGTATGCGCAAACGTTGGAAAATCAGTTCCGCCGGTCCGGCATCATGCACCTCATGGCCGTATCCGGCGGCCACTTCGTACTGGTGGCAGGACTGGTGCGTCGGTTATGCATGTGGATGCTGCTTGATCGGCGGCTGACGGCGTTGCTGGTCTCTGGAGTATATGCGCTGCTGGCATTGGCGATGTTCCCCAGTGATTCGGTCACCCGCGCGTTCATCATGGGATTGATAGGTGCGTTGGCGTATGCGATGGGACGGCGTACGCAAGCGTTGAGCGCCCTGTGCTGGACGATAATCGGTGTATTGGCGGTGAACCCGGATATGTCGGCCAGCTACGGATTCGCCTTGTCTTCGGCCGCCGTACTGGGTATCGTGCTGTTTGCGGGGCGGCTGGCTGGTGTCTTTGAGCGAGCGATGCCGCACAGCATCGCCGAAATGATGGCGATGACCGTGGCCGCGCAATTGTTCACCCTGCCGATTCAGGTGTTGATGGAACCGGAATTGCCGTTGCTGTCCGTGCCGGCGAACCTGCTGGTGTCACCGTTCGTGGGATTGGCCACGATGGCGGGATTGATGGCACTGGCCTGCGCATGGTGCACGCCATGGCTGGCCGGCGTATTCGCGTGGATATCGTCATGGGGCACGCTGGTGATGGAACGGGTGGCGTTGTGGCTGGGCGGCAGCACGATGGCCGTCATCCCATGGAAAGACGGCGTTACGGGCGCCGTGCTGATTGTGGCGGCGGAAATCGGTATCGGCATGCTACTGGTGTTCGTCAGCCGTTGCCTCCAGCATGTCCGTCGTTATGAGGCCGGAATGTCTGGCGTGCGCTTCGGTTCCGCTTGGCGCGTCCGCCTCAGTCTCTGGTGTGAGGAGACGAGACGCCTCTTTACGCGGCGGCAAGCCGAATAGCCAATGCGGTATTCGGTGCAGCAACCATCGCAATCCCAGCCGAATACCACTATCTTGACGGCAGCGGCAAAATCGTGATGCCGGCAGGTCATTGTCCAACCTGTGTGGCGAGATGGTGGCATGGCGAAAACAGCAGCGAATGCACCGGTAACCGTGGTGCCCGGAGGCGACTCGTATTTGAACGACGCGCGCACCAAGGCACTGTGCGCGCAGGCGTTGAAGGCGCGGCCCGACGCCGACCTCATCGAACTCGACGCCACATCGGCCGACCAGTATGCCTTCGATGAAGCCGTCAGCCCATCGTTGCTTTCCGACGTTGCCGTGGTCAAACTCGTCAACCTGCAGAATGCCGACGACAAGCTCGCCGAAGCTCTGGTGGCGTACACCAAGCAGGTCGCCAAGGATCCGAACGGCTCCAGCGTGGTGATCTGCCAGCACGAGGGCGGCGTCAAAGGGCGCAAAATCATCGACCAACTGGTGAAAGCCGGCGCTCGCAAAGAGGACGTGCCGGATTTGAAGAAACCGGATGCACAGCTCAATTTCGTGCTCGGAGAATTCGAGAAACGTGGTCGTAGAGCCGAACCGATGGCCGCACAGCAGCTGGTATCCGTACTCGGCGGCAAAACCGGCGAACTCGCCGCCATGTGCGAGCAATTGTGTTTCGACTTTGACGATAATCCGATGGGGCTCGACCGTGTCAACCAGTATTTGACCGCCAATCCGCAGGTCACCGGTTTTGCCGTGGCAGACAAGGCCGTGGAAGGCAAAACCGCAGAAGCCATCGTCATGATGCGTGCAGCTGTGGAACAAGGGACCGATCCCATCGCGCTGATCGGCGCGTTGGCCATGAAGCTCCGTACCATTGCCAAAGCCTCGGCGGTCCGGGCCGGCACGATTTCACAGGCCGAAGCGAAAACCAATCCGTGGGTGCTGAAGAATGCGATGCGCCAACTTGGCGGCTGGACTTCGGCAGGACTCGCGCATTGCATCCGTATGCTCGCCTGGGCGGATGAGCAAAGCAAAACGAACGGCGGCGACCCGGTATATGCGCTGGAACGCTGCATTGAAGACATCAGTCATAAAGGTCGGTAAAAGTCGATAAAGGGGTATTTATGAGCGAACACACTATTGCGGCTCCCACCAGCGAGGCCATGCAGGAGCTCGGCCGCCGCGTGGCCGGAATGGTACACGGCGGCGATGTATTGCTGCTCTCAGGCCCTCTTGGTGCCGGCAAAACCACATTCGCCCAGGGCTTCGGCGCGGGGCTGGACATTACCGAACCCATCGTGTCTCCTACATTCACCATTGCCCGCGAACTTGACGGGCATTTCGCCGACGGCACTCCGGCTCATCTGGTGCATGTGGATGCCTACCGTCTGGGCGGCTCAGCCTATGCGCCGGGGCAGGACGCCATCGGGCGTTTGCTGGACGAGCTGGAATCGCTGGGATTGGACGAAGAACTTGAAGACCCCGGCGAGAACACGGTGGTGCTTATGGAGTGGGGCGAACAAATGGCCACCGCCTTGGCACCAGAACGACTTGAAATCCATATCGATCGACCTCTCGATTCCTCCGATGTCGCATCCGCTGGATCAGACGGCGAACTCACCAGCAACGGCACTCGTACCGTCGCATTCGTCCCAGTCGGCAAGCGATGGGCCGCGTTCGACCTGCAATAAGCCATGCGCCCATAGACTCCTCGATGTACACTCTCTAGAGGCTTTACGACTAGGAGGATTCATGGGTTGCACGTTGGTGATTGACACCTCATTCGGTTCGACGGTCGGCATTGTGGGGCGCGAGCCCATTGTGGAGACCGATTCGCGCACCCATGTGGAGAAACTGCAGGTCAATATCGCGCGCGCGGTCGAGGAGGCCGGCCTGACTCCTGCCGATATCGAGGAGATCGTCGTGGGCATCGGCCCGGCGCCATTCACCGGCCTGCGCGCCGGCATCGTGGCCGCCAAGGCGTTGGCCTTCGCCACCGGGGCCAAGCTCGTCGGACAGAACGTACTCGACCCGCAAGGCGAGATGATGAGCTTCGTGCTGGGTGACAGCGCCATGTTCGACGGCATCGATTTCCTGGCCGACGTGCCGCGCTTGAGTTCGCGCCAATCGGATGGTGACGTCCCGGACGCCGAGGCCAAGGAACACGAACTCGACCGCCACGTCACGCTGTGCGTCAACGATGCGCGCCGCAAGCAGCTGTACTTCTCGCTCAACCACGGCAGCATCAGCCTGCCGGACGAGGACGCCGCCGAACGACGCTGGATCGAGATGGATATCGACTACCCGGAGCATATCGTCGAACGGGTGAACGCGGCGCTCGCGGAACACGGCGAACGCGACGGCGTCAGCTATGTGGTGGATGTGACCGGCCACGGCGCGGCCAAATACGCATCCGTCTGGCAGGGACTGCGTGCGCTGGGCTCCGTGGTGGACGGATCGGTATTGGATGCCGGGAAAGCCGGGCTCGCCGTCTTTGCGACCACCGCGTTGAGCCGCGAACTGCGCGGCGACCAGGTCGTGCCGATCGAACCGTTGTACCTGCGCCGGCCGGACGCCGAAGTACCGAACCCACTGAAGCACGTGCTCGGCCATGCCGGTGCCGATAAGGCGTGAAGTGGGTTGTGGTCCGATGATTGTTGACATCACTGCCGTAAGTCGTGATCTTGCGGTTCGTTCCATCGCACAGTTGGAAGGCGAACTGTTCGGCCGCGGCGCATGGAATGCGAACATGGTGCGAGAGGAACTGGACGCACCGGCCCGCACGTATCTGCTGGATGTGCTGGGAGAGGCGGAACAGGCTGTTGTCCGCGGCTACGCCGGCTTCTGGTACGACGGCGAGGACGCCGAGCTCATGACCATCGGCGTGGGCAAGGCATACCAGCGGCAAGGCATCGCCGCTGCGTTGCTTCAGGTACTGGTCGACGAGGCGAAACGTCAGGGCGCCTCGCGCATGCTGCTCGAAGTGCGTGTGGATAACGACCCTGCGCTGGCCCTGTATCAGCGGTTCGGATTCGAACGCATGGGATTGCGCAAACGCTACTACCAGCCCGAAGGCATCGACGCATACACCATGAGCTTGGACCTGAAACCTAGGGTCGTGGGCTTTGCCGCCCCGCAGACGGCATCGGCGGACATTGAAGACATCACCAGCAAGCAAACGGAGAAGAACGGAGAAGCACGATGAGCGAACCGGTTGTACTGGGTATTGAATCCACCTGCGACGAAACCGCAGCCGCCATCGTACGCGGCCGCGAACTGCTCTCCAACGTCGTGGCCTCATCCATGGAGGAACACGCGCGATACGGCGGCGTGATCCCCGAAATCGCCTCCCGTGCGCACGCCGAGGCCTTCGTGCCATGCGTGTCCAAGGCGCTCGCCGACGCGAACATGACGTTGGCGGATGTGGACGCCATCGCCGTGTCCGCCGGTCCCGGACTGGCCGGTTGCCTGGCCGTGGGCGTGTCCGGCGCCAAGGCGCTGGCCTGGGCTGCGAACAAGCCGATCTACGGCATCAACCATGTGATCGGGCACATCGCCGTCACTCAGCTGCAGTTCGGCCCGTTCCCCAAGGACACGCTGGCGCTGATCGTCTCCGTCTCACACACCTCGCTGCTGCACGGGGAAGACATGCCGCGCA
>ERZ839489.1063-NODE-1063-length-19950-cov-3.196934_pt1 | contig 19950 bp, 12 predicted proteins | sample MGYA00519938_ERZ839489 | MGnify/ENA primary metagenome ERZ839489 (study PRJEB31850, sample SAMEA3708846) | human gut metagenome | biome: human gut; feature: human-associated habitat; material: faeces | place: China | collected 2014 ...
AAACCTTCCGGAGTCATGAATTCAATTGCATTTCCTTTTGTATTCGTCCCTTTGGAACCACCATACTGCTCTTCCACCGCGGTTGTTCTTTCATATAGTTTTACATACCCGGCCGCGTCCTTTGTGATCGTCCGAAGTTCCGTCATAGTTGTATCTAAAACAGACTGTGCATACTGGGTCTTCTGGATCCTGACAAATATTCTGGAGGCGGAGCTTAAGGCGCTTGCCGCCATTGCCATCAGAATGCTGATGAGAAATAATGTGACCATTGTCTCTACAAGCGTTGTTCCTTTTCGGTCTTTCACAAGGTTCTTCGCATATGACAATTGTTCTTTTCTTTTTCCAGCTTGTCTTCTATCTGTTAATATCACGAATTGCCACCACCCTCTGGTGTTGTATGTACCTGTGCATCACTCTGTGATGCGTCTGCATCCGGACTTCCATAAAGGTAGAACGTGGTTGTCTGTTCTTCTCCTTTTGAATCCGTATAAGTCACAATCTTTTTATTCAAATCCGTTGCTACCGAAAACACATGATTTCCTTTGATCGACATATCGGAGTTTGTCGCGTTAAAATCGATGCTCTTATTGTGCTCTACGGAAGTTACTTCTGTATTCTGCAACGCTTCCATGATTTTTGCATTGTCACTTCGAATTTCTTTATTTTTCTTCAGGGAATTACTGCTATAAGTAATTGCCCCCTGTAGGATTCCCATTAATATCAGGAATATAAAGATACTGGCTACTACTTCCACCAACGTTTCGCCGGCATTCGCCCTTGATTTCTTAATTGGCCGCACTCGTATCTCCTCCTTCCTGACTATTCTGATATATGTTCTCTTCAAATCGGCAGGAGGTCGATGCTGTTCGGTTATACGTGTAATGGATTGGCGTATTATCATCAATTGTATACACAGCTCCACTACTGTTACCGACTTTCCATGTGCCGCCACCTGCCGCATTTGCCACCCACACAATTGTATTGCCATTATGTGTAAATGTGACCGGATATTTCTCCGCTCTCGTATACTCTGTACGATATGTGTAAGCAGCATCTTCATAATAGGCAGTCACTTCTACCGTAAATATATACTGACGGACCGTCGTATTCTCAATGTTCTTGATTGCACTGGAATAATCTCCTCCTGAAGAGCCGGTAATCTCACCACCACTCAAAATTTTATCTACATTTTCATCACTGTTCTGTTCCTTTTTTAACGTCACGGAAATGTTGCCATAACCTTTATCTGACAACGGAGAACTAGATATATCAGACAAATTCGAACCATCTTCGACAAAATTGTACTTTGTGCTATCTTTATAGTCAGAATTATACTCTAGATACTTTTCATCATCAAGGAATTTATTTGCAAATGCATAAAAAGTGCCATCTCCAACCGTGCTTCCATCATCTGTATACTTTTTGTCATATTTTGTCAGCTCATTTTTCAGCACATCTGAATAACTTTTTGCCAGTTGATAGCATCGTTCTTCTTTTAATCGCTGATTCGACTGGGCAGTCAGCATTCCTGCTGTGTACAGGATGGCAGCAGCAAATGCAATAAAAAATGCAGATACGCAAAGCACAAGTGCCATCGATATTCCGTTTTTTGCATTTGCCCGCAATTGCTGCCAGCCTTTACATTTCATAAATTCTTTCTCCTTTAGTTGTTCTTCCACTCGACCTTCGTCTCGTCAGACTCCACATAAGCCTCACTCTTCTGAATGATATGATCTTCTTCAATATTCTCTATCACATTTGCCTTAAAGACCATGCTGTTAGAAATATGGAGGTTCGTATGTTCTACCTTTCCATCTTCTGCTTTGACATCTGACACATCCGGAAGCTTTAAGGTATAACTGTATGTACCATCTGCATTCTTCACAACATCAAGCTTTGTTGAAAGTGTGAGTTCGTAAGTCGGTGTGGAACCATTTTCCGCTTTGTATGCGGATGTAATCTTCACACTGTAGTCGGTAATGTCGAATTCGTGGTGGATTTCTGTCTCCGGTGTTCCTTCCGGATACTGACTTGCAGTGTCATTCTCATCAATTATTACCCACTGCCATTCTTCCACAGTCCTTATTTCACCGTTTATCTCTTTTCGAGCCTCAACCAGACGGTATACCTGAACCTGTACTCCATCCGCAGTTTCTATAATACGGACCTTTTTGTCCAGTTGTGTCTTACCTCCCTGGGCTGACGCATCTTTAATGGTTCCATTCAGATTCAGTGTAAATATATCTGCACAATCTACACTGTTCCAGCTCAGTACCGTCTGCTTCGCTGTCCATACCTTATCTTCTCCCGCAACCTCCGGTGTTGTTGAAACATTTGCCGTAAGCTCTACGGCGGCTTCATTTGACTCAACCTGTGGTGACTGAAGTTTTACATACGGAAGTCTGTAGCTGTCTGACTTCGTCCACTCGGAACTGATATTTCCGCCGCCAGATGAAATTCTTGCGTAAAATACAATCCATTTTCCGGCGTATTGGATTGACAGTCCTTGCATGTCATGTGAATACTTATGATTTGTCACTTCCATCTGTGCAACTGACCCTTCGATTGGATATGCCTGAACATAATCTCCCGGGTCTGTCTGTGTTGCCGCTTTTGCTTTTGCCGCGCTGTCATAGACATAAGCCTTTAATAGATATGCACTGCCTCCCGGCGGTACGCTGGCATTATCATTCGGTGTAAGAGTAACGGTCATTCCTCCATTTGTAAATGCATCTGCTGCAATATAGTTGTCCGCGTGATGTGTCCAGTTTGTCTGCCATGTAACCTTCGGTTTCGGCAAACGGGTCGGTATTTCAAGTTCATTTGTAATACCTGCCACACTGTCAAGGTACGCACTGTCTGCAGTTGCTTTTGCTTTCAGGTAAATGACTACACGCTTACCTGCATATGCTTCCAGATCCACATCTTCGCTATATGTACCGCTGGCATTCTGCGCAGTTGTAATCTGAGTACCCAGTTCTTTCTCTTCACCTAGTTTTTCTTTGTCATCATATACACGTATATATGCCTGATATCCGTTACAGCCTTCCTCTGATGTGATCTGTGACCAGGATAATCTGTAGTTCAATTCATTGGTATCCGGATTCTCGGCTGTCAACTGTGATGGCTGTTCCAGTCTTTGTTTTGCATTGTAAGTTCCGGTTGTTGCAAGGCCGATCTGTTTTACTGCAGACGTATTCTTTCCAACGCGTGTCACTTTCAGTTTTACCTTGGAGTAATTCCAGTCTGTACCGTCAACTGTCAGTGACTTGCCTCCTGTATAAGCATCTCCAAGATTGATCTTCACTTCTCTGCCAGATGCATCAACACCTGTCATAGATACCTGATATTCCGGTGATGAAGTGCCTGCTATATCAGCATCCCATGTAAAGGTATACAACATCTCACCATTGGTTCCGATGACCGGCTCCAGATATGTATCCAAATCTGCTCCTTCAAGCACAGGTGCTGGAAGCCACTCCCAAAGCTTAGATGTTACATTTTGATAATTTGTAAAATATCCTGCATAATTTTCCAGTGTCGTGCTGTGTGAGTACGTCCACTGTGCAGTTCCATTTTCATCCACATCTGTCAGTTCTTTTACATTTGCTTCTGTAATCTGGCTGGCATCTACATCGTAATAAGTATATACCGGACCAAGACCAGAAGATGCATACCAGATGCGTACTCTTAAGTTACTTGCCTGCCCTATGTACTCTGGCAGATTTGTAAATGTTGCAGAAGCTTTTCCGGCCGATACGGTCAGAATATCTTCTTTTGCAAATACAACGTTATCTTCACCATTCCACGTACCGATCAACTCTGCACGGTAGATTGGCGGAGTATTCATTTTCTGATTTTTGGCATCCAGCTCTACTTTTACAGAAAGATCATCCAGTGTTGTTCCTGTAACCGTTATATTCTGTTCCAGCTTTGGATTCCATTCTTTCAAAGTGATTGGCGGTCTGTATCCTGGAAGCTGTGTCGCTGTGGAAATCTCTTTGGACGACTCTGCCATGGTTGTTCCACTTGTAGTAGATGCCTGGGCTGTCATCTGGTAAGTATAAGCCCCATCTTCTCTGTGTGCCACTTTCATTGTTCCTGTCGGATTCGATGCATTCAGTGTCAGATTACCAATTCCTGCAACCTTGATCTTCACCTGCCAGTTTGGATAAATGGCATTACCATTTTCATCTGTTGCATTGTATTCATCCAGATTATTGAGTACAAACCGGTAAACATGGTTGTTATCTGCATTCTGTTTTGAAATAAGTTCAATCCTTACATCCGGATCCGGAAGTACTTTATTAATACTTTGTTCCGGCAGATCATACCACTTCGAAGGTTCCACATCGTCAAACATACTGACTGCACGGACAGAAATCTTTACCTTTCCTGTTATTTCTTTTGAAATAGAAAAGCTTTCGTTTTCGGAATAAATCTTATAAATCTTTTCATTCGTTCCGTTTGTCACCCGCACTTCATACATGAATGGATCGCATGCTGTCGTGCTATCATACAGTTTGCTTCCATTTCGTGCATTGTCCATTGTCTGTGGTACGACTTTTACAGTTATCTCACCGGTTTCTACTTTTGCTTCAGCGAAAGCCGGTGCAAGGAGTTCGTTTTTCTCCTTTTCTACACCTTCCAGACGGCGATAACTTTCACGGGAATTATATGCAAGTAAGTTATTGGCTGGATCCGTGATGGTTGCCCCAATATAATAAATATTGTCATGATTTGGATACTGCTCATTACCTACATAATAAAGCACCTGTCCAATTCTTGTACCTGAACCGTCTTTTATGTATCCATCCTGATCTATATAGCATTTTGCTCCGTTGATCGAGTCCACTCCTGAATATATTTGTGTGACAACGTATGCTCCGTCATCTGCTTTTCTCATAATCTGGGTATTCTCTATAATCGTGCCAAAACGAAGCTTATCATTCGAAACTCTCACTATATTCTGTGATTGATCAGATCCTTTTATAATTGTTCCTTCAGTAGTCTTAACTCCGATTGTGAAATCTGCGCCCAGATAGCCGTCCTGTTTTCTTTTAGTCTGACCCCCTATTCCATCATAAAAGAAATTATTTTTTCTATTTTCAGCACTCATGGACGTCGGTTTTTGACTTCCTCTGCTGATTCCATTCGAATAAATAGGATTTCCTGTTTTATTATAATCTCGATTTCCAAAGCTAGGCGAATAACAATCATTTACAATTGTGTTGTTGCTCCAGCCATCATAACGTGCACCAAAAATGCCTCCAACGAAGCTGTTTCCAAATAAATATCTCGCATAATTTCTGCATCGTTCAATCTGCATTTTAACATTTGGTGTAGATTTTATAATTGCATTATCATATGCATTATCGCAGGAAAGGAATCCGAAAATTCCTGAAGCCATAGAATTAGAATAAATGCTGACTCCAGGTCCGTTCATACAATCCAATATTCTGACTGTAAAGCGGTTTGCATTCGAAACATTACTTACCTGATATGTCGTAATATTTCCTAAAATTCCTGCACTGTCATTCGCTCCGCTTCCGCCCGAACCAGCACTCTTATAAATGCTTCCATAATTCTCACAACTGATAATGTTATATTCGTTATTTTCATTTGCATGGTATAGCTGAGCTACAATACCGCCGGATGCTCCGACCCAATTTGCAGCAAATGTAGTCTGAAGGTTTCCATAATTACGGCAATTCTGGATTGTTCCTCCGGTTCCGGTCCACTGTCCCATAATGCCGCCGGAATAATGGCTGTTGTAGCAATAAATGGTTCCATAATTGATACATTTTTCAATCAGCCAGTCGCTGCTGGAAGCATTGTTCTGATTTCCGATGATTCCTCCGGCAAAACGGTTCGTGTCTCCACTTCCAATCTGTCTGCCGACAAAAGCACCGTTTACCAGTTTGCTCAGATCTTTTTGAGACTCATTCATACCAATGATTCCGCCAGTACCAACTCCGATTGCCTCAGATTTGTTATTTAAGAACCATTTTCCAGATACGCATTCACTCAACTGTCCGGCTGTTCCATTATAGGCTGTAATACCTCCTATGTTACCGTTATTAAGCATGTACATTTCTAATTTCCCAGCAGATACCGTTGTCCCGCCATTATATTTCATATTTTCAATTGTACTTGCACTTCCAGTATTTACATAAGTACCATCTGCACTCAGGCCCTGTCTGACTGCATTTGCCGCCAGCTCATCTGTTGTATCTGCACCGTTCATTACATCAGGTGTGATACTGCTTCCGGACATCATTATCTTACCTTTATTGAATCCGGCAACTCCACCAAGCATACCGTATTTTGCTGTCAATTTACTGTCCGCATTATTTTCCAGTGTACAGCCGTCTATTACCGCATTTTCTTCATTCTTACCAGCAATTCCTCCGGCATGTGTTGCCAATGCCTCTTTCTGCACTGCAGTACTTGTACTTGTAGCAGTATAGACACCGTTGATCGTCATTGTAATCTTACCAACACTGCAATTCTTTAATTCTGCACCTGACATATTGATTCCGGCAATTCCACCATAACAGTTTCCGGCAGAACCGTTTTTTTCTTCAATTGTTCCTGAAAATGCTGCGTCACTTACTGTTCCGCTGTTTTCCCCTACAATACCTCCAAGATACTGGTAATCTTTGAAGCCGATCAGTGCAGAAGAGTCCGTTGTCACGCCTACTTTCACCTGAACACCTGTCACATTTGCATTTTCGCGGTTCTCTCCTACCACACCGCCAACTGTCAGATTGCTCTTGCTGCTGTCTACCTTTGGAATGATCGAACTATCAACCATTCTGACAGTTCCTTCATTGGCTCCGACCAATCCTCCTATAATAGAAGCATCTCCAGACAACATTACATTTCGTTCTGTTTTGCTGTTTTCTACAATTCCGTTTTCTTTATTTAAAGAAGTAATCGCGCCAATTTCATTGCCGCCACGGCTGTAGATTTCTGTTGTTTCGGTTGATTTACTGCTTTTTACGGTACAGTCTTTAATCGTTCCGTCATTCTCTGCCGCAATTCCTGAAGCATGACCCTGATTACTTGTTATTTTTCCATAGTTCGTACAGTTTTGGATCATCTTGCCTTTCGTATTTACAGCAGTAATCCCTCCGGCCGTTCCCTCGTAAGCGATCACTTCTGTAGAACGGTTGACTGCACAGATCACATCTCCGTTTGTCTCTCCGGCAATTCCTCCGGCAAAACCATGTGATGCGCGGACATTCTTTGCTTTACATACCAGGTATTTTGGTGATGTTGCTGTACCATCCTCTCCGACCACACCGCGATTGATGCCGACAATTCCTCCAACTTTTGAAGATCCACTGACAGACAGACCTGCGTCTACCGCAGTGATCTCTCCACTCGTTTCTCCGTCTCCGGTAACCCGGATCGTTCCGTTTGTCTCATTCATACCTGCCAGACCGCCAACACCTGTTGCATTTCCGGCTGATATACTTCGCGTGATAACGCTTCTGCTGTCTTCGATTACAATATTTCCATTGTTACGTCCGGCAATTCCTCCGACATTTTCTTTCCCAGATGCAGAAATATTAGCATTGCTCGTATTTTTTGTCAGAACCCCATCATCCAGATTCCAGCCGGCCAGACCGCCGACATTAGAACTTCCAGATACAGTCTTGTTCTGTGCAGTTGTACAATTCTGAATTGTTCCCGCCGTGTACTGAACAACGTTTGATCCTGAACTGTAGCTTTTTACTGTCTGGTTCTTTGCCCCAACATTGATTCCGGCAATCCCGCCAATATAGTTCAGCGCTGCATTTCCAAAATGCTGCTGTAATTGGCACTGATATACAAGACCTGCGTTTAATCCTACTACTCCACCGGTTCCAACATATCCAGACATATTTCCGGTATTAAAGCAGCTGTCAATAATCTGATTTTCCAGATTGACACTGATAATTCCTCCAGCAAAATGCATACGCACACTGTCCACTCCGTCTGTGCCAGACGGCAGTTCTGATTTTGTTCTGCCAATTTCGTTACTTTCAATATAGCTTCCTAATGCGACACCATTTTTCCAGACAGACGCTGTCTGTGCTATGTCTCCACTGTTCGTACAGTTCTTAAGAAGCAGATGACTGTCTTTCTCGCAATAGCCCACGATTCCTCCGGCATACAGCCCTGCACGGATTGGAATATTGTTCGTCGTCGTGATGGTCAACTGGTTTGGATTCTGTGATACTGCCAACGCATTTCTCGGGTAAGCAGGCACTCCATTAGAGTCCAGTCCAGGAAGTATTTCAAGTGCAACATTTTTCAGCTCTGCTGTTCCAAGCTGACTGGCAGCATAAGTTCTCTGATAGCCAACAATTCCTCCGCAGAATGCTTCTCCTGTTATACGTCCAAGAATATTATCGGTGCGCATCTGGCTCATAGTCATATCCTGTGTCAGGTTCACAACATTTGCACCGATCACACCACCAACAAAGTATTGCCCCTGAATACTCTGTGGTTTGATCGTAAGTTCCTGGTTCAATACTTTTGTAGATGCATTCAGCCCAAATGCGCCGCCGGCACATTTCCCATATGCATAGATGCGGCCGCCGATCAGTGTATAATGGACATCAATGGTCGCATTTTCATCATTAAATCCTGCAATTCCTCCCACATAATTCTGCCCTACTACAATACTGGATACGGATTTCACAGTAATTGCTTCGCTTTCATCAGAAAATGTGATTGCTCCATCGTTATATCCTGCAATTCCTCCGGCAAAGCTTGCTGTCGCTTTCCATTTATGAACGATCATATTGTAAACAGAATAATCATAGTCAGAAAGATAGCTTGCGCAGTCTGCAATTGTAGAATCTGCCTGATTGTATCCTACAATTCCGCCGACATACTGTTTGTATCCTGCTGCAACACCTTGATTGATGCAATTCTTAAGTGTAACATTCGTAGAATTTTCTCCTACGATTCCACCAACATAGCCGTTACCGATCACATAACTTGCATTGGTCGTTACAGAAGCACCGCTTTCTGTTGATGCCTGAATTGCATCTGGGACGCCTCCGCCGAGTCCTCCGGCAATTCCGCCTACATACTCATCTCCAAGTACATAACCATTCTTCTCTGTAGAACAATTCGAAAGAAGTGTGTGTTCCCCATATCCAGCAATTCCGCCTACATATCTGCCCTGAAGAAGTTCTTTCTGATCATCGCTGCTATAGCGGAAACTTCCAGAACGTCCCAAAGCACTGACCGCATTATATACAAGTGCCTGATTGCTGTAGCCTACAATGCCTCCAAAATAGTTTCCCTCAATAGTACTACCTGCTTTTTGTGTACTGATATTGTCACAAAGAATCAAACCATTATCATTGCAGTTCAGAATATCTGCTTTCTGTTTTAATTTTGATACTTTATACTTCGTGCCATTATTATAAAGGAATGTTCCATCCAGCCGTCCTACGATTCCTCCGGTATTTACATTGCCAGATACATCTGCATCATTCGTACATCCGTTGATTTGGATTGTTCCTTTTTTATTATTCAGATTTGCATATCCGATAATTCCGCCAATTCCATACGCATCTGTCTGTTTTACAGAACTTGGAAGAACCGCTTCCAGCTTTCCTTCAATTGTAAGATTTGATACAGTTCCGGAACTCAATGTCTGTATTGTACCGTTTTCATATTTTGCCAGAACTCCAACTAACATTCCAACACCGAGTGTGTCCTTGTTATCAGATACATTTGCATTTGATACATCTACCTTCACGTTCGTTTCAACGGTATTCGAGTTTTGTTTCGTTCTTGTAACAGCAATCTCTGTCAGTTTGCCTTCGCTTCGTCCCGCAAGGATTCCGACTCCTTTGAGTGACTTACAATTCCCTGCGCTGTCATTCTCACCTTTCTGACCGATCATAAGTGTCGGGTCACGGAACACAACATCTTTCACAGTTCCTTTTAACTCACAAACCAGACCAATGAACTCTGATCTTGAAACATTCAGATTGGTTGTTGTCGTATCGTCTGCCACAGATTCTTCATCCAGATGCAGATTCGACACGAGTGTCTGGCTGCCTTTTCCGGTCAGTGTATAAGCTTTTGGAAGTTCTTTTATAGACGGGAATCCCACTGTCTCTGTCTTCGTATTCTCGCGCCATGCAAGCTTCTCAACTTTTGTTCCATCCGGCTGTGCTTCCGCTTTAAAATCATAAAGGCCGGTTCCAACAGATGCCCAATCCATATTCTTATTCGTCAATGTAAATGTTGCGCTGTCATGATTCTTCTCATAATAACGCATATTGGACAGATGGCGGAATGCTGCTACCTGTATGTCACTTCCTTTTGTATTATCCCCGAACATTGTATTCGCCACATTGGAAGATACTTGTTCACTGTCGCGGTACTCCTGGCTTATATTTATATTAGAAGAACCTGTATAAGCTGTCGCTTTTACTTTTGCATATATATTCTGTGGTTCTGACAGTGCTGTAATAATCGTAGCAAGTCGTGTAATACTTGTACTGGAGGTCTTCTCTAATTCTGATTTCGCACTTTCATTTGTCTGACCATCTAAAGCTGCCTGTACTTTTGCAGACATCATAGCATCCAATACAACCGAATATTTGTTATCACTATATGTCACCGGGAACATCCAATTTGAAGTATCTTTTGTTCCATCTGCTTTTGTCAGTTCCAAGGTTGCCATACCTGACGTAGAATCTGCATTTGTACTCCAGCCCTGCTGTCCCATGTCAAACGGTGAAACTCTCAAGGTAAATAACTTTGTATTATCATCATTTTTATAAAATGACACTTCATAATCTACTCCAAGATCTGCCCCTACGTTACTGGACCAGTCCAGAGATAACTTTTCACTGTTTACAAGATTGATCGTTGTAATACGAAGACGCTTCGTTTCAAGATTGACTGTATTGACGGTATCTTCTGTAGAATAGTAACCAAGCAGTCTCTTACTTCTGCTATCATAGTCACGCTTCTGCATGGTCAGATAACCATCAACATCATCTGCCTTATAATTCAGTCCTTTACATCTAGATCCATAGAACGCAGAATAGACCTCTCCCGACTCGATATCAATCTCGATCGAAATAGAGGCATCCAAGAATCCTTTATCATATGTATAATCGTCCAACAAACGCAAGACCAGATTATTCTCTTTTGTCTGATCTGCCGCGCTTTTGTTCAGCTTAATTGTATAAATGCGGCCATTCAGCCTGCTATCCTTATTGTCTTTGAACACAGCTTTCTGTGCGATCTCGCTGTCTGTGTCCTTTACCGCATCCTGAATCTCTTTTTTAAATTGTTCCCACTGTCCGGAAGATCTGTAGTAAGTCAGTCTGGACTCTGCTGCCAGATAAACTGTCTTTGCATTTTCTTCGTTTTTGCGAAACTCTGCTTTTTTCCAATAATTTATAAATAACGGTACTGCAATTGCCGCTATAATCCCAAGAATCACAAGGACGACCATCAGCTCTACTAATGTAAATCCTTTTTTCCTTTTATTAGTCATACTCATCATCCAATATCAATATTTATTGCTATAATATTTTTTCTATACTTATCCGTTAAGTAATTGCTTACATAAAATATGACGATATGTCACAAATTGTCAAATTATGCAATTTTTTTGTAATTATAGCATATTTTTGGAAAACTCACAATGATTATTCTTTTACAATCCACTCATCTTTGATGCACCACAGTCCTGCCTGCACACTGTGAACACCGCTGTTATCCCCCGCCTCGATTGCTTGCTGATGACCAAACAGACGTTTCCAGCTTTCCTGAATTCTCGCTTTCTGCTCCGGATAAAAATTACTGGTCATAATCTGAAATTCACTCATTCCCATGTTCTTCAATTCTTCGGAAAATGCTGATTCTTCTGATTCATTTTCACCGATATAATGCATCTGCATAATCTTCGTCCAGTCGAACATGTCAAACAAGATTGCTTCTCCTATTGGCACGTCTAACGTCAGCACATGTCCATCTCCTGTCTGATCCACATTATAAAGATCTGTGAATGCCCAGTATGGATACTCGGCTCCTTCTGGTTTTGGAACTATATGCTGCGCCTCCTTTACAAACCAGCCATATGCATTTATGAATACCTTCGCAGACTCCTTATATTTTTTTCGTACATACTCTTCTTTTGAATAACATACGCCGTCCCGTTTCAATACCTGATATACAACATCAGTCTGAAAAGAATACAGTCTTATCGTATTACATCCGTTAGCCATTCTCTCCTCAACTCCCATACATTTCCATATTTCGCATCGCTTCCCATAAGGATTGTATCATCAAACAACCGCTCCCAGCTATTTTGTATCTCCCGCTTAATCTGTGGATAGAACTGGGAAATAACCGCTTTTACATCACTGATTCCATAATCTTCCAGAAGTTGTCTGTGGCGTCTCAGGTCATATTCGTCTTTCGGAATATATCCATAGTTTAAAATGTGTCCCCACTTTGCTATATTAACCGATGTGATGATTGCCGGATCCAGTGACAACTCTAAAATTACTGTATTTTCACTGTTCATCATTGTTCCTTCGTTGGTAAATGACACCCATACCGGATACTCCACGTCTGCCGGTTTATTCGCTCTGTCCGGTCCGTGCTTTACCAGCCAGTCATAAGCTTCCAGCACGACTGGAGCCTGTTCTTTCAAATCCATCCTGATGTACTCCTGTTTTGCAATGTAACGACCAGTCGTCTCCAACTCTTTTAACACATTTTCATGCTGTTTAGTCCAGACGGTAATATTCGACATACGCTCCCTCCTTTTTACATACCTTTATTTAAAAGATGCCAGGGGTTTTTGACCCTAACATCAATTAAAACCCACCGTTCTGATATGCTCTTGCGATCACATAAGATGGCTCATAAAATGCACTGCAGTTATAATTGTCAATCACATTACAGAGTTCATTATTGTAAACTCGAAGAATCCCATCTACATAATCTTCCCCAAGCTGTAATGTATCTATAATCAACCTCTTATAAACTTTTCCCATTTCCAAAGGTGTGGGGATAATCTCCGCCAGTTCTCTGTCAACATCCGTGATGTCATAATCACCTTCCCGAAGATGGTATTCTTCAATCCAATCATCTTCAACTTGCAGGGGATTTTCGCAGTGTAGTACATTTGCCACACTAATCAGATGTTTTAATGCATCTCTTCCAATTGTATTTACCACATATTTATTCTTCTGATGAAGCTTTCTCGCCACGCGCTCTATCATATAACAGATAAAATAGAGGTCGTTGTCTGTTATCTCTTCGTCTGGAAAATATATATTCATCATAACGTTTCACTCCTTTCAAAATGTAACGTCTTCAACGCGTCCTCTGTACAAAACACAATCTGATGTGTTGGATATTTAAACTTAATAAGTTCCCAGAACGCTGCCTTAGAAATCTTGCCGGACATATAGTCTTCTACATAATCCCAAATCTGATCGTCTGCCATAGGTCCTTCTACAATATCAAATGCATGCTCGATTCCTCTGCGGCAATTCACTACAAATTGTAGCCATTCTTCTGTTGTTGTCTCAAATTGAAGCACTTTTAAACTTTCATTTTCTGTATAAGAATAGCTATTGATAATTGATGCACCTTTTTTAGTCAATGCCCAACGCGTTGCCTGTCTTTTTATATTTGTACAATAAAATCCATACCCAAAATCTTTATAATATCCGTTAATCAAAATCTTAGGTTTTGATACTGTTACATTACTTCCATGAAATAAAATGTTATTCTTCACGAACCATGCTCCCCTGCTATAAATATTTTTTTGCAAAAAGCCTCATCTTATATGATAAGGCTTTTCTACTATACTACCTCTACTTAATAGTATAGCAATTTTTCTATTAATGACAACTTGTTTTTCTCAGACTTTTTCCATGTCTTCATTGATTTTAATACTTCCAGAAATCTCCGATTTTTTCCAGCTTTTTCTTGTAAATTCTTCCGGAAAATGCCAGATGTGGAAGTTCGTAGAATTCACTTTTTTTCTGGCAGATCGGACGATACAATGGATCTGCCACTATGATATCTGCATCTTTTAAGGCTTCTTCCATCTCTTCCTCTCCAAGAACCTGCCGACTTGTTCGAAACAATAAATCTTCCGTCTCCTGTAACGGGCACAATACGTGAACCGATATCCCATATTTCTGTTCAATAGCCAAAGCCAGTGACTCTGTTGTGACTGGTTCCCCAATCAGCATAACTTCTTTATCGTTTCTGCCACTTCCTGGCTGCTCCTTATTCAAATTCTCTTCACGGAATCTTTTATACGGGTATCGTTCTTTCTTCTCCAATGCCTGTACGATTTCTTCTGTAAATGTTCCTACTGGCGTCCCAACTACATATGGCATTTTATATTCTTTTTCCAGATATTTTGCGGTGCGCAGTCCCACGGAAGATACGACGAGATTTACTTCTGCTTCTAGTGTATGTGATAAAGTTTCAAGATCATCTCCCATCGCCCAGGTTGATAACACCTTCCAGCCACATTTTTCCAGATTTTGTTTCATATATCCGGCACGGCTATATGCTCCAAAATCAAGTGGCGTGACACCAAGAAGATTAACCGTATGTGGCTGTATATTTTTCTCTTCGCAAACTGCCTTTGCAGACACAAACTGCCTTGCAATCTGCTCCAGAGCTAGTCCTGCACCATATACATAATCGTGCATACCATTGGTCGGTACAGAAAATGCAGGAATCCCAAGTTCCTGTTCCAGCACTTCTGCCAGTGCCGGAAAATCTGTTCCGTTCATATATGGAATCGGTGATCCGGCAAGTGCAATAAACCTCGGTTTTAATTCCCGTGCTGCATCCATGATATCATTCAGGAACTTTTCATCATTTCCCATAATCGCATCGATTTCAGTAAGTCCCGAGATGTAAATCAAGCTGTCCTGGTCATACCAGCGGATTTCATCATGTGTATTATAAGTAGAATTACAGCCGGACGGATCATGCATCACTGTCATACCGCCCAGTTCATAAAGTGCAGAACAGACCCCCGACACATCCGCCGTGTAAATTGGTATAATTTTGTATGTCTGTCTCATATGCAGCTTTCGCACCCCCATCCTTTTCGCACAACCAGATCCTCCACTTCTTTTTCTTCTTCGTAAGCCCGGATCATAAGTTCTGCCATTTTCCGTATTCCATCAAATCCATACCACCCTGCACCTTCAACTACATTCACAAAATATGGGCTCTGGGTGAACCATGCTGCTTTTTGTCCCAGTGCCAGCACTTTTTCTTCATGCTTTCTTGGAAGCACGCGCATCTTTGGCTGAATGGTCGCTCGAAGCTCCAGTTCCGGCGCATGTTTGCTAAGCCAGTAAAATTCCTGTTCTTCCTCCGGGCTTACACCATCCAGATAAACAGCTTCCACACAAAATCCATGTTCTAAAAGATATTTTGCCAGTCCAAGCGGTCTCGGATGCATGAGATAGTCGATGACGATTGGTGTATCTCCAACAACTTCTCTTACTTTTTTAATAGTTTCTTCGCAAGCTTCAATCTCTTTTTCGTAATAGGAATCTTTTTGTGCATCTATCAACACATTTAATGTCTCTATCTGTTCTTCAGACGTCTGAATTATCTTAGATACCAGTGTCTTTTCCAGTATCTCTGCCAGTCTTTCCATCTGCTGCTTTATCTCTTCATAGTTAAAACTTGCCGGCATGTAAATGTGTTCTCGTCCCAGTCTTTTTGCCAGCGTCTGCGCCCCGTATTTTGCTGTCGGATAGATAGAAAGAAATATATTTGCTTCACCAAGTTTCTCATACTTGTCCCATGTATCACAAGTCGTAATCTCTCTGAGTTCACAGCCACATTTTTTCAGGAATCGTTTGATGTCAGAAGTTTCGTCCAATGGGAAATTATGTCCAAGCAACGTGACGATATGTGGATCTGCTTTTTGTGCTTTTAATGGATCATACATTGCTTTTCGCAGTTTCTGATCTGGTGTCAGACCAGTTTTTTGCATGATTGGATCCATATAGCAGCGTACAAATGCAATTTCCGGGAAACGCCTGTCAAGTTCCTCATAGACCATCTTAAGATCACAGCCAAGAAAATGGTGGAGGCACACGGTAAATAAGAGCACTGCTTTTGGTTTTCGTTCCAGTTTCTTTAATACATCTGTGACGCCTTCAATTGTGATATCCTCCAGATTTCCGTTCAACAGATCGTCTTCTTCGATGATCACGTATGAAAAACGATCTGCCGCATTCATCTCGGCCGCCGTCAATACAACACCACGCATACAGTTATCTGCACAGACATATATCTGAATGGTCTCCGGCATCAACATTCCGGTGTGTACAATATTCCAGTTTCCATGAACCGGAGAGTTAAACTCCAATCCTGGATGAAATGGTGCCGGATAGGACGCATCTTTTATTCTAATCACAGCTCCTTCCGGTGTTACATGGTTTTTCTCCATTTCCGTCTGTCCTACTCGTTTTAACATAAATTTCCTCTCTAAATTCTTTCCCACTACATTTCACATTTTGTTCAAAAATGCCTCGGCAGCTTAGTTCTTACATATCGCCAGAACCGCCTCACTCAGAGCACGGTATTCATCTGCCATCTCACTGTCAGGATAACACTCCATCAACGTTTTTTTCTGTTCTTCAGCTGCCATTACAAGCTCGCTTCTGGAGAGGTACCCAATAGTACCACTATGGAAATCTTCTGCCAGTTCCTGCACTTTTTCTTCTTCTCTTGGCACATTTCTCCGGTTCAGAATAAATCCGCCAAGTTTTGCATATCCGCGATTCTGAAAGCGTTCCAGTGCCATTGCAATGTTCGCTCCGGCATGAATGGACATATTTTCTCCCGAAGTTACAACAAATACATAGTCTGCATACCCGCTTCGCATAGGCATGGAAAATCCGCCACACACTACATCGCCAAGTACATCATAAAGAACAACGTCTGGTTTGTAGACTTCATATGCTCCGGTCTCTTTTAGTTTCTCCAGTGCAGTGATAATTCCGCGTCCTGCACAGCCAAGTCCCGGGGTCGGTCCTCCTGACTCCACACAGACAACTCCTTTGTATCCGATTCTTGTAATCTCTTTCAAAGTCACATTGCCTTTTTTTTCATTATAAATATCCAATACCGCCGGCATAGGTTCTCCATCGCGCAAGGCAATCGTAGAATCTGCCTTTGGATCACAGCCAATCTGCATAACTGATAATCCTTTTTCAGCCAGCGCGACCGCCATATTGGAAACTGTCGTAGATTTTCCGATACCGCCTTTGCCATAAACTGCAATTTTTAACATGATAATTCCTCCGGTTTGGTGATGACATTGGAGTAAGCAGTCTTTGCCGACACTCCCTTAAGACGCCCTATTTTTCCAGAAAGCGCACTGATCACATCCTGCGGCGCATCAATCGCAATACTGATAATATGGATTCCTTTTTGACGGTACGGGATTCCCATTCTTCCAATAATATATTTTCCAGACTCATGCAGATATTGATTCAACTGCTCCGTCGCCTCCGGGTTTTCTACAATAATAGAAATCACTGCTACTCTTGTTTCCATACTTTCTCTCCCTGCTCTTATTTCTAAGTAATCTGATCTTAGCAGATTCTCGGCAATAATTCTCCGCCTGGCTGTGGCAATAATGCCTGGGTTCCAATCTCCGTCATCATTACAACTTTTCCCGGCTGTTCTTCTGTAATTTCACCAATAATAGCAGCATTTTCTGAATATGGGCACTGACGCAATGTCTCCACAATCTTCGATGCTTCTTCCTTCGGTGCAATGATGACCATAGTTCCTTCACATGCAAGATACAATGGTTCCAGTCCCAACATGCCACAGACACCCCTTACTTCCGGCTGAACCGGAATATTGGCGCTGTCAAGCTGTACGCCTACCTGGCTCTGCTTCGCAATTTCATATAATACAGTTCCCACGCCGCCACGTGTCGCATCACGAATAACATGCAGATCGTGTGTCCTGTTCATCACTGCTTCCACCGTCTTCCAAAGGGGTGCACAATCACTCTTGATATCGGCCTCAATTCCCAAATCTTCTCTCTCAAGCAGGATTGTACAGCCATGGCGTCCGATATCTCCTGTTACAATAACCGCATCACCGGGTTTCGCAAGCTCGCCGCCGACTTTAACTCCATCTTCAATCTGTCCCATTCCTGTTGTTGTGATAAATACTCCGTCCACCTGCCCTTTTCCGGCTACCTTTGTGTCACCGGACACGATGTGAACACCTGCTTCTTTGGCGGTTTTTTCCATTGCTGACGCAATTTCTTCCAGTTTATCCATTGGAAATCCTTCCTCAATGACAAATGCACAGGTCAGATACAGTGGCTTTGCTCCCATACACGCCAGATCATTGACTGTTCCGCAAATAGACAGTTTTCCGATATTTCCTCCTGGAAAAAATGCAGGTGATACGATAAATCCATCGGTAGACACTGCCATTTTTCCAACTGGCGGATTTAACACAGCCGCATCATCCGCAGTCAGATCCGGATTTGCAAAATGTGCCGCAAATATGTTATCGATTAATTCTGATGTCTGACGTCCTCCGGCACCGTGTGCCATGGTGACTGTCTGATCTTTTATTCCATTATTCATAATATATCACTCCCAGCTTTTTATTTCATTTTCTCTGCTTCGCCGTACATATAGTACGCGGAACATGCACCTTCTCCTGACACCATGCATGCGCCAACCGGATGCTGTGGTGTACAGACCTTACCAAATACCTTACAATCAGAAGGTTTACATTTTCCCTGAAGAACATCTCCGCACCGGCATGCAGGATTTGCTTTTCCCTGAATCAGCGGAATCTTGTATTTCTTCCGTGCGTCAAATGCGCTCCATTCCTCTTGAAGTCTCATTCCTGAACCTTTGATTACGCCAAGTCCTCTCCATTCACTATCACAAGGTTCCATCATCTCTTCTACCAGCTTCTTCGCCAGATCCAGTTCTCTTGCTGCCGAAGGAACCGTATCACTATTTTCATCGCTGGTTGTCCATACTGCAACATACTCCAAAAATCTTTCGTACGCTTTCATTATTGTAGTCTCCTCCCAATCATTAATCTACGTTCTATTCTATCCCATTTGTATACAATCTTCTACACATTTTTTGCAAAATCTATTGACATCCTCTTCGATCGGCTGTATCATACCATTAGTTTCACACTTTAAACAACTAAAATTTTACAGCGTGAATATTTTACAGTACGAATGTCATGGTTGCAAGTCATAAGCCGCAATGTGCTTGCACATATCAAACAACAAATGTCAGGGAGGATTTACATTATGATTTTAGTATTAAAACCACATACCAGTGCCGAAGATAATGCTCGTGTTGAATCACTGGTTAAGAACAAAGGAGTGACACCTCACATGGTAGTCGGCAACGAAATGACCATCATCGGCTGTGTCGGTGACACATCTAAGGTAGATCCAAGACTTTTTGAAGTAGATCCTTCAGTAGAACGAGTTATGCATGTGCAGGAACCTTATAAACTTGCCAACCGCGCATTCCATCCGGAGAATTCCATCATCGATGTATCAGGCGTTAAGATCGGCGGCGATCACCTTGGGCTGATTGCAGGTCCTTGTTCCGTTGAGACTTACGAACAGGTACTTGGTATCGCAAAGGCCGCCAAGGCATCCGGCGCCAATCTGTTAAGAGGCGGCGCATTCAAGCCTCGTACGAGTCCATATTCATTCCAGGGACTTGGGCTGGAAGGTCTGGAGATTCTGGAAGCTGTCAAAAAGGAAGTTGGACTTCCAATCGTAAGTGAATTAATGTCTCCGCAGTATCTGGATGTTTTCAACGAAAAGGTTGACCTGATTCAAATCGGTGCCCGCAATATGCAGAACTTTGATCTGTTAAAACAGTTAGGACA